>JAABUK010004877.1_pt1 | contig 21422 bp, 2 predicted proteins | sample 5559141 | NCBI WGS metagenome assembly JAABUK01 (sample SAMN10711869, study PRJNA513367) | rock metagenome | isolation source: Antarctica rocks | place: Antarctica: Victoria Land, Pudding Butte nord | collected 2016-01-03
TAATTATTAAAAGCTTTAAATTAGTTTCTCCTTTAGTTTATAATTTATTTTATAATTATTCTTTTCTTATTTAATATTATTTACCCGAATCCGTTTTTTGATTTAGATAAAGTTATCTATTATATTATAATTAATAATTTATTTAAGGCCAAAGTTTTAATCTAGTCTAAGGTCCCGGTATTTAATAAATTCGTTACGCTATATTAATATTAGGGTAGGGGTACTTTATAAAGTAATATTTTAATTCCTTATAATTTATTTATCCGTAACTCTTTCTCGAAAAAGTTCTTATATTTAATCTAGCTCGGAACTCGCTCCTAGAGTTTTTATTTTAAATAATAATATTATTTATTTAAGTAAATTTATAACGTTAAGGCTATACTATATAGCGTACCTTTAAATTATACTCGACTTTACGTAGTAATATAGTATAGGCTACTTCGTTTAGTTTAGATAAAGACTAGTAGATCTTTATACTAGATATTAAATATCGTTCTTCTATCGCGCTATATATACGTCGAATTATTTAAGGTTAATTTACCGCTGAGTATTATTAAATAGTTATATTATAAGGGTCTAATAATAAAAGTTAATTCTATCGAATAGTTTCGAATATTATCGAGCGATAACGCTATTATTAATTTTACCGTACTTTATTTTATTAGCTAGGATTCTTTTATCTCCGATACTATTATATATTTATAATAAGATATAAGCCGCTAAAAGTTAGTAATAATAGGGTAAACTTTTCGATCTTAGAAATAAAAAGCTCGCCTTAATAAATTTAGATTTATCTAGTTTAGAATTCCCTCGCTTTTAGTTTCTTAGATAACTCCTAGTATCCGGGAGGATAAATATATTTTTATTAAAGTCTAAGGATTTCTATATTTATAGAGAGTCGAGGCGGCGAGTTTTTACTTCCTAGAATTATTACGTAAATAAATTATTATTAATTAAGGTTATAAAGGAGAGCCTATATTATTAATAATATAATCTCCTTATTATTAAACTTATCCCCGTCTTTAGTAAATATTATAGTCGTTATTACTCTTTCCTTATATTTACCCTCCTTCTTATATTCCTCCTCTTTAAAATCTATATTTAAATCTTATTCCTCTTTTTTTTCCTTTTCTTTTTAGTCCTCTAAAACCTAAATCGGGTATTTATAACCGCCTTTTCTCTCCTTTTCTAGCGAGAGTTAAGATATTCCTTTTAATAAATAGGTATCGGTATTTTCCTACCTAAAAGAACCGAGTATCGGAGCCCGAGTATATTAGAGGGTAAAGTAAGGCGTCGCTTTAAACGGTACGGGGTACTACGGGGAAGGGGTATAATAAAAAAATTACTTTATATAATTTAACGAGGGGTAGCGCGGGTAGATACGAATTCTCTTTTTTTCCCGTATTAATATTTTATTTATCGAGCGAGAATAGTCTAAAATATATTATTACCTACGTATTCTCTTTTATCTCTTTATAATTTTATTAATTAAGATTAATTCTATCTTTAACCGAGTATATTAAAAGAGCGAGATAAAGAATTCGATCCTAATAAATTAAAAGTTAATAGAGGAAAGGTAATAATATATTCGACGAGTAACTTACTAGAAAGTCTAATTATAAACTATAGATTTTTATACTTCGGGTACTTTAGTTATAATAGAAGGTATACTCGGAATATTATTTAATAATTATTTACCGGAACTAAATATTTCTTAACTATATTATATATCTAGTTAAATAATTTCTTACTTAGATTTTCCTCTAAAATTTAATTTAGGGTTAATTATTTTTTAAAGCCCTTAAGATTTACGGATATATAAAGTAACTTATTATTTAGGTCGCGCGTTTTTATAAGGATTTCTTATAAAGGAAGATATAACTTAATTATATTATCGTCGCGAGTATAATAAATAATTATATCGTTAATCGATCGAGTATTTAAAGGGAGTAGTAGCGGACGCGATAATATTTTTAATTTAGATAATTCCTCCGTAGTAAAATTATTTAATAAAAATTCGGGTTTAAATCTTAAAGGAAGTAAAAGTCTTTATTTCTTAAACTCCGATACCTTTAAAGCTCTATCCGCTTTATATTTCTAAAAAATAACTTTCGCTTTATAATTATCTTAAATCTTTTTCTTATTATATATAACTAGTAGCCTATATAAGAAACCGAAATATTAACGAATATTTTAATAACTACCTAATTTTGGATATCCGAGATAATTAGTCTATAAAGACGTTATATAACTTTTACGATTATATTATCTTTAAAATTAAATTATAAAAGTCTATAAGACGTTTAATAGTCTCGGGCGTCCTCTCTAATAAATTTATATTATTATTTATTAATATAAAGAGCCTTTTTTATATTAACGTTATTCATCGTCCCTAGACTCCGATTATAATTATAATTTATATTAAAAGACGTATTTATAACGGGATTAATAAAGATAAAGTAAATTAAACGGAGTATAAAAGGAATCTAGTATTAAAACGGCGTAAAATATATCGTAATAAATAACCTTATAGAAGCGGTACGGAATAATAGGTATAATGGATTAAAATATTTATTTATCCCCCGGCGCGAGGGCGCGTAGAGGTATATTTAGCGCTAAAAATTATTTCGAATAATTTCGAGCGGATTTCGAACGTTATAAAAATAATATCGTCCTCGTTAACGCTAGGTCGATAGTTATATTAAACCAGCGATATAAAAAGGGCTCTTTATATACCGTTTATATTAATTAATAAATCTCGTTATTAGATTTAATACCTATCTATTATACTCTACTATTTATAAATTATCGATCTAATAAATACGACTATTTCCTTAGAGTAGGTAGGATTTATATACCTAATATTATATATTTACCGAGATATTAGGCTAGTAGCCGAGTTTTTATTTATTAAGAGGCGTTAATATACTTTCAAGCGATTTCGAATATTATTAAATAAAGGTAGGCCTTCTTATAGTTAAAATTATATATAATAGAAATATATTTTATTTATTTCTAATAGAAGTAATTATTTTCGAGCGATTTCGAATAATATCGAATAAGAGTAGGCCTTCTTACGGTTAAAATTATATATAATAAAAGTATATTTTATTTATTTCTAATAGAAGGAATTATTTTATCGTCGTTCCCTTTAAGAATTTAATCTACCGATAAGTTTAATACTACTCGCTAAAGCTAGGTATAAATATATATATCTTATATCGCTTAAATAGTAGTAATAGCCTCTTCCTCTACCCGCTTTTTCTCTTTAACCGTTTACGCCTTTTATAATAACGTATCTTTTTCTTTTTAATATTTAACCGTACCCTCCCGCCCCTTTTTATACTCTTATTATAAATTAAATATTATTTTATCGATCTTAATATCCGTATATTAAATATACGCGGTCGTATTATTTAAAGACCCGATATAATAGATCCGTTTTTTAACCTACTCCTAGGTCTCGTCTAGCCAGTTTATATCTATTAATATTAATTATTTTATACGGTTTATAGTATATCCCTTCGCGAATAATTAATATAAGTAAACGAGGATATTAATTTTTATAGAGACCTCCTCGTTATCCTAGAAAATACGGACGCAGCTTTAATACTCCTCGATAATATAATTTAAATAAAGAAATTTAATAATAAAATCACGACCGGATACTTTAAGTTTATTTTTAAACTATTATTTAATAATTAATAAAGCCCTAAATATAAAATAATAATAAGATTTATACCTAGAAAAACTAGAAGGGGTAATATATACCTTCGCCGTTATATATACTACTAGGGTTAGGTTCGATATAATAATAAACTTCTTAGGCACCTATTCCCGTACTTTAATATTATTATATTTAAACTATATATACCCTAGGCCCTATATTATCTACTAAATCCGATTTAATTTAAGGGCGTATTAACCGAGTATATCGATATTCTTATAATAAGGGTTATTTACTTTAATACCTACGCGTTCGATAATATACTATTTATTAAACGACGTTTAAATTAAATCGACGTTATATTTAAAGTCGGTAATAAGTTTAATAAGGCCCGGTATAAATAAGACTAATCGCGTTTTAATTAATTTACTAAAAAATAGGCCCTTTATAAATTTACCGCCCGTTTCCGTAAACTATCGCTGAATATCCTTTTTAACTATTTATTCGACCTAGATAAATTCTTATTTAAATATTATAAAGAAGAGGAATATCTTATATATAATGATATAAAAAGGTAGATATAATATTCATTCGCCCCCGACCTAAATAAATGTATCTATATATATAATTATAATATCCGGAAAAAGATTAATTAGTTCTTCTCTTTTTTACGTAAAGTTTTTTATAGCTTTAATACTCTTTGATTTTCCTTTAACTATATTATTATATATTAAGATTATAATATAGAATTTCTCTAGTAAATTATAGCGGAGATTATTATATTATTTCTATTTATCCGCCCGGCCTATTAATAGGACCTCGAGTATACTATTAAGGTCTAAAGGCGACTTATTCTATAGCGTTCTAAATAACGCGACGAGTATATATTATTATTCGAAAGATTACTTCTTAAGCTTCTTTAGTAGTATTATTTATTTAATAATTACCTTTTTTATATTAATAAATTCGTCGACGAATAATCTCCCTATTACTAGCCCCTAGATTTATTTTATATATTTTATTAATTTTATTCTACTTTCGGGTATTTTTTAATAATATTCCGATATATTAAAAAGCTCGCGGACCTATTTTTAGAAGCTTTTAATACTCGCGATAATTATATATTATTATAATTACTAAATTAGTTTCCCCTCTAACTCATAGCTTATATAATAAATATTCTCTTTATATCTAATACTATCTACCTAGATTTAATATTCGATTTTAATAGAAATATTTATTATAAAATAACCGATAATTTATTCGAGGCCTAATCTTCGAAATAAAGCTAGGTCTTAATATTTCCGAAACTCGCTCCGCTATATTAATATTAAGGTCGGCGGAGCGATAATAATATTTAAATTATATTATATATGGAATCTATAAATTATACTCGCCCTTATATATTAATATAATATAGGTTAATTAACTTAATCTAGATAAACACCGAGAGAACTCTTTACTAGGTATCGAGGGTCGTTCTTTTTTTACGAAATATATATATCGCGTTAGTTTAAATTAATCTAGCGCTATATTATAACCTATAGTTATATTATAAGGGTTTAGTGATAAAAATTAATTCTATCGAACGACTTCGAATATTATCGAGTGAGGATATTATTATTAATTTTACCGTACCTTATCTTATTAACTAGGATTCCTTTATCTCCGATACCGTTATATATCCCTAATAAGATAAAAGCCGCTAAAAATTAATAATAATAAGGGTCTAATTTTATTTCTAGAAACAGAAAGCTCGGCGTAATAAATTTAGATTTATCTAGCCTAGGATCCTTTCGCTCTTTAGTATATAAAGTAGCTTCGGGCATTATAAAGAATATATATATATCGAATAAAATCTATTCGTTTAGGTATTCGTAAAGTATTATATCGGTAAATATTTACTTCCTAGAATTATTATATTAATAAATTATTATTAGCTAGGGTTATAAGGGAGAATTTATATATTTATTAATTCAGCCTCTTTACTATAAATATCATCGTTAGTAATATTATAAATAATAAACCTAGTATTTAATTCCGTATCCTTATAATTTTCGTCGAATTCGTTATCTTCTTTTTCTTCCTCTTCTTCCTTATCTACGCCTAATTTTTAATTCTTTTTATCTTCGCTCTTTTCCGAATCGTTATCTAAAAGTAAAACCGGCTATTTTTCGCTATTTATTTTCTCCTTTTTTAACGAGAGTTAGAATATATATTTTAATAACTAGGTATCGGCGTTATTATATATAAATCTCTTAAATAACGTAGTTTTAATATATTTAACGGGAGAGGTAGAAGGAAGTATTATTTTAAGCGGTATAAAGTATTTCGGGGAAAGAGTAGCGTAAGGTATCGCTTTATATTATTTAACGGGCGGTAGCGTAAATAAATATTAATTCTTTTCTACTCCCTTATTTATATTTCGTTTATCGAGCGAGGGTAATCTAAGATATATTACTACCTACGTTTTTTCTTATATAACGTTATCGTTTTACTAGTTAAAATTAACTTTATTATTAATCGGGTATATCGAGAGAGCGAGATAAAGAATTCGATTTTAATAAATTAAAGGTTAATAAAGGAAAGGTATAAATATATCCGACGAGTAATTTATTAGAAGGTCTAATTATAAACTTTAGATTCTTATAATTTAGGTACTTTAACTATAATATAAAATATACTCTAAATATTATTTAATTATTATTTATAAGTATTAAAAATTCTTTATTTATATTATATATCTACCTTAAAAGTTTATCGCCTAGATCCTCTACTAAGATTTAACCTTAGGTTAATTATTTTCTAAAAATATCGAGATTTATAGTTATAAAAAGTGGTTTATTACCTTAAATATACGTTTCCGTAAAAATATCCTATACTATTATATACTACTCCTTTATATTACCTTTACGACCGTAATAAATAAATATATTCTCGATCGGTCGGATATTTAAAGGGAGCGGTCGCGGGCGCGATAATATTTTAAATTTAAATAATTCCTCCGCGGTAATGTTATTTAATAAAAACTCGGATTTTAATCTTAAACGAGGTAAAACCCTTTATCTTTTAAACTCCGATACCTTTAATATTTTATCCGCTAAATATTTCTTAGGAGTAACTTTTCGCTTCGTAATAATCTTAATTTTTTTTACTACTATATATAACTAGTAGGTTATATAAGAAACCGGGATATTAACGAATATATCACCGGCTACCCGAGCCTAAATATCTAAGATAATAACTTTATAAAGATTTTATAGAACTCTTACCTTCGCTTTATCTTTAAGACTAATATCTAAAAGAGAATTTTTATTTAAATACTCTTTAATAATATCTTTAATAAACTCGTATTAGTAGTTATTAATATATAGAGCCTCCTTTACGGTAGCGTCGGTTATATTCGCTATACTTTAATTACTATAGTTAATATTAGTATTAAAAGGTATATTTAAAATAAGCTAGAATAAGATTAAAGGGATAGGATAAATAATTATAAAGATAAAATAATTATAGAGATAAGATAAGTATAGAGATAAGAATAAAGATTTAAAAATATATAGACTTTATTTCATACGCTAAGCTAGAGTACCCCGCTTACGCGATACTTACTATTATTTAATACGAAGTGAATTAATTCTAATGATTATATATAAAACGTCTTAATATTAACTAAATCTATGTTTTTTACCTTTAGAAACCTATCTATAAAATATAATACTAAATTATTAATTTTCCGAATAACTTTCTTACCGTTAAAACTATCTTAATTATTATTTTATAAATCGCGAGGCTTTATAAATATAAATATCGCCGGCGTTAGGTAGATAATTATATTAAATTAACTATTTAAATAGGGCTCTTAATAATCCGCTTATACTAAATAATAATACTCGTTATCGAGTTTAATACCTCTATATTATAATCTACTATTTATTAATTATTAACCTAATAATTACGACTCTTTACTCGGTATAAATAGAATCTATATATAATTCGTAGATTAAAAGACTATTTTAAGACTAGCGAGGCTATTATTTTTTATAGGTTTATCGGCCTTAACCCTATAAAGCCCTTAAAAATTTCGAATATTTTCGAACATTATCGAGCGCTTTTTAATAAATTCTTTAGGTTAGAAATTTCCTATAATTTCAGTTATATAATAAAGCGTCCCGCTATTTAATCTTATTTACTCCGTTTAAAATATTTATATAGGTTTATAAAGCTTATAGCTATATTATTAAAACTAACCGCGGTTTTTTAATATATATATATTTATACCGAAAGCGCTACGGTAACTTTATAGTACTTAAAGAACCCTCCTAGGTAAGATTTTATACGGTTATTAAAATTATTAGAAAAGTCGAAAAGTAATTATAACGAATAATAGAGGAGCTGGATTTAGATATAATTACGGCGGTAAATACTAACGATTAAAGTATCGAGTATACTATTAGAATAAACGGAGGACTAGACGATAGAGATATATAAGGATATAAAGATCCTAGCCTTAATCCCTTTAGTTATTCGAATCGTATTTAACCGAATATCCTTCCGGTAGTCGTAGGTATCGAAGAAAAATCTTTTTATAATATTATAAATATTAAAGCCGGTAAGCCTTTTACCCATTATCGGTAGGCCGTAAATACTTATATTATTAGGTATTCGGATTTCTTATTATTTCGCGATAAAATTAATTTCGCGTTTACGGAATAATTAACTAGAGTTAAATATATTAAGGGTAAAGTTAACGGTTTCTTTAATAACTATCGACTTCGGCCCCTATAGTAATACGTTATTTTTTAGAACGACGAGATTTAAAGGGAGTTTCTATTTAAAATTATAAATAATATCCTAAATAATTAATAAAAGGAATAAGTAATTATTAACGATACGGGAATTAAATACGTTATAGTAGTAAAGTACTTTATATATTATCGAGATATTATTAAAGTAATCGAGTTTCTCCTCGGTTACCGTCCTTTTATAAAGAATCTATCGTATATATTTATCCGAAGGTACGTTATAAGCGAACTAGGTTAAATCGATATTAAGGATATAAACTCCCGCCTTTATACCGAGATATATATTACGGACTAGTAGTAATTTATATAGGAATAGTTTCCCGAAAATATTATAATAATCCCGGTTCTCCTAGTTAACGATAAAACTTAATTTATTAATCTTTCCGGCGATTTATTAGCGTAGCCTATTTATTTAACTATTAAAAACTTTAATAATTAAGCGCGAAGGTAAAGAAACCGGCCTAGTAATATTCTTATTACTTTAATATTAATCCCGAAGGGTATTAATCTTTATATTAAGATAAAGGTATATTATACTACTATAAGTATTATTATAAAGCGTAAGTATATAGTATCCTAATATACTAGTATTTATATAATTAACGATTATTCTTTTTTAGCCCTCCGATAATACGGCCGTTATAAGATACCTATTACCTACGTAGACGGGAGAGTCCGTTAAGGATATTTAATACTCGCTAGTATCTCGGTTAATTACGAGGAGTAAGTTTTTATTACCGGAGTTAAATTATTATAGTAATACCCTATTTATTATATATTACGAGTAGAATTCGGATAATTAAATAGAAAAGGAGGATAAAGGATACGCGATTATTATTAGATATAATAATAATATCGAAAGTAATATATACTAGAATGGATATTAAAGGAAGATCCTAAATATATTTATACCTTCGATAACTTCGCCTAATACCTTCCCTATATTAATATTCACTAATATATAATAATTAATATTTTATATAGATTAATTAAAGGCGTCGCCGGTCGTAATTATCTTTTTAAATAAATAGTTAAGGTTATAAAGACCGCGGTAAAATCGAGTCGGAAAAAGCCTAGAAGTCGGGGCGTAAAAGGTATTTTTAAAATACCCGTAATTATTTAACTAGACTAATTATTTCGTTATATACCCTTATTTATAAACTTAAAGTATTTTAATTATTATAATAACGTTAAATAATAAACGGGGAAAGAATAAAAAAGTATACTTCGTTAATTAATCCCGGTAATTATACTACTCCTAATAACTAAAGAGAGTAATATTCTATATATTACGCGCGGGATCGTAAACTTTATAACTTTAATATAATATAATTCCTATACTAGTAAAACTCTAAAGTATATAAAATATTACTTTATTTAATTAAATAAAAGTAAAGAGGCCTTCCGTAAATTTAGGCTTTTAAGAGATTTCGATTTTCCTAAATAATACTCTATAGTATATTACGCGGATTATATCTATTAATTTAGACCTATTTTAAGGTATTTAACGGATATTAATAAAGCTAACTATATTAATCTAATAAAAGATATCTTTAGACGGACGAATAAACGACGAGGATTCGAGAAATAAATTATCCTAGTTAATATTCGATATTTAAACCTTACGGTAATACTAGATATTAAAAGATATTAAACCGGTAGGCCTTTTTCGGATTTAGAATACTTTATAAAAAGTATCCGAAATATAGTTTTAAAGGTAAAGGACCTAAGAGAACTCTAATAATTATTAGACGAAGCCGAGGAACGGGGTATTCGAAGGCTCCGGTTAAATACTAATTATTAAATATACGCTTTTACCGTAGCTCGTCGATATAGAATCCCGGATCTTTATACTACTCTAATCGATTTTATTAAATAAGAATACTCGGATTAAATATTTACTATTATTAATTAAGACGCTAGTATAATTATAAATAAAGATTTAAGATAAACGGCTTTTTATCCTATAAAAATATATAGCTCCCTAACGTTATAGAAAAGAACGGGTAACGTTATTAATCCTAATCGCGTTATAAAAAACTATACTCGCTATACCCCGAATTAATAGGGCCAGGGTAAATAACGAAATAACTATATTTAGGTATAGGAATACGAGGCGGGAAGTAATAATCGAAATAATATATTATACCCGTAGGATAGGAGGTTAGTAAATAAGTTATTTATAATCTTAACGGTAATAAATCTTGGTCGAGAAGATATAAAGGGTCGATACCCCTTATATATTAATACTATAATTTAAACCCTTAAATTCAGATCCGGTAGATATATAAATCTTATTTATAGTATAGTAGAGGTAGAGGAGTATTATTAATTAGACTTTAATTCTAAATATAGTTATATAAACCGACGAATCTATAACTCTTTAAGTATTATATATACGGTATATATAATCCCTTAAGGCTTAATAGATAGATTAACCTATTATATTAATAACTATATCGACTAGGATTAATTTAATATATTATATAATAAAAGTTTCTTAATAACGGAGTCTCGGGCGGCCTAACGTATAGCTAGGCGCTTTAAAGACGGAAGAGTATAATAATAATAATAACCTAAAAGGCTTTAATATATTATTAAACGATTTAGAACGATTCATTATTATTCACTATAGTAAATTTATAGACTCCTATATCTCGTCTACTTTAGTCTATATTAGTACTTTCTATTTCTTCCTCTAGTAGATATACTTAAAAATCTGTATTTTATTTACCGTAAATAGCGGTCGCTAAAAGAGGATTCCGAAAACTAATATTATAAGGAATTAATTAAAAATAATTATCTTTTTATTAGGTTTATCTTCGAGTTATTTCTCGATCTAGTCTCGTACGGTAGTAAATTTAATCGATATTATAAACTTATTATCGAAGGCGACCTATTTTATATTAATTTTCTTAGTTTTCTTTTTATTACTAGCCGAATTATTAAATATTTAGTTATCGTAGTTAAATACTAATTCTTTTAAACTATCGTAAGATTTAGTATTATCGAAGACCGTATTATATTTTAGATATATAGTCTTATACTAGCCCTTTATAGTCGCGTCGTTATTTAAAATTAAGAATCCCGTACGAAGAATAGAATAATCGGCCCCCTTTAAATACTACTATTATCTCGAATAGGCTTAGCGTTCGAACGATTTCGAATAAATTTAGCGTCTACGGGCGTTCGGCCGTTTATTTAATTAAATATCTTTAGCGTATAATCCCCCTTATTAATAAATACTATTATTATTAATTAGATTATTTTCTATACCTCTACTATAATTTTAATTTATAAAGAGTATAATATCCTAGCCGTTATTACTATAAGTCTAAAGACTATAATACTACCTAGCCGACCTTTCGTCGGACTAATTATAAATATAATTTAGTCGAGCGAATATTATATAATTCTTAGAGCGCTTAAAGGAAATAATATAACGAGAGTTTATTATAAAATCATAATTAGTCGATTTTATATATATAAGTCTCGCTATCGATTAAAAACTTTATAGAAGAATTTACGCGGCCCTAGATTTATAGATTAAAATATACGATATTATACGCGATAAGATTAATAATATTACTACGAAATAAAGTCTACGACCCGTGTTTTATAGGGTATATACGTAATTCCCGGAGGTTTTCGAAGACGTAGACTACGCGTAGAGGGAGGAGTATTTAATATATTTAACCTAAAAGTATAATAATAATAGAAAAAGGCGGAAGATTTTAACCGAGGAGTTATTAATAATAGTACCTCCTAAAGAGTAAACTAAATAGTAATATAATACTCCGTTAGTATCTACCTTTAATAATATTATAATTTATATTCGGAGGAAAGGTAATAATATAATAATAATATACCGGCCGTAGGACTTAATACTACCTTTAGATAAGAGTTCTTTAAATATCGAGATCGATAATATTTAATTCGAACGGTTTCTTACTATATTAATAAAGGATATATAATTCGATAGGGTTATAAAGAGAATCTTCTATAAACCGAGTAAAAGGAAGGCGTTTAAGATCGTAAATAAATAATTATAAAGGGGTATATTAATCGAAATATATTTAAATAGATAAATACGGCTAGGGTTTAATATATACCCGGTATACCGTAGCCTTAAAGATAATATAGATATATTATCTACCTTAAAGAATAATAAGAAATTATATTAGGGAAAAAAAAAGTAAACGGGATAATATAAAGCTAGAGGTAGTACCTATCTAGTAAAACCGGGCTAAGAAGTAACGGAATTAATATAATACTATATACGCTTATAAAGATAATTCGTAAGAAATTATAATTTATTAAAATCCACGGAAACGGAAGAAATTAAATATATATTAATTTTACTTTTTTATCTATCGGCTCCGAAGAGTCGAGAATTATTATCTTTAATATTTAATAAACGACCTTCTTTTTTACCGGCTCCTCGATTACCTTTCATTATAATAAATTATTCGATCTTCCTTAGAATCGGCCTAGGTTCTAGGATATTTATAAACCCGGAGTTATATCCCGAGTCGTAACTTTAGAGTAGATATACTAAAGGTCGCCGTTAATTTAAAATAACTTAATTCGTTACTAATATTCCTCGGCTTTTATAAATTTAAATTATTATATTAAGTATTCGATTTTCTAAGTAGCCTCGGCGGCGTTAATACGATATTCTTTAATTATATTACTATAGACTACGGAGTCTTTAACTCCGCGCGTAATATCTATATATAGGTTAGCCTCTAATATATCGTCGATAATAATAATTATATTCATATTAAGATACTACCCGGCGTAGGTCTTATAATGGTCGATTAATAACTATAAGCGCGTATAAAGATCGAGTCGTAAAGTACTATCGGGTAATTAATAATAAAGAAGAAGGAGCGATTAACTAAGGAACTATTACCGCCTTTTTATTTATTATTTATTCGGGTATTTATCTTTAGGAAGGGGGGTACTAGTTTAATAAAGATTATAATAAATTATTTATCGTAATAAATCTTATTATTCTTATTATCTAAGGGTATAAAGGAACCCCTTTATCTTTACCTCGCCTAGAAGTTAAGGTTTTATATACTTTATAAAGAAAAACTACCTAAAATCATAAAGATTTCGATAAAGATTATATAATTATAGAAGAAATCTCGTAGATTCTAACCATTTTTAATAGGATCGAGCGAATTTACGCGAAAAATATATACTTTTAATAATACTAACTAATTTAAATATAAAATAACGGGATCGAACGAAAACGAACGATTTCGAATAGGGAAGATATTAAAATAACGCGTATATATCTTTAAATTAATAAATATCAGCCCTTAAATTAAAAAACGTATACGTACTCTTAAATAAAGTTATTAATCTATATTTCCCGGTCTCCTCCTTTATATTCATGTATTATAATACCTAGCCGATTACGATTTTATTTATCTCCTTTAAGATTAAAAAGACCCCTTCGCGTATTATATATAATATATATTAATACTTCCTTTTAATTATTCTACTAAAACTAGAGTATCTAGTTTATAATATTATAAGGAGCCGCCGTTATTAATATTAAGATACCTAAATTTAAGATTAAAGCTAGGTTTATAAATCCCTCTAATATAATATTAAATCGTATATATATTATTACTCCTTTATATACTTAATAGGAGACTTATTAATATTATTAATAAATAACTAAATTTAAGAAACTAGTTAATAGTAATAAACTCCCTATTTAATTATCGTTAAAGACCGGCTATAAATCACTCTCGTTAATAAATCTTAACGAGATATTAAAAGACGAGTTATTGTTCTTTAAAAATATTAATAAACGCCGCCGAGAGCCGTTCGAAGAAGAATACGATTATAAATACCTAATCGTCGAGGAGTAGGATATTATAGAGAAGAATAAGAAAAAGAATATAAAAAAGGAGAAGATAAAGAAAACGTTAAAGATAAGAGAATATAAATTAAACGAGTTCGCTACGGGGTAAGCCTAATTATAACGTAATAAACGAGGTAATTAATAATAAATAGCGCCGGGATACTATTAAACCCTATTACTCCTTAAACCCTCGTCTATATAATTATATTATCGGACGCGTCTCGGTACACGTAAAGTCCTTTACCTCTTCTTCTTTAAATAAATATTATCGCTAGCGTTTATTAATTACGGATTTTAGCGATAATATTAAAGACTATTTAATATATAAAAAGTTACCTACCTTATTATAAAATAATCTTTATCGATGTTAATATAATAACTCCTTAACTAGGTATTAAAAAGTTATACGAAAAGCGGTCCATTATATATAAACTATAGTCTTAACGGGTAGTAGTAATTATTACGCGACTCTTTAGCCCGAAAAGAATCCTAGCTAGGCTAATAATATAATAGCGGAGGTATAAATATATTATAAAGTCTTAGTCTAAAAGGGTTCGACTATATATAAGGATATTAATATTTAACCTAAAAACTTTAAAGCGCGAAAGGTATATAACTTTTTCTATTTCTATTTTCGTTCTTTATACTTAAATATTATTAATCCGCTAGTTATTTAATTACGTCGGTTAATTTCGGAGCTATATAATAACGAAGGTCAGGATTATTATCGTATATAAATATAAATTCTATATAATAGTATTACTATAGGTCCTAGTTACTAAACTTCTTTTATATAATACTTTCCTATTAAAGGATTATCGCGATATAAAGATATATTAATAACCTAGTTACCGGCTTAATCGATTAAATAACTATATAATTATTTAAGATCCTTAAACCCGAGGGTATAAAAAGTTCCTTATTAATATAATCGTATACGCGATTATTAAGATCTTTTCTTAAGATAGACTTTTAAGCCTTAACTCTTTATTTATAATACGCGATCTCTTTACTCCTCTTCGTCTAGTTATAATTTAATTCGTTATTATTTTAATAATTAACGGAATAAAAGAATAAGAGAGCGGATAAAAGAGGATAACTAACTTCGAGGGTCTTAAAGTCGAAGGTAAGCCGCTAGAATAATACTCGACTACTATAAAGTTAATTATAAATATATAAATACCTATAAACGCGTTAAGGAGATATAAGGGTTTATAAATAATAAAAAAGAGGTATTAACTTTAGAGAAAATCTAAAGGAAAGTACTCGCTAGTAGTATAATAATAGAAAACGTAAAAGATATTATAATAGATATTCCTAGTCGATAGAATAATAGATTTAACGATCTTCTAGAGTCCGATAAAGAATTTATAATATTAAAATAATAGGCCCCCTCGCTCCCTTAGACCTTATTCTAGTAAATTACGACGAAGGCCTATACTATACCGCCCTCCTCGGACCCTCTATATATTAGTAATACCGACGAACCTTTTTCCGACCCTATAAATATTAATAATACCGATAATCTTTCCCCGGACTTTATATCCGTTAATAACGACGACGTAAAAAGCGTAGAGTATACTAAAGGCGATAATAATAAGATTTAAAAAAAAAAAATAACGAGGAGAGATTAAGAGCTATTTAATAATATAATAAATAAATCTATAGGTGTCTAGGTAGTATTATTTCGGCTATTCGTAATATTATTTAATTAATAGTATTTAGCCTTTATAGATTAATTATAATAAAGGTATATTAATTAATTTAATAAATATTATCGAATAAAGTCGAACTACGTATATCTAATATATTATCGAATAAAGTCGAACGCGATCGAATTATATAATTTCAGGAATATAGTAATTACGCGTTAATTAACCGAATAATTACTCTATTTAATACTAATATATTATCGAATAATATTAAGCGTATTCGAACTATATAAACTTTATTTTATCCTAATATCCTAATATTTATTAATATAATTCTCTATAGTATATATATTCTTTAGGTCTCCGGGTATATTACTATTAATAATCGAGGCCTTAAGACGTATAGTATATACCCGAAGCCCTTTAACTATACGCTTCGGGCGTACGTCGAATCGGTAGATAAATATCGCGCTTAAGGCTCTTAAGGCGCCCGTCGAGCGCCCTAAGCCACGATCGAGCCGCTTTTCGTTTTACCGACGTAAATTTACCGCCTACTACTACCTTCTATATACAGAATTTATAATACCTTTTATATATCGTTACTTAAGTTATATTATCTTCGCGACTGCGTTAATACGGCGGAATCTTTTATATAAGTCCCCGAACTTATTAATAATAATAAGCTATAGGAGGTAGAAGAGGTAATCGATAAAATTAAAAATAAGGAACTGAAGGTATCTAGTATAAAGTTAAATAAACTAGTTAAGGCGAAGAATATAATTAATAACTACTAGACGAAGAGTTTATTAATATTAATAAACTAACTAAAGCCTTTAAATAAACGGGTAGTAAATATAAATATATAAATATAACTAAAGAGGTTACCTAGTCGTATAAAATAATAAGGCGGAGTAAACGGAGCCGATATTAAAAGTAAATATTACTACTTCTATATTAGTATTTATATAACGGACGTTCTCCTCTATATTTATAACCTTATTATATAATTTTAGGATATAACTAAATTTAATTTACTATTAAACTATTTATGTGCGATAGCGATAAGATATCGTATTTATAAAAATACTTTTACTTTAGGTATAGTTTATATAAATACCTAGAATATACTATTAAATAATATATCTAGGTAAGTTTAGCTAGCGCCGATTTAAGAAAAAAAAAATCGATATTACTACTATATCGTACGAAAGATTTAGTTACTATCGGAATTATTAGAAGAAAATATAATCTCCCTAATATAGTTCTTAAAAACGTTATTTTCCTCGGGACTCTTTAGGTCCCGTTTATATTAACGGAAACTCTCGGTCTTTTTTTCGAGAACTTTATTCATCGCCTTTAATTCCTTAATACGCTAGTTCGCCGCCGTTAATTAATTTTATAGGTTAGCGATTATAGTAGAGGTTTACCTACTAATTACTATCGTTTTATTATATATCTTATATTATTAGGTAATTTCCTTACCTATTAAATTATATTTACGTTCTTCTTTAGGAGTTTTATTACCGATACGGGTATATTAATATATAGACCTTTTTACTTTCCTTCGGAAAGGCTTGGAGATCTATTATTATTAATATATATTATTTTAAAGCTTATAGTTATAACTTACCTTTACGTAATAGTCGATTCCGTAGCGATTAATATAATAGAGCGTATAAGAAGGGGACGTACCTCGAATATAATTATTATTAAACTAGTAGAAGTAGACCCGGTAAGGGAGCTACGAAGCGTAGTAAACTATTATTATAATTAGTATTACGTAGTCGCGCTAATAGCGGACTGGCTATACTTACTGGTATATTTATAACTGAAATAAATTAGTATAAATAAACTAATACTGTCGGTGAGTAGGAGCCATTTATAGATTTAGAAGAAAACTATATATAACGAGAGTATTATTTATATATTAGTTATAATACTAGAACGCTATTATAAAGCTAGAGTAATAATATATAAGAGAGGCTAAAGGAGTTACGAAGAGAGAAAGTAATAGGCGGGCGAGTTTATTTATATAATAGACCGTCGCGCTAAATACCTTATCGTTATAGTACGTCGATACGCGCCTCCGCTCCGCTACCTCGCGTTTATTAATAGATATAACCGTTACTATAGTAGTTATATTATTACTAATCTCCCGGTATAATATTAGGACTGTACCGTTTATATATAATACTTTACTACTAGTATTTATTATAGTATAGTAGGAGTATATAGTAAGGGTGGCTACTACTATTCCGCTACTGGTACTATAGGTACTATAGGAATAATTTAATATACTATATTCACTATAAATACTACAAGCGCTGTAGGAACGACAGCGTATACTATTTCGCTCCGTTACTATTATATATAATGGCACTGTAGGGACGAAAGAAATATTACTTATTTAACTACTATTATTATATATTAGCGCTGTAGGGACAGCTTTATAAATATATTATTTATTTACTACTAATACTACTATATAATAAGAGTAGTTTAATAGTATTACTCTTCCGCTACTAATACTATATAATAGTACTATAGGAAATGGTTTCGTATCGCTCCGTGACTAGTACTATATATTAGCGCTATAGGATCGATAGTATAAATTAGAAGACTCTTTTCCCTTATTTCCTCTAGGGGGTTTTAAAGGTTTTTTTAATAAACTTCGACTAATTAACTAAGTACTATTCCGTGACTAGTACTATAAATATTAAAGGATTAGGTGCGTAGCCTTATATTTAAGTTACCGTATAGTAACGCCGTTATATTAGATAACTTTTTTCCTTTATTTCCCTTAAGGGGTTTAAAGGTTTTTTAATAAGTATTTTTTAATTAAAATATTTGGGCACCTAGGGACTAGGGCCTAAAAGAGGAGGTAATTATAAAGTAGTAATATATTATATACGCCTACGCCCCGTTAAAGGCGCTAGTATATTATATACGCCTACGCCCCGCTACCTCTATAATATTATTATTTATCGATACGGGGTTCTAGCCTTAGTATCGCGGGGTTCTAACTTTTAGTAATCCTATATCGAGTTAGCGTTCCCCCGTTTTATTAGAATCCTTAGAGATTAGTTCTACTATTAAATCTAGGATTTAAAAACTACCTAATAATGAACCCCGTAACTACCTTACGTCTTTTATACTATTACTAAGCCGCTAGCTCTACGCTAGCGGCCTTAGGTATTATATATAAATAGTAGTTATTATATTTTTAATCTAGATTAAAGATTAGTAAAGCTTTATATATCGAATTAATAGCGAACCTATCGGCCGTTCATTTCCTTCTTTAATAGCCAGTCGAGGTTATTAAATATATATTCCGTATAGTCTTTAACTATCGTTATTTTCTTTAAGAAACTTTCTTATACCGTTTTCCTTATATTTAATCTTAAAGGACCGTAGTATAAAGCTATTAAGATTCTACTCTAAATCGTATCGTCGATATCTTTAACGCGGTTAGTCGTAAGGATTATAATTCCCCGATAGTATTTAAATATACATAAAAATATTAATATAAGAGAGTTATATAGGTTAATGAAAGAGTATAATTAAATAAATATATCGGCTTTATCTAAAAGTAGGATAACTTTCTAATAATAAACTAGGCGAAAAATAATCGTTAATTATTTTTTAAATATTTTTATATCCTAGCCGAGCTCCCTAATAGATATTTAAAAAGTTAGAATAACTAGATTAATAAGGAAGGGTATAATATACCGCGTAAAGCGGCCTTTTAAGATATTCGGATAGTCTTTTTATAGTTAAAGTTTTACCTACTCTAGGCGATCTACTAAATATATATATTAATCTAGAGTTAGGGATCGAGCGCTAGAAATTATATTATAGAAATATTATTAAGCCTTAGCTTTTACCTTTTATAAAATTATCGATTATATTATTTAATACGCGGGATATATAAGCCTTCGTAAAAGTAGTAATAATCTTTTTCTTCGCCGCGGGAATTACTAGATTATCGAAAAAAAACGGATTCTAGATAATAACCTTAATATCGTCGATTATAAATTCTACTATCTATATTAATATAATCTTCATTTAGGAGATATTTAGAAGAAGGCTTATACTACCGTTTATTACTAAAGCTCTAATTATAGACTATCTAGTTATAGATTATTAAATCGTCTTTATTTATAATTTCCGTATCGAGGTCGTTACTCTTAATCTTATTTATTTCGGTATTAAACTAGAGGATCTAGAAGCCGTCTAACGAGTTAGATCGGGCTAACTCGTTAATTTACGGTCGGGCGTAATTCGGATTAACTTTACGGAAGTAAATAATATTAACTATAATATAACTATTTATAAAGACTTCGATATAATCTCTTTTCTCGATATAAAAAATATTACCTCGATATTAAATATGATACTAACCTATTAAGGAGGCGAACTATTAATTATATTTTATAAAGTATTCTCTTATCTCTTTTTAGAGCCGATAAAATTTAAAGGGATATACCTTTAGGTTATTAATTAACTTCGCCCCTTAAAATATTCGGATCCTAAATACGGTCGAAACTTCGTTAAATATTTATCCGTTAAAGTCTAAATAACGGTATTCGACGTAAAAATATAGAACGCCGTTATTTATTATCTTCTATTTACCGGAGTTATACCGGTAATAAACTAGCTTTTCCGCGTCGAGAATAATTATATATATATTAATATTTAGCTTAAATAGAGCCTAAAGTAAATCGTATATAATCTCGCGATTTTTAAAGAGCGATATTAGACGGGACGTTATCGATACGTAGGCCGAACGGATATAATCCACTAGTAGATTAATATACTTAAGTTTCGTATCGTAATAGGTACTTTCTTTAAACTCTATTAAATAGGCTTCTAGTTCGGGAACGTAGTAATATAAAAGGTTTTATTTAACCTATTTTTATCGTTAGACTTTATTCTCGTTAAATAAAGAAGATTTATATAATGATTTTATCCTCTTTAAAAGAGAGCCCGCTTATATCTCGTAATACGATTCTTAAGACGTCTCTTAGTCCGTCTAATTTAATATTAATATAGAATACCTATTCAAAGGTCTATTTATCTAAAATTTCTTAATATTAATATATTCCCAGAGTCCTATCGACTTACTTATTCGAGCGCGAATAATAAATATATACTCGTCTAGGTCCGCTACCCTTTCTAGTAGCGCGGCCGAGTCTACGATTTTATACTTCGAGGTAACAGCGTCCTAACTTAACGGGAGAGGTTAATACGATCGTTACTATAGAGTAAAGGATATATACTTCGTCGACCAGCTTATACTCTAATTTAGAGGCTCGAAATCTCACGCTGTCAAAAGTGCCTCGATGGACGGCTGGCGATAGTTGGCGGAAGTCGAACGTTGACGAAGCAGAAGATGAGCCGGATCTTCTTGAGGT
>JAABUK010004879.1_pt1 | contig 21420 bp, 13 predicted proteins | sample 5559141 | NCBI WGS metagenome assembly JAABUK01 (sample SAMN10711869, study PRJNA513367) | rock metagenome | isolation source: Antarctica rocks | place: Antarctica: Victoria Land, Pudding Butte nord | collected 2016-01-03
CTAAATACCGCAAGAGAGAGAGTCTTAATATTAATGAACGTGTTAAGTATTTTATTCGCGAAGAGTATTAAGATCTCCGAAATTAAATATTATAATCTTTAATAAAGAATAAAGCGTAATTACACGCTCGTAACTCGCATATTTATTCGCGGAAGCGACACTCTAAACTCTAAAGACAGAGCCTCTTTAAAAGAAGGAATAATTATTATACCGCGCTAAGATCTAATCCGTGCGTAACGCACGCGTTAAGCTTACGAACATATATGAAAAACTCTGTAATCTGAAACTCTAAGTTCTTCATCATTCAACTTATAGAACGTTAGAAGTGCCTTCTCTATCACCATCATTAATAAAGTTTTACGCTGCGAGACGCATATTATTCGTATATTATATTATTACGTCACTCAATTTCTTAGCGCCCCTAACACGATCTTAAAAGAATCGATGAAATAGAAGACGAATAAATTAAATAATATATAAAATATTAACTGCGCTGATATTGAAATACTAATATCAGAAATAATTATTAAATCGCTTAAATAGATTCATAATTAAAAACTCACAGAATCATCTCACGTCTACTTATTCTAAACTATTTATTATAACAATTAATGCGTTATTTATAGAATAGATAAGAACGACTCAAGATAATATTCTAAGAAATCTAGATAGAAAAAGACGAAATAATTATTGAGTATTATCTTTAAAATACTTCAGAAGTGAATATTAAACAATCTTAAATATAATAAAGATAATATAGAAATAATTATTAAATTCTGGAAATTAACGTCATATATAAATATAGATTGCGAGTTAAAATCGCAATATTAGTATAAGATATATATACTCGAGAAGATATCTTAAAGAATTAAATCGAAGCTATAATTAAGAATATATCGCATAGAGAGCTGTTCGAATTAAAATCAGAGATAAATTCATTATTATTAGAGTAGTAATCTTTAAGAGACGATTAATTTATATAAGATTAACATCTCTACTTATTTTAAAGAGATTTAAAGCGTAAGTATAATATAAATTCAGAAATCTAAGAAATTAGAGATAATAAAAGTGATTTGCGATAAAGAATATCGCACTTCTTACAAATTATATACACACTTTTAGTATAATAAATTAAAATGTTATTTTAAAAAAGAAGAACATACTCATTTCAGAAACTATTAATTTAAAGAATTAAAAAATGAGAAGACTTTTTACATTTAAGATTTAACAAAGAATCTGATCTTAAGTCTTAAAAACTAACAGTAATTAATGCTAGTTATATATAATACATGATCTTATAAAGAAATATTGAATAATAAAAAGTTAAGATTATAATAAATTCTAAAGTTATCGAAAACTACATTTTCTCAGCGTATATAGCTCACTCACGTCTACTAACTTAAGAGAAGAATAAATTCTATCGCTTAACATTAATAGACGAAAGTCTTATAAAGCAGAATTAAGAATGAGTTAAAATAGAGACTTATCCGCTCAATCTATTTATATAACAATATATTGAGAGAATGATATTGAATATCATAGAAATTAAATATAATATTATTCTGAGCATTTCATAACTGGAAATTTATGACTTAATAGTTAGTTGGAAATAGCGAACTATTAATTTTCTTAATTGCGTCTGTGAGATAATCACGATCACAGTATCGTTTATAAAGATAGTATAAGTGAAATCTAATAATAAGTGCTTAGTAGAAATAATAGAGAAACCTTCTAAATATTTATCTGAATATAATAAGTTTGAATGTCTGTTTATAAAGAATAAAAATGTATCTGCGTTATCTAAACATCAACTCTAAAATCACAAAATCTCATTAGAATTTAGTAAGAAACTTACGTACGAATCTATTTATTCTCTTTCTGAGAAAGAATTTAAGATATTATAAGAATATCTTAATAAGAATTAGAAGAAGAGATTTATTCAACTCTCGACTTTATTTATAAAATACTTAGTTCTGTTTATTTCAAAATTAAATGAAGAAATGCGTTTATATATTAACTATTAATAACTGAATAATATAATTATAAAAAATCATTACGCATTATCTCTTATCTCTGAGTTATATGATTATATTTGTGAAGCTAAGTGATTTATAACGCTTAACTTACAAGAAGCGTATAATCTGATGAGAATGAAGAAAGAAAAGAAATGAAAAATAGTATTCTAAACTTATTACAATTATTATGAGTATCTGATTATATTCTTTAATTTAATAAACACTCTAATCTTCTTTTAATCTTTAATAAATAATATTTTTAAGAAATATTTAAATTAATTCTATATTATCTATCTTAACTATATTCTCATATACTCTAAAATCAAAGAATAATATATTAAATATATTCGGAAGATGCTTCGCGCTTTTCAGACGAAAAATCTATTAGTGAAGATCGAAAAGTGCGAGTTTTACAAGTAAAGTATTAAATTTCTTGAATTTATTCTAATAATTATAAGAATTCAGATAAACGAATCTAAGATTACAGTTATATTTAAATGATTATAATTTACATTAGTAAAGAAATTACAATTATTTCTTGAATTCGCCAACTTTTATTGAAGATTTATTACAGATTACTCAAAAATAACCGCTCTATTGATATAAATAATTAAGAAGAAAATATTCTTTATCTGAGAAATAGAAATCGAGTCTTCGTTTTAGAAGCTGAAATAGAGATTTATAATAGTCTCTATTCTCACAATATTTAATTCCGAAAGATAAATTATGCTCGAGATGAATATATCAGACTATATCATTAATATGTGTATAAGTTAATCTGATAACGAAGAATGATTGAGATCCGTTATCTTTTATTCTAGAAAAATAATTTCTGCGAAACTTAATTATAAGATTCACGATAAGGAACTTCTAACTATAATTACCGCGTTCGATAAATGATAAGTATACTTAAAAGGATTTAAGTATTCTGTAAAAGTTTATATAGATTATAAAAATCTACTATACTTTATCACTATTAAGATATTAAATAGACGCTAGATATAATAATCTGAGCTGTTATCAGTATATAACTTTAAGATATTCTATTAAAAAGAAAATGATAACGTCAAAGTCGATACTTTAAGCTATCGAGCAGATCACGCTCAAGATGTTAAATTCGCTTCACAATCAGTCTTATATAAGAACTCAGACAGATTCATAATATATAATCACGCTATAATTGCTTTAATATTTCGAATCTCTGATTAAGATTAGAAACGCCGAATTATTAGATCATACTTAAATAATTATTTATCCCGTGAAATTTGAAAGAATTCCGAAAAATATTCAGTCTTTTAATAATAGAACAGCGGGCTGATCCTATATAAGAGACTGATATATATCACGAATTAAGCTAAAGAAACAATTCTCCGATAATATTATAAGGAAATTCCTTATAAATATTAAAAAATAGAAAAAACTCTGAAATATATTTTTAAATTCTACTATTTTTCTAAGATGAATAAGATAGTTCGATAGTAGATTATTAACTATGATATCTATTAGAAAATAAAGCACTTCCGATATAAATTATATAAGAAGATGTAATTATTAAAGATATTAGAAAGAGCTTGAGAATTTATAGTGTTAAACTTCATTATTAAGTTACTCTTATTTAAGAATTTAACGACTAATATTAGTTATAATAATATTCTAGTTATTATTAATAGACTAACGAAGTATATCTATTTCATTAACTATATGAAAGTATTAAATGCCGAAGATTTAATATATATATTTTTGCGAACGATGTTCGCGAATTATAATATATCAGCAGAAATTATTTTTAATTGAGATAAATTATTTACTTTTAAGTTCTAAAAGTCATTAATAAATTAACTTAAAATTAAATATAAGCTATTCACAGCTTATTACTTATAAACAGACGAATAAACTAAAAGAATTAATTAAATACTGAAATAATATTTACGATATTACGTAAACTATTATTAGAACAATTAAGTAGTACTTCTATTATTAACGCAATTCGCGTATAATAGTATATTAATAGTAATTAGAGTATTATTATTTTACGCGAATTACAAATATAAATCTGTTGTATATAAATAGTTAAGAGAAGTGAAACAACTTATATAAAGATCAGTTATTAGCGTATAACTATTAATTAATTTACATTAAGAATTGATAAAAGATCTTGAGTTTATTAATTAGAGATTTAAGATCTATTATAACTCTAAGAGAATTGGCGGATTAAATCTTAAAGAGAAGAATTTAATATATCTACTTTATCAAAATATTAAAATTAAAAGATTTAATATTAAACTGAATTATACGAAACTCGATCTCTACTTAATTTAAAAAGTCTTAAATTAATTAATTTACAGACTTAAACTCTCAGATATTATAAGGATTTACTCTATATTTAACATCTTTCTTTTAGAATCTACATTAAAGAACGCTAAACAGACTTTAATTCATCTAAATAATTAAGATCAGAAGTATAAAGTAAAACGAGTGTTAGATGATTAAAAGATTAAAGATAAAATTTATTATCTGATAAAATAGTTAGAATATAACACGTCAGAAAATATATAGAAATCAGAAATAAATCTTAATTCTACGACTCTCGAGAATTACTATCGCCGGAACTCTTGACAGGAGAAGAATCAAAGAAGATAGTTAACTATGTCGCGTTAAAAGTGACGTTTAAATTCGCACTGACTAACAATTCTTTCTTCTTAAAATATCTCTCTTTTCGATCAAGCTTGTTTAAAGACTTAATCTTTCAAGTAATCATCTTATTCTAAGTCGCCCGAAGAGATTCTATACGAAAATTTAGACTCGCTATCTCCGCAGTATTCTATTAAAGACGAAGAAGAGTTATTTTTCACGTAATCTTCAGACGCAGTTTCTTCTATCATAATCTCTAAAAGTCGATCTTCGAAAAGTTATTATTATAATAAATATTATAACGAGTACAGTCTAAACACTTCGAGATATTTTTAAAGAATATACAGAGATAATCCCGCTTAATATAGATAGAATACGCAATTATGATTAATACTCTTAATAAAGTTATCTTTTCCGTCTAAATCTGACGTTATTCATACGAAGAAGATTAACTAACATAATACGAAAACATGATAAAGAATAGAAGAAGTAAAAAAAATAGAAATCTTAGAAGATAGATTTAAGTAGCTTAAGAGATCAAGCTAACTCGAAAGAATATAGTATTACAGCTTCAGCATAGCAGCTAACAGGCTTAACGCTAACCGCCGGAACCCGGCAGTTAATTAGAATACTGATCCCGCTTTCGTGATAAAGCCTTCTAGAACTACGGCAGATCTAATTAGAGAAACTACGATTAATCAGAATATTCAAGATTAAGCGTTAAGGAGAATGCTCGAGAATGATTAAAAGAAGTATTTAGAAGTAAGTGCTCGAGAGTGCTCGAAAGAAGTAGTCAAAAGCACTGTGCACGGCCCACCAGTAACGACTATATAAACATTCATTATCTCATAGTTTTATAGTCTTGTTCTTTCTCTGTAGTCAACTCATGTTATCAATTACACCCTACTCTTGATCCTTTTATGTGAGAACAGTGATTCCTATTCACAACCCTCTGATATCTGAACCTTGTTACAGCTAGCCTTAACAGTCCTTAACACTCTACTTTAAACTAGAAATAATTATTCATCTTAATCTTTTAAAGAATTAAGGATAATGATCATTTTAACAGCTGAGGATATAAAAATGATAGTGAACGTCATTCTGATGACTGTAATTGAGACTAATTAAACCGAAAAGCGGGCACGAATCGGAAAATAAGTGTTATTTTGCAGAAAACAACTTCGGGCTCATAATTATCAGATAAATGACTGAAATAGCTCTTTTTGTCTGTGTAGAATCGAATTGAGTATAATCAAAGTGATAGAATTGACTGTCTAAGAAGTATCTAGAATGCCCCTGAGAATGAGCCTTAATATGAAGGAAATTGGGCCAAGATAGGTCGGAGATTGGCTCAATTGGGCCGATGGACAGCCTGAGGCGCAGGCTGAGGCGCAGGCTGTCTGACACAACTTCAGTGAAATCGGCCCCAGAACCGGAACATCTGGGTGGAGTCAATTCTGTCACCTGGCTGCTCTCCCTAGACAATGTCCATCATCACAACTGTGCTCAATAAAGGGTGGAAGTGCGCTCGGTGGCTACAACTTTGCCCCAGCTGCCTAGCTAGAGGTTTCCATTCTCAGCATATTTCCCATCAGTCAAAAATGGACGTGACATTTCCCAATCTGTCCAAAGAACATGATTTTTTCAATTATACTTCCGGTCGTTTTCTGTGCGTACCCAACCTCGCTGACCTCCCAGCCAAGGTCGGATGGGATATTTGGCTGATGAATTCCACATTAACAGTTACAACGAGCGTATCAGACTTAAGGAGCGACATCTTGTCTTCAATGTCCCCGAGTTATGCAATGTCGTCGCCAAAGCATTTGATAAGGGCATCGATGAAGTTTCCGGATTTGAGAAGTTTGCAGAAGGCGGATCATACCGGATCTTCAAAGCAACATTCAAAGATGGTACAGAGGCAATTGCTCGACTCCCATTTCCATGCACCCTTCCAAAAGGCTATGGCATCCTGAGTGAAGTAGCAACGATGGCATTCCTGAGAAAGCACGGGCTTCCCATTCCTAAAGTATACGACTGGAGCGCCAAGACGGCGAATTCTGTTGGCTCTGAGTATATGATTATGGAAAAGGTCCAGGGCACAGATTTGCAGGAAACATGGTACTCAATGGCAATGGAGCAGAGGATGGATATGGTTCAAAAAGTAGTGGATCTAGAGAAGAGGCTCTTCGACATCTCCCTACCGGCTTGCGGAAGTATCTATTTCAATGGTACTCTTCCGAATGGAATTCATACTGTCGACATTCCTGATGAAACTGATGCGGTCGACGTTCCTGATGATCAAGACGATAATAGTTTTGACAAGTTCTGTATCGGGCCATCAACAGAGCTCTTGTGGTGGTATTCAAATCGAGCTGAACTGGGTGCCGACAAAGGGCCTTGTAAGTCATAATACTTTCAAACTCTCAGTTTTAGTATAGGACTAACTACTTCTAGGGAATCATTCAGCGGAGGTTTTGAAATCTGTCGGCCAAAGAGAGCTCTTGTGGCTGCAGAAATATGGTCAACCTCGATTCCCACAAAATCCAGCCTACAGAGATCTGTATCAGAACCAGAAAGTGACGCCGGATATCCAGATTAAGGTGTTGCAAGACTACCTCAAAATTGCTCAATTCATTGTGCCTGACGACGAAGAGATGAACAGGCCGACAATCCGCCACCAGGACCTCTCACCAAACAATATATTCGTTGATGAGGGCGAGGTTACAGGAATGATCGACTGGCAACATTGCATAATTCTGCCTTTATTCTTGCAAGCCAAGATACCGAGCCATTTTCAGAACTATGGAGATAAAGAGTCCGAGAATTTCCGGCCACCACAACTTCCCCCTGACTTCGATTCGTTATCCGACGAAGAAAAGGAGGTTGAAGAAGATTTATATCGCCGACGTCAGCTTCACTTTTTCTACCTGGGGGCCACCAGCCACTACAATCCTCGCCACTACAATGCGCTCTGCGTTGATCCCCAAGCACATCGAATGAGACTCTTTGCAAAGGCTCGCTCTCCTTGGGAAGGAGACAATACTTCTCTCAAAGCTCAGCTCATCAGCACAGTTGCCAATTGGCCCAAAATTCGTTCCACAAAGCTTCCTGAACTTGACTGTCCCATCAGCTACTCTGAGCAAGAGGTCGAAGTATGCTTAGCCATGAACGCTAAGCAAAAATATGCAGATCGCACTGTGGGAGCGTTGCGGGAATTTGTGGGAGCCAACATCGACGGATGGGTGCGGAACGATGAATATCCCGCCATGAAAGAGAGCGCAGACGGTATCAAAGCCCAGATGATCGCGGACGCCGAGAGCGATGTCGACAGAAAAGACATAGAGGATAAATGGCCGTTCCAGGATCACGAGGAGATAGACTAATTGCCGCAGCTCGATTTTCTGCCCTCGCAAAGGCACGCTGACGGGACGCCGGTTCCATCCAACACTGACAGGTCTCCTTAATTGTCACTGAAGCTTCTCCGGAGAACATCTTCCAGAAAAGCTCGCAATAGATAAGAAGGCTTACAACTCCAAGCATGGCAATAGCTGTTCTTATGACAATCGCCATATGGGCTAGCACAAGGATTGTCCAGGTCGAAGCACTCCCAACTTTCGTCTGCGCCAGCTTGTAGCATTCCGCCCCAATAGTCTCGCCTCAGGGCCAAATACTCTTCCTCGGCTTCGGAGACCGCCAGTGCTTCGACAAAGTGGTGGAAGAGGTACCAAGTCAGTGGCTTGACGGCAGTCGTTTAGGACATGGTATATAGCAATGCTCTCTTGCAGTCTGCAACGGACAAGACTAACGCCACCCAAGCTTGGGGTCCCCAGGAAATCTGCTCGAAAAAGCCACTGACAAAGACACCCTGCTTCTCGTCGAAGAAATCCGAAGCTTTGGACGTCATCTTCGAGACTGTTTCCGCGTACGGGCTCTTCCTTGTCGAGTGGCTTGGCAAGTTTGTTGACTGTTTTACAGCGGAAGAGCGTTAGTCCATGCATTGCCGGCGTTTGTCTCTAAATCTTCTGCCCAGTCGAGGAACTTCCACGCAGATCCATCTCAAGAGAATTTTCCATCTTCGCTCACGTGCCAGAACGGAATACTTTAAATGACCGTCCTTCAAAGGCTGGAGAGAGAGTCAAAGAAAGGTCTGGAATGAAACACGAACAGCAGATTGATTCAGGAAAAAGGGTCTATCGAAGACAAGAGTGCTGTTTAAAGAAGCGGCTTCATAAAGCTGATTTTCCCTCCGCACCAATTACTTAGCAGGGATTATGACCCTCATCACAAGCTCAAGGCCCAGCTCGAGCTTTATCCAGATGCCAGATGCTGCGGCACCTTATCCCCGAGGCTTTGAAAGATTACTGCATTACAAAGGTTGGTGAGGGCATTGAGCTTCGTCGGAGGGCAGACTTTGTCGCGGACAAAAAGATTGACGTGGAAAGGAGTCCAGAGCACAAGATGTAGATGTCGTACATGCTACTGTCTTTTGCAACCTGTACCCACAAACACTCGATGGACAATCGAGCCTAAGCAGGTTACGGAAAGAGTAATGCCCTGCATATCAGCATTGGCTTCTGCACGGCAACCGAACCTGGGTGACAATGCGGTTTCCGCGAGATTAGCGTAAAGGACGAGCAACAAGACCGTTATCTTTCCTGGAATGAGTGCATGCGTCTGGAAATGTTCAAAGTCGTCTCTCTCATCCTGCTTCTGCGTGCTCCATGCTGCACTTGGAGGTAAATACAGCTCGGTGAGATTGGAGTGCCATTTCCAGCACTCCTCGTTGGGAACCAAGAAAACAGAGATATCCTTGTGCTGTGCTTGGTTGACCTGGCCGTTCGAGTGGAAAGGAAGATCCATCACACGCCATCCTTACCGATCAGCTTGCTTCGTGATTGTGAATGATCGAATAAATCTTGACCAAGCCGAGTCCAGATTTAAAAGGACGTATGCTATTTCAGCTTCACATGCCAAGTGGAACTTCCACCTCCATAACACTTTTCCAATCCAGAAAGTCTCCTTCTCGCCGCTCACGCTACCAGCACCGTCGCTCCCATTGATGTCGATGCGAGATCGTTCTGCAACTCACCGCGGCAACTTGTGGCTGGCGGGCTCATTACGGCCGTTGAAGCAGTCAATTGTGGAGCAGTATCATCCGCTGGACTCGCTGGTGGCTGCTCCTCATCGTCTGTGGGCTTTTTCTCGATAATAGGCTCGCTCAGGAGCCATTGGATGAAGGTGTCTCTTTGAGTTGGCGTATGATAGCTAAAATTAAACATTTGACTGTAGCGAACTTTGAGCCACTGACCGGAAAGACCTTTTGGTCTTGAAAGCATCCTCTCCTCAGCCTGGCCAATATAATAGCAGTCACAATCATAATTTCACTTCTGATAGGACCTTGCACGTTAAGCAGGCAATGTTGAGACAAACATATCTGATCGGGGAGTGGTCTTGTTTCAAAAATTCCTGCCGAAGACCAGTCAAATTGTCGAGTGGGATCTGGATATGCACCGGCTCGATTTTCATGAAGCTTTCGCTCAAATGAGCTCTTCTCCCTGACGTCGAGACAATGCTAATGATTGGGTTTAAGATCCAGGGATATCCGGTACTGGTCATTTAATACACCATTTCGTCTTCTCGTAAGCACGGAACACGCTACCCTCCTTAGAATTCATCATCTGGTCTGTGAAGGACAGAAGAAGCGTGCATCCGTTGGACCAATTCTATTGCTAATTCTCGTCAGGAAAGTCGGGTCGAAGTCGGGAAGCTCATCAAAAGTTTGCAAACGACTCAATGACATTGGAAGGTAGTAGGGCGCCTCGTGCAGTTTCCTCATACAAGTTGACCGTGGAGGCATCCACTGCCATCCCTGCACGTGCTGAAACATCGAGGTGTGGATTTAATGTGGCTCGGAAGGTGTTGTAGAGTTGTCTGAGCCTTAGATGCGATTGCTCTCGCCGTTCTTCTATCAAAGTCGGCATTTTGTTGAAAGGCGCGGAAAGGCAATGTGCTAGATGGATGTGCGTGTTGAAATGGCAGCTTCGTTATATCAACTGTTATTTGCAAGACGACTCATTACCTGATACGGAAGGGAATAATCGACCTCTTAAGGAATTCATAGAACGACAGTACCTAGAATGTCAATATGAAAGCTGCGCCAAGAAAAGACTCGACTTTATACGCTTCGTGTTTTACGACGCGTCACTTTTAGCGTGTCCGTCTTGAGCTGCCGGTCTGGCGATCAATTTCAATCGTCAGTTTGCAGCCAAGGAGTAGAGTAGCTGACGAGAGAATGGCAGTCCCACATCGTCAATGGCTGGCTGCGCAGGTATTTTCTGACCAGCAGACTGTCTCCTATCGAACGCTGGCTCGTGCTCTCAAAGTCCATGTCAACGCCGCAAAGCGCATGCTTTATGACTTCCATGCGCACGAAAACGCCAAAAAGCCAGGCTCGGTTCATGCTACATACTTGCTTGCTGGAAGAAAGAACATCAAGGAAACGAGTGCATCAACAAATGGACAAAATGGGACCCAGCATGAGGATGAGCCGGTACCGTCGAGTCCACCGCCATTCACGAGCTCTATGCTTCAGTCCTCGCAGCAGAATGGTGATGGCGAGGATGCACAGGTATCGTCCATCCGGACGATTACGCTTGTAAGAGAAGAGTCATTAGATGGTACATTGCCTCCCGACCGTGATCTTGCGTTCACTAAATTCCACTCAGCTGTCAAGTCCTCATACGAGACAATAACCTCAATACACATCTATTCGCTCTCTGCATATCGCCTTCAAGATTTACAGACCCTCTCAGACACTGGCCGTCATCTGTACAACAGCTACTTTGTGAAGGAAGACCCACTTGGAAGCAATGCAATCTACGGCGTCATTGTCAACAAGAACGTTAGGCGCAGAACAGGTCGAAGACCACCACCTACTCCCTTAGACTCCAATGCGACCATCAACACCGAGAAGACCTCAAAAACAAATGCTAAACCCGCTGAAAAGCCTTCTTTAACCCGTGAACCATCTGTCAAGAAAGAAGACACGTCCCGCCCCAGCTCAGCAGGCAGCACAACCCCCTCCTCTAACACTACCAAAAATCCCTCTCTCAAACGCGACACATCCGACATCTTCAAATCATTCGCCGAAGCCAAGAATGCCGCATCGAAAGCCACACCAAGACTCACCCGCAATGGGACAGATTCATCCGTCGGCAACACATCCGAAGACAAAGACAGCAGGCCCCCTCACGCCTCCGAAGACGAAGGCGAATCCGAAGAAGAAGCACTGTTCCTCGATACCAAGACCCGCACTTCAGCGAAGAAGCGATCCAGCACTGAAAAAGCAGAAAGAGAAGCCAAGCTACGAAAGATGATGGACGACAGTGACAAGGAGATGGAAGACGCCGAACTGATAGACCCCGAGGAAGCAGGGCTCGGTAAAGGCGATCAAGAAGCCCAAACAGACGGAAAATCCGAGAAAGCAGCCATCAAGCAAGGAACCGGGCAAGAAGATGCTGACGCGGGAGGCGAGAGCGAAGGCGTGAATTGGTCAGACTCGGATACCGAACGACAGAAGAAAGCAAGGCCAGCAACACAAGCAGAGGCAGAACCCGACCTAGAACGCGACAGCGACAGCGACCCCACCGCCCCACCCAAACGCCGCCGCGGCAAGCGAAGAGTCATGAAGAAGAAGACCATAAAGGACGAGGAAGGCTACCTCGTCACGCGCGAAGAAGCGGTCTGGGAATCTTTCTCCGACGATGAACCTGCGCCCGCTGCAAAGGCAAAGACGGTGGCGAAGCCGGCTATTGCGTCACAGAAGCAGTCACTGGGGAAAGGGGGGCCCGGGAAAGGTGGAGCGGCGGAGAAGGGCAAGGGGAAGGGTGGTGGAGGAGGGAATATTATGTCGTTTTTTGGGAAGAAATGATTGGTCTGTAGACAGACCTTTAGGGATCGGAATGACTTTGCGCAGTGGTGGGGATAGTGGATGATGAACGTTGTATACGTATCATAAGCATATCAGCCAGCGTGTGAGTCAGGATTTGGTATTTGTCCTCCCGGAGCCACTGCATCTTCGCTGATGAGACCCAAGAGCTCTATATGCAGCTAAATAGCTAAATCGCAGATTCAACCCACATCCCCCGCCCTATACGGCGTATCCTCCTCAAAAATAATCCCCGGCCTCGTCTCCGCCACCCAAAGCACCGTCTGCGCAAACACGCTGTTCGCCCAAGCAAACCAACTCCTCGTCATCCCCTCCCACCCATAATCCACGTCCACACTCTCATTAACCAGACCCATCAAACTCACATTCTTCACCGCCTCCAAACACCACTTAATCTCCTCTTCGTCCTCGCTCGTCATCGCCTGCACAAGCACGCTCATCGGCCACGCGTTCCGTAGGCCAATGTGCGGGCCGCCGATGCCCTTGAAGGCCGGGCCGCTGAGGAAGTAGGGGTTGCCCTGCGACGAGAGGATCATGCGGCGGGTGTTTTGGTAGATCTCGTGTGAGGCATCGAGGAAGCCGAGGAGGGGAAGGGAGAGCAGGGAGGGGATGTTGGCGTCGTCCATCAGGAGGTGGGAGCCGTAGCCATCAACTTCGTAGGCGAACACTCTGCCAAAGGCTTTGTGTTCGATCACGCCATGTTCGTACACGGCTTTTTCGATCGCCTCAGCTCTTTTGGAGAGCGATTGCGCAACGTCCAGGATTCGCGGGTCTTTGCTGGCTACGGCCTCGAGGAGCTTGGAGGATCGTTGGAGCTCGACTGCCATCATTGCGTTGCCGGGGATGAAGAAGCCCAAGATGGTGGAGTCGTCGGATGGACGGAAGGCGGAGCGGATCAGGCCTGTTCCGTGCGCAATTGGATTGCCGATGCCATCGAGATTCAGTGTTTCGGTTCCGGTCCAAGCATGACGTTTGAAGGTGTACTCATTTTTAGCAAACTTTTTGGTATCTGGACCAAAGGTGCCTTGAGCTTGCTGGTCTAGAACAGCCAGTAGAGTCTCCAAAGCCGTGTACCATCGTTTTGTGAGGAAGGCGGTCGAGCCAGTGGACTCAAAAAATTGGTTGCTTAAGGATAGAAACGCGGCTAACGAGTCTATCTCGTACTTACATTCAAAGACGACAGAGGGTTCATAAGCTGGATGCACAACATCATCAGTACCCATGTGCGTAGGCTTTAGGCCGCTTGGAGAGGGAGGCTGGAAGGCGTTGCAATATGGCGATTCGATCACGAACTCTGCTTGAGTGTTGATGGCGCCTAGAATGAGGTTCGAGAGCTCTGGTGAGTTCTTAGCAAGCGCTTGGTACTGTGCTAGCTGATTGGTAGAGTCTCGGAGCCATTCAGCGTTGATATCTCCCGTAACAATGAAAGATTGTGCGCCCTCCCATCTTCCTTGATCCCGACTGAGCTTGGTCTTTGAGGCATGAGAGTTGATACCATCCACATGCCATCGGACAGTCGTATCGAGAGTATTGGGAAAGGCATTCTCAAAGATTCGAGCAAGATCTGGGTCGCGCATTCGACTTGTTATATCTTTTATAACACGATCGACAGTCGGAGACGAGAACGTCCGACAATAGGCATGGGGTCGCTGGAACGGCAAGGCCAACGGACCTTCACTGTATGGTCGGCTTGAGACAGTCAACCAGAGGTTTGGTCAGGAAGACCAGGATCAACTTTACTGCTTGTGGCTTGCATACTGTTCGTATTCAGGACAAGCCCCCAGGAATGTTTCCGGATTTACGATTTTCGCAATCCCATCAGCGGCTTGTGGTCGTGCAGCGTCAGTCTCATCTGCTGGACGAGCAGCACTGCCTCTCAAGAATATGGAGCCAGAGCCCAGCAGTAGCCAATGTTTGATGCATGGCAAGCGCATTGCTCTCTTTGCTATCGTTCGTGGAGCGTTGTGCGAGACATTGGAGGACGATAGAGAAACACTTGGGTGTATATGTTCTACTGGACTTCCACCGAGTCAGGCAGATCTAGAGGGACGCATCAATGCAGCTTCACGAGTCCTTCGGAGCGCTGCAGCTTCCTGCCCAACAAGGAAGGAGAAGCGAGATGCGCCAAGAGCGGAAGGGGGCTCGCCTTGGCACTGAACCTCTCACCTGAGCAGTTGTTCTACGCTCTAAACCCAGCCTCGACCTTTGGATTCGGAGGAGAGGGCATCAAAGATTCGCGGGATGATCAGAATATGCCCGCTGATCTCCTAACGTTAAGTCACGGTGCGCATGGTCAGACTGAGACAGCTGCGATGCAGCTTCAAGAACGGTGACTCCGCTCGACTAAGTCGGGTGTCGAAATAGAGCACCTGCTGTGCAACGCTTAATCCACGCCGTAGCCCCCACTGTAACATCCTATGATGAAGGATAGTATTCTCAAAACGTAGCTTTAAGTCATAAGGTCTCGATCACAATGACTTGTCGTGACGGACAGGAGACTAGAGCGGCATCCTCCGCTTGTGTCCACTCCAAGCCCATCTTGTCCGCGTGCTGGATTCATTCGCCGCTGGGTTCTCGGTCCTCGGTCCTTGAGCCTTACGAGGCATGCTTGTCGGATGTTTTCAACAGATTCTTGACACTCTGGCGCATGATGGACGATTTGACGCAAATTTCGAGCCAGGAAGGAAGCCTCCAGACTTACCATGCGCTGTTTTTTTATTTGGTTGCGTGCACGTCCATGACGATTTTATGCTATAAAAGCAGTGTAGGATCTTGAGAATCTATCAGCTCGATCTCGGACTTTGAGGCATTTCGACATATGCAACAAGTGCCCTCTCCTGTCCCTGACAAATTTTGTATAGAGTGCAGCGGCAATGAATATTGCAACGGAACTCAGCAAGACAGGGTACCTGAACTGTGCTGGTCGTTCAAATACCATAGTAGAGGCATAGGAGCAGAGCTCAAAGACGTTCTGAAAAGACGCCTCCATTGACGAGAATGAGCCGCGGCGATCAGCCTCCACCTCCTGTAAAGAGTAACATTAGTTCATGACTTGCAAGAATGTGAGACACATACTTCTTGGATGATATTCTGGACACAGAGGTCGAACATCCAGAGCCCGATTCGGCTTCCAATCACACCAGTAATCAGACCTGAAGCAGCAATGAACGGCTGCGGCACCATCAAAAAGAGTGAAACTGCCGTAGCAATGCAGAATGTCTGCCAGCTGATGGACCACAAGCCTGCCCGGATTACCCCCACCCTCTTCATGAGTACAGGTCCTAGCCAGGTAGCTGAGATTTCAAATGCCACCGAAACAGTTCTGATGACTCCTATCTGTGTCGAGCTGTACCCAACTGACAAGAGGTATGTGACCATTTGTCCAGCAAAAGAAAGGACAGTAAGATAGAGTACGCTCAGAGCCATTGATGGCAAAAAGTTCCGATGGCGAAAGTACAGCATGAAGCTTGAAAGGCTACTGCGAACATAAGCCATGGAGCTAACCTGAGGTTGATCTGTTGCCCCAGTGCTTGAGTCTCGAGAATTCTGACGTTGTCTGGTGCGTGCGCTCTCAGGGAAATGGAGGGCAGGTACACTTTGATATACCTGGAGACGAGTTGTACGGTCAGTAAAGTGTTTCGGACCCCGATACTTTCAGAATACCTGAGCTATAGCCAAATACTCGATTCCAACCGAGACCACACTAAGTCCAAATGTGACCAAAACTGCAATTTTTGTGGCAAACCCATCAATCAGTGATATCGCAAGTGGACCGATTAGTTTGCAGAACAGGTCTATACGGCGCATTTGCGAGTTAAGAGCTGTGTATGATGAAAGATGTGAGGCCATGTTTGTGATTGCCCTGACAGAAGTCATTGGCAGGCAGCGGGAATGGCGAACCTTGAAGATCAGACTCGTTTTTCTCAGCACCGGCAATCACCACAACCTGGAAACAGATGAATAGCCTGATGCATCAGCCTATGTGCGAGGACTCTCACCCAATCTCGCTCCACAGCCAATGTGTTCATGATCGAGCCTAACTTCTCTATACAAGCCAGGAGAGCTAGGACGGCCACAAGGAGTATTTTGAGCCACGTCGAGATGCCTGGCAACCCCAACAATGTCCAAAACGTTATGCATGACAGTGCCACAGAAAGTCGTTGGACCACTAGGAGTAGTTAGCGTTGCATACTGTGGGTGAGGATTGCTCGAGTGACTTGCCGATAGAGGTTCTCACCACCTTTAGCCGGTCATTAATATCGATATACCTCCCAACTTTTGGAGACAGTACAATGGCCGAAGCGGAGCGCACGACTGCGTAAATGGACACGGGCAACAACGTGCCAGGGTATATCTTGGCGAGGAAGAGAACAGCGCCGAATTCAAAGACTCGCGAGTTCCAAGTAGATAGAAAATGAGAGATGTAAAGCCGTCGGCTTACACTTGTCGCAACAATACTTTGTTGTGATGTAGCACTTCCCGACGTCTCCAGTTCTTCATTGTCTGTGAGAGCACTCGGACCTTCTAGAAGCCGTTCAAGCTCAATGTCATCCAAGCTGTTCAATGACAGGTTGCCATACTTCGGAGACTGGTCACGAGGTGAATCCCAGGTGGAGCCCATTTGGAACGGCAATGGAGGACCAGGATCAGTATCTCGTTGATGGATGCCGTTATCAATTCCTTGCCTTAACCGTTGTAATTTTAAGCAATCTATCTCTCTTGTCGCTTGAAGGCTGTTGAAAACTAGTTGGAAGTAACCCCTATGTCAATCGGCGCTGAGTCAATATATACTGAAGCGAAGAGGAAGCAAAGTTTCCACGCGCGTTTGGAATTATCAAAAACACAACTTTGGCGGTCCACCGCTTCAGACTTCCACGGACGCTTATTTGGCTGATATAGGCAGCTGTGCCGTCCTGAAGGTAACAATGATTCAATCTATGATTAAGCTGAGCGTAGATCGCTGTGTTACATTAAGCAATACATATACTTCTTATATTGATAATACGAATCTCTACGAAGGGCTTCTAGAAATTCTTTTCTATCCTTCCGTTCATGCAAACCTTACATTCTAATACGGCAGAGACCTGCTCTGTTCCGAACTGGTGATCGTTCTTCAGCTCCCACCCCGATCCAGGCTTGCCTCCTTACTCTCAACTCCATAGAAAAACGCCAGAGAAATCTGCCCTTGCCTCTATGCCTCGACTCGTGCTTCGTGGAGAGAGGTGAGACAAGCGATAACCCTCAACCGTCTCTAGATCAGTAAATCGCGGAGCCAGCGCCGGGTCCGATTCGCCGCTTTTCATGGTTAGTTATGGAACTTGTGGTTTGGTGATATTTTGTTGCCCATCACAACTTTGATCTGATGCCTTCAAGCCTGAACTTCACGTCTTTGAGGACCTTTGTGGTGGGTTTCCAATCGTCGAACTGCTTGAGAAGCTCGTTTGCCTCGTCTTGAAGATCTAATTTGACAAAATCCTCCTCAAAAATACCCCTTACAGCCCAGGGCAGGATGTATGGATTCGAGGACTGTGTCTGACTGGGCTTTTGAGAAAGTGGTGCGTTCTGGATGGCGTTCGTTTCCAAGGCGAACTCGACGGCAAGGTCATACACAGCATTATCTTCATATATTCGGGAATGCCCTTCACCAGTGTAAAGGCTGCCGGCGAGAGGACCACTCAACTCTCGTATAAGACCATGATCCTGAACGCCCAGGTTTCGCAATTTCAGAGCGAACCCTACCAAATGCACCAGGAAGTTTGGGGCATGAATGCGACCGTCCACAAATACTGCCCGGTAAATGTGAGGATGGGAAATGGGAGAAAATGTGGACGACTCCAGAGATACTAATTGGTCATCGATACTGCCAATGTAGACAACCCGAACTCCAAACCTAAGCACAGTCTCAGCTGCAGTGAGATAGTCCTTTGAAACGGTGCTGGAATTTTTAGAGAAGTCGAACAGCTCTCCTGCTGACCCGCCGATCCAGCGCGACTTGTAGTCTGGAAAGGGCCCCAGACTTACCCCAGCCATTGCACAGATGCCAATCTTGGCTGAGTTGACGCACCCAAAGTCAACCAGCTTCGCAACGAGCATCATTGCCACTGGTACACCTTGACTATGGCAGGCGATCATCACGAAGTCTGCCTTCCTTATCTCATCGATCCAATTCAAGAGCAGCTTCCAAAGCAGATCGACTCGTTCGGCAATTCTGCCCTCGCCCTCAAGCGCCGCTGTCTTAACCTCACAGCTGTATCCTCGGCTTTCTGTCCACTTTCTGATCGCTTTCGCAGCCATGTCTGCAAATTTTATCGATGTGCCCGTCGGTTGTCCCAACACGGTACGGATAAGTGGGGCTGGAAAATAGCCATGCACACCAATAGCCAGAGCGCTTTTCAATTTTGGCACTTCTCTGACCCTATGAAGGTGCTTGTCATCTGAATATTTATTGTACTTAAGTAGACGGGTCAGCAATTGAAGCAGGCTCGGGGTATCCAGCAGTGTGAATGTTTCATTGAATGATGGAAGAAGAATATTCGGAACGGAACTTTGTAGTTGTTTCGATGCTCCGGCATCTTGAGCTAGCAGCTTAGCTGATGTTGGAGTGGCCGTGCCATCCCTGTGAGCTTCGGAAGTGTTTTGAGTCGGGGTGGAGGGCAAACGCTCTCTCGGCTGAAGTGCAGATAAGTCTTTCGCTTTGGCGGGCCCTTGGCTTTTCACAACAGGCGTTCGGGGCTCTTTCGACGAATTCGCTGGTTTGGTACTTTCAAGGCAAATAGACGTCCTCCTGGGCCGCTTCTGCGACGGGGTGTCCGACATGGCTATCTCACCCACATGAGGTTCGTTCCACACCGTGGATGAGCCATCTGCTTTCCGATCTCGCGACCAGAACACCCATCCTGATGATTTCGAGCCATCTCCTGGTAATGTTGGTGGTGCTGATGGCTCACCTGGCAGCACTTGAGAGCTGGAAGCAGCAGAGCTACTTGTATCGGATTGGCCTACCGCCAGGTTTTTGCCGGTATCGCGATCGCTGGAAGCTGTCTCTTTATCCTCGCCAGCAGTACCATCCTCCTTTGCAGAGCCGCCATTCCACATCTGGAGCCAACTTCGCTTCGGAGGTGTGGGGTTTGAGTCCCCTGGCACTGCAGGGAGTCCCATCGTGTCTGTGCCTAACGCCTGGGAAAGTTCAGGTGTCAACCGGGGTGGCAATGGTGGATCAGGGCTCCTCAAGCTGGGCGGCGCAGAATTTGACATCTTCTCAGGCTCGCCAGTTCGTCTCGAGAACCAGCCCAACCAACCGGGGCCTCCATTCGCATTTGCAGAAATCAGGTTGGCCTCGCTCGGTGAAAGCTCTTTGCCTGCTGACTCGCCAGGTTTTGGAGGACCTAGATTCTTACTATTGCTGTCGTTTATGTCTCCTCTGCTGCACTGTTTAGGCTGGGGATCTTGTGTATCGTTGCTCTTGGCTTGCTCCTCTGCGAATACTTCAGGCTTAGGCTTTAATGGCGACGAAATTGATCCTCTTGACACTACATTGACCCTTGTGGTCGTAGCATCTGCTGGCGAAGACCGACTTAATCTCCTTTTCCCAAGTGCCAATTGAAGAGAGGGCGATCTTTTCGTCTCAGGCTTAGCAGCTTGTTTGACAGACAAAACGACCTCTGAGGCAGTGTTGCTGGCAGAAGATATACTTTCGCGAGCAACCTGCGTAATGGGTGCGGTCTTACGGGGCCAGGTTCTGTTGTACCAGCTCTGAAATGTCCTGTGTCAGCCAGATCAGCAACACAGGCGGCTATTTCAACATACGGATCGTCTTGAGGATTCCTGGGCAGACTCTGCGGTTGAGCTTGCCTCAGGGGCTGTTGTCGACCTTACTTGGGGAGGTTCTTCGTCAGGTACCGATCTCTGTGCGCCGCCAGGACTAGGTTGAGATTGCTTCTGCGGATCACTTGGTGCCATATAGATTGTAGGAACTCATGCGTATCTGTCAGTGGCGATAGCATTTCCGACGCGAAATTGGCGAGAGGAGAGTGTCGCCTGCGATCTTCGTAATGGAATGCCTGGTGTTGATCAGGGACGGAGACGTCACACTCACACAGCGAGAGCCTCAAATCTTGGCATTCAGGAATCAGGCTTCATGGCTCGGAGCCCCATTCGACCTTCAGTTGGACACGTTTTTGGCCCTTGCTCCAACGGAGTCCAACGGAGAGCTACGTTATCTAGTCAGCATTGGAATCAAGGCACGCTGATCTGGGATTGCTTTTCCGAAGCTGATATACTTCGTGTTTGTTGGAATAGTGCTTCGCGACACGAGAAAGCCAGCGATAATAGTTCTGTTTTACATTGCGAGAGTTTGTTGGTCTATCCCACCCGCGCGAGGCATTTTCTCGTTATTTACATATAAAATTAAGTACGAGTCGGACACCTTAGTTGGGGAATTTGCTAGTATATATCTGAGCTCCATGGTATAATCTTAAAAAGAGCCTCTAGAATCTTTCACTCTCTGGATTCTAGTCTATATAGCGAAGAATTTACTACTTAATATCGAGTTCTCTCGTCCTAGGTTATTAAGAGGCCGGATTAACGGTATAGATCTGTAGCTAACACTAGGACTTTCTATATTAAGGGAAAAGGGCAACGATTCTGTTCGCTACCAGCCTTGCTAGCTAGCTTGGACTGATAATGACAGTGTGAACTTCGCAATGTGATCATGTAGTGTCAGACAGCCTGCGCCTCAGCCTGCGCCTCAGGCTGTCCATCGGCCCAATTGAGCCAATCTCCGGCCTATCTTGGCCCAATTTCCTTCATATTAAGGCCCATTCTCAG
>JAABUK010004880.1_pt1 | contig 21415 bp, 18 predicted proteins | sample 5559141 | NCBI WGS metagenome assembly JAABUK01 (sample SAMN10711869, study PRJNA513367) | rock metagenome | isolation source: Antarctica rocks | place: Antarctica: Victoria Land, Pudding Butte nord | collected 2016-01-03
ATGGACGAACGAGATTTTTTCGATGAGCGGCAGGAAACAAAGCGCGCGAGCTTCGCGTGCCCGCATTGCCGCGAACGCGCCGACTACGATGTGCGTTGGCTCAAGCGCACAAAAAAATCTTCATTGCCGCGCGGAGCGGGCGAGCAAGACCGCGCTCGCTTTCAGAAATCCCGCGACTACATGGTGCGTATAGACGATATGCTCGCCTGCAAAAACATGCGCTGCCGCCGCCGCTTCGACATTCCCAACTCGCAATCCGTCGTTTTTATTTGAACGGTCTTTCGTCGCTTCGAGCGCGACGGCGGAAAGGAGCGATCAGCATGTCATCCGAGTTGAAACAACGCTACAACCTCGAAGAATATTTCGCGCTCGAACTTGCTAGCGAAGAAAAGTACGAATATTTCAACGGCGATGTCTTCTGCATGAGCGGCGTTAGCCCTAATCATTCGCAGATCGAAAGCAATCTCATCATGGTGCTCAACAACACCTTGCGCAAGCGAGGTTGTCGCATCTTTACATCCAACCTGCGCATTAAAGTTCCTGCCGCTCCGCCGTACCGTTATCCTGACTTGACGGTGTTATGTGACAAGCCTGTTTACGAAGAAATCGGCGGCATCGACGCGTTGATTAATCCGACGCTGATGATCGAAGTATTGTCTTCTTCGACGGAAGCTTTTGATCGCGGCGATAAGTTCACTTATTACAAATCCATTCCGGGCTTCCGTGAATATCTGCTTATCGCGCAGCACAGGCCGCACATTACACACTATGTTAAGCAATCGGGCGGGAAATGGGAGTATGAAGAAGCCAACGATCCGACTGCCGAGCTTTACTTGCCGAGCGTAGATTGCACGCTATCACTCGGAGAAGTTTACCTCGATGTTGAATTCAGCACAGACGTGCAATGATTCATCGCGCGTGGGCTGCATCTTGATTTTCAAAAGATACGCTGCCGCAATCCCTGCCGAATTCTAAACTCACAATCCGACAACTTCATTTATCGCTGCACAATTTAACGAACAAACGCGTCTCGCCTTCGTCACACACGTTGCGGCATCCATGCCACAACGTCTAATCGTTTGGCGAAGTGTAGCAGCGGTTTTGTTTGCGGCAGCTTGAATCCGAGTTGCTCCGCCATCGTGTTTGTTTCAATCAAGACTTCAGCGTGCTGCAAAGGCCAGCGCGTGTGTTGAATATCGCCGCGAAAAATTCGACCTCTTCGAGTCGCCGCGTATAAGCAATAGCGCTCCGTTAGCCACTCCTCAAGACTTCCAACGCCAGCTCGAAAAACATTTCCGGTTGGCTGATAACGCACGCGAAAATCGGCGTGCGGCGCACCGCGATGCGTGCGCCTGCTTTCGTAACAGATTTCATCCACTTTGGTAATGCATGACATGCGCGCGTCGAAGTAAGGCAAATGAAAGGCACTCCGCGCGACGCGAACGGCAAAAGGATTCGCAGCGTCCAGACTAAAGAACCATACGCCGGGCTTGCCATTCGTCTTCACATAAGTTCTCACATTGAGTTCGGGAAAAGCGGATAGCCAAGGCAACGTTGGCGTGTATCCGGGACGAACGCCGGTCATGCGAAACGGCACCACGCCGAGCCATGCTTCATTGTCGAACGTGTCGATCTCGAGCTGCGATGGAATGAGCGGGCGCAACAAATCGGCGCGCACAGGCCAGTGCATAAACAATAAATCATGCCAACTCATGGCGAGCGCCCAACGGCTTTCCGGCATCGGCCACGGCCTGTGGCTTGTGTCAATCATTATTGAATGCTTGTCGCGCAGAAAGATTGCCATGCTCCTTTTCGTCACACCACATCGTAGCGTTTGAGTTTGCGGTAGAGCGTCGAGAGGTCTATGCCGAGGATGTTGGCGGCGCTTGTTTTGTCTTGATTGACGGAAGCCATTGTCTCGAAGATGTAGCGGCGTTCGATTTCGGCGAGCGTCGGGCGCAGTCCTTCGGGGTCGCGCACTGGCGCGTGTCCGGCGAGGGCAGCGGCGACGTCGCGTATGCGCGGCGGAAGGCTGGCGAGATCAATCTGTTCGTTGCTTAAAGTGAACGCGCGTTCGATGGAGTTTTGCAGTTCGCGGACGTTGCCCGGCCAGTTGTAATTGATGAGCGCAGACGAGGCTTCGGGCGCGATGCTTTTTTCATTCTGCTGCTGCGCGCGCGCGATGCTCTGTATAAAGTGGCGCACGAGAAGCGGAATGTCTTCGCGGCGTTCGCGTAGCGGCGGCAGATGAATTTCAATAACATTCAAACGATAAAACAAGTCTTCGCGGAAGCGATTCGCGGCGACTTCTGTTTCAAGATCGCGATTGGTGGCGGAGAGAATGCGCGCATCGAAGGCAACGGGCGCGCTCGAACCGACGGGCGTGACTTCGTGTTCTTCGACGGCGCGCAAGAGTCGCACTTGCATCGCGGGAGAGATTTCGCCGATTTCGTCGAGGAAGATTGTGCCGCCCGTCGCTGAACGAAAAAGGCCGGGCTTGTTTGTGACGGCTCCCGTGAACGCGCCTTTGGTGTGACCGAAGAGTTCTGATTCGAGAAGAGTTTCAGGCAGCGCGCCGCAGTTGATTGCAATGAATGGATGATCTGCGCGCGAACTGTGGTGATGAATGGCGCGTGCGATTAATTCTTTGCCGGTGCCGGATTCGCCTTGAATGAGTATGTTGGTGTTGGTGCCGGAAACTTTTTCGACCGCGCGAAAAACCGATTGCAGCGCTTCGGATGTGCCGATGATGTCGTTGAAGGAATAGCGGCGCTCGAGTTCGCGGCGCAACGCGCGGTTTTCGCTGAAGAGTTGGCGCTGGCGCAAAGCGTTTCTGATTGTTTGCAGCAAGTCTTCGTTGACGAAGGGTTTTGTAATGTAATCGTAAGCGCCTTTGCGAAGCGCGGCGACTGCCGAATCGACGGAAGAATAAGCAGTCGTGACGATGACGATCGCTTCCGCGTTGCTGTCCTTGATGCGATCAAGCAGGGCGAGGCCGTCCATGCCGCTCATGCGTATGTCTGTGAGCGTCACGGCGACATCCGCCGACGCGAAAATCTCCAACGCTTCTTCGGCGCTTCCGGCGGCGGCAACGCGGTAGCCAGCATCTTCAATGAGCCGCGCGAGAATCGCGCGCATTAAATCTTCATCTTCGGCGACGAGAACGAGTGGTGATGTATTAGTCATGCTTTTAATCCGTTTTGAAGCGCGAGCAAATTAAATCAGGGCGATTTTAATGCGCGTTTAGCAGGCCGCCTTTTCCGCGAGATTTTTAATGTAGTCGTTGTGCAGAATGAGAAAGCGTTTCAAGTAGTTCTCAAGAAACAGCCAATCGACAATGTTTCCGATGACGCTGAACGGTGAAGCAAAATCGAGTTCGTCAATCATCAATGTACTGCTTTCTCGCGCCTTAAACGTATGCTTGTGCCGTAAGTGTTTGAACGCGCCGCGTTGCATTTCATCTGTGAACATATGCGGACGCTCAAACTTGGTAATACGGGACGTGAGACGCTGGCGCACAAAGAGGTGCGTCGCTTCCCATGTCACTTCATCGCCCAACTGCAACATGCCGTGCGTGACGCCTGCAATGGCGCGCTCGTTTGTGATGCTTGTCGATGCCATGTGTACGTCAACGTCGCGCGAGAGATCGAAGCAAATTTCAACGGGCGCGCGGATAAAAGTTTCAAGGTGGATAATCGTCATGTATTTATTCAGGAATCAAGATTGGCTGCGCGGGCAAAATGACGCATACGCATGTGCCAAGATTGTTGTTCGTTTGAATTTCGATGCGCCCGCCGTGCGCTGTGATAATGCCGTAGCAGACGGCGAGGCCGAGACCTGTGCCGCTGCCCGCAGGCTTGGTTGTGTAGAAGGGATCGAAAACATGCGCGAGATGTTCGGGCGCGATGCCTGCGCCGGTGTCCGCGATTTCGATGATGAGTTGATGCGCTGAAGCGTCGTAGCTCGTCGTGATGAAAAGTTCTTTGTTGTTGTCGGTGCTGTCCAGCATTGCGTCGCGTGCGTTGAGCAGTAAATTGAGAAAGACTTGCTGGAGTTGATTGGCGTCGGCAAAAACGCGCGGCGCGTTATTATCTTTTTTGACGATGAGGCAAAGCCGCTGAAATGATTTGTCGAAGCTGGCGAGGCGAATGCTGGCGTCAATGGCCTCGTTGATGTCGAGCGGGATGCGCGAGGCAGGGCGCACGCGCGCAAAGTCCATCATGTCGCGCAAGACCAGCGTGATACGCGTGATCTGTGTAGAGATGAGGCGCAGCATCTCGGTGGTTTCAGCGTCGCCCGTCGTGCGTGTTTGGAGAATCTGTATAAGTGATGAAATCGAGGCGAGCGGATTGTTGACTTCGTGCGCGACTCCGGCGGCGAGAGTTCCGGCGGCGGCGAGTTTTTCGGTGCGGATCAGTTGTTCGTTGAGCTGGCGTAGCTGCTCTATGTCGGCGGCCATCTTGCGGCTCATTTCGTTGAACGAAGCGGCGAGCAGCCCGACTTCGTCGTTGCTGCGCAGATTGACTTGCGCGCCGTAAGCGCCGCCCGCGACTTCAACCGCCGCTTCGGTCAAGCGTCGCACGGGACGCGATAGGATGCGGACGATCAATGCGACGAGCACAAGGTTCGGCGCGAGCGCGGTGATGACGCTGAAGACAAGGTAGCGCCGCCACGCTTCGATTGTTTGCACGCCGACGCTGCCACTGCTGCTAAAACTCCACCAGACAATCGGGATTTGCAGTAGAAGGAAGCTCGAAACGGCGACAAAGGCAATGGCGAGCGCGACTTTGTAGGCGACTGGAAAAAGCCGGAATTGATCGAGCGCCGATTGCAGCGAAAAGAGTTTGAAATTCGTGATCGCGTAAGCGTAGATAATGACGCCGAGCAAAACGAAGACGGAGCCGACAGGCAAAAGATCGTAGATGCCGAAGAGCGGCAGCGCGATGTTGGCGAGCGTGTTGAGCGTGCCGGTGATGACGAGCGCCCAGAGAATCGCGCCGAGTTGCTGTCCCCAGAGCGTGCCGCGATAGCGCCGGTATTTTGCGTAGAGCAACCCGAAGCCGTAAGCGAAAACGCCGTAAGCGTAAAGCCCGAAAGCATAAGCGAGCGGCGTTAATCGAATGACAAACTTCGCGTCTATGAAACGCACGTCCTGCCACATCATATTCAAAAGCGCGGCGGGAACGAGCACTACGCCGGGCGCGAACAGCACGGCGGCGCGTTTGAAATTGACGGGATGATTTTCCGGGAAGACCCACGCGAAGACGACAAGCGAGTATTGCAAAAGCAGCGCGATAATAAAGCTCGTATTCGCCCACCACGCGGCAGAGCCTTCGCGCGTTGCAAAGCCCCACAGCGCGATGTCTTTAATCGTCCACAGCGCAAGGCAAAGCACAAAGACGGCGAACGTCTGGTGCGTGCGGCTGCGCGGCGCGGCGACGAAAACATAAAAGCCGAGCAGCACCAGCAGGAAAAGCGAAAGTAGCAGCAGGGCAAGCAACATGGAAAGTCTTCAGCAATCGAATTCAATGGTCAGCCGAATGTTTTTATCACAAAACAAACTGCCAGCCATCCAAAACATAACTCACTCGTCAAGAGATCAAGCCTGCGTGAATGTCTCGTTTGGCGAGCGGGATGTCGAAACGGTGCGTCCCGCGTGGGTCGTCAGGCATGTTTCTTCTTCGTGAGAGAAAAGCATTGGCGCGACTTTGGTTGTGCTTGCTTCGAGCGCTCGCAAGCGGGCGCATTCCGCGTCGAGCAAGGGAGCGATGCGTAGTGCAGTTTCACGGTCTTCGAGAAGCGAGGCGAGGTCGATAGCGCACGTGTAAACGCGCAAAGTTCGTTCGGACAAATCGCGTTTCTTGACGCTGTCTGCGAGCAAAGATGAAAAGTGTTCCGGCGCGCGGCGGTGTAGTTCAGTGAGTGCTTGCAGAAATCGGGCGCGGGATGAGTCGAGATGCGCGGCGAGACGCGCGTTGTTGCGTCTGTGGACACAAAGTCCGGCAAGAGACATATCGTCGCCGCGTCGTCCGCTGAGTCGCGCGGTTTCCATTTCACGAGCAGACGGAGAGACGGAATTTGCGGCGGCGATGCGCGTCAGCCCGACGTATGTTTCGAGGAGTACGCGGAATTCGTAAATTGCGAGTTCGCTTCGTTCCGGTTTAATCGAGCGCAAAAAACCGTCGGCGGCGTCGAAGGCCGCGAGCAATTTGCGCGTCGCACATTCTGTTCCGGCAAAGTGTGCGTCGTTTGTGGCTTGGTCTTCAGCGAGAAAAGTTAATCGGCTGCCTGTGCGTTTGCCCGCGCGCCGTATCCACACGAGCGGCCACAAAAGAGTCGCGCCGGATGCTCCGATGAGCCGCCTCGGTAAGCTTCGGTCTGAATCTTGTTGAAGAAAAAACGCGACGCCGTGAGGCGCGGCGATTGCCATGTAGATAATCAAAAGTTCGCTCAGGTGCATTGCGCAAATGCTTTAGGGCAACGTTCGTGCCAGCATCTTCGCCGCCCCATGAAAGCGTTTCGGTGACGTGATCTTCCGGTTGTTATTCAAAGGCTTAGTGGCTTTTCGGAAGCGTTCGGGCGCAATGCTGTTGAAGGATGATAAGGGATGACGATTGGCAAAGCGCGAGGCAGATGGTTCGTCATGGCATTGTGCAAAGTCGAGCGCAACAGCTTGCCACGCGCTTGCGATCAAATAACGTAGCGAGGCATCGCCTGACGTGGCTGCTCGCTTCGTTAATGAGAGAAGCTGAAAGACCATTTGACAGAAGCTGAAAGATCATTGGCGACGCCTGTTCCGAGATGTGGCTTTATCGGTTGCATGAAGTGAGTTTGTGCGAATGAATGCGCCCTCATGATTCTTGATGTATGTAATGAGGCCACCGCCTTGAGCCTTCTCTTCGTTCAGGGCAATCCGCGCCCGGCACAGGCGCTTGCGAGCCGGGAAAGAAAGCGTTTCTGCGCCGCCACTCGATGAAAATTCTTTGGAGCCGATGTTTATTGCTCATGGCCGATGGGCGCGAAGAAATTTTTTGAGCCAAAGGGGGCATCTAAGGCGTCTAAAGAATAATTGCGGCCGAAGTTATCCGGTGGTGTCGGTTCATTAAATTGTGTGGTCTGTCGTTTGCTAGGGAGAGAGTGAGCGAACGATGAGAGTCGCGCGATTGAAAGAATAATTGAACTTTACCGCGAATAAATCGTTCAAGGATAAAAATAAAGGAATCATTCAGATAGAGAGATACGTCAAGATGACTACAAAAGCACCGATCAAAGTGATTAAGCGTGACGAGCGAACTCGTCAGGAAGCAAACGCCGATCAAACTGCGCCGACGGTAACGACGCAGCAAGCCGCGCGTGAAATGGTCGCCAACGTCAGCACGTGGGTCAGCGAATTTCAGCAGAAACGTCGCACCGAAACCTCAGAGGCCATCAAGCATTTATTCGCCGATACGACCGCACAGCCAACCAAAGCGTAAGCGCACTTGGCATCAAATGGTGTTGCCGTTGTGTTAAGCGGGCAATGCCATTGCCGTACAGCGTCTGGAAACAAATATCAGGGAGCGTGTCTTTTGCAAAAGAGGCGCTCCCTTTGTTATTTCCATTGCGAACGCAAATTTCGACTTTCAAAACAGGCCACATCGAGTTTAATATATCGGCACGCAAGAAGCTTTTATACAATTAGGAAAACCAGAGCAGCGTAGGACACGTTGTTCGTCGTAAAATTTCGAGGAGGAAATAGAAGTTCATGACTTATGTTGTGGTCGAGCCATGCGTGAAATGCCGTTATACGGATTGCGCTCTGGTGTGCCCGGTCGAAGCTTTTCATCTGGATGAAGAAATGCTGGTTATCAACCCGGACACCTGCATTGATTGTGACGCGTGCGTGCCGGAATGCCCGGTCGAAGCGATTTTCCCGGAAGACGCAGTGCCGGAAGAGTGGAAGCACTACACGCAGATGAACGCCGATAAAGTGGCGAGCGGGCTGCCCATCATCAGCGAAAAGCTCGATCCGCTCTGCTAAATAAAGAGGCCAACGCTCGCCGGATTTGTAAAAACAGAAGAAGCCGTTCTCAATTGGAATGGCTTCTTCTGTTTTTATGATAGAGGTAGTTTGTTGGAAGAGATTAACCTCATGCGTCGTTCATGCTTTACCGCGCGCAGGTTTGCGCCCGCCCGCCGTCAATAGAGTAAGTTGCGCCTGTGATCCAAGCGGCTCGATCCGAAGCAAGGAACAGAATTAAATCTGCCACCTCGCGCGCTTCGCCGACGCGTCCGAGCGGATGCGTTTGCTTCGAGCGTTCGAGAAACGCCGCGTAGTCTGCTTCGTTCATGCCGCCGCGCTTGTGTATATCCGTCACGACGACGCCCGGATTGACCGCGTTGACGCGCACGCCTTTCGCCGCGAGTTCGAGCGCCGCACAACGCGTTAGCTGGTCAAGCCCCGCCTTTGACACGCAGTAGGCGAGCACGCCCGGAAAAGCGCGCAAGCCTGTCACACTCGACACGTTGACGATGTTGCCGCCCGTTTGTGCGAGAAACGGAACGGCCTGCTGCATAAGGTAAAAGGCGGCGCGCAAATTAACGTTGAGCATCGCGTCCCATGCTTCGAGCGATGTGTTTTCGATTGTGCCGTTACTGATATGGCCTGCGGCGTTGACGACCACATCCAGCTTTGTGAATTTTTCAATCGTCGCGGTGACAATGCGCGCTGCGTCCGCTTCGCGTGTGACATCCGCGCAGACAGTGTGCGCTTCGCCGCCCGCCGCCCGTATTTCTTCCGCGACACTTGCAAGCCGCTCTTCGTTGCGCCCGATAGCCGCCACCCGCGCGCCCGCTTCCGCAAACCGCAGTGCCGTCGCGTGACCTATGCCGGAAGTTGCGCCCGTTATGATTGCTACTTTCCCGTTCAACTCTTTGTTCATCTTATCTCCCGATTTTTTTTCTAACTCTTGAACACCATCGCCCGCGACACTTGTCACAGCAAAGTGTGCGGCGAAATGTGGTCAGCCGATATGCTATTACACGCTGCCGTTTTCGTCGCGTCAAGATGTGCGCCGCAGAATGCCCATACGTTTTCTCGCGCGAGGATTCGCTTTGCAGTAGGTAAAACAGGGAATCGTTTTTCGAGTGTGTTACAGGACGGTGACAATCATATATTGACAGACAAGACCGAAAGGTTGACTATAAAGTTCTGTTTTCAGCTTGCGTCGCCGCGTTCTTTGAAAGAGTAGCGGCAAAGGCTGTATCCGTCCGGGTTCAATGTTTGTCCGGCACACGCTACGAGAAACAGTTTTTCTTGTCACAGAGCCAAACTCTTGCATACTGATCCGGTTGAGCAAGTATTTACACGCAGCAGTGCCGCGCGTGCGCGTCCCGCCGCAAGAACCGCGACCGCGCGCGACGTAGGGACATCACTGCGCCTATCCTCAATCAAGGGATACATGTTTACGGCGGGCATGATCGCCGTTGCGATATTCTTTGCTTTGTGGTGGCTATTGCAGGCGAACGGCGATGAAACGCCATGGGTGCCAGCGGGACTCGTTGCTGCCGTAGTTATGTTGATTGCCGCCGCCGCGCGCGAAGTGCTTGTGCGACGCGTCTCGACGCAGTACCTTCTGGAACAAGACAGACACGTGTCAACCACAGGGCACACAAAAAAGCACAGTAGTAGCGACGGCAGCAGTGGCGGACGTAGCGGAACCCGAATCGCACGCTTTACCACCGCCCTGCGCTCTTTGCAACAACAATCCGCGCAGGTTAATGCAGCGGCGAACAGTTCCCCCGAAGCGCATTTGGAGCTTTACCACGCGTGCAAACAATTTCTTGCAAGCGTCGAGGAGGCATTCGGTTCCTCGAACACGCGCAACACAGGCACACTCCATAACAGCGAGTCGCGGGCGGTGCTGCGCGCAGGACAGGAACGCGTGCGTGTGCTTGCCAAACAGCATTTGCTCGCATGGGCGCGCGCGGCCTCGCGTGTGCTGACGCATGAAGCACAGCGGCGCGCTTTACTCGCGGATAAAATAGAAACGGCGACACGCGCTATTGATGTTATCGAGTCGGCGCTCAAGCTTTATCCTGACGAGCCGGAGTTGAAGTCGTCCGCGCTGGCCGTGCAGGAATTGATCGCTACGATAAAGGTTGCGCACTGGGTGGAACTCGCCGAGCGCGCGGCTTTCAAAGGACAATTCGTAAAGGCGATTGACCGGTATCAAGATGCGCTGTTTTATTTGTCGCGTGGCGCGATCAAGGAAGAATCGCGCGACGAGGCTGCCGAACGCATCGAGCGCGAAGTGGAACTTTTGCGGGCGCACCTACGCACCAGCGGCACCGACATCAACCCGGGCGCGCGAAACGACGCGCGGGGAAATGTCTGAGAAAATTAAATGCTTAGCCAGCGTTGTCCGAAATGTGGAAGCCGTCGCATCCGTCGCGGTTATCAACCGACGCCCATACTGCTGCGCATGTTTGGTATTTATAATCTTCTATGCGATCATTGTAACCTACTGTTTCGAGGCTTCGCTGTTCCGGGCACAGTATCAAAGCCGGGCAGCAGCAGGAAAAAGCAGTCACTCACCGCGAAGCAGGAAACCAAAGACCCGACCTAAATCCACTTTGCCGGAATTGTGACGTTGGAGAGGCAGCTTTTCGACGGTTCGGCTCATCTCTAAAAGTTGCTCTCTCACAATTCTATTTTCTGCTTTCAAGACACGGATGATCTGCTAGGAGTTAGTTATGACATTTTATAAATTGATTCTCGGTCTTATGCTCGGCTGCTGCGCTATTGCGACGCCACTCGTTTACGCGCAGGAACAGAGCCAATCGTCTGCGCAGCAGCAGGCAACATTGTCGACGCCCACAGGCAGCGCGTCCAACAATGCTTCCATTGACAGTCAGGGAATCAGAATTTACCTGCTCGGCCCCGGCGATACGCTCGACATACGCGTTTTCGGGCAGCCGGATATGAACTGGACGGGCGAAGTTGATAGCGACGGCAATGTCTCATCGCTGCCCTTTATCGAGACGCCGGTTCGCGCGCAATGTCGCACGGAAAAGGACGTGCAAAAGGATGTCATCGCCGCCTACTCGAAGTATCTGAAGAATCCACAAATTAGCGTTCGCATCACAGGGCGCAACAGTCGCCAACCGGCCATCGTCTTTGGCGCGGTAACTGTCCCGCAACGCGTGCAAATGCAGCGTCGCGTGCGTTTAAGCGAGTTGATAACAGCCTCGGGCGGCGTCACCGAGCGCGCCAACGGCACTATCCAGATTCTTCACACGGAACAACTCATGTGCCCGGAGCCGGGTGAAAAGGTTGAGCCTTTGACAGCCGAAAACGGAGTGGTTCCGTTTAAGGTGTACAAGATTGCGGATTTGCTTGCGGGCAAAAAGGAGGCCAATCCTCTGATTCGCCCCGGCGACATCGTCACGGCCTCTGTTTCTGAACCTGTTTACATTACAGGCAGCGTGATTGCCCCACAGGGTATTTATCACCGCGAGGGATTAACGCTCGGGCGCGCGCTCGCGCAAGTCGGCGGCACTAGAAAGGAAGCCAAAGCGACGGACGTGCGCATTTATCGCCAGAAGCCCGGCTCATCCGATCAGGAAGTAATCCATGTTGATTACGCAGCCATAAAGAAGCAGAAGCAAAAGGATGTGTTGCTGCAGGCTTACGATATTATCGAAGTGCCCGAAGCGGGCATTGCTTCCAAACAACGCCTGACACAAACGTTAATTCAGGGAATACTCAGTATCGGCCCGCAGACGATCACCGGAATCGGCGCAAGCTTGCCGGGTCGCGTGCTTTACTAAACGCCGGAAATAGATTCACCCTAAGAGGTTGGCTTCAGCGGCCAGCCTCTTATTGTTTTAAGCACGGTCTTTTAAGATTGCCGTCGCTGCATTGTGCCGTCCGCTTCCGCATTATGGTAAAGTAACGGACTGTTATTCCGTAAAATATTTGGAGAAACAAAAATGAGTGCAAGAGCGACAGCCCCTGCGGGCATTCGCAGCAAGCGGCGTTGGACGACTTTCGCATGGATCGCCGGAACGTCGGCGGTCATCATCGCGCTGCTCTACACAGAACAGATTGCATTGCTTTACGTGCTGGCAACGCTTGCCGTAACAGCGCTGCTAATCGTCGTCGCATTGGCGAATTTGGGCGGCGCGCGACAAGCTTTCGCAGAGCCGCGCCCGGCAGACGATTCCGCCGCCATCGGCGATAATTTAATCACGCCTGAAGCGCCGATAATCGCCGAGACCGCCGGGAATCTGCCTTCCAACAGGCGCGCTAGAAATAACAAACGCAGATAATGCCGACTTCTCATGACGATGCGTGGAAGTATCATACCTTCTAAATTTTTGAGCTGCCTGAAAGTTTCTGCTGTGCGCAGTTTTTCGACGTAGTGGTTAGTCGTCTCACCGCGCTGATGTCATAGAGTTGACGCATGGCTTTTATGCGTTCCTTTAACCTTCACACAAAAACGACTGTGCTGGCGTCGGCGATTACGCTGACAGTGCTCGGAGCGGCGCTCGCTCTGGTCAGCGTGCGTGTCGCCGACATTGTCGATAAAGAGCAGCGATCCCGCGCGCAGTTGCTGGTTATTAATTTCGCAGACCAGATCAGCCACATGCCCGCGCCGCGCGATCCGCAGATGCTGGCGCAGTCAGCGACCTTGATGCGAGGCGCGCACCCGGATATTGTCGCCGTGCGCGTCTGGCAGCGCGTCGGCGGCGTTTACAAAGTAGCGGCGGAAGCAGCCGGAAGCGCGCCCGCCGAAAGTTTGCCGGACGAAACCATTGACGCACTGCGTTCCGGCCTTGATTCACGCATTGTCAAATCGCTTCCCAAAGAAGCCGATTCCTCGCTCTACCGGGTCGCCGCCCCGATTACCGATTTCACAGAACCGTCTCATCTGAACGCAGAGGAAAAACGCTTTAGCGGCGCTGTCGAATTAATCGAACGCCTCGATGATGCGCCGCTGATCGCCAGAGGCTTCGAGCGCACCGCCGTCTGGATGGCGCTCGCCGCCGTGTTGATTATCACGCTCGCTATCTATTTGCTGTTTCGTCAAATTATTTATCGCCCGATTGAGCGCCTGCTGTTTGCGATGTCGCGCGCGGAAGCAGGCGATTTAAGCATCGCCGCGCTTCTGCCGCCGCGTCCGCCGGATGAAATCGGCCAACTATCGCGCGGCTTCAATCGCATGATCGAGCGCTTGAGAGGAATGACGGAAGAACGCGAAGCGCGCGCCGGTCTCTTGCAGGAACGCGTTCACGAAGCGACTGCCGAACTGGAGGAGCGCAACGATCAATTGGAAGAAATCAATCTGGAGTTGTGGCAAACGACGCGTCGCTTAACGGAACTCGAACGCCTCGCCGCCGCCGGACAAACCGCCGCGCAGTTTGCGCACGAAGTCGGCACGCCGCTTAATTTAATCAGCGGCCATGTTCAATTGCTGCGCGCTCATTTGAGCAATGATGCGCGCGCAGATACGCGCCTTGAAACCATTAGCGCGCAGATCGAACGCATCGAACGCATCGTGCGCCGTATGCTTGATCGCACCAGACCCGAAGCCGTCCTCTTCGTTCCCGTAGACATTCACGCGCTGCTGCTGCGCACCTTCGATACGACTGCGCCGACGCTTGAATCGCGCGGCGTGCATCTGGACACGACGCATCTCGCAAACGAGTTGCCGCATGTTAAAGGCGACGCGGATCGCTTGCAGCAAGTCTTTATCAATCTCATCAACAACGCCCTTGACGCGATGCCCGAAGGCGGACAATTGCGTGTCAGCGCATGGTCTTTGTTGGCTGAAGAGTCGGGTGACAGAAAAGAAAGGGGTAGCACGCCGACAGAAAAATCCATCGAAGGATCGAGCGTCTTCGTGGAATTTGCAGATACGGGCTGCGGGATAACTGCGGACGTTCGCGCGCATATTTTCGATGCCTTTTACACGACCAAAGAAAAAGGGCGCGGCACAGGTCTCGGCCTTTTCGTGGTGCGGCAGGTCATGCGCGAGCACGGCGGCGAGATCGAAGCCGAAAGCGAACCGCAGTGTGGCGCGCGCTTTCGTCTTAAACTTCCTGCCATGGAAAACAATGGTTCGCTCCCGCCGTCGCCGCCGACGAAGCGCCTCACCGCACCGCCTCAATCAATCCACACATGACGCCAAGACCTGCCGGAAAGTTATTTAATGTGTCAGCCAAAACTTCAGTCAACATGTCGGCAGCACTGCGAGAGAGTTCGTGATGAAACGTATTCTGATTGTCGATGATGACAACGCCTCGTGCGAACTGTTGCGCGAAATCTTCGCCGCGCAAGGATGGAGCGCGGAGACTGCCCAAACGCCGCCGCAGGCGCTCGCCGCCGCCGCACGCGAAAAGTTCGATCTCGTCGTCAGCGACGTTAATTTAGAGGCAGCGGAATCCGGCCTAGACCTTCTGCGCGAGTTGCGCGACGAGTGTCCTGTGATTCTCGTAACAGGCTTCGGAACACTCGAAGCCGCCGTCGAATCTTCGAGAGAAGGCGCGTGGGATTTTATTTCAAAGCCGTTCAAGGTCGAAGAAGTCGTTGCCGCCGCGCGCCGCGCGCTCGACCAAAAAGCTGCTGCAAAGGATGACGGCAAAAATCAGGACGCGGATTCCGGGAATCTCAACGCAAACATTTCCGCGCGCTACGAAGACGCAGGCCTTGTCGGGCGCGCGCCGTCAATGATCGAACTTTATAAAGAGATTGCGTATGTCGCGCCGTCGCGTTCCACCGCGCTGATTATCGGCGAAAGCGGAACGGGCAAAGAACTCGTCGCGCGCGCCATTCATCACATCAGCCCGCGCCAAAATCATCCTTTCGTCGCCGTCAACTGCGGCGCGCTTACAGAAACTTTGCTTGAAGCGGAATTGTTCGGTCACGTGCGCGGAGCCTTCACGGGCGCGGTCAGTGATCGCAGAGGTTTGTGGGAAGAGGCCGAAGGCGGCACGCTTTTTCTGGACGAGATCGGCGAGACGAGCCACGCGATGCAAGTTAAATTATTGCGCGCTCTACAGGAGGGTGAGATACGCAGAGTCGGCGCTTCGCGTACCGCGCACGTCAATGCGCGCGTCGTCGCGGCAACGAATCGCAATCTGGAAGAAGACGTTAAGACAGGGAAGTTTCGTCCCGATCTTTTTTATCGGTTGAGCGTCGTCACGCTGATCGTTCCGCCCTTGCGTGAACGGCGCAGCGATATTCCACTTCTCGCCGAACGTTTTTTGCGCGTCGCTTCTTTTGACGGCAAGCGTCGCCTGCGCCTGTCGGCTGAAGCGCTACGATTGCTGCTCGCTTACGATTGGCCGGGCAATGTACGCGAACTCGAAAACGCCGTCGAGTATGCTGCTTTGCGAACACGCGGCGCGGAAGTGGCGGCAGAAGATTTGCCCGCGAAGCTGCAATCAAATGATCTGCACGCGCCCGCACGCGCCGCTTCATCCGCCACGCAATCGTCGCTGCTTGCTGCCATACATGCGGATGAGTTGGTGTCGCTGGATGAATTGGAGCGCCGCTATCTGCTTCATGTGCTACAGGCGACGGGCGGCAACCGCACGCGCGCCGCCGACGTTCTGGGCATAGACCGCCGCACGCTTTATCGCATGGCCGAGCGTTTCAAAATTAAATTGGAAGATTGAGTGGCGGCTAGAGAATCGCGCTTAAGGCAACTGCTGTTCATCGTCGGGCGAAGTTTCAGTTGTATCCGGCGACGGTTGCATCGCGAGGTCGTCGAGGTCTTTGTTGAGGGCGGCGAGCTGTCGCGTGGCAATTGTATCGGATGCGCCGCCGCGTTGAACGGCGCGCTCGGCGCTTTGAACGTCACGTAGGGCAGCGTGAAGCGCACGGCTGGCGCGTTCGCCGCGTGCTTTAGCGCGAAGCGCGCGGTTCATTGCCGCCTCCGCTTGTCCGAGCGCGCGCAGTGCCGCTTCGTGGCCGCCGCGCCGTGTTTTGCCTAAGCGTGTGATTGCTTCAGCGATACGATCACCGGCGGTCTCTAAATCCGCATCGCGCGCGGGCAAGTTCGGTGTCACGGCGATAGGCTGCGCAGCATTTGCCGGAAGCTGTGCCGAACGGCTGGCAGCAGTCGTCACGGTTTCCTCAACCGGACGCGAAGTGCAGGCTGAAAACGCGCCGCCGCACATCGTTGCCGCGATCAGGCACAGGACGACAGTCCGCCGGCGGCTCTTCGATGCGCCTGCGCACGATATTCCTAAAGATGTATTGCTGCTCAACCTCATTGGCGCGTATCCGGTCAAATTCTTCAGCCACGACGCAGGACAGAACATTTTACTCGTTGGTTGCGTCCTGACGCTATCATTATCAACTGCGAAAAGAAAATAGGAAAGGGGAAGCGTCTACCTCCTCAAATAGCCGCTACCCCTCTCCAAAAGCGCGAGCAGCAATCGCCTGACGGCAAGCGGCGCGCGCTAATCGTTTGCGTTTGCCTCATCGCTTAACTTTGAAGGTCTTGCATGAGAGCGCAAATCGAAAGTATTCGGTTGTCGAGCCGAAGTCTTACGCTTCGGTTCATAACATGACAAATGCGGTGCCGGATTAGCGGTTCATGTTGCCCGTGTTGCCGTTATTCATGTTGCCGCCCATGTTGCCGCCGCCCATATTGCCGTTCATGTTGCCGCCCATATTGCCGCCGCGACGATGGTGGCGGCGATGATTCATTTTGCGGTGATGACGACGACCATGATGGTGAGTCTTCGTTGATGTTTCAGTTGTCGTAGTGCTGGTGGTGCTTGTGTTGCTCATGTTCGAGTTCTGCGCGAACGCGAAACTGCTAAAGCACAAAACGAAGGCCAGAGCCAGAACGATTCCAAGTTTATTTTTCACTGTCGATTCTCCTGTTTAGAGTGCGCGTGGCGCAACATAATGATAATGGTTGTGTTTGGTGTTCGAGCGAAACGAACGGCCCCGGATCGAATTAAGTTATCAGCACCATTTGCCCGCTCTTAACTTGAGAAGGTGTGCAACAGACGTGCCATGCGACTGCGCCACAGCGAAGCGGATTTGCGCCTGTTTCGCTAAACCAAAACATCAGGTAGTGAAATAATATGTGGCGCTTGTGCAGATCAAGCAAAGCTGCCACAGAACTAGAGTCAAAACCGATAAGATTCCAGTCGGAAGTAAGGCACGCGAGCAAATTGATTTACGCAGATAGGATGCCATCGCGCTTTAAGCTCCGTCAGCGTAAAAACTTTGGCTGCCTATTGATTAAGCGATGGTTTTATAGTAGGATAAACATTGTTGCACACCGAATCTTTGCAACCATCGTAGCGCTGGCAAACGTCGCCGCACTCCCCGCCAACGGGCATATAACAGTTCGTCGGCTCTCGCGAGAATCATTGCATTTGGCAGCGAATAAAGACTTGTCGAACTCCTTTGTGGTAATGCGAGGCCACTTTTTCCATTCTTATCACTTACCGGATTCAAGCCATCTTTCCGCAGATGCGCGAGCATCGAAAGTTTGAAGGTGCTCAATCCGATACCATCGTTTTCGCCTCCATCCGCTCCTACGGGATTGATGCTTGAACGAACTTTTCATTCTTTCAGGAACCACCGCCTCTCTTGCACTCGTCATGTCGTCTGTGCTGTGAGCGAGGCGGGCGCAAACTGATCGACTCCGTTATTAAACGAAACCGAGGATTTATAATGTATCGCTGCCTTACCGCTTTGTTTCTCACCTTCGCGATTGTGTTCGGCTCCGTCGCGCCCGCCAGCGCCTACTCGCTTCAATACACGGATGCTTCGGCCAACACACAAATCAAGTGGCCGTCTACGACTATTACCGTCGCCCTCTCGTCTTCACTTTCGTCGCCGCCACCCAACATTAAATCCGGCAGCGACGTGATCGGTGCCGCGCGTCGTGCGATGGCACGCTGGTCAGCCGCTTCCAATGTGCGCTTTGTCGAAACTTCGACGAACGCCGCTTCGATCAGTTCGAACAACGGCAGCGGCGACGGCATCAGTTTAATAACAGTCGCCAACACAATAGAAAACGCTTCGGTATTTCCGACATGCGGCAGCGCCCCGCTGGTAACAGGACGAACGCGGGTTTTCTACAACCCGGACACGGGCGGCATTACTGAAGCCGACATCGCCATTAATCCTTGCCTGCAATTTTCCACAGACGGCACGCCCAACACATACGACCTCGAATCCACGCTGACGCACGAGTTCGGACACTTTCTCGGTCTCGAACATTCGGCTGTTATCGGCGCGACGATGCAGCCGCGTCAGGGCAGCAACGGACTTTACAATCTTCCGGCATTGACCGCACGCACTCTTACTTACGATGACCGCGCGGGCGTGCGCGCCATTTACGGCCCGCGCATTGGCGGCAGCATCAGCGGCACGGTCACTTTTGCGGGCGGCACTCCGGCCTTCGGCGCGCATGTATGGGCGGAAGATTTGAGCACCGGAAGAATCATCGCGAGCAACGTTACTTTGCCGAGCGGCGCTTATTCTATGAACACAGGGCTGGGCACTTTCCGCATCATGGCAGAGTATTTGAATGAACCCATCGCCGCTTCGGAAATTGCTTCGAGCGGTGGCGCATACGGTGGTCTCGCCAATTCACAGCCACCGTTTCGCGCAGTTGATTTAGGGCAGGTCAGCGTCGCTGATGCAGCCGTCAATTTCCCGTTTACGCTTCAGACCACCACGCCCGCGCTCAACCCGCGCATCTTCGGCATCGACACAGGCAACGGCGCGCAGCTTTCGAGCATTGCCGTTCCGATTCTTCCGGGCCAGCGCTATACAGTCTTTGTCGGCGGCGACGGTGTCGATCAAGTGCCGGGCAGCGGCATCAGCGTTACGTCACGCTTTTTCACAGTCGATCCGGCGAGTTTGCAGCAGTACGGCACAAGCTTCGGCACGCCGTATCCGATTATTAGCTTCAACGTAACAATTGCCGAAAGCGCGGCGGCGGGCGAGTACAGCATTCGTTTGCAATCCAACTCCGGCGAAGTGGCGTATGTCGCGGGCGGCCTGACCGTTGATCCGTCACCGGCTTTGACGCTCGTGAATCCGCTCGACGACACGACGTTTTTCGTGACGCAGCAGTATCACGATTTTCTCGAGCGCGAGCCTGATCCGGGCGGACTCGCTTACTGGTCGAATCTCATTAATCAGTGCAACGGCGACGCCGCGTGCATCGGCGAGCAACGCGTTTCCGTTTCGGCGGCCTTCTTTATCGAATTGGAGTTTCAGCAAACAGGCTCTTATGTCTATCGCCTGTACAAGGGCGCGCTTGGCCGCCAGCCTAACTTTGCCGAATTCATCGCAGACCGCAGGCAAGTCGTCGGCGGCTCGAATCTAGATGCCAGCAAAACTTCGTTCGCCAACACTTTCACGCAGCGCGCAGAGTTTTTGGCGCTATATCCAAACACGCTGTCGCCTACACAGTTCGTCGATAAATTGATCGCCACGATCAAAACAACAACAAGCGGCGTAGTTGATTTGACAGCGAATCGGGCAACATATCTGAATACTGTTCAGCAGAGCGGGCGCAGCGCGGTCGTGCGGCAAATAGTCGAAGAGCAAGCTTTTCAGCAGGCCGAATACAATCGCGCCTTTGTGTTGATGCAATACTTCGGCTACTTGCGACGCGATCCGGACGCAGGCGGTTATCAGTTCTGGCTCGACATTTTGAACAACCGCGTGCCGAATAATTTCCGCTCGATGGTCAAAGCGTTCGGCACAGCAACGGAGTATAGACAGCGCTTCGGGCAGCCGTAAAAGCACGGCGGATTATTTTGCCTGTGGCGCACGGTTGAAAAATCCGGTCGGTTTGTGCATAATCACTCCGCGCTCGCCTCCCCGGTGAGCGAAGTGGTCGCGTGGGGTGAGGACACGTGGCCTTAGGGTGGGAGTTGTGGGAGACTCCCGCCCGCTTATTTTTAGAGCGCCTTTTCAATTCTCACGCGCCAAAATAACATTTCAGCTTCGATTAAGCCTTTTCGCTTCTGTGAATCTGACGCCCGTCTGTGCCTGCGCTCGCCACAAAAAATATATGGTCATACGGCTTTGCCTAACGATTCACATTCTACATGATTCTGTTGGGCAAGAATTGGAATTGTTGGGCAAGAATGTTTTCAGGCAAATCAAAAACAATTCTTAGATTGTCCGCTTTAGGTTTAGACTATCTCGGAATCACTTGCTAATAACCACTTCTCGTCAAACTCAAGTTGTAACGGGGCGCGCTTGAACACATAGGCGAACTTTTCTTTGAAGTCCTTCATGTCACGACACAATCTCATTACAGGTATAACCTGCATGATTTGGTCGCGTACTTTTGAGCGGCCAAACTTTTTTAGCCACATGTGGTGATTCTTTAGATAATGCGGGTCGGGGTTTATCTTTCGCAGATGATTTCCTATTTCGGGGTCTATCGCATCATAGACGAACATCATCACGTATTTACCCCATCTTAACGGCCTGTTGCGGGCGGAATACCGCACACCCTCAAGTCTCGCCAGTTCATGCCAAAACTCTTCGGGGAACATCCTAGCCCATTCCTGCATATCATCTGCAATGAAGGCTTGTAATTTGAATTGTAGTTCTTTTTCTTTTCTGAACTTTTGAAACCCCGTAGCCTCATCAATCAATGCGATGATGCCAACCTTAGCCGTTGATCTAATAATAGTTTCCGCTTGTTGGGCTATTGCGAGTTGGTTTGTGTTTAATTCGCTATTTTCCCTAGCTCGCAAAAAGCCATCGCAAATATCTAGCAGCAATGTGGCTTCAAATGCGTGTCCGAGAAACTGAGTTCCTCTTATTTTGAAAGGGAACGTTTGTGCCAGGATTAAGTCTTTATTTATGTATGGTTTGAGATTTGGAGTGTCTATATACCTAGCGATGTCACCCCTATTGTGGCCTGTCAAAATACGGACAACTTCTCTTTGTGCAAAGACTCTTTTCCCGTTATTTAGCACATAACAAAGGAGTTCTACGTCTCCTATTTCTAGCTTTCCTTGAAAAAGCTCAACGGGCATTGCTTGGTTACTCTCTTTAGCCTTTTTTGGCTCATCGGCCAGGTCAGATACTTGCCCAACCTCTTCGATTGGGATGCCCTTTTCCTTTGCCCAACGAGCGCGGACAGCATTTCGCCCAATCTCGGAACGCTCTTCCTTTGTAAGTACAGACGCCCTAGCCCTTCCGCCTTTGGACGCCCCAAGCTTACCTAACTCTTTTGCAGCTTCACTCGCTAGCTCTTCGTTCTTTGCCTGAATGACTTCATTTTTTGCGCCCATCACTACCACCTCTCAGTTAAGATAATTAGGACTTACGCAAAAAGCTAAGATGTAGATAATGGCAGCATGATTACTGCCAACCAACGAGCGACTCGTCTTGATTACTGCCAGTATCTCTTGAGCAGTC
>JAABUK010004881.1_pt1 | contig 21413 bp, 26 predicted proteins | sample 5559141 | NCBI WGS metagenome assembly JAABUK01 (sample SAMN10711869, study PRJNA513367) | rock metagenome | isolation source: Antarctica rocks | place: Antarctica: Victoria Land, Pudding Butte nord | collected 2016-01-03
CGTGTCTGATAGCCATTGAGCAGCCCTAGCTTCCACATCATAGAAGAAACCGTGCGTGATCACAACTTGATCATTCAGTACAACTGCTGCATGGCTGAACCTGCACACATCGCAGCTTCAACGCTCGTGCGCCATTGTCACTGAAGATCTTCTCAGCTTTGCATCATCTGCAGTGATGAATGAAGCCGCTTAGCCGAGTTAATCGGTCTCACAAAGCTTTACCTGACAGGTGGAGTTCTCCTGCCGCCCCACACGTTGCTGCTGGTCTCGTGTACCGTCTCCCATTGGCTTGCACGGGCTGCGGGCTGTTGCAACGCGATGCATAGCAATAGGTAAGAGGCCCACACCTTCAAAGGAAAGAACAACATGGCATCTGGGTGGCTTTTGCTACCTGCGGCTTTGGCGCATTCCAGCAATGAGTTCTGCGACCCATCAGCCGTTGGCTTGATGCTGTAGTTTGTCAGTCGATGAAATGCGTGCTTGCCTTCCGCATCGCAGGGTTGCATGCAGCACTGCAGTGACAACAACTGCAGCATTTGTAATGTTGCAACAGGATGAATCTGTTTCAGCTACATGTCAGTTGAGTTATTACAGAGAATGGTCATCCGATCAAACAAATAAGACCATATGAAATGAGGATTGCGCCTATAAGGATGCACTGATATACAGATACATATTGTACAAGGCAACATTTCCTGGAAGTACACACCCTGGGTACACCTTAGCGCAAAGTCACTTGGCCTGCCAACAAAATTGGAGGTCAAGACTTATCGTGTGAAAAACCTCAGCTGGTAACTTGCTAGGGTACATTCCACAGCATGCATGTTTGCACGTCAACACTACCCATGCACTACATGGTGCTTGACGCAATGAGCGCTGCTACAAATGAATGGTCCACAGTCCCGATGTCAGCATCCAAATTACTCGGCACCCTTCCCTGTGCCAAGTTGAAGAGAGAAGGTCGTTGCCAGGCATACACCTGCCACATTGCCATGTCAAATGTAAGACCAGTCCAATACCTCCAAGCCAAAGAGATTCTGCTGCTTTGACTTTTGAACAAATAGCACTTATGCTATGCTGGTGCTAGGTGCAGACTGAGCTTCAGGCAGCCTGGGTGGGTCTGGGTGGACAGGCACAGCCCAGTCACAGTTCAGCTGAATGCCCAAATCCCCGGGCTGGTCTCGCACAATCTTGAACCACCCATGTTCACCCCAGTATGTACCCCAACTGCGCAGCCAAACGAAGAAATCAGTCAACAATGACGCAAAGCAGCTTGCATGGCTCTGGATACAAAATACCTTCATTGTGAATTGTCTAACAAGTAGGTTGATGTGCTTTTGAGGCAGAAATTGTTACAAATCTGCTCAGGAAGTCAAAAATGGCACAAAATTTGCTGTTGGCATGCACATCATGTGTGCAGCTCTCATGACAGTGGTTTGAAGCATCAACAGGCTGGCTGAAAATGCCTGGACTCAAATCTGCTACAGCAAACACCACTTGAACTAAGATGCATCTCAAAACAACCCAGAGCCTGCCAGGCTAGTGCCCAATTGGACATTGTTTGGGATCTTGCCAAAAAGCTTGGCCAACTTTACGATGTTCAAAACATGTTACTATCACTACCCACCTGTTCCTGCCCAGCCAGTAGGGAGTGCCGTTCTCCTCTCCATAGCCCTCAACAGCGATGACATGCATTTCTGTTGTGCACTCCTGTGTGTCCTTGTAGATACCACCAGCATAGGCCTCAAACTGCGGAGTCACGCAGATGCCACATGCAATGGGACCGCGAGTAGCAATCTCTGCCATCATAGCTTCCTCCCCATTCACTTGGCCTGCAGAACCAACCACACCATCAATCCTGATCGCCCAGATGAAACCCAGATGCAAATTCTTGAGGGCTTGCTCAGTGAAATGCCTGGATCATGTTGCGTCCAATCAGGCACAAAGCCGTGCGAGGCTGTAATGAGCTGCATGATACTTTAAGGTCTATGCTAATCGACAGATGTCAAGACGCATTGTCACAAATGTCTGCAAGTCATGTCAACTGCCATGGTGGTGTGCTTCTGTTGCCACAGGTATGGGACCTTTGATAGCAGCTATTTCATGACCTGAAGCATGCTGGGACGTCCACCAAGTGCACACAAGCAAGCAGCATGGAAACAACTCGCAATCAGTGTAATAAAGGTGAGAAAGGGCGCACCGTGCTCCTCGATGTGGTAGTTCTTGTAAGCCCCCTCTTTGATGGGCCAGCAGCCTGCCCAGTTGCAGCTCTTGCAAGTGTGCTCAGCAGAGCAGGTCCTGTCCAGAGCCTGCACACACAATAGACAAAGCTGACTTTCTGACAAGAGCTGCAGCGCAAAAAACATCAGCCATAGCACCGTGCTGTCTGAAGCCAGCTGACTCACGAGTCACGCATTGATTGAGTGTCCATATGTTGGCTGATTTATACTGTAATGATATATGCAAGATGCAGATAGAACGCTGGACCTTGACCACCTACAAAGCAGCACATATGTAGACTACCCGGATTCTAGACTGACACAGTTCATGACAGGCAGCATCATACTGCACTGTAGTTTGTGCGCATTGGCAGTATCATTGGCAGTAAAACTAATGCTAGCTTGGAGGGTCCGGTACAGCAAGGCTACAGCTCCTCCCTGGGTGAGCCCTACCTCATAGTTGGAGCAAGTCTCATCAGGGATGCCATTGTCCAGAATGTAGGAGTAGGCTGCAGTGGGGTCACCTCCATTGCAGCCATTGGTCCCATTGGCCTTCACACAGTCCACCAAAACCTACATCAGCAGAAAGGGACCTCGACGACATGACCTTGACATCACCAAATGCTGCAAATGTAGATACACACCGCAAGGCTTTAGGCAGGACAGACAGGTGCTGCTGTCAGGCTAACAAGCACCAAGCATTTATGGTAAGAATGGACTACTAAGCTCTTCTCAATCCCAAAACGTCTGTTTTATTTCAAATACGTCATCCCTACACTAAAAGTCTAAATGGAGAGACGTCTGGGAATAGTAAAAACACGTTTGTACATTGAGGAGGTGTCTTGGATAGCCATCTGTACCTGAGGCGCAAGATCCACTTCAGGGAAAAGGTTGTTTGTGAGCAGGGCAAGCCGGTCTGACAGGGCAGAAGAAGAGCCCTGAGCCCAGCAGGAGCCGCAGTACTGGGGGATGTGCTGGTTGCGGTCAATGCTGGCATAGCTGATGCCGTCCAGGTTGCGGATGTCATACTCCTTGGGTAAGGCATCCCTGGAGACGTATGTGTGAGGCATAGGGCTCTTGACCATGCTCTTCTTTGGGCCTGCAGCATAACAGACAAATATAAAAAGGAAAAAAAAGGAAATGAAGCCTTTCGGCGTCAAATTAATGAGAAGCCAAGGATCATACCGGGGTGCCCACAGCAGACAAAGATGCATCCTGCTAGGTGAGTGACTAGCATGTAGCTGCTAATAGCGCACAGTAGCGGAGGTTGCTGCGGGCCATTGATGAGGTATAACAGGCTGGTGGCAGCAGCACAGCCCGCGCCTTTCTGTTGTGACCTGGACTACTTATGTGGCCAAGGAGCAAACAAGCAAATACAGGTCACCATTGCTCACTTTGTTGGGCAGCATGCCTTGTGTACGCAGCACACAGTAGCTCCAACAGCGTGATGACTACTTTGTGATCTCAGCATGAAATGATTGACACACTAGCACTTGCTGCAGTCAGCCATTGACGAGTCTGAGACTCACATCAATGCATCATACACGGTTTCTCCAGTGTATCATACATGGACGGGACGTTTTCTCTATGAAGCATCATACACAGCAGAGACATACCTTCAGCACGCTGCAGGCAGCCGTGGTAATAGCTGTGGTAAGTGCCTTCTTGCACTGAGGTGTCCAGTAAGTAGGTACCCTCCGCCTTGATGGGGCTTTCCTCAGGGGTAGGGGGTTTCACCTCTTCTTCTACGGTGGGGGCAGCCCAGCTGCAGGTGTCCATGATCCCAAGGTTGTTCTTGTGCATGCTGATCCTGAACAGGCCGTCCTCACCCCAGTAGGTTCCCCAACTGTTACGCCCAATCCAGTACCTGCTCAACACTTGCACTCTTTCAGTGATATGTGATGCTGGTGGGTCAGGCTTAGCAATGTAATGAGATGTAATAAGACATGAGGTTTATTTGACATACATAGCAGGAAAGCCATCAGCCATTCAGGCAGGTCTGACAGCAAGATGAGGCATATCAGACTTTCGCAGCGCAATTTGCACATGCTGACAATGCAATGCATGTATATGTGTGAAGGCCTTTGGACTGGAGTAACATCTGCTCAAGTACTTGATGCACATACACACAGTACATATTTGATGCATTGCATGATGCATGTACTATACCACATCATGAGCTGTACAGCATGTTACTTGTTGTGTATGATCATACATCTGACAGCAAAAGTAAAAAAGCAGGACTGCAATGGCAAAGAAGCCCATAGGAAGGATAGGGCCATGGGAACTTACTGGTGGCCCTCCTGCTCTCCCCACCCCACAATGCTGATCTCATGGTTGGCCATGGGGAAGGCCACCTCCTCCTCAAAGATCCCACCAGAGTATGCATAAAACTTTTCCGTGACATCAATCCCACAGGAGATGGGACCTCGAGCATGGATCTCGGACCTCAGCTTGTCTGCCTGAGTGATCTGCAGTCACAGTGTACACATTACGTCATGTCTTTTGACTAGCACCAGTTGAACAGCAACAAAAGGACACAGCAATTATATGCACTCAAACATGCATTGCAAGCATTTCCAGTGCAGACTGGAGTGTTGGGAGATTCTGTGTACATGAAAGCGGTGTTGCTTACGCAAGCAGGCAACACAATGCACACAGGAGCACAGCTGCATAGGTTACTACCCACATAGCTTACTCAACTGCAGTGAGCAAAGCTACACCACATGCTCATACAACAGCTGGAATGCATGTGAGGCTGATGTCACAACAGACAGCAGTGCTTACCCTGATACCATCTGCGTCAAAGTCTGGGCCAGTATGGACATGACCATACTCACTCACGCCATATTTGGTGTATTTCTTGACTGCAGCGCAGCTTCCTGGCAAATGAGGCTGCAGCCACAAGCACACAAGTATAATAGTGCTGGGACGCCAATATTGCATAAATCCAAAGGCGCGTTCTATGCAATGCAGTTGTGTGCAGTGCTGCACCAATGCTAGCAGATCAGAAATTGTACAGTGTGTCACAGCATCAGCGCAAACTGCTCCACATAACACACCACAACATCAATGCTGTCTTCATGGGCAGGTGCATTGAGCGCAGCAGTATGCCTGCTGTGTGCAAATCAAGTCTGCTTGCATCACACATTGGTAGCTTGTCTGACTCAACATTAGCAATAAAGAACGGAATTCACATCCACAGGAGATAAAAAGGGACATACAAGAGGAGGGTCGCCAGGTGAGCATGTCTCGCACACCCCAAAGGGCTTGCACTCGAAGTCATCTGCCTCATAGTTCTGGCATGTCTCATCTGGGATGCCATGCTTGGCTGCATACTCAAACACGCCATATGGATTGCCTCCCTGCAACCATACATGTCAGTTTTCAAGCAGGGCAGCAACAACAAGGGTGGCGATGACCTGGCATGTTCGCTTGTGAGTTATGACAGCAGGTTTCGCAAGACGGTGAGAGTACACCCTAATCTGGCTGGTAATCATACAAGCCCACACGACACTGTAGCAGTCTTGTTTGAATGTGCTGCACCAGTGCAACAATGCAGTAAGATGTGTTCTGGAGGATTAACCTACATGGCATGTGCCTCCGCCTCCGCAGTTAAGCAGCACCTGAGCTGACAAGACCAGCTCAGGAAAGCGGTGTTGGGTCTGAATGCGCAGACGATCAGACATCATGCTGGTTGTCCCAAAGGCCCAACAGGATCCACAGTACCTGCAATACAGCAAATGTTACAGCAACTGCATTCCAATCATTCCTGGCAAAACTCTGGTGATGGAACATGCGCGGACGCAAATGTGCACAAACGCAGTGAGCCTCACTGGGGAATGTGCTGGTTTCTGAGCTTGGTGAGGTAGTTGACCCCATCTACATTTCCCCAAAACCAGGTCTTGGGCAGTTTGCTGACTGGCATGGTCTCATGAGGCCTGGGACTGATGACTCGTTCGCCTATGAAACACAGGCACAGTTGTCGTTTTGCTATACGTGTTTTCAAACCAAAAAACCCAAGACTAAAGTAAGCTGATAGGTACCCTCAAGAAAGTCAGAGTCTGGAAGACGGCAACCACCAAAGTTGGCGAAGTCCGCAAAGCCCTGCAAGGCCAGAGACACTTGCATGAGTACGCTGTAAATGGCGTGTAACCGTGACTCGTGAACAAGCCTTGCCTCTGATATTGCCGTGGACGGCATGGAGAGAGTGTGCCCAATATCTGGCAATCGCAATGCGCGGCAGTTGTTGGCAACAACAATGAGTGCGCCCCACAGAGCCAGAATGGCAGCGCTGTTCATGTTTGTGGCTCGCAGTATTATGATCTGTTCAATCGCTCACGGCAGGTGCGCTAAGCAGGCTTTTAGCCAAGCATTCGGGGTGCTGTTTACGCCTGGCAGCCACAGCCAATCCCGCCTGCTACCCGAATCTACAGTCTCTCTGGAGTTTACCAAATGCAGGGTCGCAAACAGGGCTCCATACCACGTCATCTTTAAGTCAAGTCATTTGCCACATTTGAAGATGAAACGTCGGTGATGCTTTGCGGCACGAACGAAACCTCTCTAAGCGTAAAAACAAAAGCACGCGCGCCCTCACTACTTCAACGGACCTCTTGTCCTACTGTGTTTTCAGCATTGCTGAAATTTAGCAAGCTTTCCGGCGTTTCAAACGAGGACAATCTCGCATGCGCTACACCTGATCACTGAAAGTGATCAGCGTGCACAGCCGTTTAAAGCTTTCACGCTGTCCACACGCTTCACACAATCGCCCTCAGGTTCCTCCAATACTTCACTGGTACGTCAAATTAACAAGCAGGTTCATCAATTCGGTATGAACGCTCACAAGCGACACATCTGCACAGCGAGCAGCCTTCACACTGTCATCAGCTCTGCAGGCCGCAGTTCGACCTGCTGTTGTAGTGCAGTCATCGTGTACATCAGGCTTCAGGCGGTAAAGCTCCCATTCAGCAGCCTGGGCAGGCAGACGTATTTACGACATGCCAGCTCCAAGAAAGCAGCGCTCAGGGGTTTCATTTCAAAGACGGCCTCATGAGCCAACAAAGGTAGCATGACCAGCATGTACAATTTGAGACCTGTGCTCTTGTTTGCTCCCAATAGAGGAGGTCAACATTTGCCAAGTCTGTGAAATCAACGATTTGTCCTGAATCCAGTGCTGAAAGAATGCTCCTGGGTGAACAGAATAACAAGATGATATGTCTCCCAGTCTGCATTGCACATCCGGTTTGCATCCAACAAGCATTGTGACAGCTACCACCGTCCCAATCTGGAGCTTCTGTACCAAGGGTGGCTATGCTGATTGCTGCAAAGATTGGTTCAACATGGCACATGGCATTGCAGGATGAGCTGGAGGAGACGTCAGCCTTGGACAGGTTAAGAAGAGTAGAGCCCTTTTGGAAACAACTTTCTCATGAAGAGCGGCTAGAGCTGATGACGTTCAGCACCAAGGAGGTCAAAGCGCAAGCTGTGATGGTCACAAGGAAGCTTGAAAGGGATGCTGAGGGTAAATTCATTCTGCAACCTGTTGAAACCTGTGAATAATGTATGCTGCAGACTAGACACAATGCTCACACATCTTGCTGATCTGCATCTTGGTCACATTGCTGCTCAGGTCGCAAACAGAAGTCACAAACAGAGGGTCACAAACAGAGGTCACAAACAGAGGTTACAGGCACAGGTCACAAACAGAGCTCACAGACAGAGCGAAAGTTGATGATCAGCAACAAGTGTTGTGCTTATATATACTGGTTGCATGTGCAGAAATGCTTGAGGAGCAGCAGAGAATAATGCGAGCAGAGTCGAGGCTCGGCTGCGGGCCAGGCTGTTGCGGAAAGGACTGTGGTTGGGTGATTGAGAAGCACAAGCTGTCAAAGTGCCCTGATGAACGGCTTGCAGACGGTCTGAAGCGATTGGCTGCAAACAATACTTGGAACCAATGGCAGTGGGATCCCAAGAGCCCTGCCTTCCACAGCGTGCACTCCTTCTGGTGAGAGAGTTGTTCCTGGTCCAATGCCTGGTATTGCATGCTGTGGCCACTCAGTCACACTTGCTTGCCATCCTGTTGAGTGCTTGGCAGCGTAAGCCTGGAGTTGGTATGTATGAATTTTATGGCATCAGCAGTCTGGAGTTGGCATGCACGGGTTTCATGGCGTAAGCAGTGTGGAGTTGGCATGTACAGGGTTCATGGCATAACCAGGAAATGTGTACAGGTTGACAGCTCCCAAGCACTGTTTGAGTGCCGCAGGGAATACGTGAAGGACAAGCATATCCCTGCAGCACTGCGATTAGGGTTGCCAAAGGCCAAAGGCACACCACAGGAACAGGCAGCCCTGAAACGCCTCACTGAGCGCATGTGAGTATTTCCCCACTCAAGCTGCTACCGAGTTTGAGGCATGCTGCTGAAGACACCTGCAGGCTACAATGCTGTCATATACTTGCCACTGCAGCTAAACATGCGCTCTATACAACCTGCGCTCTTCCTGTCTTGCAGCAGTTGCAGTCCCACCATTGACATACACTGATTGCAGGGTATGGGTGCACATGACGTTTGATGCAATGCTGTGCACCTTTGTGCAGTCACCCAGGGTGTCTTGCATCACTGTTTAGAGCAACTGTGCTTGCTTGCAGGGCTGCACTTTCTAAACAGCTGACCTGCGCAGTTCAAGATCTAGCAGATGACTCAGCTTCATTACAGGCTGAGCGGAGATTGAGAAGCCACTACCTTGCTCCCTCACAACAAGAAGAGCAGGAATCCATGCGGATCAAGCAGGCCTACTTGGGACTTATCAAGGAACTTCTTGAAACGCTTTCAGAAGAGGATATATGCTTGTAAGTTGGCGTGTGCCTCACCAGGCAACAAGGCATCTACACGGCCAGCAACTATGCTGCTGTTCGGATACAGCACAGCTTCTGCAGCACTGTTTAAGATTGTGTTGTTGCACACAAGGCAGCATTTGCAAACTGTTGTTCAGAGTGACCGGTTCCTTGTGCATTCAGCTGCCAATGTTGCATCACTCAGCAGGTGCTGAGCCTCGACACAAGCATCACCATCGATAGCAGGATGGCAGCTGGAAGCAGCTCAGCAGCATTGTGCTGCCTGTTCTTGAGCCCCGCTCACTTGTGGGTTATGACATCTACATGGCAGAATTGCAGATAATGATGCAGAACACCCATGTCAGTGTGCATGTGATGCTGCAGGTATGACAGCATTGTGCAGCCTGCTGCCCAGTATGTATGCAACATGCTGGAAGAAGGGCTGTGCCCAGGCAGTACCAACACAGACTTGTGCTTTGCGGACTTATCCAAGCTACCTGAAGAGGAGATTGCTAAGCTGTGCGCCTGGATGACAGACAAAGTGGAAGCCATTGCTTCAGGGCATGCCCAGGTCCTGATGCAGATTGACACTCAGCTCAAGGTTTGTCACCTGTTGATGTGCCCCTGAACCTCTGCTCCTCTTGTTTTTGCATGCAAGACACCCGTCTTGTGTTATGTGGCCTGAGTCGATTGTACAACTGTATAGAGGACATGTCAGGTGGTGTCTGCTCTGTTGGTGCCTCTCCCATGTCTTGCTCCCTGCAAGCCTGCCACACATGTGCATGTACATGTGCCTTGTCACTCTCATCCCAGATCTGGGCATGCTTCAATTTGCAACGGATGCACAGCAGGCTGTGAGCTGGTCTGCTGGAGCGTTTGTACATCTATGATGCTACTTGACATGCTCATGTATGCTTGTCAAACTGCACGGCCACTGCTTACAGCCTGGCAGGGTGGATGTTTGTGCAAAAAGCCTTTCTCCTGTGTAACAAGCCTGTCTGATATGTAAACAGCCTTTCTGCTGGCTTGTCAGGCACACCACACATCAGATGATGATGACATTGGAGATGTTGACATCTTTGTCCTGACAAGGGATGGTATGAAGCTGACGGTCAACCCATTGTGGCTTGCACATCTTCAGGTAAGTTTTTTCTGAGCTTGATCCATGTGACATTGGCTGAGGTCTGACTCATTACAGGGCAGACCATCCCCTGTCGTGAATAAGACAGGCATGCATGCAGCAATTGCTATCGTGTCAAAACCCACAACATGACTGGCCAGCAATTTTGCCTTGCCATAAGGGTGCAAAATGCCCGCTGCCATTGCTAGACAGCATTTGCTGCACATGCAAGGGAGGTCTAGTCCTTGACTGGGTGCTGTGGTGCAGACACGCATCATGTTTGCATGTGGTCATGTCCATCGAACTCAAAGGGGCCAGGACCCATACAGCATTGGGGCAGTGCTAGAGTGGGTCTTTGGCATGTATGTCAGCAAGTATGAGTATGGACGCAACATTGCAAAGACTCCCTTAGGTCAGCGTTCTTCCTCTTGACATAAATGGTGGTGCTGCATGTCTCGACGCAGCTTTGTTGCATTGTGGAGCATCCTGCATCCGCTTATCTTGCAAAAAAAGATAAGAAAGAGAAGACTACGCATTTCGGCGTCAAATTAATGAGTAACCCAGTATTATACCGGGCTGCCCAGCGCTTATCTTGCACATCCAGTGTTGTGTTCCTCAGCACTGAGAGCCCTTCCAGGCTCATGGGTTCAGCTGCTATCCTGGACATGTTGCACTCTCTGCACACCATGTCAGTGGATGTGTTGCTTGCCAAGGCTGCACGAGCTGCACACAGCTACCCATGTGGCAATACCCTGACTGGATCAGCCGACCACATACCATTGCATCTTGTAACGCACCGCCAAAATAGCGTCACTGATGTGAGGTCATGCTTATTGTCATGAATGAATTTTAGTCATGCACGCACATTCAGATCAGGGCAGCCTGCCTGGTGAACAAATGAAAGCATGCTATGTGCATGCACACTATGTACACATGCATGCCCATGACAGGGAGTGCGTCTTGCAAACCAGCATGAAGCTGATTGCGTTTATGCTTGCTGTCCTGCATGTACCCAGCCCATCACAAGATGGAAAGCGTTTTAGTCATGACTGCATCATGATGTTTGCTGACTGCTTTGGAGAGACAAGACTTGACTAGCTCATCATGAGCTGGAAAGCGTTTTTATTATTGCTTGATTATATTATTATGTTTGCTGAATCAGACCACAGAGCCGGCATGAAGGAAGCGTCTGAGTTGCTGGTCAAAGCATTACACGAGCGGCAGGTCATGGATGAGGAAATGAAGAAGTCCCAGAAAATCTTAGAGGGTCAACGGCAAGACAGGATGCTCTATGCTGACTTGGCTCGCAAATACGACCTGAGGTTAGCCTGACTTTCTCATGCACAATGTCTGCATGGACTTACACACAGCTGGGTAGTGTGCATAACTCAGTGACTGATGCCCAGAACCTCCCTTAGGCCTGCTTGCCTTCTTGTGGTGAGCCTGTGTGGATGCGTGAAAGCAGGCCTGCATGCATATCATGCAGGGCCTGCTAAACAAGACTGTATTGTTGTGCATGCATAGTAAAACATGTTGCTACAAGCAGACAAATGGCTAAATGAAGAAACGAATGAACAAATGCATGAGTGAGCGAGCAAGCAAATGATTAAAAGACAACTTGGGTCGGTCTCTCAGAAATTGTCTGTTTGGTGTTTGTGCTTGCCGTGGTTTTTGCTGCAGGCTGGCAGAGAGCGAACGCACGGAACCAACAGCGCTGAGGATCACAGTTGCTCCCGTCAGTGACGACGACACCCTCCCTGCCCGAGCCGTGACTTATGCCTCCTCTGAAGGCGAAGGCCTCAGCTTCTTCAGAGCACCTGAAATCACATCAGCAGACCCGTCACAGAACCCTCGCAGCACAGCACAAGCTGGATCCAGCCCCAGCAGAAGTATGGGTGGGGCTGGAAGGTCAAACCTAGGCGCGGCCAGAGGCCCTGCAAGCACTCTGCCTCAGGGTAGTCCCCAAGGTAGGGAACAAGCCAGTGCCAACAGTCCCCAAGGTGGGGGACAAGCCAGTGCCAACAGTCCCCAAGGTGGGGGTCAAGCCAGCGCCAACAGCCAGAATAGCAACAGGGAGGGCAGCCAGCAGATGCTGCCAGATGATGTGGTCATGACCCTGCTGAGACGTGAGATGAGGTTGGCGTATGCGTGCAACCACGCATGGACACTAAACGACGTGCAAGAAGATAAAAAGCTTTTTGATCTGCGAAGGCTCCTAGAGCAGGTGAGCCAGCCGACACGCCCCCTGCCCCCACTCTGACCCCTCCCCCCCCCCCCCTCGGCCCCGCCCCCCTCTTCCCCCTCCCATGGCATAGCGTCGAATTGCAGCATGATCTGCTCACAATTCCAAGCCAAGCTCATCTGCCTTTGTAGCAAGGTGCTATCCCAGCAAGGTGGCGTAGACAGTACAACAGGACAGAATTGTATGATTTGAGTACACAGTATAGACCAATAACAATGTGATGTGCTCACAACACTGCATCTGGTGCTCAACATCTGTACCAGTGTTGCGCAACAAGCATGTTGCCCTTCATCGCTTGTGTACAAAAAGCCATGTATGTGGAGTCGCACTAGCAAGGCTTGAATGCTGCTAAGTCCCATACAATAAGCCGTGTATTTGCAGTTGCACTAGCAAGGCTTGAATGCTGCTAAGTCCCATGGCTTTCTGACATGCAGTGCAAGCCCCAGTTTGCGCAGCTGGTAGCAGCAATGCAACAGCTGGACAAGCGCTTTCTCAGGGAGAAGCAAAAGGTGGACCACCTTGGCAGAGACTGCTGCGTCATTCCCACGCTGCGCGAACTGTTTCCTAAGCTGAGTATACGAGGCATCCAAGAGCGGTGTGGTATGATTGATAAGTACCGGGCGTATGAGCGGGAGATGCAGGTGATCTTTGCCTGACTACAATGTGGGCTGTTCATCCTTATCTGCTCTTTTGCTTTGTCTATCTTGCTCAAGAACATTGATACACTACTTGCTCTTCAGCTTTGTGCCATCTAAGGGCTGTGACTGGAAATGCACCCGGCATGTTGTGTCTACCATGTGAGGGCAACTTGCATGCAGCAAACTGTGTCACAGCATCTAACTAGTACATTATAAGTCGTGCTGCTTAGCTGCACACACGCTGGATAGGTCAAAACCAGGCCCTGGATTGCTCAAATGCTTGTCTTGCGGCAAACCCTGATAAAAAAGCTTTCTGCATTGTGTTCTGAGCCTGGCTGCTTGCAAAATTGGAGCAGCTTGACACTCACGTCTTTGCGCGGGCGTTTGCCAATGAGATTCCCATTATAGGAATCCCCGGAATATACCAATAAGCTGACTCTGCTTGTGATCATGCAGCACTACCAGAAGCAAATAGACACACTTGAGTATGAGGAAGGGCACAGGCGGCATGGTCTAGAGTATATTGGCATCTTGGGCGCTCACATGGTGGAGATCCTGCATGCTTTTGAGCACTTCACACAAGCAGACAAATCCCAAGGCACAGCAGAGGCAGGCAGCCGCCTGTCAAAAATCAGGCCGAGCACACAGGCGGCCACCAGCACCCAACAGCCCTACTCAGGGCCTAATGACAGTTGCGGCACCCAACCACCCGTCTCAGGGGGCGTGCCCCAAACACCCCCTCAGACTGACACCTCTGAGGCATCAATGGCAACCACCGTGCCTGGTGCTAGCATGCAGCATGAAGACAGCAGTGCTGTAGATGAACCTTTGGTGGAACTGGCTGATGCTGACTCCATCAGGCAGTATTTCCATCAGGTGGGCTTTCACTCACCCACCAGGATGCTGCAGGCTGACGTGGCACCTGCTGATGTTGGGCAACGCATGATCAACGCTGCTGTCTGATGCATCAACTATCTTGTGTTTGCTGTGCCAAACAAAGCCTATGTGACTCAGCCATGTGATGTAGCTCCTGTACGCTTGGCAGTACATCTTCTTTCGCACTTCCGCCGCTGAGACAAGTTGTCATATCTAGCTTGCTAGCTGCCACTACATGAGTCACTTGTTTGGTCACTGGATCACTGGCACTGCAGAATGGTCCCATGATCAACAGTCTTCATTTCATCACAGCATGTGTGCTGGCTGCAGCACTGCTGTGTTGGAACTGCATGCATCAAGTGGGTTTCTGATGCGTTCTTTAGGGTCAGATAGCTCTATGCATGAGGCGTCCTGTTGTTGGCAGCGCAATATTACCTGTCTATCATGCAAGCCTTGACGGGTGCAGAGCACTGTCTTACAGCTGAGCTGTGAAGCCTGTCTGCGCCCTGCTGAGTTTGTATGAATGATGTCATCCGAGTCTGGATGCTAAATTTGAGCTGAGGGCCGCTGGCTATGAGTCAATAGACACAAGCACATGTATGGGATGTATCAATGATGCACTTGAACAGAAGGAACACATGTTTACTTGTAAGTAGTAAGTATTAGTACTGTTAATAAGCCCATTAACATATACTAATATCAAAGGAGCTTTGTTATGCAGCAAATCTGGCCAGGACTGCGCACTGTGGAATATGAGCTGTCCATCGTGAAGTTCTTGCAGCAGCATGTGAAGGAGGGAGAGAGGTGTCAAGCAGCGAACAGAGCAGCCTTGATTCATTTAGAGGCTCAAGTCATCAACATTGCCTGTGATGATCCTGGAAGAGCAGTTGGGGCAATTGTCCTGTTGCCAATGCTTCGTGAGCGCATTGAAAGCCAAGCCTATGCGCACTACAACAAGGATGTCTTGCTGGCAGAGCAGAAGGTGTGTCCCACAACACATCTGTCTGCATCTGCACATGTTGTATGTCAAGTTTTTGCCTGGGCAGCCCCGTGTAACACTTGGCTTCTGATTAAATGGACGCTGAAAAGCGCTGTCTCTTCTAGAAAAGAGATTTTCTTTTCTATCACATGGTCTCCGGCAGTGGTCTGCCTTACGGACTTCACGGAACATTGTAGTTGTTACCTCAGTCTTGCAACTGCCAGATGTGAAACTGAAGCACAGAGGGAAAACTCGTATCATCTTCATTAATGCCATCTGATTTAGGCTGTGATGCGCCATCATGCTGTCATACCAGTCTCTGGCGCACAGAGCCCTGTCGTCACTCAGTTTGAATGGATTGCTTTTGGGCTATTCAACAGCTTTTTCCCAAATGGTTTCTGCTTCAATTCTAATAGTGTCCTGCATCACAGCGACTGTGAAAACGTTTTGCAGGCTGCTGCACAGAAGGCTGCAAAGGCCAAGAAAGCCCTTGAGGAGCTCATAGCAGAAGAGGAGCAAGAGAAGGCTCAAGCAGCAGCCAGCAAAGCCAGGCAGCAGCAGATCAGGGCAAAGCAGCAGCAAAGCAAGCAGCTGCAAGGTACACAGCAGCAGACTACCCAGGCAGCTGACTCAGCTGACAAATCCAGTCCAAATGCCAGGCAGGCGGCCAAGCAGCATGCACAGGATGGCGAGGCAGCTTCAGCAGCTGCTGCTGACCAAGCTAAAGCAGAAGCTAAAGCAGAAGCCAAAGCAGAAGCCAAAGGAGAAGCCAAAGCAGAAGCCAAAGCAGAAGCCAAAGCAGAAGCTAAGAGGGCCAAGAAACAGAGGCAGAAGGCCAAGAAGCAATCTGGCCTGCAGCAGACTGCACCACAGCAGGCAGTCACACAGCCGGCAGCACAGCCGCAGTCCTTTGCTGAGTTGCTGGAACAATCGCAGCAATCCCTTGCAGAGTTGCTGGAGGCAGGGCAGCGATCTTTTGCTGAGCTAACGGAGACATGGCAGCAACCACCTGCTGACTTGCTGGAAACAGGGCAGCAGCCATCTGCTCAGCTCAACGCTGCTGATGGCACCTCAACTTCAGAGCAGACGCATATGCCACAAAGCAGGGGTACACTAGACAATGGCTCTGCCAGCTTGCTGCAGTCACAACTGACTGACGCAAGGCTTCCTTCCAAGAAGCTGCGGGATGCCAGCACTGCTTCTGCCATGGCCGATGTTGCTTCTGGGGGACAGTCATTTGCAAGCAGCACACCTGAGACTACCCAGCTTGACATGGATGGGCCAAGCCACACACAGCATGTTGTCACCTTCCCTCCAGGCACTACTGGTGGTGGACTGCAGACTGGATCTCAAGGCTCTCCCGGTGGTGAAGAAGAAGGTGTACTGCAGACTGGGCTCCAGCTGCTGCAGGCTGCTGCTGCTGAACCTGTACTTCAGCCTCAAGCACTGCCTCCATCATCAGACAGCACAGATGTGCAGTCCATGCGGCGCTCACAAGCTGCTCAGCAGCAGCAGTATCAGCCACAGCAGCGCAGCCACACTTTGGCTGACTTTGCCAACTCCCTTCCAGAAGAACTGTATCAATTTGAGCAGAGTGAGGAGCAGCAGCATGTTGCTTCAGGAGAAGCAGGGGCTAGTGTAGGCAGTAGCACCAAGCATGAGGCATTGCCTGGTCACCATGGTAAAGACTCAGAGGCTGTGCAGCAACAAGCTGCTGCCAGTGTTGGGATTGACACCAGTGGTCCTGTCAGTGGAGGTAACAGGCCAGAAGCACAGCAGGCAGCAAGGCCCTGGGAGGCTGTCCTGACACCGTACAAGGCGTCTGAGGAGCATGTTGAGGCGCTGTTCCAGTGTCCTTTGACAAAGGTCAGCCACATCAAACTCCTGTGGATCAGCACACAGTGTGTGACACTGTGCTAGCCCTGTGTCTTCTTCTTTGAAGACCTAGATTGTCCTTTTGCCTTTTTGACTTGACTGCATGTCGAAACCTGGGACAAATGCTCCAGATTCTCAACCATGTCATACATGATTGAAATATCCAAAAACTCTGAAGCACACCTCACTCCCATTACTTTCTGTCACAGGCACTACTCATAGATCCAGTGGTTGCAGCAGATGGACACACTTATGAGAGGCAGGCACTTCAAGCATGGCTGCAGCATCACTCAATCTCTCCCATCACTGGAGAGCACCTGACTCACAGGCACCTTGTAGATAATGCTGTCATCAAAAGCCTCCTCCAGCAGCAAATGCTGCAAGGCCGCTAACTTAAAGTCAGGACGAAGTCACTGTTGCTCAGCTGCCCTTATGTACCAGTCCAGATGCATCAGCGCGTCTGACTGTCTACCGTATCTTGTGCATGCCTTATAGAATAAAATGGGCATGCCTGCAAGGTGCTTGCGGTGGGCTGTCTGTTGGCAGCTTGCATGTCCAACAAGCCTCTAGTCTTGTCTTGTGCTGAGATGGTGTGATACATATATGATCTTGTGTTCACAAAAGTTTGTATGCACTGCAAATCAAAACGTGGTTATTCCTTTTAAGCTTTCTTGCTTACTCACATGATCTTAAATGGCTGAGCGCTTGCTGTTCACGCCTGACACAGGAACAGCCATGGACGGTGCACACTGCGCTGTCACTTCCAATAGGTCCTGGTGCCTAGCTGAGACTTGTCTTTCTGAATCACAACTCGAAGCAAGCAATTGCAAGTCTTGGTAGCGCAGTAGTATTGATACATGTTCAATCGTACCAGGCACTGAAGTCCAGCAGTGGCACCTTTGTGGGACTGTTGCTTTCATTGCAACCCACGAAAAAGCTGATATTTCATGGCAACAGACTCTGTGAAATGTTTATGTGTGTGTGAGCCTGGGAAGACAACATGCAACACGCATGCAGCAGGACCAGTGGCTCTACTGCATGAAGGCTACTCAAACCGAGTAGCACTGCTGGCTTCATGCCTGAGCTGGTCAACACAACTGCTGCTGAATGACACCTCTGATGATCACATTGGGCACCAGCTTAGCATGACTCAGTGCAGCCCCAGTGACAGGTGATGTCTGATGAAGCGCAAGCCAGCTCTGCATTGCAGCCCTCTCATAGGTGTGGCCATCAGCAGCAATGACTGGATCCTTCATCAGCACCTGATTACACCATGTAATTAGAATACAATGGCCCAAAAGAGATACTGATGCTTATGACAGCACTTATAGGAAGACGCTGCCATCAGATGTGCATGTAACAGGCAACAGGCAATTGCCTCTGCTATGCTATGCATCTGAGGGTTGTCAAAGCCAAGTACCTGGGTAATAGGACACAGAAACAGGTCCATCACTTTTTTGTCGTGCTTGCTGTCGCTTTGCAAGCTGACAGCAGAAGAAGAGGAGCCCTCCGCTGTCACAGAAGGCATAGCTTGAGGCAGCAGGTTAGACTGGGGCGGTTCAGAGGCAGCCAGTATGCAGTCTGGTGATGTGCTGCTATGTGCCAGTCTGCTGTCACCCACAGGCATCCTGCTGTCGTGGGCTGTGCTTATAGCTGGAGCAGCCTTCAGACCCCGTTTTGCACTCAAGGTTGTAGCTTTGCTAATAGACCAGTCGTCGGTATCCACTTCAGGGCCCGTTGACTCTGGTTCAACAGCAAACAGAGCAGCTTTGGGTGCCTTCAACACATACTCTGATGCAGACTCTGATTCAGGCTCAGAATCTGACTGCTGCTGCTGCTGCTGCTTTTGTTGCTGCTTTGCGGCCTTTGCCTTCTGCTTCTTTGCCTTCTTGGCAGCAGCTTGCTTCTTTTCAACTTCCTCTTCAAGCAGCAGCTGCTCCATTGAAAGCTGAGCTACATACTCTAGCAGCCTTGAATCCTGCAGGTACCTTTGACTTAGTGCTAGCATTATTATCATTATCATGCAGGCACTTAACAGTGCAACGTCCCAATTGACGCTGCCAGAATTCAGGACTGTGACAGGCTGTGGACCTCATCATTGCAAGCTGCTCACCCATCAACACAAGTCAAGGAGGTTCTGGTGATGACTCATGACCGCTGGCGTGGCAGTGCAGCTGACACGTGCTCTGTGCAGACCCAGGCTTGCTGCAGACCAGCAGGTTTGACACATCACATCAAAAGCAGGGTACAGTAGCAAGGCTACCTCCTGCTTCTTGTGATTGAGCTTCTGCTGATGATACTCCTGAGCTTTGGCATCCAGACGCTCCTGCAGCAGGGGCAATACTAGCTGGGGCCCAATAATGGTCCCAGGGTCATCACAGGTCAGGCTGAGCAGATAGGCCTCCAGGAAGGGCAGGACTGCACGGCCCTCCTCCTGACGCTTCTCTAACTGTGAGAGCTGTGTCTGCAGCAGTTGATACCCGTGCTGGTCCTCCTTGTCATCATGCAGCTGGTACCTCACATCCTGCGTATGACACGCCACTGTTTACATCACCCAACATGGATCGTCTGTTTAGTGTGTTGTCCCTGGCTTGTGAGGTGAGCAGTGCCCTTGACATCGAAAGAAGATGCATGAAAAAAGTAAAACTGTGGCAGGTTTTAAGGCTGACTGGCGATCTGTACGAGCAACAGCTGCAATGATAGGACTGTCAACGTATGTGGGCAATGCAGTCTCAGTCTGTTTGGGAACGCAGCCTGGAGGGCGGCTGGACAGATAGATGCAGCCATTATCGTGCAGGCACATGTTGCATGAATATAGTAACATCAATAATATTGATAACACTGATGATGATAGTGAGAATGATAACGATAATGATAATGTTAATAATAATAGTAATAATGATGATGATGATAATGATGATAATAAGGATGATACTAATAATGATAATAATGATAGTGATAAAACGCTTTCCAGCTCATGATGAGCTAGGTACATGCAGGACAAGTCTTGTCTCACCAGAGCAGCCTGTCTCATGCATCCCTGTGCGTAAACATGATCTAGCTATCAATTCTGGTATCAAAGACTGACGCAAGCCCTGCCAACCAAAGGACAGCCACATCAGCTGCTGACTACTGAGACTGATGCACATGCCAATCAATGTGCTGCATGTTGGAGCACCCCTGCTCTTGCAGAGCTCATTTGGGCTCATTTGCAACATGCCATGAGGTACCACCAACAGGCAGACACAAAGCTCATCCACAACAGGTAACATGCCATGAGGTACCGCCAAAATACGGACACAAAGCTCATTCACAACAGGCAACATGCCATCAGGTACAGCCAAATGGCAGAGACAAAGGAGGCAGACCGTCTGAAAAGATTGCTTGAGCATGACAGCTGTCTGGGGCATCTGATCAGTCTGAGCCCGCCGCACTTTGAGAGCCATTGTACGTCCCCACTCAATAGAGGTACAGGTGGTGGTGTTGCAGCAGGGGCAGGTGCTACCCTCTGCCAACCCCTCTGCCAGGGGCGGCAACTCTGCCTGACCCATTTGTTCCAGAGTAGTTGCCATGGTGAGACTGTTTTCAGCCCAGCCCGACAGCTGTTTGATCTCCTGTGGGGTCAAAACACAGCAGCAGCTTGCACAGAGATCATGGGGTGATTTTGGTGCGGGCTGTAGAAGATGTGGATTTGTTGGTGCTGCTCGTTGTGCTGTATGGTGTGTCAGCTCAACATATCAGCTGTGCACAGAAGACATGCCTGACACAAATGTGTTCCAAAATTGGGTCACAGGGCTTGGAAGCTTAGAATGGTGCAAGAGCAGTGATTGGGCATGGTGTTGTGCAACAAGAGCAGTGGTCAAGCATGATGTTGCGCAGCGAGAGCAGTGATGAGGCATGGTGTTGTGCAACAAGAGCAATGGTTGAGCACGGTTTTTTGCAGCAAAGCACTTTTGCTGGTTTTGTGCAACGAGAGAGAGCAGACTGCAGCAATGCCAACAATGCTTTGAGCAGGCCAGCCAAGTAGAAACCCACCTCATCAAAGTCCTTTAGCTCAAGGATAAGCTCCTGCTCTGCAACCTCATAACTCTGCAAGCAAAACAACAGCTGGCAGTGATGTCTCAGACATGCCTACTCCCCATATGGAAGTCGACCAGACCATGCACAATGGCGGCATCATGAGCTATGGTGTAACAGAGTGTCCATATGCACTACAGCACCCAGATCAGCTTCAATGCACACTTACGTGGAGGCAAAGCTGCAAGCAAACAGGAGTAGTTGCAGGCAAGGTTCGTGCATTACCCGCAAAACAGCACCCAAGTTCTCAAAGTTGTCAACCAGCTCTGTGTGCTCCATGACAACACCAGCAGGCGTTCTAGGCAGCTGCTTGGCAGCTGCTTTGGTCTGCGGCATTTTGTATGACGCCTCCAGCTGAGCCTTCCACCGCTCAAACTTGGGCTCCCCCTGTGATGTTTGACTAGGTAGCGTTTGTCTGTCTGTGACAACTGTCTGCTGTGCATGTCCTTTGCATCTGTCATTTGTTGTCAACACCATCATAAGATGAGGACACAATGCAGAACCACAAGCCATGTACTCACGCCTGTTCAACTTCAAGTTTCAAGAGACAGGCAGT
>JAABUK010004882.1_pt1 | contig 21406 bp, 22 predicted proteins | sample 5559141 | NCBI WGS metagenome assembly JAABUK01 (sample SAMN10711869, study PRJNA513367) | rock metagenome | isolation source: Antarctica rocks | place: Antarctica: Victoria Land, Pudding Butte nord | collected 2016-01-03
GGCCTGCCTGGGACTTCAGTTGGCCCCTTGAGAAGTCCAGTTTAGGTCGTTATCAGATGAGTCAAAAGCCTGACAACGTACGCAAACCCACTGAACCTCCCGGAGAGATATCCAACGCCAAGTCTTTATCATGGGCTTCCGTCGGCAAATCTCTAATAGCTGGAGGCATAGCAGGCGGGCTGTAAGTCTCCGTTGCTGCATATCGATGCCTGCATGACAATGGCCGATGCCATGGTGGCGCATGGGGCAACAGACTCTGCAGCAAGACTTCGATTGCTGATCGGCATTGTGACATTGTAGATCTCGCACAGCTGTAGCTCCTCTGGAAAGATTGAAGATCTTGATGCAAGTGCAAGGAAGCTCCAAACTGTACACTGGAGTGTGGCAGGTTTGTTATTGAGCTCAATGCATTCTTCCTACCCTGCAAAGTATCAGACAAGTACATCGCATGCATGTTGTTTTGTGAATGGCGTTTGAGGCCAAGTGTGCATCCAGGGATGCAAGCACATGTATCAAAGGGAGGGCATAAAAGGGATGTTTCAGGGCAATGGCACCAACTGTGTCAGGATTGTGCCCAATTCTGCAGTCAAGTTCCTTGCCTATGAGCAGATTAGCAGGTACATGCAGTTCACTCACGCAGTGCACATTGAGCCTTGATCACTGCAGCTGACAAGTAGCCGTGAGATAACACACCTCATGCAGATCATTCACATATGCCCTAACCTGGCAATGCCAAGACTTGGCATCCCTGGTAATTGTCCCTTTGATGCAGACATGCATGCACATGTGGTGAACGCAGCTTCTGGTGGGTATTTCTTGCGAAGTCGTACATACTGACAGCACAACAAGAAACTCACATCCTTTCTATCACAACACCTCACTCAATGCAATGCACAGAAGATATTGTCCATCACACATTCTTGTGCTGCAGGCGAGTGTCACATTACTTACTTGAGAACGGCGGTGATGGTCAAATGACTCCACTCTTGAGGCTGGGTTCTGGAGCTTGTGCTGGTATCATTGGCATGACGGCTACATATCCTCTGGATATGGTGCGGGGTAGACTGACTGTGCAGGCTGGAAAGGAGTATACTGGCATACTCCATGCCACCCGCATGATTGTCAAGCAGGTACCTTCTGTGATACATACATCTGATATGCACATGTCGTCATGATTCACTCATTTGTCTTCCTTTGGCTTCATCTGTATGGGGAAGCGTTCAATACAGGCGTCAAGTGGGTTGCCATGATTTGCTGCCTGGCATTCTACTTGCTGTGTCCAGTGATGTTTGCCAGCTGTTCATTAGATGTATATGATCATTAAGCATTTGATGAGGCCCTGGCATCATTGAGGACTGGGCATAGCCATTCCAGACCAAAATCTGTGCTTTTGCATGCAATGTTGCACATGCAAGGCAAGGCTGGTTGGTTTTAACCCTTTTGGCTTGCTGTGCAGGAAGGCATGATGGCGCTGTGGCGAGGTTGGCTGCCCAGCGTGATTGGTGTCATCCCTTATGTCGGTCTCAACTTCAGCGTGTATGAAACTTTGAAGGACATGGTTCTGAAACATTACGGTGAGTCAGTCCAGGCTGTGCATTCATGTATCCAGTCTCAGCATCATATCTTCCTGCTGTTGTCATACCAGCCAATATAAATTTAATGAGTCAGCATGCATACGTGCAACATCTGTTTTGTGATGTGTCACTGATGCATGTGCCACAACATGGAAGCGTTAGAAGCAAGCGTGAATCTGTATGGCTTATCACACACAGCAGCAAGCCATAGCTCCTTCCAAATTGTGACTGATTAGGACCCCCGAGCAGTCTTTCAAGTTGCTGTTTGAGCTTGTAGCAATGACAATGCCACATGCCAATCATGCCATAGCACATCTAACTGGTCTGGATTACTGATGCATTCAGGCCAGTCAATGCCCATCGTATGCATCTGCACCTGTCTGGGAGTGCATCTGCTTTTGCAATGCAACTTTGATGAATAACTCAGACAACAGCAAACGACAGCTGCAGTGCATCTCTGTACTTGTATACAGCGGAGGCACGGCATGCAATGCTACATGGCTTCCTTGTACGTGAGTGTTGTCACAAGTTGTCCTCAATGCTGCACACTTCTGCACGAGCACTTCACAGTCTTGCTGTCACACAACATCAGTATTCATGTCATGCAACATCAGTGTTCATGTCACACAATATCAGCACACATGTGCAGTGCAGTAGATTCAGTTCCTAGGTGCAGTCCAGCATACTTGCCAGCTAGCAGCTCTCACAACCTCGCTCAGATGAGATGCGCTGACACATGTGTCAATCATGACATACTGACATCACATGTGGCATGACCAGCTGTTTACACAACCGAAGAAAGCTCAGGCACTACATCAGTCAAGCAGAGTCAGGAGGAAGGGTGTCATGCTGATCATGACATATTGACATCTCTGCTTGACTGTTCCAACACAAATGTGTTTGTGCTGGTTGCAGAGTTGGATGATGAGCGGCAACTGACTATTTTCACTCGGCTAGCTTGCGGAGCAGTGGCAGGTACAACCGGACAGACAGTGGCGTACCCCCTTGATGTTGTCAGGAGGCGACTGCAGGTCTGACTTCTACTGCAACAAAACTTTACATTGGATTTCAACAGAAAATGGACAAAGGCGTTTCCATCTTCGAGGTGCTGTTGTTGAATTTGTTGTTGAGCACCAGCTTGTTTGCTTTGACCAAGAGTGCAGGTGATTGTGTGAACAGATTACTGCCAGCTGCTGTCTCAGTAGACCGAAATGATTTTGCAGAGCATCTTGACAGCCTTGGCCACTTTCAAGTGACTCTTCACCAGAGTAGGCACAAAACATTCAACGCAGGCAAAACAATATACAATATACAATATACAATATACAATATACAATATACAATATACAATATACAATATACAATATACAATATACAATACACAATACACAATATACAATATACAATATAAAATATACAAATATACAGTATACAATACACAATGTAAAATATACAATATCAAACATAAAATATAAAATGTAAAATGAAAAATGTAAAATGTAAAATATAAAATGTAAAATGTAAAGTATAAAATGTAATTTGAAACAAACAACAATAGTAGCACGACATAAGCCTGTGGTGCAGATGTCTGGCTGGGCTGGTGCGCAGAACCTACATGCCGAGTCAGGCAAGGCCATCATGTACAGCGGCATGACTGACTGCTTCAGGAGAACAGTTCAAGAGGAGGGTGTCAGAGCTCTCTTTAAGGTATGATGACGCCCTGGATCCCATCCAAAGTTGGACCCTGCCCTTTTGCCTACAAAAGCTCATGGAGATACAGAATCGTATGCTCTTAGACGAATGCCCTGTTGCTTAGAGTCAGCAGCTAGTGTCAGGCCTTTTTGCTGGGGGAGATGTCTGAAATCTGCATTTCAAATAGCTTGTCTGCCCATGTATGCATCTGGCTCTGCAGTAAGATCAGAGTGTGTGTGGCATTGACACAAAGGGGCAGCATGTTGAATGTTGTTCACCTTCGCTGCAACAGATGTGATGAGGAGTGAGTGAACTTGCTGCACTGCAGGGTTTGATGCCAAACTATGTCAAGGTGGTGCCTTCCATTGCCATTGCATTTGTCTCCTATGAGCAGGTACCCTTCCTCCGTGATCTGGTTCTTGTCCTTAGTCTTCACTGTCTTGCATTTGTCTCGTATGAGCCTGTCTCTTGTCCTTACTCTTCACTGTCTTCTGCTCTTCTTGCTGCTCGCCTACTTCCTTTTTTGCCCATTTCTCACCAGGTCCTTTTCTTGCTTCTTCTTTTTGGTGGCGCAGCTGTGATGCTCATGCCTTTCACTGCCTGTTGAACACCGCCCAGTGCCATAGTAAGGCTGGGTGCAGTGCTGACAAGCGGTCTTGCTTGGCTGACAAATGTGGCTTGCCATCTGCTCAATGTGCTTCTGAACTTTTTTGAGCACAGTTGTTTTTGCATATGGACGGGCATGCCTGCTTGCAATTGTCGTTTCTCATAATGCCTTTGAGGCTCAGAGGTTCTGAACATTGCAACAACTTTTTAATTTGAACACACACATTTTGGGGGGAGTGGCAAATGGTTGGGACCCCATGTTCTATGGGAAAGTGTGCATTTCTGTCAGATGAATGGGGGCTGGGCACTTTGGCCTGAGGGCATGTAACGCATGGAGGTCTATAGGATCTTGCTGACTTTCAAAATGTGGATGCAGGTTAAGGAGTTGCTGGGTGTGGAGCTCAGAATTTCCAGCTGACTCATATGTACGTGCGTGGCCAGATGGCTCCCTGAATGGCGATACTGTACTTTGTACCAGCAAACTTTGCAGCTGCTTTGAGATGAACAGGCTTGCATAACATGTTTGTTAGAGCTTGCATGATGTCAAGCAGAGGCATTGGTGGTCGAAGCATACCTTGTGAGAGAAACATACAAACAGTGTATCAGCATGCCGTATCAGCATGCCGACAGTGCCTGCAAAGCGCATGCGCGTTCCATTCATGACATACTATGAGATGTGTGAGTGCAGGTCGAATGTCCATCGTGTGTACATGTGACTGTACATGTAGCTACTATAGTACTGGATGTAATCTTGTGCCTTTCTCTGTCTGTCTGTAACGACATGTACAGTAGTGCGGACTCTTTGAGAACATCTGAGATAGCAGTGACTGGAAGGGCTAGTCTGTGACCGTTGATTGCATGCACAGCTGTGCAGGCATAGGCCGCCAGCACTGAGTTTGAGTAAAACACATCCGAGTCCCATCATGACTCCGTGCATGCAACAATGCTTTTTGGACATGCATTTGTACTTTCTATGAATTGCAGCAGAGGAGCAGGTGACAAGAGGAACACGGCTTGAAAGTTGTAGAGAAGGCTGCTGTTAAATTTAAACTTTAAAGTTGGTACGTATACGTAAAACAACACATGGCGGATTCCCATCTGATTGGAAGGTATACAAGCCATACCATGACACACACAATACCTGAACTAGTTATTGCTGTACTGTACATGGGAAATGGTACAAGCTGCAGGCGCTTGACACAGCTTGTTTGCTGTACCACAGCATACTGCAGGTTGAAACGTGAGATGAAATCTTGATCTGGATGATTGCAGAGACTCTTGCCGTATCTCTGAAAACAAGCGCAAGGCTGTTTCACTTGATTGGCTCTTCAGCAAACACCACTGCAGTTCATGTAAAAGAGCACAATCCAGAGTCAGTCAACATTGATGAGCTGTCGTTCAGCTACGTAGTCAGCTCATGATGCTGGCACCGATGCTTCTGATGTCGCCATACATGCCTTCTAGACCTGCTTACAATGCGCTGCACAAGGTCGTGTAGCTACTATAGTGTGATCCGGGTTGCAAGCGATGTTGTGATTTCGCATGAGTCTACACAATGCATCATACACAGTCAGGTGAGATGTGGCTTTGTCTGCTGCCAATTCAGTGCAAGCACAACCAAGTGCATGACAGATCTCAGGCCGTCAATGTAGCTTCATGCTGCTGACTGTGTAGTGCAACACACTTATTGCATTACCTAAGATACCAGATGGAGGCCAGAAGAGTCTGTGCTGAAAAGCTAAAGTAGCAATGTGAGCTACAGCACTGGATACAACAGCAACAACATTGAGGCCCCCAACCAGAGAATTGTCCAGTCTCGTACAGCGTGTAAAAGCTGTGTCAGGCACACACATTAAGTGCAGCAGGCAGGCAAACATTATAGGCAATGGGCAGGTTGGACAGACAGTGGGCAGGGGGTTTAATGGTTTTAGGCGCTGGGCAGGCAGACAATGGGCAGAGGGGTTTAGTGATGATAAGCGATGGGCCGGCAGACAGTGGGCAGAGGGATTTAGTGATTATAGGCAATGGGCAGGGCAATGGGCAGGGCAAAGATGGTTAGTACAATTGACGTATATGAATTGCCTACACGCACTTATGAGTTGTCCAGGTATGGGACGCGGGAAAGGCACTTTTACCCTAGCGACAGACAAGCAGCCAGCTTGAGCGCGATACGGACCGAAACCTGTACATCTCTACAGATCGAAGGGCTTTTACAGCTCGTGTAAAGTCGAGAAGCGTAAAGGCAGCTTTGGCGGTGTACAGAGGCATGTGATCATTATGTTGATCTTGCAAGGAAGCATCGTCGAGCACCGCTCAATAGTCAAGAGGTTTCCTAATTTAAATGCTTTCAAGTCTTCTCAGCCTGTGTAGAAGCCATTCTGGCAGGCTGTGCTGGAATTTCCATGTGCAGTATAGCATCTATAAGAGCTGCTAAGCCTGGAGACTCAAGCACTGTGCATGACCGATTGCTGTGATGTTAGTTCTGTGAGGCGTATGTCAGGAATGCTTAAAGGTTCATTAGCAGTGTACATGCTATCGTCTGCATGGTGGAGTTAGTGTTTAGGACGGCCTGGGACAGAATTAAGGTAGAGCTGATCTAGATAACCGCACAATAACTATAGAGGATTGCATTGCTGATTTTACTGTCAAGAAGGCCTATACCTAAAGACAGAACTGAATGTTCACTGGATGCAGGCTGCTTTGGTGTCAGGAGCTGCTATGGCTGCCTCAGCTTTGATTTCCATGCAGAGCCTGTAGCAAAAGGGTACGGCCGTTGCTGTCATGGGAATTACAGAGCCCATATGCGCATCCCAGACGTTACAGAGCCCACAGAATACTCACCCAGCCATTCAGGCTGATGCAGAGCTGTGGGCTTCACCAGACTCAACACGAGTCACGGTGAGCCCTCATCTGGAACTGTTATTGCGTAGGATTGCTGGACAGATTGCCAATTCAGGTCAGGATAGGACATGCTTGCATGTCCATTCTTCAACATGCAAGCTTCAATGCTTATCTCTGGTGGTCTGCAGCTCTGCTGCAGAACTTGGTTCATGGTGAACCCAAACTTGAGATTTGCCTTGATAACCAGTATGTTCATGTCTTCAGCTGGCTTGCATCACATACGGTTTGCTCTTTTGCACAGGAGCATTCAGAGATGCGGCAGCTGCGTCACCAGAATCATCATCTCAAGCAGCAACTTGAGCAGCACAGGGACAGCATGGTCAAGATGCAAGATACCATGGATGTAATGGCATTTCAGATGAACAAGATGGGCACAGTCAACAGGGACGGCTGGGATGCACTATGGCACTGCTTCAGCAGACAGCTCAAGGCTCAACACTTGGTGGTGGCTCAACAGCACAGCATGTGCCGGCCAGTGATACCAGCAGTGATGAGAAATTGACAGCGGTAGCCCGACAGCGCAGGAAAGCAGAGAAGAGGTCACATGAGATGTTGATGGCTGCAAAACAGAAGGAGGTGAGGTTGCAAGACAGGCAGATGCAGGCTACCCACCCTGAGGGCCCCTCATCAGGGAGTGGCGGTGCAGCTGATCAGAGGGACGTACAAGCACCAAGTTCACCCCCAGCTCAACAGCCATCTGTCAGTCAAGAAGACGTTGACACATTGCCTGAGCAGGCTGCAGAGCACAGTCAGTCTGCAAGAGCTGGTGCACCAGATCAAGGTGCAGGTGCCGGTACAAGCAGGCTTTCCAATCTACCTATAGACATGTTTCCAGCATCTGTCAAGCAGCTCAAGGTCCCAGGCCGGGATGAGCCTGTCTGGACAACCTGGCTTGGACAATATCCGACTCTGAATGGTAAGAATCACTGGTTGTGTTACGTATTTCTTGGCTCAAACTGTTGACACATATCAAGAGTGTTGCAATGGTGTCACAATGAGGTCAAGCCATGACAAGCAAGAGTGTATGAAGTGACTGAATGACATGCAATATTGCTGCACAACAGTCAAACCACACAGTATTGACTAATTCAGCTGCTCATTCACAGATTGATTCACTATGCAGCCTACAAGCAGCTACAGTGGCTGTATGCTGATTGGGTGGATGGCATACGTGTCAAAACAGCATCTGCCTCATCTGAGCAGAGAGTAGCGCCTCTGAGACTGCTGGAACACCAGTTCAGGACTAAGACACATGTTGCGCCATGGAGGTGCGGCAACAAGATAGCCAAAGCAGTAGCAGAGCGAAAGGTTCTGGTGTATGCAATACTGCGACGCCTGCCAGACCCAGCAGGTGGCTGTTTCTCTGAGCTTATACTGTTCAGTTCTGTGTGAGGATTGATGGCCAAATAGATGTGCTCATCTTGCAGTGTTGCTCGGCCTCTGTCGATTGCAGCATACAGTATCATTGCATTTCATTACACATGCTCTCAGTCAAGCAATACTGCTCGTGTGCGTACTACACACACGTTTCACATCAACAAGCATGTGTGCTTCTTTGCAGCTTTGGTTCCCAGCACAGACTCTGAAGAAATGGAGCACAGCAAGTCAAGCAGCTTGCAGCTTAGCAACAAGCAGCTGCATGACCTACTCACAGGCACTCCTGCTAGAAACTTGAAGGGTCTTGAGGAAGGAGCAAGTGAGTTTGAGAGTGGAACACTTGGCTGGCCACAACCAGCCTCCATGACAAATGGAAACCCAAAGCAGAAAGACTGACATGTCAATGTATGGTGTTGTACAGTGCAGCTTTGCCGTTTCAGATACAGATTTTGTTTTAGCGTGCCTGCCATATTGCAGTGTTACACCTGCCCTCGTTCCTGTAATAAGCTGTGTGCCTGTATTGCTTGTATTACAGCATGCAAATGGATCCTACGCTACATGAAGGGCAGCTTGCTTCACTGTGACCAATTCCCTTGTGGATGCTTGAAGTCTACTCAACTTTCAGTCTGTAGCTTCAAGCACAAGAGTGCAAGTGCACTGTACCTGCCATGCTGGACTGCATGTTGTTTTCAGACGAAATCAGGGTGCCCTGAACGCAACATTTCAGACATGGCTGAAGTGGGCGTTAAGATAAGATCAGAGCCATGGCACTTAGCGTCTTTCAGACTGCTCAGGGGTGACCTTCATTTCCCAACTCTTTGACTTTGACTTCTTCCAAATTTGACCTGGGTCTTCTTCTAAATGTGATCAGACTGTTTGGATGGCTGAAGCCTTGAAATCTCTCTTTCTTCTCTTGCCATGAAGATGGGCATAGCGGCATAAGACAGTGTCCAGGTCACGTGCCGGCACTGTATGCCTATACCCACCGGTGGGTACCACAGGCATACCCTTGTCAGGTGTTGTCTGCTGCTGCATGCAGGCCACAGCATCTGCATCTCACCCACATGGATAAATGCGGCTTTCAGCTGTCATACCTGACTATGGCCACTACAAGTCGGCTGCAGCCAGGTGTCAGACCTGCTGTGTTGAGTGTTCTATGACAATGCTGTATCATCGCCTTTAGAGCCTGTTCTTATACACCTGGCATGACTTTGTAGGAAAAAGTAGGAGACATTACATCAAACCCATCTCATGCAGGTCATCCTTGTCAACAGTATGCAGCTGTCTAGACATGGCTGCTTGTGCCAGCCTCTGCCTTGATTCTGCTTCAGCCTTTGCAAGGTATCCAACTGCTTCAGCACTTGAGCAGCCAGCTCCGAATTTCTGGCTTGCAGACAGGAAGTGCATGCAGACAGAATGCATATTCATTGGCAAGAGGCCATGTTGAGACTGCAGGGTACTTTGGCATATGCCCACAGCAAAAGCATAGATCACATCATGCACATTTGAGACAGAGCAACCCATCATGCATTGCATGCTCAGGCGTGGTCCCCTGCTCACACACGATCCCTCGCGATCGCACTTCAGAGTTTATTTTAAACCCAGCACTTGAGCACAAAATGAGGCGCTGCTGCAAGCAGCTAACCTGCGTCTGCTCTGTGAGACACCATCTTGCTGACTGCCTTGCAATTGCAGATAGGTGTCAACATCCCCAATGCTTGAGTGCACAGGCAGTGCAGCACATCTTACTACAGCTTGCTTCAAGACAAAGCTCTTAACACATGCTTAGCAGTGCAAGATTGTACAATGAATGTTTGGCAGATCTGAACTTGGAAATGGCATTGTGCTCTTCTCTGTCACATTGTCTCTGTACTTTTGTTCTCAAGAGGCTGCTGAGGGTGTGTGACACAGTCCTACGACTGCACGTAAATGCATGCACTGCGCAACAACAGAGACTTCCTCTAAACAACAAGGAATAGGCAGTTCAGTCACTACCACTGCAAAAGCTCTCAAACTCATCCTGCCAACTGACACTAAGCAGCTACAGTGCTCAGTAAATGCTCAGAGACTCATGGGAAGGGTCAACATCACTCGTAGTCAAACACCTCTTGCTTGAGCGGGGCGCTCTTCATCTCAGTGACTGACTGCTGCAGCCTGGGGTCATACTGATCTAGCGAGTCTGGCAGATGGGTTTCGGTCAGTAGAGTGCTGAACTCCTCTCTAGAAACAAGACCATCGCCGTTTGCGTCTGCTTCCCTCAGCATACGCCTCGCCTGCAGGTCACAAGTGCAGCTCAATTTTGCAATGCTGGTCCCTGTTTAGTATAAGTGATGATTCTCCTGGGATGCAATAGCTGCAGGAAGCTCTTTCTGTCTGTATTCAGGCTACAGCATGATGCCCACATGCTGAGGACATTGGGATGGCTGTGCCAAATGGTCCATGCATTCTGCTGACATAATGCATCAGGTACGTGCCAGAGCAAGAGCATCACACTCTATAGGCTAAGATCAGAAGCCCAAGTCATGCTGTGCCACTACCTGGGCTGGAAGTCAATCTGGAAAGATGCAATCCAAACTTAGAAACTAGCCTGAAGGGTATGCGCCCTGTCACGCATGGTTGCACCTCCCATCAACCAGACAGACCTCACTGCTGCTTGACTAATGCTAACTACAGCCTCAGCAATGCAAGTCCCTGAAGGGCATGCGCCCTATCATGCATTGTTGCACCTCCCAGACAGGCGTCACTGCTGCTTGACCAATGCTGACTACAGCTTCAGCAATGCAAGTCCCTGAAGGGTATGCATCCTGTCGTGCAATGGCTACTCCCAATCCCAAGACGCCAAATTTGATTCAGAAACGTCATCCCTACACTAAAAATTTTAACTCAGAAACGTCTGGGCACAGTAAAAACGCGTTTCTACATTGTGGGGATGTTTTGGAAAAACAAACCTCCATGAGACGCTCGCCATCATAGGACTCCTGAGCCTCAAAGGGCAGCTGTGCCAGCAGCTCCTCCAGGTCTATGTAGCCATCACCATTGCTGTCCAGCTTGGCAAAGGCTGCGTCCACCCGGCTCTCCCAGTCCCCGTCCTTTTGCAACTGCAGCCCAATTCAACCAAAGTCGGCACAGACATGCTAGAAGGGAAAGGACAGGACAGGACAGGACAGGACAGGACAGGACAGGAAAGGACAAGACAGGACAGGACAGGACAGGACAGGAAAAGAAGAGGCTATGCGTTTCAGCACAAGGCCAAAGGCATACTTCCTTAGACCACAATCATGGCCCAATGTGCAATAAAAATACAATGGACAGAAGCAACATCAGCTTTTTGTCCCCATGGTCTGTAAGTGCACAATGATGCAGTCGTGTGCACAGCACCACGTAATGCTGTGTAGTATGTATGGACATGACTGCATGATGCAGTACATAAGTTCATGCTCAGCCCAGTCCAATGCACAAAGCGCATCATGTGCTCTGACTGTTGTCAAGCTGTGAGGGTGCAAGAGAGGTCCATACCTCGGTCCAGTCTATCAAGCCAGAGATGAACTCCTCGATGTCAAGGGTGCCGTTGCGGTCGAAGTCAACCCTGCCCATCAGCTGGGACAACTCCTGCTGAGAGATGTTGTAGCCTTGCGCCTTCAGCCCATCTGACAACTCAGATGCCTCGATGGTGTTGCTCTGATCTGTGTCCAGTGACTTGAACAGGTCTCTGTGGACAACACCAGTCTGATCAGAGATGAGGTGATGTGTGGAGATACTGTGTCTCATCTTCATGGAATGCATGTTGTATGCTGTAAGACCATCTGCCAGCTCAGATGTCTCAGCAGTACTGCTCTGGGGGGTGTATACTGTGAGTTGAGCAGATGCATGCATGCGCATGATTCCCTTCCACAGTGTCTGTCGCCATCAGTTGAAGGGGGCAGCAGACTTGGACTTGACAGTCCACACGGTCCATGAACTGCTCTGGTGAATGTCACAAGCTCTGGTCATACCCAGCTTGGTGCTGGGCTGGAACCGTAAGACTGATCTTTACTGGCAACTGCATTTTTGTCTCGACTCATTATCAACTGGGTGCACCCAGCATTCACGTCATGTCATGAGTAACAACAACAACAGCAACAACAACAACAACAACAACAACAACAACAACAACAACAACAACAAGGTAATGATGAAAAGGGAAGGGAGTACCTGAGAGCTGTGACCATGCTGATGGCTTCTGATTGGTCATCACCCAGCAGGTCAGCCCCAGTGCCATCAGCCAGATCAGCCGCGATCATCTTGAGCACCACCTGCTTCAGGTAGCCATACGTGGCAAAGCGCTGCAGCCGCTGCACCTGCACACATTTGGGGAAGGATGGTGGTACAACTCTGGCTTTGCAGCAATTTAGGGCAGGGTGGTGATGTTATGCTGACTATGCAACAGTGTGGGGAAGGGTGGTGATGTAACTCTGGCTATGCAACAGTGTCTGAAAGGATGGTGGTGCAGCCCTGGCCATGCAATAGTTTGGGGAAGGACGGTGACGCATCTCTGGCCATGCAACTCAAGGAAGGATGATGAGGCAACTCTGGCTATGCAACTCAGGGACGGATGGTGATGCATGTTCGGCTATGCAACACATTTGGGGAAGGATGGTGAGGCAACTCTATATTTTAGGGTTTAACCCTAAAACCTAGTTGTGCTTTGACACATGCACCAGTGTGTCAATGCTATGCTGGTAGGGTGGGGAGGGGGGGTTTGAGTGTCAAAGTGGGTGGGTAAGTGACTGAGCAAACAATTCAGTGTCTGGGTCAGTGAAACAGCAGGCACATGCAGCAGGCAATTGTCAGACCACAAGTCATGCGCCTGTCCTACTGCACGTCACAACAGGTGAAGCTCAATGCAGGCTTAAGCAAATGGTCGACCTGCAAGACATCTTGCTTCAGTACACAGACCAAGTACACAGGCACAGACTAGGCAGCTGCAATGGGACCACTGTAAGTGCCTTGTCTGTGCCTGCACACTTGGCCTTGTGCACCTGCATCTGAAGCAGGATGTGTGGAGCCACATGAAAGCCTACACAAGCAGGCCATTGTTCATTCAGTCGTTGACTCATTTGTGCATACACTTGTGCGTTTGTTTGTTCGTGCATTAATTCATTCTTTCAGCAAACTTGTATCTTCTCTCAGGGTCTGTTACATACAGCCCTGAATAGGTTTCCTGTACAAGGTCCTGTTTTGGCTGTCAGCGCACCAATGACACATGCAAGACTGTTTTAGAATGATTGCAGCAGCACAACACAACACAACACAACACAACACAACACAACACAACACAACACAACACAACACAACACACAAAGCCTGCACAGATGGGCAGCCAGCCAGCTGGCTTTGACAGTTGTGAAGCTGATGTGTCAATCCTTCCTACGCTGCCATTGAGGGGCTTGGATGGGGCGCTTTGCAGGTTCAGATTGAATGCAGGCACATACACCTAGCCTGCACATATAGGCAAGCACTAACAGCTGTGAGGCTGATGTGTTGAGTCTCACCACGCTGCCGTTAAGGGACTTGGATGGGGCGCTGCGTTGGTCTTTGATCCAGGGGTGCTCCAGGGCCTGGTTGGCAGTCAAGCGTGACGCGGGCTCCCGCACCAGCAGCCCCTGCACATACACAACCCCACACTGTCAGCCCAAGATCATCAAACATGTTACAAATCTGCGGCCCCAGCACAGACACAGCAGCACTACTGAACCTAGATCAATAACTGTATCAAATTTGGCAGAGGCAGCTTGCCTCACGAGTGCTATTTCGTTTTCCCCGTTAAAGTTGCTTCTGTTACTTTTTCTCTGCCTTTTCTGTTTGCCCCCTTGTGTGTTACTTATGTTGCAAAACAGGGTAGGGGATTGTTTGATTGATCCAGTGCTGGCTGGCAGTTGATCACAGCTGCTGGTACAATCTCAACAGGTTTGCAGCAGCTTCATGCTGCTGCAGGCAGGCGCATGATCAAGCATATCAGCTTTCAGCAGGCTTCTGCCCAGGACTGCTGCTATGCCAGCATGTTGACAGCAGAGAGTGACACAGGGCAGAAGTCTGGCAGAATGATCATGAAGGCTCCAGGCTGCCGCCTTAGGAGGCTCCTGTTATGATTGCTGAAAAGCGTAAACCTTTATTTTCATTTCGTTTTCTTTCTGGGCGGGCAAGGGCGGCCCACCTTGAGCAGGTTGCGCGCCCCCTCAGACATGGACTGCTCTGCCATGACAGCATGTTGACAGCTGAGAATGACACAGGGCAGAAGACAAGCAGGATGGACATGAAGGGGGCAAACCTTGAGCATTGGCTGCTGAACTGACTCAAAGCGACACCAATTGTGACACACCCCATCCGAGAGGTAGCCAAAAAGGAGGAGAGGAAACAGGGAAAGAAGACAAGCAGAATGAAGGTGAAGGGGTAAACAAGGGGCAAGAAAGGGTAAAGAAGGGCCAAGGGAGGGGTGAAGAAGGGGCAAGGGAGGGGTAAAGAAGGGGCAAGGGAGGCCCACCTTGAGCAGGTTGCGTGCGCCCTCAGACATGGACTGCTTCACCCAGCTGCTGTCCAGGTCCAGCTTCTTCACCAGGATGGCCTGCCACACCTCCAACACAACCAACATGACGTCCAGAGTTAGAGAGGGCGCACCCCAGAGCTTCACACATACCATGAAAATAACGACAAGAAGAAGAAGCCTGGTCCATACAGGATCACGGGGCAGGGAATGCAAAAGTTGCTGATGTCCACAAGTTTGGTGGACAGCTGGGGTAGGTGATTGGTAGACGTTTGGACTAGCAGACGACAGAGAGGCAGAGGAAGCTGCTGAAAGGAGGGGCAAAGACTGGACTGATCACCACAAGACAGTAGACTGGTAGACTGGATAAGCTTGACATGGTAAAACAAGAAAAACACAGAAGACGATGCCGTTAGGCAATCAATATAGAGAAGCTTGAGGGGATGGTAGACAGTACTACAGTTAAGTGGACAGTGCGTTACGTCTCACATTGACGTGGACATGCTGGGAGAAACCACAAGTGCAAAAGAGCCACCAGATGCATATGTTGTGACAGACAGCATTGCACTTGTCAAGAATGATCAGGCCTCTGATTTGACTCATGGGCACAATAGTCATGAAGCTATCATGAATGTGTGACAGCCTTGTGGTGTACAGGATACCATGAGGCAACAGACAGGCAACAGACATGATGCACACGAGCAGCCACGCAAGCTGTGTCTCAGCCTCTGGACTCAGTAGTCATGCTGGTGAGTGGAGTGAATGGGAGGTCACTTACAGTGCATGAGTCAGTGGAACATGTGTGGACATGCATGAAGATGATGTGCAACATTGTGGCTGCTTTGAGAGTGCCCTGATATACATGCATACAGTGAAACGATGGCTACAAGGCGGCTTGCATCAGCTGCCATTTGCGCCTCCCATAGAAAGGCAAGGAGCTGGTACCGAAAGGCGCAAAGGCAGTGCCCAGAAAGGGCAGTCAAGGCAACATTTGAAAGGCAGAGAATGCTTCACCCACCTGCTGCAAGGACACATTGGCAACAGAGTCCCAGAAAGGAAAGGTTCCAGTCAGGAGCTGGTACATCAGCATGCCTACACTCCACATGTCTGCTTGGGCGTCATACCCCTGCAAAATGACTTCTGGGGCCATGTATACTGGTGTCCCAGATCTTGACTTCAGCTGCCCCTCATCAGGCCAGTGCCTACAGGCAGCCATTCATTGAGCATCTGTTCATTTCATTGTATATCTTACAGTCTGGGGTGTGGAGCCAGTTGTGACTCATCAAACATCCTGGCTTGAAAGCACAGGTTTAGGGAGCAGGGACTTCACACAGAAAGCTGCTCAATGTGTACGGTCGTAAAAAAAGGACCTCAGACAGGGAGCTGCTGAATGCATACAGGCAAAGAAGAGTGTCACGACATGCACACTCTTGTGGCTCTGTTGCCTATCAGATTTGGATGCATGCACCTGACCCTAGGGGAAGACAGATGGTTGATGTGTCAGTGAACGTGTACATTGGCAGCAGGCTGACCTTGCCGGTCGTTGCATGCACTGCAGATCAGACGTGCTAGCATGTGCAGGTCAGCATGTCCCAAGTGACCCAGACACAGCAGGTGACACAGACTGACACAACCAGTGACATGGACAGACATGGCAGGTGGCACAGACAACACAAACGGCGACACAGACAGACCTGGCTGGTGACGCAAACATACATGACCAGTGACACAGACAGACACAGGTGGTAACATGGACAGACCTGGCCAGTGGCATAGACAGACACGAGCAGTGACACAAACAGACACAAGCGGTGACAAACACAAAAAAGGGTAGCAGTTCATGAATAAGGCATGGGTAAATGTGAAGCTCACGCTCACCTGATAGACAAGCCAAAGTCTGTAGCCCGAATTGGACTGTTCTCCTCCTTATTCAGGAACAGAAAGTTGTCTGGCTTGATATCTCGATAGATGATCCCCTTGGCATGACACTGGGAGATGAATCTGATGATTGAGCGCATGATCTGGGAGATTCTGCGCTCTGTGTAGCTATGCTGCTTGATCTTGTCCAGAATCCCTCCACCAGTACACAGCTCCATTACCAGATGCACACTCACATCATCCTCAAACACATCCTACATAGATCGTTACAAGTCAGTTTTATGCGCAAACCTGGTTTCAGAGGAGAGGCCCCTAGGTGCAACTGTATGGAATGTGGCATGTCAAAGCCTTTGTAAGTGCATATTAGCCTACCAAGTACTGGAGGTCTGAGCAGCAGCTTGTCTTGCAGCCTGCCTCATGTGTACACAGCCATTTTATAGATCAAGAATGAACTCAGGAGACGGGTTGGTCTTAGTCTGGTATGATGCTGAGGATGTCTGGATCTTGCCCCAACATATAGCTATATCATGCATGTGCACATCATGCACGGGATATGATGCTGCAAAGCATGACGTCCCGTGCAGCAGGCCCAATAACGCCACTACAAAGCATGAGCTTAATTGCAGATTGGTCAGCATGGCTGCATCACAGAGTCTTATTATGCAAAGCCTCGTATGCAAAACAACTATGCAAAGGAAGCATAAACACAAGCAGACCACAAGCTTGCTGTAACAACAAATGTTCATGAACAGTACCTGCAGAAAGACTGCGTCAAGGCTTGGACCCAGCTGAAGCATTGCATCCACTTCTGTCTGGATCTTCAGCAGATACCGGGGGGTACCCGGCCCCTTCTTGGGTAGTTTGGGTATGGTCTTGCATGCATAGTGAAGATTTGTGCGTTTGTGCACAGCTTCCCTGACAACCCCAAAGCTACCTGCTCCAATCACTTTCCCTATGGTGTACCTGAGCACAGAGTGTTGATTGGGATGTATGCTACAGTGTATGCCGTGCACTTTGTCAGTCACAGCCTGGAAATTTCGAGTGTGCATCATTGGCAAAACATTGATTACAGCATGACCATAGTAGTTGCAGCAGTATCGTGCCATATTTTGGACATGATCTGTCATGCACAGAACCCTCTGCAAACAGGCAGGCGCAGCTGCATGAGAAGGAGGCTTGCAGCATGCTTTTCAGATGCTGGCAATGAATTCACATTGTTTGGCATCATGTCATGCCTGTGCAGCAAATTTTTTTAATAAACATGATGACGACTATGTTCTGGGCCAGCCAAGATGACACCAAGATGCTCACTTCTCCTTGAGTGCACTGGAGTACCCAAAGACATGTTTCACTTCTGCTGATGTGAGTTCTTGCTTGAGTGGTTGCTGCAGGACATTGGCATCGCTGGCCGTGGCAGCGTAGTCTGTCTTGGCAAATGTGCGGCAGATGCGCTGCCTAGGGAGACGAGTTTGCCGAACAAAGCAGGGAATCTGCAATCAGGCAGTGAGTCTCTGTGCTCTCTTGCCTGACATTTTGGGGTCTGGATGCTGCAAGTTGAGCATTCAACCAGGCTTACCCTTGGCCTGCTGCATACTGAAAGTTGCAGAAAGCTGTGCTGACAGCTGCTGCGCAAGTGGCCCGAGGGCGATAAACATGGCAGCATTTTGAGGGTCAGCTACAGGCTATAGCCACATACAGCCTTCCATTGAAGAGTATTCACCCCGATCCGACCTGTTGGCCAGGAAGACACAAGGCAAGTAAAGATGCGAAATGGCGTTGAATACAAACATGCGATTCAGAAGCTCCGTAAACTATACACACGACCTACCAAATCAGCAGAAACTTCCCGCACTCGAAAGCGAACAAAGGCTATTCAGGTGGGCTAGCAGAGCTACAAATTTTGAGCGATCAGCTCTGGCTGCCACCACTGAGGTCACGCGGAGTCGACTGCCAGTCGAAATCAGGTAATGGCAGGCCGTTTAAGTAGTAGGCAGGCGTCGCACTTGCGGTCACTTGGATCTGTCGTGAATGTCGTGTATGCAGGAGGGCTATGTAGTAGGTCAACCTGGATTCAGACGCGTTCCTGGAGCGAGCAGCAGATCTGAACAGGTGTAGTCACGGTGAAAGGCGCACAGAGCTACCGCTGTCAAGGTGCCCTTGAGCAACAGTCACGGTCCACAAAGTGTTGGTGAGAATTCTAAATTGGTCAAGCCTATAAGCTAAAGGAGGGATCCAATTCCTCCAGGGCAATTTTCCAGGTTTAAAATAATTTTCCAGGTTTACAATCAAGTCAGGCTACTATCCATAAACTGACCTGCATGTTCAGCGGCATTTCTAGTTCAGAAAATGCTGCGCCGACTGGTTAACTTGCGTGGCAACATTCACATGGACTAGAGGCTATGGTGATGATTGCCATGTATGTCCATTCTTTTCACTCATTGGGTCCTGGGCGATGTATCACGCAGCCAAGGCGGCACATTGAATGTGCTGCTACATGTTGATGGGTCCTGAGTCCTGGACTACCCTTCCCAAATTCTGTTGGACCCTCAGTCAGACATGCTGAGTCAGATGGTCTGGAGCGAGAGACTTTGCAGCCGAGCACAAGCACTTCTTTGAGAGATCGCAACCCAGCCCATTTGTCTCTTACTCGGCAGTACATGGAGCACATGCATTGTGCAATCCAGCAAGCTGGAGGTCCACCGATCAAGTCCATCCGGCATGCCGGCATGCAATGCCACGCAATATGTAGACCCGTGCTGTTGCAGCCGAGATCACTTGTAAGTAGCCTGAAAGTTACAAAACAGCTGCGAACACCGAGGAGCATAGTGCAAAGCGTCCGCAAGCCAGTTGTTGCAGCTGCCACTCAGTCTGGCACAGTCAAGATGGTTGTGCAAGGACGACAGATCGAGCTCACGCCAAGCATTAAGCAATATGCAGAGGAAAAGGTACGAGCTCAGACGTAGATGCCCAAGCCCATTATCATGAGCTGATAGCCACCAAAGTCGGAAGTGCAGTGTGGCACCATATGTGTTTGTCTAGCTCAATTCCCAACACGTAGGTAGGCAAGGCAGTCTCTCACTTCGAGGGTGCTGTCAAAGAGGTGGACGTTACGTTGTCTGTAAGTGGTGGTGATGCTGGTCATGGCAAGAGGAGGCAGCGGACAGAAATCACACTGTACACGCTCAGGAATGGCATTGTCAGGGCTGAAGATGTTGAAGATAACATGTAAGTTTTCTGGCGTAAATGCAGCATTCTTGATCTTGACTCCTCTCTAGGCTATGATCACTCACAAGCCTATAGAGATGGAATGCAAAGCATGCTTGCTCGTAGGTACGCAAGCATAGACTTGGTGTGTGACAGACTGACAAGGAAGCTCAGAAAGGTGAAAGACAAGGCTATTGCCAAAGGCAAATGGCAAGGGCGAGGGGGTCCAAAAGGCAGCAGTTCTATCAAGCAGCAAGAGGTACAGCACTCACAAAGCTGTCGCACTCACTCTACTCACTCTTGGCATATATTCCCACCCCAACATCAAGCTGCAATATGCCATCTGCACACTGACTTTGAGGAGTCACACAAACAGAGCATATTTCCTGCTGCAGGCAACAGTGGAAACAGATGAGGACTCTGATGCAGAGTTTGCTGAAGAGCCAGAGCCTCAGACTCTGCAGCCAGCACAGGCATCTCATGATTCTCCTGCAACACATGAAGTCATGCGCACTAAGAACTTTTTCTTGAAACCAATGACAGTGGAAGCAGCTGTTGAGCAGTGTGATCAGCTCGGGCATGACTTCTATGTCTTCCGTGAGTCGAGCAGCGATCAAGTCCAGGTGGTCTACAAGCGCCGCACCACAGGCTACGGAGTCATTGTGCCTGTCAATGAGGAGTGATAAAGACAGCATCAGTTGCAATGTCAATGCTGTGGGTGGACATACAACAGCCGATTGGAGTAGTGGCCTTGCATGCAGTTGAGCAGCTTCTGCCCAGCAGCCTTAGCAACAGGACAATCCAATTTGCACAGCACTTGATAAATATGGCACTTGCCACTGTTGGGCTGCACAACACCTGATCAGTGAAGACCAAGCTCAAAAAAGACTGAGGTCAAAGATTGTGCAAGGCAGCATTTTTGTCCACAGTGTATAAAGTCCTTCATAGGTTTTTGAAAGGTGTGTTCAGCTGCCACCAGTCAAGTGAGTCAGCTGCTGTGCCAGTAGCCACAGTAAAATTCTGCTGACGTTCTTGTGTTACAATCGTGTCTTATAAAGTATGTTGTTCGTCAGTGCATCCTTATAATATGTGTTTGAAGACTAAACTATCAAGAAACCTATATCAAGAAACCTATTTGTCCATCTCAATTTTATATGCGATGAACGGTACCAGCATCTGACAAGTGATTTAAGCATGCTGTCCTCATACCATGGTTTGCCTAACCAGACTGTTACCACAGCCTAAATGCGTTAACTTCTGCAGCACCTGATTGGCCATCGCACGCCCAGGACGATTCGTTGAATGTTCAATGTCAGGAAACGCTGGACACCATAGTGCTCATCTGAGTTCAGAAGCCTGCAACTGTCTGGCACAGAAGAAGACGGTGGGAAATGGAGTCTAAACCATATACACATACAACTTAGCTTGCAAAACCAGTGGGGTATAGTTCCTGTTGCTGGATGATGTGCGTCTGTTCAGAACTACTTCATAGGAGCAGCTGCCAATGGCATGATTTGCCCTCTGTGATTCAATGACATAAAGTCTACACGTAGAGTGTTTGCATCCAGGCCCCTACAGCAGCATGAAGAAGCCTCACACAGCAATCCTCAAACAGCCAAAAGCCTGCCCAGCAAATCACTTTCCATGTTTGACT
>JAABUK010004883.1_pt1 | contig 21405 bp, 15 predicted proteins | sample 5559141 | NCBI WGS metagenome assembly JAABUK01 (sample SAMN10711869, study PRJNA513367) | rock metagenome | isolation source: Antarctica rocks | place: Antarctica: Victoria Land, Pudding Butte nord | collected 2016-01-03
CCGGGATTGGGAATCACTCGCCTCATACTGCCAAGTCGCCATGAGATGCGCCAGTGGGTGCAGCCATTTTCTGGAATGCGTATAAGATGGGATGCGTCCGCCCCCGGCGGGGCGTCCGGCGACGGTCGTGCAACGGGAGGAAGGTCTCATGCGGAAGCGTCTCCTCGCAGTCCTGGCCCTGGCCCTGGCGGCCGGCCCTGCCCAGGCGGGGGGGCCGACCTACAGCAAGGACGTCGCCTCGATCTTGCTGAAGAACTGCGCGGGGTGCCACCGGCCCGGCGAGGTCGGGCCGTTCCCCCTGCTCTCCTACCAGGATGCGGCCAAGCGCGCCGACGACCTCGCCGAGGTCACGCACGCCCGGCAGATGCCCCCGTGGAAGGCCGAAGCCGGCTTCGGCGACTTCCTCGACGAGCGTCGGCTGACCGAGGCGCAGATTCAGACCATCGCCGACTGGGCCAAGGCTGGCGCGCCCGAGGGCGACCCGAAGGACCTGCCGCCGACGCCGAAGTTCGCCGAAGGCTGGCAACTCGGCACGCCCGACCTGGTCCTCCAGGCCCCCGCCGCCTTCGACGTCCCCGCGAGCGGCCGGGACGTCTACCGCTGCTTCGTGATCCCGATCCCGATCGGCGAGACCCGGACCGTCGCCGCCGTCGAGTTCCGACCCGGCAACCGCAAGGTCGTCCACCACGCCCTGCTCTTCCTCGACAGCACCGGCGCGGCCCGGATCAAGGACGAGGCCGAAGCGGGCCCCGGCTACGCCAGCTTCGGCGGGCCCGGCATCCTGCCGACCGGCGGCCTTGGCGGCTGGGCCCCGGGCGCGACCCCCCGGCGGCTCCCCGAGGGGATGGGCAAGCTCCTCCGCAAGGGGAGCGACCTGGTCCTCCAGGTCCACTACCACCCCGACGGCAAGCCCGAGACCGACCGCTCGGCCGTCGGCCTCTACTTCACCAAGGACCTCGCCCGCCAGGTCGTCGTCGGCCTGGCCGTCCGCACCCCGGGCCTGGACATCCCCGCCGGAGAGGCCCACCACCGGGTCGTCGCCGAGAGCGCCCCGCTCCCCGTCGACGCGCGGGCCATCGGCCTCTCGCCGCACATGCACTACCTCGGCAAGGAGTTCAAGGTCGTCGCCCGGACCCCCGACGGCCAGACCCTGCCGATGATCTGGATCAAGGATTGGGACTTCAACTGGCAAGGCCAGTACTTCTACAAGTCTCCGATCGACCTGCCCAAGGGGACGGTCGTCAAGCTCGAAGCCTCTTTCGACAACTCGGCCGAGAACCCGAGGAACCCGAGCACGCCGCCGAGGCGCGTCCGCTGGGGCGAGCAGACGACCGACGAGATGTGCCTGCTCGGCGTCCAGCTCGTCACCGACGACCCGGCCGACCTCCGCAAGATCGCCGCGATGCGCGGCAATGGCCTGGGCTCGGCCCTCGTCGGCGGCGACCCCGCCCCCCGACCGGCCTGGAAGATGGCCGGCGACGGCTTCGCCATCCCCGAGGCCTTCCAGGATCGCCTCGGCCCGTTCGACGCCAACAAGGACGGGAGGCTCTCCGCCGCCGAGCTTGACGCCATGCCCGAGCCCGCCCGCGAGCGGGTCAAGGCCGCCATCCGCGCCCGGATGGGTGTCGGCAACCCCTGACCGGACCCTGGGCGGCGGGGGCCCTCCTCCGGTATCTTCGTCCGAGCCTGGCCGGGTTCGTCGACCCCGGCCATCTTGCCCGGGGAGGGTCCGCCGATGCGCGTGGTCTCGGTCAACGTCGGCCTGCCGAAAGTCCACACCTGGCAACGCCGATTCGTCCGCACCGGGATCTTCAAGGAGCCCGTCGCCGGCCCGGTCGCCGTCCGCTCGACGAACCTCGACGGCGACGCCCAGGCCGACCTCTCCGTCCACGGCGGGCCCGACAAGGCCGTCTACGCCTACCCCCTCGACCACTACCCCGCCTGGCAAGCCTTCCTCAGCCGCGACCTCGCCCCGGGCGCCTTCGGCGAGAACCTGACGACCGAAGGGCTGATCGAGGACGAAGTTCATATCGGCGACGAGTTTCGCGTCGGGACCGCCCGGCTGGTCGTCACCCAGCCCCGGATGCCTTGTTACAAGCTCGGCCTCCGGTTCGGCGACCCGTCGATGGTCAAGACCTTCCTCAAGGTTGGCCGCCCCGGGATCTACTTCGCCGTCCTCGAGGAGGGGCAGGTCGGCCCCGGCGACCCGATCGAGCGGCTGGCCGAGGGGGTCCACCAGATCCCCGTGACCGAGATGCTCCGCCTGATGCTCGACAAGGACCCCGACCCGGCCAAACTCCGCCGCCTCCTCGAAGTCCCCGCCCTCGCCGCCGACTGGCGGCAAGGCTTCCAGGCCCACCTCGAAGGCTGAGCCGGCCGGACGCTCGCCTACGGCTCCCCGTAGGTCAGGCTTCAGCCTGACGCCGCGCCGGCCGGTCGGTAGGCGGAAGACTGCCCTACGCCTCGGGATCGCGGTCACGCCTTGACACCCGCGAGCCTGGTCTCCGTGGTGGCCCGCAGGATCATCGCGAAATAAGCCGCCTCCAGCGCGACCAGATACCCCACCCCGACCCCCAGGCCCAGCGCGATCGACCCTTCGTCGGACCACCCCCGGCCGTGGGCCAGCATCCCGGCGGTGAACCCGGCCGAGGCCCCTCCCAGCAGCACCACCAGCAGGTGCATCAGGTAGAAGATCGAGAGCGGGTTGACCCGCGACACCCGGGTCGTCGGCAGGCCGAGCAGGACGTTGAGCTTGGCGACCTCGTAGATCAGGCCGATCCGCGAGCGGATCAGGATCAGGCTGACGAACCCGCCGATCGCCCCGAGGGTGCCGAAGGTGACGGGCAGGCACCAGTACTGGATCGACTTCAAGGGGAGGATCGGGACCACCTCGGGCCGGACGTTCAGCAAGGCCGTGCTCGCCCCGAAGAGGACCGAGGCGACGAACAGGAAGATGCCGACCGAGCGGTTCCGGTCGGTGACGAGCTGGTGGATCGTCCGCGAGACGTGCAGGTACCGGACCTCCGCCGCCAGGTGCGGCCGGGCCCCCTTCCCATACCCGAGGCTCGCCTCCTCGCCCGCCATCTCGATCTCGGCGAGCCGGCGGTCGACCTCGTCGTCGCCCGAGACGTCGATGGAGAGCCCCGAGGTATGCTCGCGGGGCAGATCCCCGGCCGGGACGGCGGGCGGCGGTGGCGTGCTCATGGTCGGGGCCTTTCTCGGTCCATTGGGTTTGTTCCGCGCCCCATGCTTGGGTTCGATAGGCCTCGGAGTGTTCGTGGCATGGTTCGCGGCCTCACGCGGGGCGATCGGGACTCACGCTTCGTTCCTGATACTTTCGCGGGTTCGGGCCCCGGCTTAACACACTTTTCCCGATCCGCCCCCGATTCCCGGCGGCCGGTCCGTTATACTCGACCCCGCCTTGCTCCTCGACCTCGCCCCAGGGACGGACCCGCCATGCCGCTTCGACCCTTCGCCCTGCCGATCGCCGGCCTCGCCCTGCTCCTGGTCTCGCCGGCGTTCGGCGAGCCGGAGGTCCTCGCGGTCCCGGGCCTGGCCCAGCCGGTGGAGATCCTCCGCGACAGGTGGGGCGTCGCCCACATCTATGCCAGGAACGAGGCCGACCTCTTCTTCGCCCAGGGGTTCAACGTCGCCCGCGACCGGCTGTTTCAACTGGAACTCTGGCGTCGGCAGGCGACCGGGACGCTCGCCGAGATCCAGGGGCCTCGGGGTGTCCTCCACGACGTCGGGGCCCGCCGGCTCCGCTATCGGGGCGACATGGCCGACGAGCTTGGCCGTTATCACCCCCGGGGGGCGCTGATCGTCGGCTCGTTCGTCAAGGGGATCAACGCCTACATCGCCTCGACCGAGCGGAACCCCGCGCTCCTGCCGGTCGAGTTCCGGGCCCTGGGGATCAAGCCGGGCCTCTGGACGGCCGAGGTCGTCGTCTCTCGGCACAACGGCCTGTTTCGCAACGCGACCCAGGAGGTCCAGGCCGCGAAGCTCGTCGGGCTCCTCGGCGAGGACCGGGCCCGCGACCTCCTCCACCTCCACCCCGGCAAGCCCCGGATCGCCCCCGACCCGACGCTCGACCTCAAGGCGCTCACCGACGACGTCCTCGGCGCCTACAAGGCCTCGCGGACCCCGCCCCGGTTCCGCCCCGAGGACGTCGAGCCCGCCTTCCGGGGCAAGGCCCTCGCCCTGGCGATGGGCAACGGGGATGACGATGACCTGAAAGAAAGGGCCGAATCCCAAGGCAGCAACAACTGGGTCGTCTCGGGGTCGCGGACGGTCTCCGGCAAGCCGATCCTGGCCAACGACCCGCACCGGACCATCGACGTCCCCTCGCTCCGCTACTGGGTCCACCTGACCGCGCCGGGGTGGGACGTGATCGGTGGCGGCGAGCCCGCCTTGCCCGGCGTCTCGATCGGCCACAACCGGCGAGGGGCCTGGGGGTTCACCATCTTCCCGGTCGATCAGGAAGACCTCTACGCCTACGAGACCGACCCGGCCGACACCGACCGCTACCGCTACCAGGACGGGTGGGAGGCGATGCGGGTCGAGCGCGAGTCGGTCGCGGTGAAGGGGCGGGCGCCGATCGCCGTCGAGCTGAAGTTCACCAGGCACGGGCCGGTGATCTTCGAGGACAAGGCCGCGCACCGGGCTTACGCCCTCCGGGCGGCCTGGCTGGAGCCGGGCACCGCGCCCTACCTGGCCAGCCTCCGGGTCGACCAGGCGACGAACTGGCTGGAATTCTCCGACGCCTGCGGCTCGTTCCGCACCCCTTCGGAGAACCTCGTCTGGGCCGACACCGCCGGCCACATCGGCTGGAAGGCCGTCGGCCTGGCGCCGATCCGCAAGGGGTGGGACGGCCTGGTGCCCGTCCCCGGCGACGGCCGGTTCGAGTGGGACGGGTTCCTCAAGCCGTCCGACCTCCCCTCGGAGTTCGACCCCCCTCGGGGCTGGTTCGCCTCGGCCAACCAGGACAACTTGCCGCCGGATTACCCCCACGCCGTCGGCTTCCAGTGGTCCGAGCCGTTCCGGTTCGAGCGGGCCGGCGAACTCCTCGGCGGCGAGAAGCGGCTCGACCTGGCCGACATGATGCGGTTCCAGCAGGATGAGCTGTCGGTCCCGCTGCGGGCCCTGGTGCCGATGCTCCTGAAGCTGGAGCCGAGGGGCGCGAAGGCGAAGGCGGCGCTCGGGCGGCTGGCGGGCTGGGACTTCGTCCTCGGGCGCGACTCCGTGCCCGCGGCGATCGCCTCGACCTGGGAAAAAGCCTTGCGAGTCGCCGTCTGGGAGCGAGTCGTCCCGCGTGAGGCCCGGGCGATCTTCCCGGCGCGAAACCTCTCGCTCGACGCGATGATCGGCTGGCTGACGCGACCCGACGCGAGGCTCGGGCCCGACCCGGTCGCCGCCCGCGATGCCCTGCTGCTCGCCGCCTTCGACCGCGCCGTCGCGGCTTTGGAGGACCGGCTCGGGCCCGACCAGGCGACCTGGGCCTACGGCCAGCCGGGGCTCAAGCACGCCTGGCTCCTGCACCCGCTCGACCTCGCCGTCGTGCCCGCCCTGCGCGACCAGGTCGACGTCGGCCCCCTGCCCCGGGGCGGCTCGGCCCAGACCCTCAACAGCACCTCCGACAACGACAACCAGTCGACCGGCGCCTCGTTCCGAATCGTCGCCGACGCCGCCGACTGGGACCGCTCCGTCGGCACCAACACCCCCGGCCAGTCCGGCGACCCGGCCAGCCCCCACTATCGCGACCTCTTCCAGCCCTGGGTCGACGGCCAGTACTTCTCGTCCCCCTACTCCCGAGAAAAGGTCGAAGCCTCGGCCGAAAAGACGACCATACTGGTGCCGGCGGGCGGACGTTGACGGCCGCCGGGGCGTGATGCGAATGTTGGCCCCGAGTCCGTCAGGCGGCGGCTCGACGCTCATCCCATCGTGCGCAACCGACCGACGCCCAGGGCGCAAGCCACTACCGGCCGCGAACGGCGACCACGAAGACATCGAACCCGCGGCACTCGGCGAGCGACCATCGCCCGGTGACCTCCGGTCAGTCGTCGTCGGGCTCGGGCGGCAGGCCGTTGGCGTGGCCGGTCTCGTCGATCCGTGGCCACCTTTCCGCGTCACCCCTCACGCCGGGACCGGCTCGGCCCGCGAAATTGGGTTCGTTCCGACGCGCGATCCTTCGAGCCGATCTTCCTCATCGAGCTGCCGCTCCATCGCGTCCACCCAATCCGAGACGTCCCCGCCCTCGGTCGGCAAGAACCCGGCGCGGGCGGCCTCCTCCAGGAACGGGGCCAGCTCCGCCCGGAGCGCCCGACGCTCCTCCTCGAACTCCCGGTCCGCTTCGGCGTCCGGCACCTCCACCCGGCGCGGCGCGGCCGGAGCCGGGGCCGCCGGGGCGACAGCCGCCATCGTCGTGGTCAGGGTCGGCGTCCCGACCTCGGCCATCGACTCGCGGTAGCGCCGCCAGGCGTCGCGCTCGTAGCGGGCCAGCAACCGGCCCGGCTTTGAGATCAGGGCCAGATCCCCCGCGATCGCCCGGAGGCATTCGCCCTCCTCCAGCGGGATTAGCGCCGTTTCGAGCAGTTCTTCCAGCCCTTCGACCTCCTCGGCCACGAGGTCTCGGCGGAAGTCGACGGGGTCGCCCTCGCGAGGGTCGATCGCGGTGAGGCCCTCGCGGAGGTCGCGGTCGACCCCGAGCAGGTCGAGGGCTCGGCCCGCTTCGGCCTCGGTCCAGTCGCGCGAGCGCAGGGCCTGGCCCAGGGCCACCCAGGCGTCGATGAGCAACAGGGCCCCGGCGGGGATCGTCCGAAGCTGCCTGGCGGCGAGGATCGGGTTCCGGCCGAGCCGGGAGAACGCCTCGGCCGCCTCGACGGCACGGTCCTCATCCCAGGCGAGCCGAGCCCGCTGGCGGGTCCTGGCGACGAGGTCGTCCATCGCCCGGCCGCACGAGTCGATCCGCAGCGAGGACGCCACCGCGCAATCGAGAGCCCACCCGGCGGCCTCGCCCGCCGGCCGGACCTCCGCGCCCCACTTCGCCCGCCGCTCGACGAAGGCCGCCGACCGGGCGGCCTCGATCCCCGGATGCTCGGAGGCGAGTCCATGACTGATCGCATTGGCCCGGCTTTTGGCTTTGCCCGCTTCGGTTTTCGGGCCGGTGCTGAGTGCGGAGTTCCGCCGGTTCGCCTCGATCTGCTTCTCGGTGGCCATGACTGGTTGCCCCGCCGGTTGTGCGATCCTGGATGCGCCGTCTGTTGTTAAGATCGCTAATTCGGCGGGTCGGCTAACCGGGTTTTTTCAAAACGGGGTCAATTTTGTCTGCAGGCAAGAAGACCCTGTCTCTTTGGATTTCTGGTAGGGCAGGACTTGTCCTGCCGATTCGCGGTTCGCCGGCAGGATTCCTCCTGCCCTACAGGAAAAGTCGAACGAATCCGGTCCACACGCCGGGTGCCACGGAGCCGGCCGTAGGCGACGTTCCCAGATCCGACCCGACGCCCTTGAACCCGGACCCGGATTGTTGTAAAATATCACAAACAAACCGTGGTGCGGGGCCTGGGATGCATGTCGATTTCTTCGCCTGGGACGACGAGGAATTCGAGCGGGGAAACACCTTCACGTCCTCTCGGCCGGGTACGACCCGCGCGACATCGAGGACGCGATCCGCTCCCATTGGGGGACCTGGGCCGTCTCCGATTCGACCGGTCGCGCGATGATCGACGCTCGGATTCGGGGCGGGCTGACCCGGATCGTCTTCGAGGTCGAGGAGGGTGCCATCGTGCTCGTGACCCCCGTCACCGCCTGTTCCGCGGAGGATTGAACATGGAGCCCGGAGAGACGGATCGGCGAACGCGCCTGGCTTACGAGGCCCTGTCGCCGGAAGGCAAGTCGCAGGTCGACGCGCACTGGAAGCGACGCCATGAGCAGGGAGGCCTGGAGCTCGAGGTCCGGGATCGGGAGATCCTCCTGGAGGAACCGCGAACGACCGGGACCGTGTCCCTCGACAAGGATGGGGGATGGCCCCGGGATGAGGCCCGATGGGTCGCCTTCGTCCGCGACCTTCGACGTCGCCGCGAGGAGGCCGGGCTGACCCTGGCCGAGGTCGCCGAGCGGACGGGGATCGACCAGCCCGCCATGAGCCGGCTGGAGGTCGGCAAGGGGAATCCCACGGCCCGGACGCTCTCGCGTTACTGCCGGGCGCCGGGAGGGAGGGTCGCCTGGGCCTTCGAGCCTTGCGAGGATCAGGCCTAAAGAAAATTGGAGAGGAAAATGGTGTCAATTCATCTTTCTCGCAGGCTTCGGCTCGACCCGACTGGCGTCGACGAATAGAAAAGGATGAATTGACACCATTTCCTCGTACCATTTCTTCGTGTCGGGTGATAGTGTGCCGACGAGGGTCGGGTCGATCGCACGGGGTCGGAATACCGACTCCGTTGCACCCTGAGGATACCGAAAAGCTGACCCCACCGTCGCTTAGAATCCCGAGTAGTTCAGAACTTCGCCGCCATTCCTAGTACCTAGGGCCTGCCAGGCACCAGCGGGAGTCGATTGTATGCTCAATTGTGGGTCTTTAAACTTTTGTGATGAAATCGTATCTTTTATAAATCGGACTGAGCCGTCACCCATCAGTACGTTGACCCCACCAGGGTGGAAGCTGGAAGCGGACCAGTAGCGAGGATGCGTCGCCTCAGGGTTCGCGTGATTTTGAGCATTGGGCGGGTAATAGGAAGTGAAGAGAGAGTCCCCCATATCCCCAGAAAACCACCACCCTTGGAATTGATTCGGTGACGAGGAGATGCTCCTAGGCGAGATCAGGCCTCTCAGGGTTGCGGTCGCCTTCTCGGCAACGGCGATAGTGTTGCTCGTGCCATCGGTGATTGAAGCAATGGAGATTGGGGCCGGGTCGGTAATGATGCCGTTAGCCTGGCTCGAACTGACGGGGTCGGCGGACTTGCAGCCCGACGAGGGTACGGGTTGGGCCGTGAGGATGCCATCCCCCTGGCAACCCGCGTAACTGGAAAATCCCAAAGGGCAGGAAAACTTCGACGAGCCGAGGCCAGAAGCGGCCACGAAACCAAAAGGATTGGCAATCTCGCCAGATGATGCGGCATAGTCGTCGGGACAAATGAAAGACTGCATGACGACGCCCAACACAGTCGTATTTTCGTAGGATCGAATATAAGTATTTTGATTAATTGCGTTGTATAAATTCGACTGTTCCATGAAGGGCAAGGATTGCACCAGGAAACTACGATCCACGACCCAAGGTGAACAGGGGAAGGCGGGGTTCGCCAGGTATCGGGCGTCACCCGTCAAACACCTTCCAAGAGGGAAGCAACCGATATTTGTCTGGTAATTGTGAAGGGCGATTCCGATCTGGCGAAGGTTGGAAGTGCAGGATGCTCGCCGGGCTGCCTCTCTGGCCGATTGGACTGCCGGAAGAAGTAGGCCGATGAGGAGCGCAATGATGGCGATAACGACTAGTAATTCGATCAGCGTAAAAGCGCGAGATCGCGGGTCGCAAGGAGATGAAACGGTGGTAAACATTGCTTGTCGTTCAAGCCTATTAGAACTGGACATGATACTCCTCCCCTGAATCCTCATGCCGAAAATCACTGGGACTTGTTCCGAGTAGCCATTTTCTTGATGATATAAGAAATGATCAGCCCGCAGAGAGCCAGGCCCCCGAGCCAGAGAGCTGTGTTCTGACGACTTCTGGACGATTCTTCGGTGCCCAAATCAGGCAGCCCGAAAAATGTGGGCTCGAATTCGCTGGCAGGCGTCGGCTTAAAATCACACGAGTGGAAGTTGCAAATTTTCTGCTTCGAGTCAATATCAGTACAGACAACTCGGGTCGTAACCGGAATTTTGTCGGAATTATTATCATAATCCACAATCGTTGATATTTTAACATTGTTCATGTCAGCCAAAATTACTTCTGATTTTCGAATGGCCCAACCAATGGCCGGATCGAAAAGAACTTTTGCCGAATATCGCGTAGTGCCGCCGAATTCCAAAGCGACTTCGACAAGATCCCTGTTATCAACCTGCACTGAATTGGCCAAAACAACCCGATAGTTCTTGCTTTGGATGATTTCCGCCATGGGACTCCCTACGAGGCAGTAGGGAGATTTCAGAAATCGGCCATATCCACCGTCGAACGATATTGAAGAATTTTTCCCGCGATTCACTGACTTCAGCAAATAATCCGCCTTATCCCACTTGCGTTCGAGCAGAAAAGTGTAATTGGAATTGACACAAATGACCTCTTTCCATTTTTGCTGATCGAATCCTTTAGGAAAGGTCGTGATTGATTTTCTATTTGAATTGTCAATCGAAAACTCAACCTCGGAGACGCGAAATTGGTTTTTAGACGGTTCGATTTGCTCGGAATACTGAAACCCGCCACGCATTTGGCTGAAACGCTTTTCGAGAAAGCGAGAGGCTCTCGGAAATTCTTCCTGAAATCTGGCAACTTCCGCCTCACCGGCGTGGACGGGTCTAACCAAGATTACTATCGACAGAGGAATCATACTGGCAGTTGCGATCGAGATCGACGAAATTGAAAAAAAGCCAAGCCGAATCAAAAAAGAAAATTTCATGTTCGCATCCCACGGTTCGTCTAGTTCTACTGAAAATTCCCACGAAAGGAGAACAATAGCATGAACTTTGAAATATAGACATGCGGGCCACCAAATCCATTAGGCAACCCGCATTGTCAGGATGTCAGGCACTTGGCGTGATGACAACCTTGATCGAGCAATTGGCTGCTGCGCCACAATTCCCAGGATTGGGGCAACTGTAGCCCGTGTTGGCATTGTATGCCGGCGGGCCGCAATCATTCCCATTAGTACATGGGCAGCTAACAGTCGTGGTACTGTCACCAGTCGTCAAAGAGGCCGATTGCGCATGACTGAACCCGCTGGGCATGACAATCGCCGCAGCCGTCAGCAAGGTCAGAGACATCGCCTGAACCGAGGAGGAAGCGAACTTCAAGAATCGCTGCATGGTAGTTCTCCGTGAAGGAAGGTTCTCGCAAGCGAATCATTCAAACAGAGCTACAACGGGTTTGCCGTCGCCTGGGCAACATCGGTTTTTTCACGGCTCGAATGGGCCGTAAAGGTCAACACCAGGGTACGGCGCTGCGGATCATCCGTGAACAATTGAATCTGCCCGGTGAGATCGCTTTCTCCTTCGGGGGCAGACACGTTAACTTTAATGATTTGCGTTTCGGATGAAGCAATAATCAGAGGTAAGATGTCGATTGATGAGCAAGAGCACGACATACTGGCTCCGATCAACTTGATGGGTGATCGAGTTAAATTTGTGATTGCGTAACCAATACTGAATGGCCTCCCAGCCACGACTTTGACAACTTTGCTCGATTCTTCAGCTAAAAGCGTTTCACCCCTCAAAGAGGCAACTGCCTTTGGCAAAGAACCGAACCTTACCATTCCATAAATGGAAAAGAATCCGAACATCAACAACGGAAACGCGATCATTTGGAAAAGAGTTTGAAAATGTTTTTCACGGAGATATGCAATAAATCTCATAAATTGATACCGTTGCATGCGATTGTGCGAGCTTGCTCAATGTCAATGGGAAGTTCCGATCGTCGTCAATCTGGATGGAATGTAAACTTAACACACGCCCCCGTCAAGGATATTTTTAGCCATCGAAAATTTTGGAGAGAATATGAACTCTTGATCCTAAAACTCCGGCAACAATTCTCCAAACCCTTGCCCGTTAATGACTTTGTGAACCCAATGTCACAGCTTTGTCACCTCAACTCTGTGCTCTACGGCCTTCAAGGGAAAATCGGTGTCGGTTCGTAATTTAGCCGTGTTTGGTAGCCCGGGGGCGGCGTCCGAGTGAGCGGCCATCGACCGCCGAGGGCCGGTCAGTCGTCGTCGGGCTCGGTCGGCTGGCCGTTGGGGTGGCCGGACTCGTCGATCCGATAATCGCCGAGCTTCTTGTGCAGGGTGTTGCGGTTGATCCCGAGGCGGGCGGCGGCCTTGATCTGGACTCGCTCGCAGGTCGCCAGGACTTGCTGGATCAACTCTCGCTCGACCAGGCCGACGATCCGGTCGTGGAGGTCGTTGGCCTGGGGCCCGGCGGCGCGGATGCCGGTGCGGACCAGCTCGGCGGTCAGGGTGGTTAAATCGCCGCCCCGGGCTCGGATCGGCCGGGGTGGGGCCTCGCCACGGAGCTGGGGGGGGAGGTGCTCGACGAGCAACTCGGGCCCGTCGCCGAGGACGACGGCTCGCTCGACGTAGTTTTGCAGCTCGCGGATGTTGCCCGGCCAGTCGTGCTCGCGGAGCAGTCGCATCGCCTCGGGGTGGACCTTGCGGACCTCTCGGCGGTTTTGCTCGGTGTAACGCTTGAGGAAGAACTCGACGAGCAGGGGGATGTCCTCGCGTCGCTCTCGCAACGGCGGCAGGTAGATCGGCACGACGTTGAGGCGGTAGTAGAGGTCCTCGCGGAACCGGCCGGCGTCGATCTCGTCGAGCAGGTCGCGGTTGGTGGCGGCGATGATCCGGGTGTCGACCTTGTTGGTCCGGGTGTCGCCGACTCGCTCGAACTCGCCTTCCTGCAAGACCCTCAGGAGCTTGACCTGGAGCTTGGGCGAGGTGCTGTTGATCTCGTCGAGGAAGATGCTCCCGGTGTGGGCGGCCTCGAACCGGCCGGTCCGGTTGTCGACGGCACCGGTGAAGGACCCCTTGACGTGGCCAAACAGCTCACTTTCCAGGAGGCTCTCGGTGAGGGCCCCGCAGTTGACCCGGATGTAGGGGCCGGACTGGCGGGGGCTGAGGTCGTGGATGGCGCGGGCGATGAGTTCCTTGCCCGATCCGGTCTCGCCGACGATCAGGACGCAGGCGCGTGCCGGGGCGACCTGGCGGGTGGTCCGGGCGACCTCGCGGATCGCCTCGGACGCGCCGATGACGCCCGGCAGGGTCGAGTCGTCGCCCGGTCGCGACGAGGGGCGTTCGTAGGGCGTGACCATCGTTGCCTCCTTGTCCGATCGGGGTCCGGTTGTCGGGCTCCCCTCCGCCCCTTCTGAGAAGTTCCGACGATCGATCAGGGCCTGGAGGGCTGTCCCGCCGGGGCGACGAGCGAGGCCGAGGCATCCGGGCCGGGCCGGAGCGCCCCGACGACGGCCGCCAGGGCCTCGCGGAGCGCCGGGTCGGCCTCGCCGCCGAGCTCCTGAAGCAGCCGCTTCTCCTGCGACGACTCCAGTTTCCCGCCGAACCGGCGGACGTTCCTGGCCAGCGAACCGGCCATCGCCACCCGGACCGGCGCGGGCCTGGAGGCATCGAGCGCGGCGTCGGACAGGACCCGCTGCGCCTCGGGGCCCGGCACGTCGCCGAGCGCCTCGGCCGACTCCAGCACGGCGGTCGTCCCGCCGAGCGCCTGGGCCAGGGCGGGGGCGGCCAGCGGCAGGTCGCCCTCGAACGGGCTGCCGGGGCTCCTCGCCACCTGCGCCAGGAGGGCCGAGGCCCGCTTCGCGTAGTCGGCCCGCTCGGCCGTCGTCAGGCCTCGAATCCCCAGAGAGGCCAGGCCCCGGTCGATCTGCGTTCGGAACAAGGTCGTCTCGGTGGGCGTGACCAGGAACCGGACGTCGGGGAAGCTTTCCAGGCTGGCGTTGAGCTGGTCGTGCAGGTCGAGCGGGCCGACGAGGAAGACCGGGATGCCCGAGGTCCGGGGGTCGGCCTTCAGGTTGCCCAGGATGTCGGCCAGCCTCCAGGAGTCGTTGGGGAGGTTCGGGTCGATGGCGATCAGCTCAATATCGGCCGAGTCGGCCGCCTCGGTGAACCCCAGGGCCCCGGTCGCGACGGTCCTCGCGTCGAAGCCGAGCGACTTGAGGAAGCCGGAGACCTGGCTCGCCCGCTCGGCGTTGCCGTCGATCACCAGGGCCCGGGGGGTCGAGGTCGCCGAGACGAACCGGGCGAGGGTCGGGACGACCCGGCTCGAACCGGCAAAGCTTGCCCTCGGGTCGAGCCCGATCAGCGCCTCGGCCGAGGCGAACTGGACCCGGCGATCGGGCGAGCCGAGGCCGTCGACCAGGGCGTTGCGGCGGTCACCGGGCAGGAGGTCGTTGCGGCTGGAGAGCCGGCCGAGGATCGGGATCGCGGCGACGGCCAGGTCGCCCCGCCGCCCGCGGATCGCCCGGTCGACGACCAGGCCGAGGGTCGCCGGGCCGGCGGCGAGGGCGGGGGCCCGCCAGGCTTCGGGAGCGTGGTCGAGCCCCAGGCTGATCTGCAAGACCTTCGCCTCGGAGTCGTTCGGATCGAGGTCGAGGGCCTCCTTGGCGGCCCGGAGGCCGAGCACGGCCTCGGCGTCGCGGACCGAGGCCGTGACCGGGGCGGGGGCCTGGCCCGCGTCGTCCCAGAGCCAGAGCACGACCGGGTCGCCGGGGAAGCGGACGGCGTGGTCGAGGTAGCGTTTTGCCTCCTCGGCCAGGACGCGGACCGGGGCCTGCGGCTGCGAGCCCGGGGCCTTCCCGGTGATCTCGTAGAGCGACGCGGCGGCGGCCGGTCGGGCCGTCGAGAGCGAGTTCGGGCGGGCGACGAGATAGGTCAGCGCGGGGATCGCCCGCCGGTCGCCGATCCGGCCGAGGGCGAGGGCGACGTCACCGACGAGGGCCGCGTCGGGGCTGTCCAGCGCCGCGATCAGGGCGGGCACGGCGCGGGGTTCCAGGTGCCCCAGCGCCCCGGCCAGGGCGGTCCGGCCGGACTGATCGAGCCCGGCCGTGACCAGGGCCCGGACCATCGGCGGGACGGCGTAGGGGCCGGCTTCGCGGAGCCGCTCGATGGCGTAACGCCGCTCCTCGGCCGTCTGGCCCAGCCCGGCGATGGACTTGTCGAGCCGGGCCGGGTCGGTCGCGTTGCGGGTTGAGGCCCCGGCCAGGAGGTCGGCGATCGGCCTGGCGTAGGGGCGGGTCGCCGGGTCGTCCGAGAGGGACAGCAGCGAGCCGACGCCGTAGGTGTCGCGGACCTTCAGGAGGGTCGCGTCGTCGGGCTTGGAGTCGAGGAACCTCTTGATGTACGGGGCGGCCTGCGCGGGCTGGCCGATCCGGATCAGGTAGCTGGCGACCTCCCAGGTCTCCAGCGGCGACTTCGGATCTCGGGAGAAGGCGTCGCGCCCCGGGACCTGCCCCTGCGCCTCGGGCCAGGGGGCGAAGCTCGCCGGGGCGAGGCCCAGCGCGAGGGCCAGGCCGAAATTGCGGGCGGTTCTCGATCGGCTCGGCATGGGACGTCCACCTGGCTACGAGGGCCAAAAGGTCAGGGACGATCGGGTCGGTCGCGTCCGGTCGGTCAATCCGGCCTCAGTCCACCTCACCTCACCTCAGCCCAGCGAGGGCGGCCCGCTCCTGCTCGATCAAGTCGTCCAGCGTCTCGCGACGCCGGGCCACGATCGCCTTCGAGCCGTCGACCAGGATCTCGGCGGCCCGGGGGCGGGTGTTGTAGTTGGAGGCCATCACCATCCCGTAGGCCCCGGCCGAGAACGTGGCGAGCAGCGCCCCCCGGTCGAGGGGGGGCAGGGCCCGGTCCTTGGCCAGGAAGTCGCCGCTCTCGCAGACCGGGCCGACCACGTCCCAGGGCTCGGTCCCCTCGATCGCGGCCTCGTAATCGGCCGGCGGGGCGGGGAGGCCGGGAGGGACGTCGACGGGCCAGATCCGGTGGAACGACTCGTAGAGCGCCGGGCGGATCAGGTCGTTCATCGCGGCGTCCTGGATCAGGAACCGCTTCTCGCCGGACTGCTTGGTATATAACACACGGCTGACCAGGATGCCGGAGTTCCCGGCGATCACCCGCCCCGGTTCCATCGCCAGCCGGCACCCGGTCGCCTTGATCGCGGGGACCACCGCCTTGGCGAATTCGGCGACCGGCCGCGCCTCGCCGCCCCGATAACCGATGCCGAACCCCCCGCCCATGTTGAACCAGGCGACCGGGTGGCCCATCTCGCGCAGTTGCGCGATGATCTCGACCGCCTTGCCCGCCGCGCCGGCGTAGGGCTCGGTCGTCGTGATCTGCGACCCGATGTGCATGTGCACGCCGATCATGCTGACCGACTTCAGTCCCTTCGACCGGCCCGCCAGGGCGAGCGAGCGGTCGATGTCCATGCCGAACTTCGACTCCTTCTTACCCGTCGAGATGTACCGGTGCGTCTTGGGGTCGACGTCCGGGTTGACCCGCAGGGCCACCGGAGCCTGGACGCCCATCGAGTCGGCCACCCGGGCGATCGCGTCGAGCTCGGCCTCGCTCTCGACGTTGAACATCAGGACGCCCGCCTTGAGCCCGGCGGCGATCTCCTCGTCCGTCTTGCCGACGCCCGCGAAGACCGTGCGCCCCGACTCGCCCCCGGCCACGCCGACCCGGTAAAGCTCGCCGCCGGAGACCACGTCGAACCCGCTGCCGTGCTCGGCCATCACCCGGAGGATCGACAGGTTCGAGTTCGCCTTGACCGAGTAGCAGACCAGCGGGTCGACCTCGGCGAAGGCCGCCTGCAACTCCTTCAACTGCCCGAGGATGGCATTCTGGCTGTAGACGTACAGCGGCGTGCCGAACTTCGCGGCCAGGTCGGCCACCGGGAGGTCTTCGCAGTGCAGGTGGCCGTCGACGTAGTGGAAGTGGTCCATGTTCGCCCTGAGGGATGCGTAGGGCAGGACTTGTCCTGCCGTGATTGATGCGAGAGGCTCTCGCCTACACAGAAAGCGGTGGTCAGAACGTGACCTCGACCCGGGCCGTCTCGATCGTCAGGGGCATCCCGCGTTCGGCACGGACTTCGAGGCAACCTTGGATCGCATCCTTGATATTTTCCAAAGCCTCCGCCTTCGTGTTCCCCTGGCTAATGCAACCGGGGATCGCCGGGCACGCGACAACCCAGCAGCCGTCTTCGTCGCGATCGAGCGTGACATCGAAGGTCATCCGAGCAACCCCTTCCACCGCGCCAGTTGCTTCGCCACCTCGTCGGGCGCCGTCGACCCATAGGACCGGAACGCCTTGACGGCGTTGGCCACGCCGAGGGTCGCGATCACCGCCGCTCCGAGCTTGGGGTGGGCGGCGGCGAGGTCATTGGGCGAAAGGTCGGCCAGTCGGCAAGACTTCGACTCGCAGAGGCCGACGAGGTGACCGACGATCTCGTGCCCGGTGCGCTGGGGGACGCCCTGCTTGATCAGGTATTCCATCAAGGTCGTGGCGTCGAGATACCCCTCGTCGAGCCGGCCGGCGATCCGGTCGGCCCTCAGGGTCGCCCCGTCGACGACCACGGCGGCGAGGTCGAGGCAGGCGTCGACGGTATCGAAGGCGTCGAAGAGGGGTTCCTTGTCCTCCTGGAGGTCGCGATTGTAGGCCAGCGGGAGCCCCTTGATCAGGACCAGCAAGGTCGTCAGGGCCCCGACCACCCGCGCCGTGCGGCCCCGGATCAGCTCCAGGACGTCGGGGTTCTTCTTCTGCGGCATGATGCTGCTGCCGGTGCAGAGGGCGTCCGGCAGGGCCAGGAACGAGAACTCCTGGGTCGACCAGAGGACCCACTCTTCGGCCCAGCCCGAGAGGTGCTCGGCGATCAGGGTGAGCACGAAGGCCGACTCCAGCGCGAAGTCGCGGTCGCTGGAGGTGTCCAGGCTGTTCGCCGTCACGCCGTCGAAGCCGAGCGCCTTCGCGACGTGCTCGCGGTCGATCGGCAGGGTCGTCCCCGCCAGGGCGGCAGCGCCCAAAGGCAAGACGTTGAGCCGCTTCCGGCAATCGACCAGTCGGTCGCGGTCGCGGGCGAGCTTCTCGACGAAGGCGAGGAAATAATGCGCCGCCAGGACCGGCTGGGCCCTCTGCAAGTGAGTGTAGCCCGGCAGGATCAGACCCGGGTGCCGATCCGCGGCGCGGACGAAGGCCCGTTGCAAGGCGAGCAGGCGGGCGTCGACCCCGTCGAGGGCGTCCCTCGCCCAGAGCTTGACGTCGGTGGCGACCTGGTCGTTCCGACTACGGGCCGTGTGGAGCTTGCGGCCGACGTCGCCGAGTCGGTCGATCAGCGCCGCCTCGACGTGCATGTGGATGTCTTCGCGTTCGAGGACGAAGGGGAAGTCGCCCCGTTCGATCTCGGCGCGGATATCGGACAGCCCTCGCACAATTTGCTGGCACTCGTCGGAGGTCAGCAAACCGACGTGCGCGAGCATCTCGGCATGCGCGATCGAGCCCCTGATGTCGTGCTCGAAGAGCCGACGATCAAAGGAGATGGATTCGCTGAACTCTTCGACGCGGCGGTCGGTCTTCTCGCCGAAACGGCCGCCCCACGGCTTGCTCGCCATGCGAAGCCCGCCCCTCAGCTCAAATGGAACCTGCATAGCACTGCGGCACGACGGGCCAATTCTAAGGCAAGGCGCGCCCGACTGTCAATTGTCAAGCCCCGGATCGGGCAGGCCCTCGCCCATTTTCCCGGCACGACTGCCCGAAACGGACGAGGGCCGGGCGAGGGGCGATTCGCCCGGCGCCCGGCCCCTCCGCGTGAGTCCGGTTGGACCGGATTGGCTCAGTCCGCTTTGGCGACCCCGACGACGCCGACGGCGAGCCGGCCTCCAGCGTTGCCGACGGGCTGGCCGAAGTCGTCGGCCTTTTCATGGATCACGACGCCGTGGCCGATGATCGAGTCCGGGCCGGAGAGGGGAAGGTCCGGGTCGACCAGGTCGTAGGTCGCCTTGCCCGACTTGTCGGCCTCGAGGTTGCCGAGGTCGCCGAGGTGGCGGGGGGCGGTCTTGGAGGGGTCGCCGTGGGCCATCCCCTTGGGGTTGAAGTGGCCGCCGGCGGCCTTGCCGTCGGGGGAGCTGGCGTCGCCGAACTCGTGGACGTGGAAGCCGTGCTTGCCCGGCGTCAGGCCGGTGATCTCGGCCTGGATCCGGGTCCCCTTGTCGACCTTGGTGAAGGTGACAATCCCGTCGACGCCGTTGAGGGCGCCCGACTTGGTGGCGATCAGGACGGCCTTGGCCTTGGTCGGCTCGGCCATCTTCGCCTCGGGGCCCTGGGCGGCGACGCCAAAGGACGCGGCGGCGACGAGGGAAGCGGTCGCCGTCGCGGCGAGGGCCAGGTTGCGGAGTTGCATCGGGTTCTCCTGGATCTGGGGAAGTCGATTCGAATCGTGGCGGGCGGCCGGTCTCGGGGGCCGGCCCCGACGTTGGCGCAAGTTAGCCTGCACCTGGCGTGCCCACAAGGGGGCTCCGGGATGAAGCCGGAGGCCGGCCGGGTCGTCAGGCGTCGCCCAGGTTCCCCCGAGTCGAGTTGCTGGCGACCAGGTTCGACGCCACGTCGGCCGGGTCGACGGCCACGCTTTTCCCGCCATTGAACGCGATGATGTTGCCCGGGCCGACGACGTTGGAGGAGGCCCCGACGATCGCCACGCCCGCCCCGGCGTTGCCCGCGAACCCCCCGGCCGGGTTGGTGCCGATCAGGTTGAGCGCGACCGTGTTGAGGTTCGAGCCGTCGGCGATCCGCACGCCCGACCCGGCGTTCCGGGTGATGACGTTGGCGACGATCGCGTTGTAGGTCGCCCCGCCGTCGAGGGCAACCCCGTCGCCGACGTTGGCGTCGATCAAGGCCGAACCGATCCGGTTCCCCGAGGCGAGGACCCCGAGGATCTCCACCCCCCCCTGGCCGTTGGCCGCGATCTCGACGGTCGTGCCGAAGGCGCCCGCGATGTTGTTGCCGCCCGATTCGAGCAGGAAGACGCCGTAGCCGTGGTTGCCCGAGGAAACCAGGCCGAGGGTCTGGGTGATCGCGTTGCCGAGGCCCGCGACCACCACGCCCGAGCCGACGTTGCCCAGCGACCTCGTGGCCGAGATGGCCACGTCCGGCGCGGTGACGACCAGCCCATTCTTGAGGTTGTCGAGGATCGTGGCGTTGGCCAGGCTCGACCCGCCGAGGCCCGCCAGGACGATCCCGTCGCCGCCGTTGTCGTGGACGTAGGCCGCCGCCGACGGGTCGCCGATCGAGGCCCCGGCCGAGTTGATCGCCGAGATCCCGGCCCCGAAGTTCCCCCCGACCTCGACGCCGAGGACGATCGCCATCGGCGAGGCATTGAGGTCGATCCCGTCGCCGGAATTGCCGAAGGCCGCAACCCCCAACCCGGCCACCCCGCCGACCGTGACGTAGGACGAGCCGGAGACGAAGACGCCGGGCCCGGCGTTCCCGCCGACCAGGTCGGCCGCCAGCGAAGTCCCGTTCGACCCGCCGACGACCTTGATCCCCGCCCCGAGATTCCCCCCCGCGGAGGTCCGGACCACGCTCGCCCCGGGGGACGAGGCCACCACGATCCCGTCGCCGCCGTTGGAGTCGACCGAGAGGCCGGTCAGGAGCAGGCCCGGCGAGTTGCTGACCCCGATGCCGACCAGCCCATTCCCCTGGGAGGCGGTCCCGCCCACGGTGGTCGCGGCGACCTTGCCGTCCCGCATCAAACCATCGAGGAGGATCCCGCCGCCCCGGTTGGACCGGACCAGGGCCCCGATGATCCGCGCCCCGAGGCCCCCGCTCAGGGCGATCCCCGGCCCCCGGTTCCCCACGATCGCCAGGGCCGGCGGGAGGCCCACGCCGCCGGCCTCGGCCGCCCTGCCGAGGACGAGTGAGGTCGAAAGCGTGGCCGCCACGCCCGCGCCGTCGTTGTCGTGGATGTAATCGTTGAAGAGGGTCGAGGAGTCCGACCCTGGCCCGAAGAGGACGCCCGCCCCGCCGTTCTCCAGGATGGTCGAACCCAGGATCGAGAAGCCCGGCGAGGAGGTGACGACGACCCCCCCGCCGCCATTATTGGCGACGTAGCTCGTCCCCGAGATGCTGACGCCGCTCGACAAGGCGACCTCGATCCCCGGCCCCTTGTTGTACTGCACCAGGATCGGCGACGGCGCGAAGACGCTGCCGATCGCCACGCCCGTCGAGTTGTCCACCGAGAGGCCGAACACGCCGTTGCCGGCGGCGGAGGTGGTGCCGCCGATGGTGCTGGCGGTGATCTGGCCGGTCTCGAAGGAATTGTCGAGGATCGCCAGGCCGCCGCCCTGGTTGGCCCGGATGATGGCGTCGGTGACGACGAAGTTCGGCGACGCCGCCACGGTGACGCCGACGCCCTGGTTCGACTCGACGATCACCCCGTTGATCTTCAGATTGAGCGAGTCGGTCGCCGAGATCCCGACGCCTTGATTGGAGGCCACGAGCGTCCCGAAGCCCGAGGGGTCGCCGATCGTCACCCCGACCGACCCGCCGATCGAGACGCCGAAGCCGCCGTTGCCTCTGTCGGAGCCGCCCGCCAGCGTGCCGCCGATGGTGCTGGAGGCGACCGAGGTGCCGGTGGCGTTGGAAAGCAGGAGGCCGCCCCCCAGGTTGCGCTGGATCGTGTCGCCGGAGAGCGAGGAGACGATCGGGAAGATGACCG
>JAABUK010004884.1_pt1 | contig 21400 bp, 21 predicted proteins | sample 5559141 | NCBI WGS metagenome assembly JAABUK01 (sample SAMN10711869, study PRJNA513367) | rock metagenome | isolation source: Antarctica rocks | place: Antarctica: Victoria Land, Pudding Butte nord | collected 2016-01-03
GACGCCGTGATAGCAGCAATGGATGCTGATGAACCAGTCAAGCATCCCTTGTTAGACAAGGTCAGAGACTGCAGCGCCAACCCAGATGCTGCTGCTGACTTCTTCTTACAGATCTTGCACCCGTATCCATCAAGACGCATGAGCGCCGATGCATTTGATCATCCTTATGTGGCAGAGACCTGTGCTGAGATGGAAGCATATTGCAAGGATGCACCCGTGACAACACCCACGCCATACAGTTTGAGTGTCTTGGAGGAAGATGTACGTGCAGGTGAGCTAAACATGTGCAATTTGCATGCTGATGCTTTTCATCAAGCACATGTCATGATTCCAGCATCACTGCAGTCCTCACATGTCCCGAATCTCGGAGTTTGGGAGGCAAGACTGCAGCAATTCTTAAATGCAGTCCAGATGCATTGGCAACAGTTCTGCATTGTCAGCTTAACAGTTCAGTGAGCTCAGTGACAGCAGCGTAGACAGTGGTCCCCATCGTGACCAGCAAAACCGGTGTTCCTGCTCAACAATTGTTTTGGACTTTAATTTTCATGCTCAACAACTTGCTACACAAGCAACATTACAAGAAGTAAACCTTGCACCAACTATGCCTACATCTCTCACCTCCCTTTGCGCAGGTTTGGCCAGAGCCATAGTCAGCCTTGCTGATGCACAGAAGTCAGCTGAAGCAGTGTCTATGCACATATCACACCAGCTGAACTCAGAGGATACCGGCGTCTCAGCTGCACTTACAGGCTCTCCCAGTACGTCACCGCACACTGCGGTTCCTGATTTGGACAGTAGCACAGCCCAGAGCGTTGCTTCGCCTACTGGCAGCCGGCACAACGCGATCTGTCGTGATCACCAGGTGCTGACACTTGCGGCAGACGGTCAGGGGCACAGCCACAGCGTGAGCGGATCAATGTGCGTGGATGGCCAGGCACAGCAATCAGAGCCGCAGCACGTCGCAGCAACTGAAGCAAGGCGATCTGGTCTACCGCTGCAAAGGCCGACAACTCTCAGCACGAAGCAGAAAACCACACAGCGAGTCACCAAGCTGCTCAACATATTCCGGCGACCAGGCAGAAGCGCCGAAGCTGACCAGGGGTCGAAGGGCACTCTGAGTGGCATAGCAGAGCCAGACACTGCTGGCTTGTTCAGGACCTCTGCAAGTGAGGTAGCCAAGCAGGGTTTCAGGCCTTCCCAAGGTGAACTCATGCTGGATGCTGATGCCTCCTCGCAGCGAAACACTCAGCCAGGCTATCAGGTTGGCAGTGCACCACAGCACAGCTTGCAGCTCTGCAGCGCTAAAGACTCAGAGCAAGGTGCAGCAAAGTGCAAGAGTCCGAGCTCCTTGCAGCATGCCCTATCACAAGGAGTGAGTCTCTCAGCTGTCAGAGTGACAGAGCAGTCACAGGCTGAACAGACACCCCTTGGGGCTGGTATCATGTCTGTGGATGATTCAGAGTCAGCAGGTGTACAGCCTGCATTCAAACAGGAAGCACAAGGGCAGGACCAGACTGCACAGACCAGTAACAGGTACATCATGCTGCAACTGTGCTTGGTGAAGGTGTGTCTGGTCACTCAATTGCTCTATCAAGCTGCCTCTGAATGATTTTTGTTGGCAACCTAGCTGAGTGTGTCTAGCATGAGCTTTCTTCCACCACGCGCAATTACACCAGCTTGTCACGCTGTGTTTGTTGCTGCGTGAAGCAAGCCTGCTTTGTGGTTCAGCAGGGATCAGACTGGAGCCAGTTGCAAGAAGCGCAGATGGTTGACGAAGCCCAAAGCTGTGGCTGCCAAGGCTGGCAAGGGCTTCTCTGCAGCTGGGGCAGCTCTGGGCAAGGCCCTGTGCTTTGGACCCTCCTGCTGCCGCTCTTAGGTAGGCCATGATGCAACACTTGATGCTAGTGACATCAGCAGTTGTATTTGTACAGTAGCTGAGCACACAATCCCAATAATGTGCTTGTGCTCTTTTCAAGTCTGAGCTGTCTTTGATTCAGAAACTGCATCCCTACACTGGAAATCTAAACTCACAAACGCCTGGGGACAATGGAATGCCTTTCTGCTTTGGGGAGATGTTTTAGGCACATACAGTGCAGCACATGACTGATTACACCTTGTCATACTTGACAGTGTGAGACTTGTCCTAGCTGTGCCTTCACTGCCACAATGCTGCACAGATGTGCATGGCTTGGAACCAATAGTCAGTTGACACAGTTCATGACACCATCAGCTTTTCCTCAAACAACACAAAGCATGCACTCAAGGTGCTGCTGCGCTGCACTCTTGCTGCCACAGACAGTCGTATGAGATCCTGCAGCTCATGTCAGGTAAATGCCAGTGCTGAATTCATGCACTTTTCTACCAAATTCAGGCAAATTCTCACTACTGCCTCTTACTTACTGCTCTTTGTTTGCCTGCAGGACATACGCCTCAGCATGCTGGTGCAGCTTTGATAGCTTGCTGTCCTCAGCCATCTTTTGAGCCATCTTCTAGGACCTTGTTTCAGCAGTTGCTAGACTCTTGTGCCATGTGAGTCTAGAGCGGTCTAATCTGCCGCCTTGTTGGAGCAGTTACCTTTGGCAGTTGCTGAGGGCTTTATCAGCCTGACTTTTAGTCTAGCCCTCAGTTTGCCCCATGCTGAGCCCTGTTCAGGCTCCTGCGGTATCCTTAGTCAGCCATCCAAGTACGCCTTGCTCACTTGCTCTCTGAGCCCTACTCAATGCTTCAGTTTGGACTGAGTCAGCTCCCATTCAGGCTCCAAAACCCTGCCCAGAAGCTGCTCAGAACCTTGATCAAGCAGTCACTCTGGACCCAATTCAAGCTCCTAGTCTGGGCACCGCCTGGTCACCTCCACACGCAGGCTTCCACCCAGCCTCATTGTCAGGACTTGCCGTGCTCCCACTTAGGCTGAAAGTCAGCTTACAGCTCAGCTCTCAGGCAAAGCCAGTTGAGCCCTTGTCCTGCTTCCCACTTCTATGGGCAGGGCCCATCCAGGCTTCTAGGCAGGGCCCATTCAGGCTCCTGATCAGAACCCAAGCCACATCCATACTCAGGCCCTCGTTTGGACAAACTCAGAACTGCACTCAGGCATCATGCGGCGGTGCATTCAGGGTCTATTACTCAGCTGCTTCTCACAGCGGCAGCGCCCAAGTGAAGCTCTGGTAATTCATTGTGGCTCCTCTCAAATGATTGCTGCGACCTGTGTTGTTTTAGGGTCTTCCTGTCTGCACACATGTTGTATGCCAACCATTGTTGTTGTCAGCTCAAGAATTCTCCAGCTCTGAGGTGACTGTGATGCCACAATGCAATGGTGGACTGACCAGCAAGTGTCATTCCAGCAACACTCACAGGCAGCATCATTCTGTTTTTTCCAGCACATGAAGCATGCTCATTTTACGCTGCTTTCCAAAATGCCTTTTGCCCCACTGCATCTGGCATGACAGACATAGCCATGCTGAATGCAATCTTGACACTCATTGTTGTTGTGGATAAAGGCTTGAGATCAGCTTCTCATCAAAGATTTGTCATGCAGGCGCAGCAGAGCTTCAGGGGTGAGATGAGTTGCAAGGGAGACATTGATGGGCTACCCTGACAGCCTACCCTGACAGGCTACCCCTGACAGGCTACTCCTGCCACAGCGCAGGTCAGTGCACTCACTATGCATAAGCCAACAATGTAACAAGAGCATAGCAGATTAGTGTTGGCAAGCTGTCAGACCAACAGTTGGATGCTTGTGTTCTGCCGCTTTGCACACATCAGTAATGTCTTGCCTACCTCCGATGCTAAATCCTATAGAATGCACCGTACAATGGCAGGATCAGAGACGCCTTTCTGTTTCTGGGTTTTTTTGGGCTGTGCAGGTGCTGTACTGCCCAGTGCTAAAGCTGTGCACAATCACACCTGCGATGCTGTAATCGCATGTCCCTCTCTGTTATCATCAAGCAACAGACACTACCTGAAGTAACTCCATCTGCAGCGCTTGAAGATCATCGGCGCTTCAGCATGCAGTGCTCAACTGTGTGTGTTTGGTTGTCTACAGGAAAGATGCAGTTTGGGATGTGTTGTCTGAGATGCCTGTGGCTGCCTCTTCTGCAGCTGTATGCAGCGCTATCCTAGGACTCAGCACTCTTGCTGCTGCTGGTTCACCATACAGTGAGATACTAAGCACCATCTCTTCCATTTGGCATATGCCCTTCTTGGGCCTTCTTGCTCTTGCTGCAATTTACCAGTCATGCCTAGGCCTTTCAGGCCTTGCACTTCAAGGAGTATCCTGGCCTATTTGTAAGCCTGCAAAAAGGCGTCTGAGCAAGGCCTGTACTGCTGCAGTCTATACTGGATCTGGCTAACTTGCTTCAACATCTCTGCATCAGTGTCAGTGCCCTGAGACATTGGCGCAGATACTAGGTCTGCATACCACATTCTCCTCCATCACATCACTGAACATGTTGCAGGTGTGCTGTAAGAGGGCACTGTCAACAGGTCTGGCGGTGCTTCTGGCTGCAGCAAGCTTTTGCTTGTCATGCATGCCACACTATCTCCTGGATGCTGCCAGATCTGCAAAGGCTGGCTTGTGTGAGCTGCTGCCTGTGTCCTGGTAGGAATTTTGTACTTGTGCTGTGGCATTCCTAGATGACAAAGTCAATAAGTATCAAGCTACCAACAGGTTCCGAGTCGACAAACGGATGCTGTCAGGCTTGGTGTTCCATGCAAGCATTGTTTTGGGATCAAAGGGCGCAAGGCAGCCATGTTGGTTCATACGTGTATGCAGTTGACATTATGGTGCGTCAATGTACAGAGATGTGGAGCAGGCTGCAACACACAGTCAAGACAGATGGTGTATAGCGTCCAATTCTTGAGACGCCCACAACAAGGCTGGGCTGCTGTAGAGCTATGCTGCCTAACACAAGCAAAGCTGCAGTGCTAAGTGTAGTAGGTCTCTAGCTGTCAGACTGTACTGCGATATTGCCTGGCAAAAGATACTTCTGGTTATGTTGTTTTTGGACTCAAATGAAAGTCGCCAAGGATTGACCCCAACAATGGTGTGTTGTATGCTAGTGTGCTTCAAGCATTATAGGCTTGAGCCTGCTTTTCCTGTCATCAACTTCATAGCATGAGTGATACTGTGCTTCAATGATTTGATTTCACTTGTCACGTCAAGTCTGTTATCAGTGCTGACTAGTCAAGCTTTACTGGCACAGGCCCCACTAGCACTTACAGCAAGATCATTGTTTGCTGGAGACATGGTGAGCATGCCTGAGTCTGCTGCCCTGTCAGCTTGACTGTCTTTGTTGCTTAGTGCCCCAATGTGTGACCCGTTTCTTACTATGTTATTGCATCAATTCTGAGTCGAATCTGCATGGCTATTGCAATGTGACCACTGCATGCCACTGTAAAAACATGACTGGAAAACCATGTGATCAGAGGGTTGGACATTTTCATGCAGCCATCTATCAAAGGCCGCCCCTGGACATGCAAAGTCCTTTTTTGTTCAATCCTCTTGCGGAAAAGAATCGGTTCTTGGCATACAGCCTCTGATGTGATGCTGCCCGTTTGCTGAATGTGCACCACCCTTATCTTGTCAATCCATTGTCGATCATATTCTCAACACAAAGCTTGCCATCAGAAGTCATGCATTACATTACTGAGTCAGGAAATGCTTTCTGTATTGATCCTCATGAGGATGATGATGTGCCGGGGGTTCAGCTTGCTCAACCTGTACTGATGGGTCTTTCATGCTTTTGACACAGCTTTCAACTTGTACATGTCATGTCAAAGACAGACATCGGAGTTAGTTGTGCTTACATGCTGGTCTTTGCTGTGTGAAAGGTGAAACAGCACAGCTGACTTGTGGTGTGTGGCCTTGAGCTATCATTTATTTGCTAAAAATTGTGCGCTTTGGGGCCTCGCACTTCAGCCAAACGCGGTAGGTAACAATTTCGCAGAGCTCGATTCAGGCCAACAGCTTTGTACTGCATGAGCTGAAAAAGCACCGCTTGGACTTCAAGAAAGGGTACTGTCAGAGGGCTTGTGCACACGACCTGTACTGTGTGCCGCATTGAAAGATGACTACCTCTGGCAACCTGTCTTGAGGGCTGAATTGACGTGGGACTCAAGCCAGAAGTCTCTCTGTGGCACGCTCCTTTAGACCGTCAGGAATCTGCTAGATCACATGCGTGTGTGTATGGACTACGAAGTGTTCGGTCACTGAGTGTACAGGGCAGACTCAGTATCGCATTGAACCAGTCTCAGCACCGCGCTGACTGTTCTTTCTCGTCGTTCTTCCAGAAAGCGGCCGTGTCAGTCGTGCCTAGCTAGGCATTGAGCTACCTCTGAGGCTATGAGTATTGAGTGCAAAACGCCTGTGGTTAGATAGGGACACAGCCAGTGTAGAGCTGCAACGGCGGCCTTCTTGCCTAGGACCATCGCGGTGTTTGACAAAGCCAGCGCTGATCAGGTATTGCTCCTAGATACCGACGCTCCGCTGTGTTACCACTCTGCCTCTGGCGGCCTGCATGTACTTTGCTTGTCCTTGTAGACCAGGATAGAGGTACCGAATATTTCGAAAGCCAGAGTCGTGTCTCAGTATGCCTGTATGATGTCGCCTGCAAGTTGCGTTTGGGAATCATCTATCTGCAGGTTTGCTGTGGGTGTAGTAGCACGCTGTATTAGTTAGTTAAGGACACTTGCTCACAACCGACACGACATTTGCACGCTGGAACCCTCTGCAATAGAGCGAGAGTAGCTGTTGCATGCAGAATAGCTGAACGCCGTTGCACGAACGCTTCAGGCATGCATACTCAAACTCAGCTTTACCCTCCATTTACATGGGTGGAGTTGTCCTATAAAGCCTGTCTGGCCAAGTCAGGCTGTTTCAGAAAGTCACTTGTAGTGTTAGAACAGGCACTCGTTGTTAACCTGCCTTCTGAGTTAGCTCACAGAGGCAATGCTGCAACAGAATACTTTTTGTTGTTGCATGCACACAAGGCATGCAACGCAGGGAATATTGTATGTGCATAACAGCGCTGTCTTCTATTGCAGGCAAACAGCATTTCAACAGCTCAGTGCTGAGCAACAGCACAATGGACATGTGAACTTCCACAGCAGGGCCTCATAGAGGCAGCTTGCTTTTAGCAACAGCAGCACCGTTTCCTCATCTTCTTCCCATTACTCCAGGCAGCTTTCATCACAAGTTGCCGTGACAGCTCAGCGGTGAACTGCATCCGTTGCACAGCGCCATATTCATCCATCTCTTTTTTCGAATTAAACAAACTGCATCAGCATGGGTCTTCCCAGAAAGGGCAAAGCTGGTAGCAAAAGCAAGAGCAGCAAGAAGACTGAAGGGAAGACCAAGGAACCTAAGAAGCCACAGACTCAGGTCAGCTGGCATACCTCAGAGTGTAGTTGCCTCACTTGCTGTTGGCAGCTTGTCCACTTTATAATAGTCACTCATCTTCATGGTTGTTCTATACTGCAGCTCGATGCAAACAAGGAAGCACAGCTGCAGCTATTGCCACAAGAGAGGGTGCTGAATGTCAAGCCCTGTTGGGAAACTATCCCAGATGAAGACAGAGTTGAGTTGCTCAGTGTGGACTTGAATGATCTGAGGCTCAGAGCCATTGACCTTGCAGACAAGGCCAAGAAGCAAGCAGGTCAGATATCGTGTCATGGATGTGCTGCGAGTCATACTGGTTGCGCAGTCTGAATATGTAGCATGCAGCTCTGTGCTGCCTGCTGTTTTTGTTGGCTGTGTGTATCAGCATGTAGGCAAGCTTCTCACTCTCATGCAGCTGTGCTAAGTCATCTTCCCGTGTTGATGGCCTAGCCTCACCTCAACGCAATCTGGCAGTTTCACACTCATAAGGACTCTAGCCTTGCCTCACACTGTGATCATGCCTTGCTGCAGCTCTTGAGGCTCAAGAAGCTGCTGAGCTGAACGATGGCACCACCATCACCGTCAGCTTAGAACCAGGCCTAGATGAGATCTTTGAGGAAGGCACCAGGCGACTGCTGGAGAAGTCCACCTGGAAGTTGTGGCAGTGGCCTCCAGAGGAGCGCGAGTTCTTTGATGCTGACTCCTTCAGGTACAGATTCCCCTCTGATTCTTTGTCCAGTGCAGCTGTGACACAGAGCAGGGCATTTGAGAGTTGAAAGAGACTTGAATGAGAGCTGAAAGTTCTGGCAAACTCAGTACACAACGTCTGGTTTTTGCATCAGCAATGCCTTGTTGACTATCAATGTGTTCCCCAAATTCTGGCTCCCAGCATTGCTCTAAAGCTATGTATGACCTAATATGCTTGCTGTGCATCGCATTCATGCAGCTGTGCTGTGATGCAGAACATACGCTGAGGAGCAGCGCATTGATCCAGAGCTGCGCAAACTGCTGCCCAGAGACGAGGGCAAGCCTATTGAGAAGCCAGCTGAGCTGGCTCTGCGTGAACGCATGTGAGTGCACTTTCGCCTCACACTATTGGCACCTCAGACATCGCACAAGCCTTTGCCCAAACTTGTGCTCCAAATTGGGCACATCTGACGCTGTCAGCCATCTTCTGTGTAAAACCATTTCACACCACGGCATATGGTGTCACAGAGTAAATAGCAATCTGATATTTCCTGTTTGTCATCACATAGATGTATGCCATGGATAGTAAGATACGCCTGATTTCAAGCTGGCTTGAGTGGTGCTGCAGGGCTGAGCTACTGCAGAAGGTGCATGCAACCAACAGGCAGCTGCAGGACAACATGCAGACACAGCAAACCAGGCGCATTGGCCGGCGGGACAGGAGCAGTTCCACTGACCAAGTGCCCGACCAGATCAGGGACAGCAACATTGAGCTCATTACCATCATCCTGGAAGCGCTTGAGAAGGAGCATGAATACTTGTAAGCCCTGCCAGAGCCTGACATACTGCTCAACCTATTCTTTGCACTGCCCAAGGTGCTTCAGTACACTACAGCTCGACAGCAAATGCTTACTGATGGATGGGTTTGCTCTGCTGTCACCAGTTGGCTAGGCCTGATCTGCATGGGTTGTGAAGGCTGTGGCATGGGAAGTGAAAGCTCTGGTATCAAAAGCTTTCACTCTAAGGCTCACACCACAGAGCTTGTTGATGTGACTGGTTGACACTGCTGTTGCGGCTGCCGTTACATTGATTGTTGCACTGCTGCTGCAGGTACAATGCTGTGCTGTACCCAGTGACCCACTTTGTGTGTGAGATGCTGCCAGAGCAGATGCGTGAGAGCACACGCACAGAGCTGTTCTTTGACGACCTGGAGAAGCTGCCTAGCATGGAGGTGTCCAGGATCTGCGAGTGGCTCACTGAGAAGGTTGACGGCTTCAGCTCCAAGACAAGGGCTGAGCCCAAAGAAGCTGAAGAAGAGGTAATATGCTTGCTTTGCTAGACATGCAGCTCTGTTGCAGGCTGTCGCATGTCACAGATGTTGCATGCGTGGATCCTCCATTCTGTGCTCGTGAAATTGCTTCTCAGCACTGGTTACATACATCCCACAGTGCGGCCTAATCTCATTTCATGTCACATAGTTGCTGACTGCCTGTGCTTTGTGTCTTTGCTTACTTTGCATCTTATACTCAGCAGAGAAGCATTTTGTGCCTGCTGGAGATACTTTTGACTGCAAGCATCATCACAACTTACAATTATGTTGTGTGTTGAAAATGACAGCCGGTAAGTCCCTTGCAGGAAGAAGAGGAGGGCATTGGGGATGTGGACCTGTTCACGCTCACTGAAGACCGCAACAAGCTGGTGGTCAATGTCAAATGGCTTCAACACCTCCAGGCATGTACCTGCTCACATCTTGGTAGATCTGAACAGAATGGTGCTATTCTGCTTGTTTGAGGCAATCGCGAATGCTACATTGCATCCTGGAAAGTTTGTAGCCAAGAGTACAGGCATTTGTGATTACCTCATGCACGCAGGGTTGCCAATGTATTCAGATACATGAATATATTCCCAGCAATACTCCTCTGCAACTCATCAGAATGACTGCCTGATGCAATGCCCCACTCTCCACAAGGCTTTCTGTTAGGCAGCGCAGCATACAAGTGTGTAAGCAAGCAGCAGCAGTCTTGACTTTGCCGTTCAAATTTGTTGAAAGCCAAGTAGCAGCCGGCGACACCTGCTCATGCAGTTGCAATATTGCAGCCTGCATTTGATGACCTGCATGTTGTCTATGTTGATCAAATCTTTCAATACACAGCGTCAGCATGAAGGCATCAGATCTCACATGTGTCAGCTGGGCGTATAGGAACGGCTACTGGGTGATGATGGGCACCCCAGGAAGGTGCATGAGGGGGAGGACCCCAACCGCATGGGCCTGGTCCTGGAGTGGGTGTATGGCACCATTGTCTCTACTGCTGAGAAGGCCCGGGACGGAGCCAAGCGAGCTCTAGGTCAGTTATTGCTGACCTTGGTCTGTAGAGCTTGCGTCATTAGGCTTGCTACCTGCACTCTTGATGATGTACCCTTCCTGCTGCATAACATATTAGCTGTTCACAGCTATGTATGAGTCAGGTCATTGCATTGTCACCGGCATTGTCCAGCTTGTCCAGTAAGCATCACACGAGGTCCTTGGGAATGTTATCATGGGAGCGTTTGTGGTGGCCATTCAAGATGGCCACTGCACAAGTGTAGTAACTTCACTCCAAGATTATGATGCACGAGCTCCACCTTCAGCTGTTATGTTTGCATCCTGAGCGATGTGGCTGTGTGAGTGCAGGCATGCAGCCGCCTACAGTACACCAGGCACACGACCAGCTGCTGACTGCCTTGCAAGACATGCTGTCCTGGGAAGCAAGAGCCAAGACCGCCAAGGAGCTGCTCAATGACATGCTTAAGAGCAGGCGAGAGGCAGCAGAGCTTGCTACTCAGTATGATATCAGGTAGAGCTATTCGCCCTGTCCAAGTCTGTGGTGCTGAAAGCCTTCTCCAGGTCATATGACTAGGCTGCTGTTGGACTAGCATATCTGCATTGGTAGCACGTTCACCGGTTTCACGGTCGAGCTGGAGACCAAGAACCTTGTATCTCTGCTGTTGCTGCAGCAATCACGTCAAGCTGGCACTCTAGCCACTCTACCAAGTCTTCATTTCAGTCTTCATTTCTTGCACTGAGCAATGCATCAACTGTAAAGCAGTCTGCGTTTGTTTCAGCCACAGACCTTTGCTGCTGCTGCTGCTGCTGCTGCTGCTGCTGCTGCTGCTGCTGCTGCTGCTGTTGACTTACTGCTTGGCTCATGCAGGCCTGACGCTGGCAGAGCTGGCATTCCTCGCCATGCCTTGATGGCCATGGACGGCCAGGAAGACTCGTTTGTGAACGAGTCTGCTGAGCTGCCAGACCATGCCATCATAGCTCTGCTCAAGCGCGAGCACCTGCTGACCAGGGCTAAGCTGAATGCCCTGTACTTTGAGCACATCACAGGGGAGCGCCGCCTCAGAAGCCTCAAGACCCAGCTGCGGCAGGTCAGTCACTGTGCCTCTCACGCGGCCATGTTTCTTGCATTGTGTATCCCAGCTGCCAATGCTGTGTTATGGCATTCATCAAACTTCATTGAATGAAGTGTTGGTAACAATAACTTTTTAAGTATGCTTTGTTGGCAGTCATCTGCCAGATTGCCTTCTGAACTGTCGGCCGACGTGCATGTCAGGAGGTGCATCTGTGTAGGTTGCAAGTCCATGCATGCACATGCCAATTTTCGATGATCCTGCAGCACCCCACAGCTTGTAATTGGCCATGCTTTACATCAAGGCTGTGAGTATGCAGGGTGAGCCAGAGTTTGACCGCCTGAAACGGGAGCTGGAGGAGGTCAAGAACCAGCCACGTGGCTTGGAAGGCACCTTCCGCACAGCAGCAGAGATGGAGCGCCATCGTGCTCAGCTGGCTGACGCTGCCATTGAAGAGCAGCTGGAGGTCCAGACAGCCTTCAGAGAGCATGGCGCCCGCTTGCAGGTGATCTTCAGGACTGCAATGTTCTGGCCACTGTTGTTCATGGGCAGCACTGATCACCTTCACCAGCTGATGGCAGTCATGATGCACATCTCACTGACACCACAACTACGCTGTACATTGTGTAGAATGTATCTCACAAAGGCCTATGTCATTTTTCTCAGGAAAGCACAAACTGGATGCAGTAGGTCTATCTCATATACACCTGTTGCACCCGCTCTGTGTTTTCCTGAGAGAAGGGACATGAGCCTGCCGTGTTTGCTGTACTTTGCAGTGCACCCTGCTCAGCTGGATGTCGACCCAACCATTTCTTAAAACGCTAGTGTGGTGTTTTCCAGGGCATTTATGACAAGCGGCAGCGCACAGAGCACGAGATGGTCCACCGTGAGCAGGAGATCAAGCAGTTGCAAGGCTGGGCTCAGACAGTTTTGAACCTGATCAACAAGTTTGAGGATGGCCTGAAGGAGCTGGGGCCCTTGGCAGCCATTGAGGAAGCTGAAAGCAGACCGGCCTCTCCTGATGAGGATGGATTCCCTCCAGAAGAAGAGGTGCCATCAGCAGCTGTGGCCACTGCTAGGGCTCTGACCAGCCGTGCCCGGGACCTGACCGCCCACCGCCAGGGCATTGCTAAGCTCAGGCAGCACTTCAGCAAGGTATTCAGCTTGCCTCAGCAGTTTGCCCTTAGTGCACTGTTTGGTCATGCAAGCTTCATGCAAGAAATGCTTCATGAACAGATTTCAGATGACCATTACACTGTAGAGTCTCAGCTTGTGCCATGCTTTCCTCTGTGTTGGGGTGCATGCTGTTCCTACTCCCAAAAACAATCGGATTTCTCTGGTGAAATGCTTAGTCACTAGCTTAACTTCTGTTCGACAGGATGTACGCCGCCAGCTGTACGGCGACGAGGATGACCGCAAGTTCTTCCAGTGGGTCCAGTCTCAGCTGAAGCAGACAGAGAAACGCCTGGAAGATGGGCGAGCAGTGCTGCACCACCTGGAGGCCCAGCTCATCAATGTGGCCTGCGACGACCCTGGAGCAGCCATCGGTGCCCAGTTGGCACTGCCTCTGCTGCAAGAGCGACTGGACGCTAAGGCTCAGGACTTTGCCAGGCAGAAGGCTGCTCAGGCTGAGGAGGACATCATCAAAATGGAGGTAGGCCAAGTGGTCAATGCGGTCACTGTTGTGTGAGGTCAAGGATTGCCACAAATAGTCAACATGATGTATGCTCCACAGATCTTATATTCCAAGAGTGCAGTACAGGAGAATTTCACCAGCACTTCATGAACTAGCGCTGCATGCTGCTGGTATCCAAAGTGAACCTGTGGCAGCAGAGCATGATTGACCTCACACAGAGTAAAAGTAAAGCTCACAGGCTGGCCTGCATGTGGTGCATGCTCATCTTTGCTCAGTCTGAAGAAAGTGAGACCCAGATACAGTCAAGGAAGTCATATTTCACCAGGCCAGGGACAATGCACAAGAGCTTATAACTGACTTGCTTGCTGAGACCAGATTTGTGGATGTGCAGGAAGAGAAGCTGGAGAAGGAGCGCAGTGAGAGGGAACGCAAGCTGAAGCAGAAGCAAAAGGCAAAGGACAAGGTGCGCAGTGAGAAGGAGAAGCTTGCTGCTGAGAAGGAAGCAGCCGAGAGGGAAGCTCGTGAACGCACCGAAGAGCAACAGCGCCAGCAGGAAGAGCAGAGTTTAGCTGCTAGGTACATCGTTGCGCACTTCAAGCTTGTCCCCTTGTCTGTTCTACTGTTGCTGTGCGTATCCTATGACTACACCACGGAGCTTACGCAACCTTCTGTGCATGTCCATCTTGTTATGCAATGACTGTACCACATAATGCATGAAAGCATCACTCCTGTTGTCACACTCTGAACACACCAGCAGGTATTTTGCCACCATAACAGGATACATGCATTGATACAAGGAGAGGTTGGCCTACTGCTTCAGACTTGTGACAGCGCCCGTGTGCTTGCTGGATCTGCAGTCCTGAGCTTGTCATGCATAGCGCCGCAAACTGCAGCTGTCCAGCAGTAAGTGGCACGATTGAGTCAGCTGTCTTGTATACTTTGCTTGACCGCAATCAGCTTGCCTAATCCATTTCACCAATTGCCATTGTGGCATGTTCTGCAGGGAAGCGGCTGCCACAAAGCGTGAAGAGCTGAAGCGTGCTGAAGAAGAGCTGATGGAAGCTCGCAGGCAGGAGCTGCTGAGCGAAGAGGATGGGTACTGGCGGCAGCGCATGGACCAGCAGCAGCTGGTGGAGAAGCTCAAGGCTGAAGTGGCTGAACAGGAAGAGCTCAAGGGCCATTCTGAGGTCAGTCTTGCCCACACATGAGTCACAACAGTCCTCGTAATGAGTCTCAAGCAAAGCTTGTTTCCTTGTTCATTGGCACCAGCCCCTTGGTCGTGTCGTTGCAAAGCATGCTCATGGCACAAACAACTCTTTCTTGAGAAACACGTACACATACCCGATTCCTGCAGCGCTACCTCAAATGGACTTCATGATATCCTGACACCCCACAGCACCTGTGTGTCCCTGCCCAATCATGCTGCAGTGTGCCCACCAGCATTCTCAGACTGCATCAACTGCAGGCTGCTGACTTTTGTTGACGCATCTGCAGGATGGTACAGATGATACCACTCCATCTTCTGCCACCCCTGCTGATGATGCCTCTGACACCAGCCCTGTTGACATCCCTCATCCCAAGCCCAGCAGCGTCAAGGACAATGACCAGGCAGCTGCCAGCTCCCCCATGGCCAATGGCTTCCATCTGCCAAATGGCTCAGCTGCAACAGACAGTGATGGCTTCAGACGTCAACATGAGCGACGGGCATCAGCTGCAAACGGACGCGCTGGAGCACATAATCGCTTTGGTCCTCGAATCCCAGACCAGCAAGCTGATGACAGCTTCAGGTACACTTGCCTGCTGCTGCATTCCTTCGTGCAGATTTTGCAATGCCTGTAGCAGCCATGTAGCCAAATGGAGCGTCAAGTTCAGGACCGGCTTTGTGTGTCTGTGTTTATCTCCTGCATATAGGCTGATCAGTTTGTGGGTGTGCTAGTGGCTGTATGCATCCCTGCAAGGGGGCCTTGCCACAAGCTGAGCTACACCTTGGCGGGCTGCTTGTGCATGTCATTGTGTCTGAATAGCATGACCGCATAGTGTTGGCTGTCAGAGGCCACTGTTTCAGCTATTGCCTTGAAAGAGCACCTGGCAGATCTTCTTGTGCTTCTGCAGGCAACGCCCCGGAGGAGTCAATCAACGCAGCGGCAGCCATGACAGGAGTGATGGCATGGCCAACAGGGGCTCAAGTGCAGAAGGTCGTGACAGGCTCCCCAGACAAGGTGGTGCTCCCCACAGAGATGGCAGCACAGAACGCTCAGACCAGGACAGATTTGGCCCTCGCCGTTTCAACAGAGACATAGGACGCAACCGCCGCATGGACAGGGGCCACCCTAGCAAGGAAGCAAGCCGCCCCTTGCCTGCCACCCGCCAGCCAAGCGCCAACAGCACTGTCAGCGCAAGCAGAGGCGCTGATGGGCGGATTGAGATTGCTGCAGAGCCTCCCAGTGCCCCCTGCGCTACACCATCAGTCACCAGAGAAGCTGTTGCAGCAGATGCCAAGCCAGCAGCTGTGAAACCAACAATGCTGCCTGCTGACACCTCCCCCACCAGTCCCTTGCCTCTAGAGGCAGAGCCCACAGCTACAGCAGGAAGCGTCCCTTCTGCCTCCACTCCTTTTGCATCACAGGCACCGGCTGAAGTTGTACCTGCTGAAGGGCATACTGAGTCGGGTCATAGCCCAGTGACTCATGCCAGCAGCTCGCTGGCACGGCACGCTTCAGCCGCAGTTGCGCCACCTGCTGCTGAACCATCTGATGCTGCTAAGCCATTGCAACAGCCTCAGGCCAGCGACACCCTGAAGCTGCGTGCAGAGCTATCAGCTCAGGCAACTGCAGCTCCTCACCTGACCTTGCATCCTGCAAGCGCAGAGACCTCTCATGCCAACGGTCCTGTGACCCCTCAGTCAGCGTCACATAGCCCCCTGGCAGTCCCTGCTTTGATGCAGGCAGCCCAGCATGCACAGCAGCCTCAGCTCCGCCAACCTCATGCCATGCACTCTGTACCTATGCCACATCAGGCTTCTCTGAGTGACCCTGCCTCTGAAGCTGATGCTCTACAGTTGCCCTCACAAGCATCTGCTCCTCTTCAGCAAGCACCCCCTTTCAGGCCCAAAGTAGCCCCTGGGGGTGTCCCAGGCGGGTCTCAACTACCCAATGGTTACGCTGGACCTCAGCAGCATCAACACCCTTCAGGATTTCAAGGTCCACTGCCTGGACCTAGAATGCGTACATCCCCACCTCAGCAGCAGCAACAGCAGCAGCAGCTGCTGCAGCAGCTTCCCAGGCGCCAGCCTGAAAAGTCTCAGATGCAATTCATGCCAGGGCAAGGGCACCATCACCTTCAGAGTCCTGTTCTTCCACAACACATGCAGGGCCATGCTGGTCCACAGGCAGCTGCTGAGGCACAAGGGCAGGGCATGCAGACTGGCCCTCCAGGCCAGGGCAGAAGCATGCCACAGGCCCACTTCCAGCAGCCAGGGTCCCGCAGCTCCTCCATTGGCCAGAAGCGCCCCATGCCTAGTCAGGATCCTCAAGACGCCCTGCCCCATCAGCTGACGTCCCCTCAGCAGCAGAGGGGGCAGCCTTCACCCTCAGGGCCACCAACAATGGGCCACCTGCCTTTCCAAGGGCAGATGCATCCCAATGGCATGCCCCATTACATGCCATCTCCCAACGGCATGCCTCCTAATCTGTCCATGCCCATGAACAGAGCGCTCAATGGTATGCCATTTTCTGTCATGCCAAATCAGCGCCCCTCCATGATGAATCACGTGCCCATGATGCAAGCCAACATGGCCATGGCCAAACCTGGCCCCATGCATCATCAAGGCGGCATGCCCTACGGAACCAACCCATACATGCCAGGTATGGGACAGATGCCGACATCCATCAACACCTCACAGCATCCCACCGGCTCAGCTCACAGTGGGCCTCAGCCACACTCACAGCTTCACACCCAGCCACAGATGCAGTCACCAGGGGTCACCCAGGGGGCACCCTCCTTTGCACCCTCACAGCGCACAGCCTCAACCACTGGCAGCCTCCCCAATGGTCATATTCGGCCCACTGGCTCAGGCTTTTCGCCTGCCTCCTCTTTAGGCAATGCAGCCAGCAAGGGCAGCAGCATTCTGCGTGCAACTGCCCTGCCCTTTGTGCCCGGTGGCATGCCACAGCCCGCATCACCCATGTCTGCCCAGTTCAATCCTGCTGCACAGCATCCCCAGGCTCTTGTTCAGAGGGGCCCTCAGCAGCTGCAGTCAGGGTCAGTCACGGCATCTGCAGTGCCCTTCTTTCCAGGCTCTGATATTGCAGGTGAGCTCTTGATTCTGTCACAACCATAAGTCTTTTATTGACCAAATCACCATCAGAGTTCCATGCTGGAGTTGCTCATAGTCAGTATACATCTGGCAGTACGTTCGTGATTGCAACTTGATGATCATCCCATGGTCGTGGTCTTGGTCTGTCTAGCTGTGGAGCGCTGCTGTGCATGCATACAGGATCCAGAGCCTTCCCATCAGATGCAGCCCAGCGCCCTGCTGAGTCAGCACAAGGCCAGCTGGAGCACAAGGCAAGCTCCTCATCTGGTCACATGGCTCACCCAAGCATGCTGGAAGCTCAGCACGAGTCAGCATCCAATCTGCACAGTGCAGTGCCAAGCTTTATGGCATCTCTGCTCCCACAGGTCAGTCAGTCAGCGCTTGCTGTGCAAGTCGCTGTACTGGTCTTTCAGGGCATCTCAAATGAGTGCCCAGCCTGTCTGATGCAAACATTGCTTGTGGGCTGTGAGTGATTTTTCAGCTGACGCAATGAAAAGTAGGCATTTGGATCAAGTGTTGTATGTGCAAAGGGGCAATGATGATTACTTAGGCTCGTTGGCTGAGCATTTCGCTGTGAAGCATCAACTATGGTGTACACTGAGCTCCTGTAAAAATCGTGTATCGTGCTGAATAGACCCAAGGGACCTGCAACCTGTCAGCGCAAGCATGCCAGACAACATGCCAGTAAACGCATGAAATGTCAAGTGCCAATTCAGTGGTGCTGCCAATGTCTCAATATGAGTTCTTTTGCTGTTCAGGATGTGCCATCTGCTGCATCAGTGTTCAGCAGGCACCAACCTTCCTCCTCCTCTGAACCATCCATAGCACCCCCATCTACCCCACACCCCCATGCAGCCCCTACCCCTGCGTCACAGCCCATTCACCCCCATAGTCTCAATGACAGCCAGACAAGCAATGCCAGCACGCTCACAGCTGACACCTCCCAGGCAAGCATACCTGATCCGGCACAGTCAGACAGGGGCAGGGCTGCAGCAGATGCCCCAGAGGCATCCACAAGTGCCCCCCAGGGCGACAGCCCAAAGACGCGTTGGTCTCAGGTCGCAGCTGCCACAGAAGCTGGTCAAGAAGCTGGCAGGCCTTGGGGCAACAGCCCTTCAGGCTCAAACAACAGAGGCGAAAGCAGGCCAGCACATGCTCCCAGCAGCAATAGCAGTGCTTCTGCTGCCACTCAAGATGGTGTTGCAGAGTACAGCAGATCTGACTCTGCTGGGAGCCTGAATAGGGATGTTGGGGTCAGCGAAAGGCGTGCATCTCATTCTGCAGCTGGTATGTACACGCATCTCCCTACGTACTACGTGTGCATCACAGACACAATTCATGAGTGTCACACTGACTGAGCTCAGTATAAAGGCTGTCTGGCTCTATCAGGAGATACAGTGTGCTTATTTTGGTTGCTACAAGACCTAGCATGGGAGCCTGCAAGTGTGCAGCAAGAAGGTCTCCTCTAGCGCAGTACTGTCACTCTTGCTGTTGTCAGCGTTACAAGAAAATCTGTTCTTGCTGCAGGCACATCCAGCAGTCTACCGAGGGACGGCAGTGCATCAAGCTTCACATCTGCACCTCATAAGCACTCAACAGGTGTGTCACAATACTTCTTATAGTATTGAGCTTGTCTAGGACCATGTCGCGCAAGCCCAGACAGCCGCATGCGCATGTGGCTACTTTGCTAGCAACAATTTGCGCCTACGAGCCAACATGCAAGCCTGACACTGGCATGTTTGTTCTTTTCAGTGTGCTGAAATCCAGAGACTGAGACTGTACTGGAGGGTCCTTTGTTTGCCTGAGCACTGAGTTTGCTGCCATGGTCCATGTAGGTGGTAGGTGTAAGATTGTGAAGAGGCATGGCTTGGTGTATGAGGACAGACATGATGGCATGAGGCGTCTGAAGCTAGTGCGTGGCCTCAGCAACATGTTTGGCCAGTACAACTGCTTCCTCAATGTCATCATTCAGTCCTTGTGGCATCTGCCAGCATTCAGAACTGCCCTCCTCACCCTTCCAAGTGCCCTGGACAATGGGAAATCCTCAACAGCTAATGGGGCATCCCCAAGGGATGCTGCAGTTGTCCGCGCCCTGCACAATGTCTTTGCAGCGTTCTCAAAAGCGCCTTCAGAAGCTCAGCAAACAGCTGCGCAGCGAGATGCGCAGGTCCAGTCAGCATCTGCTGACTCCGCACCTGCACAGCGGCTTCAGCAGCAGGAGCAGGCTGAGTCATCAGCGTCTGCATCAGCTTCTGAGACAGATGCGGCTGTGAGGCAGAGCGTGTCTCCAGATGAACTCAGGGAAGCCTTGAGTGATTTGGAGAAGGGTCAGAGTCCTGTAGAGTTTGAGCTTTCCGAAATGCATGATGCTGCAGAGGTGATCTACACTTTCCTTTGCTTGAATGCTCAAGCTCAAGAACGCTGCTCTTGTTCTGTATCAAGGTGTATGCAAATGTATCTGGCACTGGTTGCCTGCTCTTTGCACAAAGGCAGGCAGCTCTGTTGAAGGCTAATTGCAACTTCAGGTTTCTGCCAGATCCATCAGACTGTCCAGCATTCCTCTCAACAACACAGCTCAAGTATGAACAACCAATCAGTTGATCAATGATGAGACTTACAATTCAACACTTTCCAGCTCATGATGAGCTAGATACATGCAGAACAAGGCTTGTCTCTCCAGAGCAGCCTATCTTGTGCATCTCTGCAAGGCCTTAGTATACGATAGTTTCGACAATCACATAATACAACATTTTTGAAACTTGCGCAAGTGCCGCCTGCTAAGCTGACTGTGTGCATGCGCAGGTCTTGGGTGAGGTGTTCAACTGTCTGCACAGAGCCCAGTTGGGGTCAGCAGCCACAGGGGGTCTGGACCCCCAGCTGCCCCAGCTGGTGAGGGTCGCAACAGCCAGCTCCTCAGGCAGCCTCTCAGCCCTGGCCACCCCTTCTGACCCCACCCCCCGCCACCACTCTGCCTCCAGCATGGCTCAGGATGTCTTCGGCCAAAAAGTGCAGGTAGGCTGTTTGGTGTACAACAGTCAGCCCTCACCAGGCTGCTGGCTTGGCCTTTGTTTCGCTTGTTGCGCTTTCTCAGACTATGGGAGTCTGTGCAGAGCCTGCTGATCAGCACCACCCCTGGTGTGTTAGCAAGATAGCTCCAGTTGCAGTTGCTGTCAGCATCTTGCACTGCTGATATTCTCTGTGAACCTGCTTTTGACATGGTCACTCTGTACATGCAAATTTAGCGTTTCACACGTCATATTGCTCCAGTCCCACCACAAAAGTGGCACACGCATGTTGTATAGAGAGACTCTGCCAAGTAGCACCATTAGCTGCATCCTTATAAAGCCCTTGAACACCATAACAGTGTCATGAGTTTCGCTTGGATGCCACAGCAATTGCGGGCTTCAGCACCCAACCACATCCTGTCAGTGAGTGAGTTGGGTCTACAAGCATCACAACATCTATCGGCACAAATTTGCTGTATGGCATTTGCCGCACGCTGTCAGTCTTTAGGCATCCCTAAACCCCCTCCCCACCATCCTAAATGTAAAAACGTGTTTGTACTATCCCCATGCATTTCTGAGTTCAGATATCCACCATAGAACGGACATATGCTGCTGTATCTCACAGCTGTCACTCTGCTTCTCTGCATCCCTGCAGACACTCTGCGTAGAGAAGTTGCAAGCAGCCCATCTGTCTGCAATCTCCTCTGGTCATGCGTAGTAGACGCAGAGATACTGCTGTCACTCTGCCGACATGTTGACCCACGTTCTGCTTACACACAGGTTCCATGTCCGCCTGATGACCTGGACTCACCGGTGTCCAAGAAGGCTCGTGCCGAGGTGGGCCAGTGGCAGCAGCAGCAGAGCCGGTCTACTGCGAGCCAGCAGCGCCAGCAGGCCCAGCAGCAGCAGCAACAGCAGGCAGCAGCCAAGAGGCAAAGCAAAGACAGCAGCATGGTGGACATGCACCAGTTCTGGAAGTACTTCCACCTTGT
>JAABUK010004886.1_pt1 | contig 21393 bp, 21 predicted proteins | sample 5559141 | NCBI WGS metagenome assembly JAABUK01 (sample SAMN10711869, study PRJNA513367) | rock metagenome | isolation source: Antarctica rocks | place: Antarctica: Victoria Land, Pudding Butte nord | collected 2016-01-03
TGGGGCCAGCTGCTGAAGACTGGCTACCAGAACAGCCGCTTTGCGCACCAAGTGGAACGCTTTGCATGTCTTTACACCTCCCATGTATCCAACCTGGCGTTCTACTCTCCAGACAAGTCCTACAGGTGCGCTGCTGTACTGCACCTTGTTGGACATCATCGACACTGACACTGCACCTTGTTGGACATCATCAATACTGACATATCTGCATCTGCGGGTTGAAAGCCTAGACCTTGAAATATTGACTAGTATAAGTTTAATGGAGGGGCATTAAGTCAGCTGCTGTCAGGGCAGTTTTGTGCTGTTGATGCAACAGACTGAAACAAAAAGAGAAGAGGAAAGAAGTCTATCCACTTTTGGCAATCGTAAATGCAGCCTTCTGGGGCAATAGCCTGGAGCAATGCAATGAAATGTATTGTCCTCTGCTACGTGCAGGATGTCAATGTGTCTGTGTAGTGTACATCCATGCCCAGTGCACCAGCATGTCTCACAAGCATACCCTCCTTGCACAATGTTTAGCATCATGTTGTGTACCGTAAGCAATACACTGTGAAAGGGAAAGCTTGCTATGGTGGCACCTATCTGACATTGACTGAGGCTGCAGGGGCCGCATGGACCACATGGCGCATGAAGAAAACCCTGCCCTAGATCCGTTCATCCGATAACCAGGTTCTCACTTCCTATCTGGCATGCTGAATATACTGCGTACTAGCTGTGTTGTAAGAGTACAGCTTCGGTAGGTTCTACACAGCAAATCAGTCAGTAAGCTTCCAAACGTTGCCATTGGGAATTTGATTTTCAAATAATCAGAAGTTGCAATAGCTTATACATAACTGGCTGGCAGGACTTTCACGACACTCTGCCTTCCTGCTCGGATGTTTCGTAGCTGCACTGTGTTCCGTGGGGTGACAAGTTGTGACAGACAGTCTCTGCAGCACCTCGAAGCACAACAAATACCTGCATGTTTGATGGACGCTACGCGGTATACCATGCGTACATGATCTGGGCTGGCATACCCCTGTAGCTCTCTCTGAGAGCAGCTCATCGCATTAAGATTGAAGCGATGTAATGGGCCTCTGTTGTACTTGCTGTGGTCAGCTACGTCATGACTGCAGTGCTGTCCACATTGTGAAGCAAATAACACCCTTTGTAATATACAAGACCATCATGATCATCCGTCATGCGTGTACACATATCCAAGCGGGGTCAATCTCACAAGCTGGCACATGTCCTATGGCAGAACATCTTGGCGGCTAGCTATATGTAGAGCGGGGACATCCACATTGGAGCTATACCACTTGACAAATCAACAATTGTGCCAGAAAGAACATACATTCGGTGTCTAATCTGTTGGCTAACGTAGGCATGCTGGCGCAGGCACACAGTTGCACGCAATCCCTGCAGGGTCATCAATAAAATATTTGAATGCAGATGCAGATGCTTGATGTTCTTGTCTGCATATGCCAGTACACCAAACCACTGTGATGGCCTGATGCTTCATCACTGGAGTCGACAAACGACAAGTAGTTAATTGAACGCAGAAAGCTGTGCGCAGCTCAGCAACCCTACAGCAATGAGAGGATCCTGAAGTCAAAAACTCAGGTCAAAACTGAAGTCAAAGTCTTACTTTCAAAATTTGCGTTTAAGCTTCAAATTGGAGAACCAGTAGAACAGCTGCAGACAGAAGCGCTGTTGTTCAGTTGCTGCTTTATCGCTCGTAAGCTGACAAATTGCAACGATCTTTGTGTTTACGCTTTGAGTGTGCGCGGATTATCAGTTCGACGCGGCCGTGTCACACCGCACCTGCAGCGCATCCCTCTGCAAACACTCCATAGGTCGCAGAAAGTCCGAGACAGCCTTAAGGTCGCTCTTCAATCAAAGACTTTGACACGACAGCAGTCTTCGACATCCATACTGTGTCCACAGGTGAGTGGCCCGGTCTGCTTCGCAATGCACAGGTTGTCCTACACATATATACTGGCATGCATGCGCCGGCGTTTGCAACTTGGCACAAACTAACACTTGCGCGGTCAAGTGCTGACAACAACGTGTCGTGTATGATTCGTACAGGCGTACTTGAGAGTTGTATAGCAAGACCGCAAAGCAGTACTTGCCAGTAACGCCTGATCCGCCAAGACATCCTTGCACCCAGGCCTCGTCTTCTGTACACAATGAGCGGCAGGCAACAGCTTATAGCTCTGTGTCTATCGTTGCTGATTTGTGTGCTGCTGAAGCCTGCCCAGTGCATCGGTAAACCCGATCGAGCAGTCAACTGGAGGCTTCGCGGTTTTAGCGACTCAGCTCAGGTGAGACTCAACAGAGTGATCCTGTCTTTGTCTAGCTGCCCATCGAGCATTCTGGTGAGACACGTGAATGCGCGCAGTGCATCATCTGCGCGATACTCGTACGGCTCTTGCCCTGACGCATTCTGTAGGCTTCGCAGGTTCAGGCTGGGCGTAAGTTGACTCAGTCGAGCGATCTTGCCAGAGGTCTCTACCACATCCAGAGCGAGCTACGATTGAGCTCTTGCTGGAGCTATCTCAGCGTCCCCAACTGCACTGTGGGAGACACTGTTGACATCTACTCCGAAGACGACGGCTCAGGCAGACAGCAGATTGAGCTTGTACCGCTTACAGGTATCTTGGCTTGTTCTGCTCACTGTTCGCACAGCAACATAGTAGCGACATACGATATTCTTGCTGGCATACCCTTAGCAACCGCCAGCAGCATTGTCCATGATGACCAGACAGCTTGCTTGATTGACTGGCCTGAATTTGCAGTGTAAACCTGCTGTCTGGGCACACCTGGCTATTGTCTGTGCAGGCAGCAACCTTTACTACCTGGTCATTGCCAATGGCAGAGATGGTTGCACCAACTGGCTTTCTGGCCAGGCTTGTCCAGAGAATCGCATAAGTGAGTGGTACACAGATGACACTACTGGCCGTCAACAGTGGCTTCTGACACCCCTCGGCAGCAACCTCTACACTATCAGCATCCCCAGAGGCCGCGAAGCCTGTGAGACCTACCTCAGTGCCAGTACCTGTGCTATCAACTCAGCTGTTGGAGCAGGCGTCACAAGCTTTGTCAGCTCTGATACTGGCTCTGGTGCTGAGCACTGGCTCATCACCCCCTTGTCTTCTTCATCACCTGCTTCCCCAGAATCCCCAACATCACTAGAGTCCACTGCATTCACCTCTCCAGTCAAGGCTGCAGCAGTCTCAGAGACCGTTGTGACAACATCATCTGAGGCTTCACCACCACCACCACCATCATCATCTGAGGCTTCACCACCACCACCACCATCATCATCTGAGGCTTCACCGCCACCATCACCATCATCTGAGGCTTCACCACCACCACCACCACCATCATCATCTGAGACTTCACCACCGCCACCACCATCATCATCTGAGGCTTCACCACCGCCACCACCCATGTCAGAAATGTCACCCCCACCTCCCCCGGTTGAGTCATCTCCAGCTGCAACCACTGCTGCTGCTACTGCCGAAGCTGCTGCATCTACCTCGGTGAGAGCTACTGTTGCTTGTACCTGCTGAACCCACATTACATTTGTTCCTTGCTAATTGCATGTGTCCCTCCCAATTGTGCCTGCTGCCTAGTTTGCAGTTTGCTGTTGCAAGTATTTTACAGACTCTTTCACAGGAAGCTTGCATATCCATGTGTGCATGTCTGTGTCAGGACCCGGTATGACACTGGCAATGTGCACAAAAGCAAGCAGTCAGTCATTGCTTGTGGGCAGTAATCAGTTGCTGAAATGAGGAATGTGACAACACTGACAGGTGGTTGCAACACTGTCCTTGCTGCCTGCATGCTGTCCCTGGAGCATCACATGTGCCACACAGTCTACAACAACACATGGTATCACCACTCACGTCTGCTTGTGCTTGACATGCAGGGGTGCAGTACTGGCAAGAAGGGTGTGGTGTATGACTTTTTCTTCCAGTATGGTCCCTCAGTGCAGCTTACCAACTCGGACTACTGGCTCAACTTTGACTCTGGCTTTGACAGCTCCATCACAGGTCAATCCCTAATGTACTGTGCTGTTCTGTGCTATACATGTGCTAGCATGTACGTACCGTATGGTCATGCACAGCTATGGTCTAGGCAGACTTCACAATGTTGAGGTCTGCCAGAAGATAATCTGCCTTCATTCTCATGTGTTAGGTTTGTTGATGCCTGTAATTTGTGCTCCGGCAGAATCAAGATTTGCCTTCTCTGACGTGGATTTTGCCTTATTGTACCAATTCAAGCGCTCTGTTGTGCTTTGCTTAAGCGCTGTATCAATTCTTGCATGTTTGTGTGTGATGCCTCTCGTGACTACAAGTGGCGTGATGTTGTGCAGATCCAGCTATCATTGCCAAACACCAGCCCATAGTGTGGGGCACTGACCGCATCGACAGCTCCTACTCCAACATCAATGCACTAGCAACCAAGCCGCAGTACTTGCTCACCTTCAACGAGCCCAACTATGCCTTTGGTGGTGGCACCCCTACTAATGTGGTGGACCCTGTCACTGCTGCCGGCCTGTGGCCACAGCTGATGAACTACTTTGATCCTTTGGGGATCCAGTTCATTGCTCCTAGTGCCATTGACTGCTCTGGGGATCCCAACTGCCACAATGTTGAGACTGCTGCCGGCTGGCTCAGCGCTTTCCAATCAGTAAGACTTGACATGCCCAACACAAGTGCATAGCCTGAATGAGCTACATGTGTCTGGCAAAGCTTGTGCTTGCCTGCCTTGCAAAGAGCCAAGTAGTGGTGCCTCTCAAGGTGTCCAGTGCAGCTTTCTCAGATTTGGTGCTTCTGCTTGCGATAGCGGCCTCACTGAGTCATTGCTCCTAAGTTGACCTCTGGTGTGTAGCCCCTCAAATTGTCCCAGCGCTGCTTCAGCGTTGCCTTTCAGTAAGTTGTTTGTGACTCTGTGTCCTGACTGCTGCAGGCACTGAACAGCAATTCAGCAACAGCAGGTGCGTGGGATGCCATTCATGCGCTGAGCTACCACACATACGCCACCGACCTGGGCTCCATCATCAGCGAGACCAGCAGCCTGTACCAGCAGTTTGGCAAGCCCATCTGGATCACAGAGATTGCTTCAGGGGCTGATTCCTCCATGGAGGCCAATGTGGCTCTCATGGAAGCCTTTGTGCCCTGGGCCAACTCCCAGTCCTGGATTGAGCGCTACTTCTGGAACCAGGCAGTAAGTCTTGTACCCCGGAAGTTGACAGTTTGTGTGAATCTGGCACAAAGTGCAGGCTCTGCTGAAAGGCTCTTTCAAGAAAAATCAAGCAGATTTTCAAGCAGCAAGCTGAGCGTTGCTTTGCTTAGGTGCTTAGGACTGTAGTCAAGATTTGTATGCCATGGCACCACACCATGAGTATTGTCTTGTGGCTTCCTCAGGAATTCCTATGGCTCCTCAGGAATTTCTGTGGCTTCTTCAGTTGTGCATATTGATACTGTGGCATGTGTGCATGCTGATGTTTCTGACAGACGATGGTGTGCAGACCCCAGCCGAGGGTACTGATGCAAACATTCAGAACAGCTACTTGGTCAACAAGAGTGTTGATGGCAGCGGTGATGGCTCCCTGTCTGTCCTGGGTCAGGTCTATGCCAACTTCCCCTGCTAGGGAGTGAGCACAGAGATCTCCTGGGGGCAAATTGGCATGTCAGCCACTCCAAGCCTTGTATGATGCTGTTGGAATTGCCCCATCACTCTGCCCTTCAACATCAACTGACAGATAGTTGTTGCCTTTCCTGCGATGGCAATGGATGATGGGTTGACTTGTGTACCTTTTGACCTAAGCATTTGAGACTCGGCTGAAAGGGAGGTGTGGGTCGCTAGTTGGCATGGTTGTACATACTACGGAAGCTGGTGGGAGTTGCGATTTCAAATTGAGTTTCAGCCCACATTTTCCACTCCAATTTTGTCCTGTTCAAGCTTTGCAATAACCCCTTTCTGTTTTTGGCAACTCTGCTTTAGCCTGCGTGCATGTGACAACGCAGTCTGAAGCATAGTTGACAACGTTGTATACAGCTTCAGTATGAACGCCCAACACTCTCAGGCAATGGACCAAATAATGGTGTGTGGCCCTGTCAATTATAAATAAAAATCAGAACAGTCCTGGCACGTTGGTAATAAATAGGATGTTTTGACTGCATTCAGGTGTGTCGAGTAACTTGGGCTACTATCAGACATTCTGTAACATAATTTGATGTTGCCTGTATCATATTAGTTCATTGAGTCAGCATAACATGCATATGCTGTTTTGCCCCTGTAGTGCACTTATTTCCACAAAGCATCCTGTCTGTTACACTGGTTACAGTGTCGAAGCTGGGCTTGCAAATTAGAGCAGGCAACAACACAGTCACAAGCAAATCTATTTCCAAATGCAGACCTTTCATGGGTCTTGGACCTCCTGGTCTGCATTCAACAGTACTGGTGGAGGCAAAAGACTGTCAGAAATCTACTCTGATGCCATGATCCCAAGATCAAAGCAACGGGCAGGAGCGCGAAACAACTGTCAGCAGCTATTGACAGCCTATTGATGTGTCATGATGCTGAATAACACAAGCAAGTTTGTGGCAAGACAAACAACAGAGGAGTATCCTCTGGCAAGCAATGCCATTGCCACTGGTATTACCACTGCAGAAGAGTACAGATCATTGCAAGAATGAAGTGTCCTTGATGTGCAGCTTCAAGGTTGCACCACAATTGCATCTCTGCCAGGCCCCACGCCTATCCATTTGCATTTCACTCCCACCAATTCTTCTATTCTTGCAATGTAGCTCTTGGCATTAGCTGGCAGCTCATCCCAAGATCTGCATTTGCTGATATCTGTCTGCCATCCTGGGATGTCCTCATATACTACATCTACAGCTTCAAGCGTGCTCAGGTCTGCTGGGATGGATGGTAATGGCTTGCCATCTATGTGGTACTCTGTTCCCAGTTTGATTGTTTCTAGAGCATCTAAGCAGTCCAGCTTTGTCAGGTTGATGTGTGTCAGGCCGTTGATCCTGCAGAGCAGCCTAGGTAAGAAAGCAGCCTTCTCTCCATGTAGTATATGCATGTGCATTCGTTCCCCAAGGATGCGCATTGCAGCTTACTACAATCACCTTCATAGCATAGCAGGTAAAACTGTCCAGCGCATGGCGAGATTGATACTCTTGATCCAGCACAGCCTTCTGTGCATCATGTACGACATTGGCAACATAGTTGCATGCGTGACTTCCAGCCATGAGCAACTTCGACAGGCAGTATGCTGGAGAGGGTGTTGGGTAATGCTGATACAACATTCAGCATGCATCAAAGTGGCAATCCTGTAGGGTCTGAATATAGACGCACGCTGTCACTCTTGTCAGCAAAGCGCGTACCACACACACACAAATCAGAGCCACTGCACCATAAATTTGCGACTGAAAGGCAAGAGGTTCATGCAGTGGCAGCATTTGAGCAGGCAGCAATGATTTGACGCAGCGCCTGATTCAAGACCTGAGAGAACAGAATACTGGCCGTAGGTGGGAAACAGGAGAAATCAAGGTTTGGAACAGCGTGCTGCAGCAGCATAACAATTCAAGGTTGCAGCAATACCTAGTTGCATATCTGAGGGCTGGTATGTCCAGCCATCCCACCCGCCTGGGTCTGCCGGTGGTGACCCCATACTCGTGACCAACCTCTCGCATCGTTTCTGCCTCCTTCCCAAAGATCTCTGTAGGGTATGGACCTGACCCTACTCTTGTTGTATATGCCTTGGCCTACAGAATTTGCCAATAAGTTCAGAGCCCCATCCCCCTCAGTAAGACAGGACGTGTGTTCACGATGTTGCAGCATGTGTGATATATGTACTCAGATAAGAATACGTAGCTCAACAAGGCAATGATGCACAGCAGTCATGATGAACAAATGTAGCTTATACTGCAGAGAGGTGCAACAGTTACAGGGCACCTGTGAAGAATTGATCACAGCAGAGAGCTGCATCTTTGCTGCAATGCTGCCTGTGACTGATAGGATAGGAGGTGACAAATATGGCTTTCACAATGCAGCAAGCAGCACACATGATGCTGTATGTTGCACATGCAGTCAAAGTTGACAGCTTGTCATGCATTGAAGGTTTCCTCAAAAGGCAATCCCAAGGATGCATAGCAGGCCTAGGCTCACCACTCCAATGATGGCTTCAAACTTGTTGGGTGCTAGGCCCAAGCCCACAGCTACACCACCGATGGAGGGGTTAGAGGAGGTTACATAGGGGTAGGTGCCGAAATCCAGATCAAGCATGGTTGCATTGGCTCCTTCTACCAGTATCCGTTTGCCACTGTCATATGAGTCATTGATCATTGATACTGTGTCACCCACATATGGAAGCACCTGCAGCAGCAGCAGCCTTGCCTTCATACTGTCACAGCCAACTTCCAGCCTGTTCATGTCAGTGAGAGTCGTGCGTCAGCAATGACTTCCAAAACTTCCACTGTCATCACATCAGCGCCTCAGGTTGAGCTCCATGAGGCAGCATTTTGTAACAACAGCACATGGCCATCCACTTCAGTGACAGAAGGTGAGTGCACTGATCTGCTTGGCCATCTCACACGCTTCAACTATGTCAGTGCGGCACGCAACATGCTTGCGGCATCTTTCGTAGATGGTGCACTGGAATCTGGAGACAGACCCGCTTGGCAATCTCCACAAAGCTCTCAATATCAGCCTCCACATCATACTGGAACCCCTCAAACCGTTTGCTGCCGTCCATGGCCAGCTTGCGCAGCTTGTCAGCAAAGGCTTCCTTGTCTTTCAGGTCAACAACACGCAAGCCATTGCGGATAGCCTTGGATGCATATGCTGGGCCAATGCCCCTCTTGGTTGTACCTATCTTCTTACCTGCATGCATGCACTGTACATGTGCTGCCAGCCCGTGCAGTAGCAAGGCCGAAGGTCAACTTTGACACCCACCTCGACAGTATGGTGAGTGCTATTCGCAGCACTTGTTGCTACACACTAATGCTGCATCAGCTAAGCTCAACATCCAATGCTCTTCACCTTGAGCAGATGACTCGTAGCGCCGTCATTTTGCATGGTAGTGCATATGGCGTACAAGGGCTTGCTTTACCTGCATTCTCTTTCCTCGTGCTGTGCACGCCTTGCCGGTCTGATTAATGTCTAAAATGGGTAACAGTCTTGCAATCTGGCACATGAGTTGCGTTTGCATCTGCCAATGGACGTGAGGAAACATCATGGTGATGCAAAGCTGCTATGCAATGCAGTGCATGGTGCAGTGATTCCCAAGGCTGTGCATGCAAAACAAACAGCCTCTCTGGTTACCTGCCAATTCATCTTCTCGCAGACTGTCAATTTCTTTGTGCAGGTCAAAGAGCAGGTGCGCTCTGTCTGATATCAGAAGCCTGCCTTCAATATCCACGCCTTGACCAGCTAGGGTCTCTATCTCCTCAAATAGAGTGGGCAGATGGATCACAACGCCATTGCCAACAACACACATTGCACCCTTGTTGAGGATGCCAGAAGGCACAAGATGTAGTGCATACTTTGTGCCCTTGTCATCGTATATTGTGTGACCAGCATTGGCACCACCCTGCAACAACATATACTTGCAGACCAGGCACTGACAGCCTTCTTCAACTGCTGGTAGGGGCACAAGTGGTATAGTCATGACAGAATGCTGCTGCTGACCTGTGCTCTGGCAACAATCTCATACTTCTGTGCCAGAATGTCTACGAGTTTGCCTTTGCCTTCATCACCCCACTGCGTCCCTAGCACTACAGCCACTCTAGCATCGAGGTCAACTTTCTCAACCACTGGAGTTGCTGATTTGGTGGACTGGCACACGGCTGAGCGATTTGGCCTGGTTACTTGCTGGCAATGCCGTATGCTACGCTGCGATCGCGTCCGTAGTTGCGCTGAGAGTCTAGACTTTCCAAGGATGCTGTTGATGCGAAGCGCATCTGCCGAACGTTTGGTGGGAGTCTGGACCGCTGGCGCCTGATGAACAGACCCCAAGATCTGCGCAGCAAGCAAAACCTCAAACGCTGGTCCTGTTGCTCAGCACATTGTGGGAACTTTCACTCTTTTGTGCGAATATGTGCAGTGGTCAACCTAGTTTACCCGCGAAGACATTCTACGTCACCCGTCAACAACGATAGAATGCTATGTATCAGTGATAACAGGGTCAAAGGCGCATCTGATATGCTCTGAATGGCCGTGAGCGCTGTTACGCATCGCTCATGCTTCAGTAAAGACTTCCGTTGCAGCTGTCTGGAGTTTGACTTCCGATGCGGCGGGATTTAGGGTTTCTGAGCGCAGGGCGCCTGGTCGCAGGGCGAAAGGCATTTGCAAACCATGCATGGTCAATGTCATTATGGTCAAGGTTGTGGAATTGAGCTCTCCTAGCTTCTGGACGCCGACTAGCCCCGATCTGACACCTGTGGAACGACTGCAATGCAAAGCCTTCACGTCAAGCCGACTTGCAAACAGTTCTTGTGGCGCCAGTCTCGACCAAAACTGTCCAATTTTGTGCTGCAAGCTCAGGCCTCAAGCGCTGAGGACAAACATGATGCGGTTGCTGAACGCATTCGAAAGGCTAGGTTGTATCGCGAACCAAGCAGTGACCAAGCACAGCAATCAAAGCAACAGGCCAGCTTGACGCAGCCCATGGTACAGCGCTCAGTGCAAACCAGCACAGAAGCACCTGAAAATTTGAGTGCATATGGGGACAGTCAGGCCACACAGCAGGCTGAGCAGTTGCGTGCCGCCATACAAGAGGTTCAAGAGGCCCCCAAAGCCTCGGCTCCTGACATAGCCTCTACAGGTTTGACTTGGTAGCAAAGCACCTGTGCAGGCCTACTCAGATTGACCACGTTTGGACTGCATTGTACATCAAACTTGTGCTGCTCCAGGCTCAGCAGCCTCGAACAGACAATCCAAGCCTGGCAAAGCCTTGTCAAAGGCTGATATGCTAGCAAAGATCTCCCAGGCCAAGGCATATAAGCAGGAGAAGGAAGCTAAACCTGGCATAACACCACCGATCATTCCTGCTCAATCAACAGAGGCAGCACAGCCACAACATCAGCAGGAGCAGCAGGCAGCACACCAGCCTATGGACTCTTTCAGTGCCACTCAGCGCCAGCCAGCAAGACAGGAAGCAAATGAGCCTGGTGCACCAATTGAGGAGGCTCAGGTGGAGAATAGTGGGCTAGGGAGTGCCAGTCAGGCTGCCGGCTACCTACAGCAGGCCGTGAAGGGTACTGATGCCAGCAAGGGAATGAGGATGGAAACCTACAGCGTGCTCAAAGAGCAGGAAATGAGAAAGCAGAAGGTGAGGGGCCATGCCTGCACCCGCTCTGGCAGCACTGAGCATACGCTACATTCATGCCAGCACAATCAGCAGATAAGCTCTGCATAAAGGCAGCGCTTTTGAGAACCTTGCTATGTCAGGTGCTGCCATTTTGTCACTGTGACGCATCCTTCTGTCACAGCTGGCATGTGCTCTCAGCAGATGGTACCTGCAAGGCGAGAAATGTGGTCTAAATGTCATCTTTCTGGGTGGTGTGGTGTTCCACAATGTAATTGGTCAATTGCTTTTGAGCAGTACTGTTTACTGTGGCGCGCTGTTCTGTTGCAAGGCACTTGTTAGGCTGTGACATATGGCATGTCATAGTCTGCAAAGTATCTTTGCCTGCAGGTTGAAATCATCTCTGTTGACAAGAGCTACAGCACAGACAAGAAGGTAATGGACCCCAACTACAGCCCAAAGGTGTCAACCTGGGGTGTATTTGAACGGCCAGCTAACATATCAGAAGCTTATGGGGGAGGCAGAACTATAAAGGCTGGCACGCCTTTGGAGGATGCGGCAGCAACTCTAGCACGCAAGGAGCGCATTGCTGCTGCACTGTCCAGGTGTTTGACATGCATAGCAACTGCATTTGACTCATGTTCATACCTCTCATGCCTGTCAGCCTGAAACGCAGCAGCAACTCAATTGGTCAGAACCAGCTCGGCAGCATTGCACTTTGCTTGGGCTTCTGCTGAGCACATGGAGCAGCTTCATCTAGTTGCAGGGCAGCATTCTGTCAAAAATATCCTCAACACCTATTGCTGTAACACTGTTGCTGTAACTAACTTCCTCTGTTGTATGCCATTACCCTCATTCTTTGGGAGTATGAGCAGACAGCATGAACAGACAATATGAACAATATGACAGCAGGAAAGTTCATTGTATAATATGTCATAGTCCGATAGCTGTGCAGGTTCAAGCGGGACTCTGGCACATTGGTGGACCCAGCAGTGCAGCAGGCATGTCAAGAAGCCTTTGACGAAGGCGAGCAGCTGTTCAAGAACAAGCTGGTGGCCTCAGCCTTGAGCAAATACGCTGTAGCTGCAGAGCTAATGCCACTAAGAACGGAACTAGGAGGGAAGTCCCGGCTGCAGAAGGCCATTTGTTTGGACTCGCTTGGTCAAAACAAGGAGGCTTTTGCAGTGTATGGTCTTATAGAGAGGCATCCAAATGCGGATGTGGCTAAAGTGGCAAAGAGGATGATCTTTGGCTTCAGAGCAATGGATAATCTCAAAGCCCATACTATATCATACAGTGTGACAAAGGGTGCGTATGACAAGTACTTCAACAGCTTGTCAGGTGACTGGAATGCTGCATATGTATCAAATGATGAAGACTCAACAGAGCTCACAAAAGTCATCATTCTTGCGTCTGCTGTCATGCTGTTGCCATTGGTTTTTCTGGCTCTCAAGATCTGGCTTTGATGTCTCTTTGGGGCTTGTCAATACCACAAAGAAATGTTGCAAGCAGTTGTGGTCCGCAGTTTGCTGCCAGGCATACAAGCTCGTGATGCTCATTGACCGCTGTCTTGGGGCAATCTCATAATTGCAATTGGCATGAACGGCTCAGACCATTCAAGGTCAACATTTAGAAAGCACAATTCATTAATTTGCTGGTATTGTATGGTGGTCGGTGTATTTTAGGATGTTATTGCTGCTAGCGAAATCTGCAGAATATGGGCTCAGTCTTGATCACATTGACAGGGAGCCATTGTGACACATCCGACAGGCATTGTTTTGGAGGTTCATAAATCAGTAGTAATAGTAGCACTCATATCTCAGCAATGTACATTATACAACTGTCATAGGGTACTGTATCCCTGTCTGGAAAGAAATGTCCTGTGTTTTTCTGAATTGTCATCACGCATGACGTATTTGGCGTCGTCCGTTCCGTAGCATTGTCCAGCTCTCAAGCTTCCTGCATGGTTCCTCAAGTGTGTACTCATCTACCTACAATTGAGCCCTCCGATTGCCACCGTTCGGACCGTCTGAATCAGACGTAGGCGACGGTTGGCAGGGAACGCCTACAAGGCAGATCGTGGCCTGTTGAAGCATAAGTTTGTTTCGAGACTGCTCGTTGAGAAGTCGTTGACAATACAAACCCGCAACCTGCGGACCTGTGTCTCAAATAGAGCGTGCACTGGCTCAGTGACTGCTTGCTAGGGAACGATGGGCAAGGACTACTATGACATCTTGGGTGTGTCCAAACAGGCCGACGAAGCTGAGCTTAAGAAAGGTAGATTTGGTAATTGCATTTGTCCACGAGCAGCACCTAAGATTACAACTGCATGGTAGACACCCAAAATTGACTAGACACTAAAGCTTATTGCGGTTGCTGCAGCCTATAGGAAGCTGGCCATGAAATGGCACCCAGTAAGCTCTTCACCGCAACTGTGTATGCGGCCTCTGCTTGTCAGGGCTGATAGAATGTGAACCAATGTTGCAGTCTTTTTTGTTTTTTGCTTTGCTGATTTGCAGCTGTAATGTACCAACTACCAAGATACTCTGCAGGACAGAGCCAAAGGCGATAAAGACACTGCTACAGAGAAATTCAAGGAGATATCAGAGGCCTACGATGTTCTGAATGACGCAGAAAAGCGCAAGATCTATGATCAATTCGGTGAAGAGGGTCTGAAGAATGGAGGCATGCCACCTCCAGGTGCAGGTGGCATGGGTGGAGGTATGCCTGGTGGCATGCCAGGCGGCTTCCAATATACAAGCAGATCAGCAGAGGACATCTTTTCAGAGGTGTGTCATTCATGACTGCATCCATCACATCTCAGCTGGGGATGTAGCATGATGAGATGACAGTGGAATCACACCATCATGACAACAAATCTTCATTCGCACATGCACCATGCTATAGCCAAAAGAAACAATCATGCTGATTTGCTTGCTTGTGACATTGACATCTGTTTTCTGCTTGTGACAGTTCTTTGGTGGGCGAAGTCCTTTTGGGGGTATGGGTAGCATGGGAGGCATGGGCCCTATGGGGGGTGGACACGATGACTTTGGTGGGGGTGGCTTCAGCAGCATGTTTGGCCCCGGCATGGGTGGCTTCAGCGGCGGCGGACCAATGGGGGGTGCGTTGCTGTCATTACGCTACACCTTTTCCATATTGTCTACTTGCATCTGTTTGATGACACTGCTGCTTGTGGCGTGAGTGTGCAGCTTTATAAATACACAGCACTTGTACGCATTGACTCAGCAGATGCTGCTCATGCCTGCTTGCACATGTGGCAATCAGATGACATTGTGGCTGTGTGAGCCAATGTGCACTACAAATGCTACATCTGGCAGTTAGACAGCATTGCCTTGATCACGATGACATCAGCAAGGTACCTCAGTTATGAGTCTCATGTGCAGACTCTTTATGGACAACTCCACATGAACAACAGTGAACAGCCGTATGTTGTATCTGTCAGCTGCCATGCAGCGATGTACCAGTCTTTCTAGTCATGAAGTGTTTCCACTGATTGAAAGCATGCCTGATGTTATGCATTGATGTCTGTTGCATCCATTGATGTCTGTTGCATCAACAATTGAGTGCTGCTTTGAAATGTCTCTAGCCGCTGCCATGCGTCGAGTGTATGACAGTGCTGATGCAGGGATGTCACAGCGGCAGAGTCAACAGCAGCCTCCCATTGAGCACAACCTACCATGCACTTTGGAAGAGCTCTACAAGGGCAGCACACGCAAAATGAAGATCAGCAGGACGGTGCACAACGCTGCCGGACGGCCAGAACGAATATCAGAGATCCTCAGCATAGACATCAAGCCAGGCTGGAAGAAGGGTACCAGGATAACCTTCCCTGAGAAGGGTGAGTCTGCTTGTGCATGTCTTTGTAGTGTTGGTAGTGTTGAAGCATACCATGAGGCGTACCCCGTGAATCATACCATCTTTGCTGTTGAGGTAGTCAAGCCCTTGCGCTGGAATGATGTGAATGCATCTCTCATGGTCTGCTGTGCGTCCCTGTTTGTTGACAGTTGCTTCACTTAATAGATGCACTCTGAGCAAAAAAAGCCAGGGCAATGTTGCTCAGTTGCCGACTCACACAGCTCACTTTTCCTCACTTGATGTACTCACAAGTCATGTGTTGAAGTACTTCATATGCCATGATGTATCACTTGTGACACGCCATCTTGCTCTGGTGTTGCTGTCACGGTATAGCACTTCAGCAGTCATCGAATGCTGCGCCATCAAGCCTGTATCTTGACCACGCCTGAGTGCCTACATTTCTGCTGAGTGTCGTTGCTGTGCAGGCGATCAGCATCCTGGTGTCAAGGCAGCAGATGTAGTCTTTGTGATAGCAGAGAAACCTCACTCCCATTTCCGACGAGAAGGCAGCGACCTATATTACTCCCACAAACTGCCCCTTGTAGATGCTCTGTGTGGCGCAAGCTTCACCATCACACACCTGGACGGACGGCAGCTACCTATTGCAGTGAATGATGTCGCTGGGCCCAACAGTCAGAAAGTTGTTCGAGGGGAGGGGATGCCTCAGACCAAAACTGGCGGCAAAGGTGATCTCAGAGTACAGTTCAACATCATCTTCCCAAGAAGGATTACTGATGAGCAGAAAGCAGCGTTGCGGCAGTGGCTGCCCAATATGTAGGCAGCAGTTCTTAAAGGGTTGACAGTGTCAACTATGATGGCATTGATTGCAGCAGCTGTGCTCTGTTTGTGTTTTGGGTAGATGAGTAGCAAGCACTGGGGAGCTATTTGCCTTCACGCATCTCTGCTTGTTTTGTTGCTGTCTTAGCCCAAGCTGGGCCAGCCCTGACCATGCTGGAGACCGTGTGTCATGCATATGCCTGATAAGTGCATCATTAGGTGCCACCCTTGCGCAGTACCTTATCATGACTCCTTACCAGTGTATAAGTTGAAATGCAGACTTGAATCAGATCGACCTGAAGTTTTGTTCGACGAGGAAGCCATTATTATGCACTCGATTGCATGTCTTCATGGTGATCAAATGTACTCTGCTGCAAACTTTACTTCAAGCTTGCAATTGCTGCAGCGGCTGGGACATTCAATGACTTGATTCATGCAGTAATGATTGCAGCACAACACTAAGAGCTGCATCATTTGAACAGGAAGGCAGCTGCTTTGCGTGAGAAGAAGCTGAGTTAGCTGCATGCCAACCATGAAGGTGTGCACTTTGTTTATGTCCTTTGTGTTTTGGATTCCTGTGTGTGTTCGGAATCCAAACTTTCAGCTGGTCGGGGACCATGCTCGTTTAACGAAGCGCCCGTCTTGCGCACTGCATAAATCAGTGTTGCTGCCTGACTTCTTTGCAGCGAGCTGCGTCGTGTGCTAGAGTGTTTTTGATGAACTGACTGCTTGCCCATGCCCAGTCAAGGAAGCCTGATCTGTGCGTCAGAAGTGCTCCGGTCAAGCTGTTAGCATGTTGATCAAGCTCCTGCGCACGTTGGATTTGTCAGAGGGATCTAGGGTGCACAGGGTACGAAGCGTGGTGGCTTCAACCTGCTCTGGCTGGCTCTTGATAGGCAGGTGTGGCAAAACTGTCTTGGCAGTGACTGTCCTGGTAGTGATGTGGCACTGCAGGAGGTGCATGGACGGACAGTCACTGTTCTGCAGCACAGCGGCAAGGTTTATGCCGTGGATACTTCTTGCTTTCACCAGGGTGGTCCCCTCGGGACGCAAGGAGACATAGAGGATATAAACGGAGTAGCCTGTATACGGTGTCCATGGCACGGGTATAGGGTAAGCAACAGGCTTGCAACCTCACTTTGACCTCACTTTTTAGCGTGACCTCACAAGATGCATCCTTCATTTCTGCTTCAGTTCAACCTTGCTACTGGAGGGCATGTCCAGACAGACTTAAGTGGGAACGTCTGTGAGCAGCATGGAAAGCAGCGCGTCCACAGTGTCTATGATGGAGGGGATGGACACTACTGGTAAGTGCTGCAGTCCTCCCTCAGCTGTATGAGCAGAGTCTACTATCATGCAAGTTCAGGAGCTCACTGTTACATTATGCAGGGTGGACATCAATGTGGACGGCATACCTGCAGCCGCTAGTGATGTATACAACCTGCAAGAAAGCACAGGCGGTCTGGACTCTCAAGGGTTTGGACTGTCCTCGCAGAGTAGCACTGATACTGCCTTTCACCCAGTCTCTAACAACACAGACAGTCCAGACACCAGCAGCACTTTTGCTTTCAACAGCCAGGTGAACTGGGGCTGCCAGCCATTTGCAGGAGTAGGCAAGCGTCCTCTGGTATCACCCGGCTCATCACCTGTCAAGCAGAAGCCAAGGGTGAGATGCCAAACTCCAGCTGAACGCTGTATGGAAGCAGATTTGGACTATGTAGCAATAACACCTATGCTGCATAGCAGACGCCATCTACGTACGCACAGTATGTGAAGTGATGTTGTGGGGTAGCTGGATGTGTAGTTGGTTGCCAAGCTATCATCTGAGAGTTTTTGCCATCGGCGGAACAAGCAGGTACTTAGGTCTGCACCAATGGGTCAATGTTCTGCAGGTGTCAGAGCCAGAAGTGCTGGCATTCCGAGGCCGCAGAACTGGCACATCTCAAGTGAGACGCAAACTGGCGACGAATGCTGTGCTGCAACACTACAAGCCCCCGCCGACGGCGCCTGCTGCTGCTGGTGCACCCACAAGAGGAGTGCCTGTGCAGAGGACTATCAATGAGCTTTTCCAAAAACAAGCTGCTGCAACAGCTCTGGATTCTTTGGAGGACATGCAGCTGGCTTGACGCTTGGCAACATGCCATGTGATGTCAGTGTTAGTCAGTAAGGAGCTGTCTTGTATGTTTTGGTTGAGAGTATATTGTGACCCAGGGAGTCCCTCAGGTCAAATTTTGTATGACATTATCTAGAATATCCAGTGTCAATCATGCACAGTCCCCCTTGCTGTTGGCCCTTGGCATTTGACATGTGAAGTTCCCAAGATTTGGTGTGACCCCTCAAATGTAACATGTGGCAAAACTGAGCCTGTATAGCTCATGCGCGATGTAGTCGTGTGCAGTACTGATTGTGCTTTGCAGTCATGTGCAGTACTGATTGTGCTTTGCAGTCATGTGCAGTACTGATTGTGCTTTGCGGCAAATTTGCATGTGATGCATGGTGCACAATGCATACTCAGTATGCAGGAAGGCTTCCTGTAACAGGGATACAACAGTTATATCACCAAATGAATCGCATGCCACTGGCTGACTTGCAGTTGAATTCATCAGTGCAGCATGCCACTGACTGATGCCAAGGGAGCATGAACTTACTCCATGAACTTACTCCAAGTGCTGTGGCTGGTACCATTAGGAATTGCCCTAAATGTATTGCAAAGTACAGCTGCCATTCAGCACATTGCTAAGAGATCCTTTTTAGCTGCTTAGTGCATGCCCAAATCCTGCGTATTGCATGGGTATACGGCTGCAAGCCTGTATGCCTTTGGCCACATACAAGCCACATACAAGGTCAAGTTCTGGGGGCCAGCAAAGTACAACACTGGACTTGCTTGCTCATGCATGCTGAATAGTTTTTCTTTCTGAGAATAGTACTTTGTATATGATTTACATGGAGAGACGAAGACTGCAAAGGCCTGTAATTTTACGCTTATTATTAATGTTTGCAGCTGTAAACAACCAAAATTTTCAAGGACAGAGGCCCAAAAAGATACAGGGCAGCAAGCTGGACATCACAGTGCATCAAATCAAATAGATCAAATCGTCTGTAGCAATAGTCAAAATCACGCGGCTGACAAAAATTACTGCACTGTTGCTGCTTAGCTGCTGTCAAATTGTCTGTAGCAATAGTTAAAATCACAGGGCTGACAAAAAATACTACACTGTTGCTGCTTAACTGCTGTACTGGATCTTGCCGTCGACGCCATCAGGGAAGAAACCTCCAGCTTAGCTGCTGTACTGGATCTTGCCGTTTACGCCATCAGGGAAGAAACCTCCAGCTGCACCCGTGGCATTCAAGTAGGCAACAGCCAACACCTGTGAGGTGGTCCTGGAGAAGGCAACTGCATTGCTGTCGACAGGGGTCAAAATGTAGTCCCCAGTGGTAGCGTTGAAGATGCCCGCGTCATCCACCATGTTCATGGAAGCTGAACCGTCCAGTGTTTCACGAGCCATGGCAATTGCATTGATGATGGTTGTCACATTGGCGCCGTAGGGAGTCACAACATCACCATTCTGGATGAGTGCTGTGCGGATGTAGCCAGCGTGGTAAGCCTCAACTGCCATGATGCCTGCAGCCAGAATGACAAGTCAGTCTAGGGCACTGCAGTCTAGGGCACTGCAGTCTAGGGCACTGCAGTCTAGGGCACTGCAGACGAGACAAGTAAACAAAGGGACCCACAGAGCAGCAAGGTGCAGTCAGGGTGAACACGATGTAAGTCAGCAATTTGTTGGCAGAGGAACAAGCAAGGCAAGAACAAGCAAGACAAGGGTGCTGTACTGTAACAGGGAGTGAAGGTGTGGGCCTACCAGCAGCAGCTAGCATGATGTCAGAGCTCTGGAAGCTGGTCAAGGCACCCTTGTAGGCAGTCACACCGAGGTCCTCAAAGATAAAGGCACCGGTCAGAAAGTAAAGGTCGTTGGTGTACGGGACAAAGGGTGGTGACAAAGTGGTGCCAAGAGCTGCATCAGCTGCAGCGGCGAAAGCATCTCCAATGTTGACGAGAGGGCACTGCACTGAGTAGTTGCCCAAGGCTGTCCTGAGGTAGTTGACATGAGCAATTTCGTTGTTGGCTACATCCATTGCAATGCTGTAGATGTCGTCGTTGGTGAAGTTGGCTTGCTGGCAACCTATGGGCTGAGGGCCGCTGCCTGTTAGTTCAGCTGAGAGAGGGTGGCCAAACACTGCACAGGAGTAGTACTGAGCTTCCAAACACTGCAACCACAATGAAAGGCATGTTAGAAACGAACGCCAGCAAGCTTGCAAGTACGACTAAGTTGCAGAAAGGCATGATCGGTGTACCTCAAGATTGAGGGCAAAATTTAGGATGTCGGCATCAGTTGTAGCAGAGCTCTGCAAGAGTCTTCTTGCGTCTGCACCGACTGAGAAAATGGCCAGCAGACCCACGAAGGCCAGTGCTTTTGCAAGCCTCATATTGAACAGAATATACGAGCTGCGGAGTCAGCAAGCGTCAAGTAGACAACGTTGGTCGTGTTGAGCGGGACCTGCAAAAAACACGCACTGTCAGATCGCGGCCCGGGCAGGGTCGGAAGTTGGCCGTCTCACGATGCCTCATGAGATCATGCAGTGCTCAGTCAAAATTGTACCAGGATGTCATATGTCAGGAAGCAAACGCAGCTGATCACGGACCGGCAACAACAACTCACGGCCAGTCAGACACAAGCACACAAGCACAGGGAGAGCAGAAGTACCTAGCGAAGAAGTCTTTGTACTAGCACACTCTTGTCCGTCGTTGAGCTTGGCTGATCCTCGCAGCGCGCTTTATAGGAGTGGGACGCGTGAGCCAGCTGGCCTCGCGGCTGGGCTGCGTGCCACGTGCTAGAGATCTGCCTAATCTGGCCAAAAATTTACGTAAATCCATTAATTGTGCTGTAGCTTCGCACATTCCGCCGCTGTTTACGCCATCTAACCACTGTTTTAGATCGCCCAGTATAGCAGACACAAAAGTTACTTGGCCTGGCATAGAATTAGCATACAGCAGCAGTCAAAAGTCTGCATCCAAACATTTGCATTGCTGTACATTGCAGCATTCCTTTGCATCCCCAACTGCCTTAGTATCATGAGTCAGCTCATCACTGGGGATTGCGTGATCAAGTTCGAAAGGAATAGCTTTAGAGTTCAGCTGTCAGCGAGGGGTATAGCAATCTGCTTTGCCAAGGCGCAGCCCAAGGCGCAGCCGAAGGGGAGTTGTGGATTTTCTTTGTCTTTGTCTTTGTCTGCGTCTGCCGTCAAAGTCAAAGTCAAAGTCAAAGTCAAAGTCAAAGTCAAAGTCAAAGTCAAAGTCAAAGTCAAAGTCAAAAAGTCAAATAGCAACTACTCTGGCAAATTTTTGAGCACTTGCAAGTGATTGCAGG
>JAABUK010004887.1_pt1 | contig 21392 bp, 18 predicted proteins | sample 5559141 | NCBI WGS metagenome assembly JAABUK01 (sample SAMN10711869, study PRJNA513367) | rock metagenome | isolation source: Antarctica rocks | place: Antarctica: Victoria Land, Pudding Butte nord | collected 2016-01-03
AATGTGGATTTTAAAGAAAAAAGTAACAAAAAAGAAAATAGTAGTAATAATAGTAATATTATAAATAGAATTTGAATACAAATCTAAAGGACACAACAAATGCTGAAAAAGGTTATTTTGCCGGTAACAAAAGATTCTTCTTTCTTCACTCCTGACTTTGAACATATAATTTTTTGTAAAAAAATAAAATATGCCTGCTGATTCTTCCGGCGTAAATCTTAATCTGAAAGAAAAAGAGCAAAATTCTTTCGACGCCATCGTTACCTGCCCGGCATCAATAATTTTTAAATGCGAACCCGTTTAGCAGAAATATCTTTATTCTAATAAAATTCCTAAAAAACAATATTAAACGGATTGGATTCTACAATGCTAAAACAATATAAATGGACAGCCGCCGGAGTATTGTTTGCTATATTGTGGGCGTCTGCATCAACAGCTACTAAAGCAGGTTTGGCAGAGGCGCAGCCGTTGGTAATTGCAGAGGTGCGGTTTATAATTGCTGCAACATTAATGTTGTTATTTTCACACATTATAAAAAGACAACGGCTGCCTGCAAATAAAGAATGGAAGTATCTTGCTGTGTATGGTTTGCTCAACATTACTGTTTATTTGGGATGTTACATTGTGGCTATGCAGCACGTTACAGCAGGCGTGGGTGCACTGACAGTAGCTACAAATCCTTTGTTTATCGTTTTTTTATCTGCAGTCTTTTTAAATAAAAAATTACGGGCACCGATTATAATTGCCATCGTATTGGGAACGTCAGGAGTGATGATTGCTGCATGGCCTTTATTAAAACAAGCAACTGTAACCGCTGGCGGATTGCTGCTTTTATTGTTCAGTATGTTGTCTTACTCTGCAGGCGCTATTTATTTTTCTTCTAAAAAATGGAATGGTTTGCATTTGTTTACTATCAACGGATGGCAAACACTGATAGGAGGATTTTTATTGTTGCCCTTTACTTTGCTTTTTTACAGGAATAATTATAACCATTTCACCATACATTTCTGGATAAGTGTTTTATGGCTTGCCATACCGGTATCTGTTTTTGCGGGGCAATTATGGCTGTGGCTCTTACAAACAAATACAGTAAAAGCAGGCTTATGGTTGTTTTTATGCCCGGTCTTTGGTTTTGCAATAGCAGCCTTGCTGCTGCATGATGTTATCAGCCGCTATACAATTGCCGGAGTTATACTGGTAATGACAGGATTATTTATAGCACAAAAAAACTCAAAATAAAAATGCCGGCGGATGGCTGGCACTTATGAAAAATTTTAGATTACAAAACAAAATAACCAGTAAATTCCTTAGGGTTTTAATTTTCCTTCAATCCCGTCATCCATTGTTTTACCAACGACTACTGAGGCCATAATTTTAAAAAAAGATACCATTTTTCCATGTTTCGTATCCCAGTAGTAAGCGTCTGAAGGTGTTATTTTCAATAAAGTCAAGTTAGGATCATCTTTGCCTTTCTGGAACCAGGTTTTAATTATTGGCGTCCAAAGTTCATCAATTTTCTCTTTATCTTCTGTTATAACAACGCTGCCTTCTACAGACAAATAATCAGATTTCCCAGGGTCGCCATACAATAGCTGAACTTTATTTTTGTTGCCTATTTCCCTGTTTTTATTACTTTGTTTACTGCTGAAAAACCAGATTGTTCCATCATCTTCTACAGCTTGTGTGCTCATAGGCCGTGCGCTTATAGCATATTCACGGGTAAAAGTGCAAAAAAGGCAGGTCTGGTCTTTAGCAATCTCAATAATTTTTTCAATTGCTTCTTTGTCTTCAAGGTTTCTAATGTCTCCCATAATGAATGTTTTAAGAATACACATAAAAATATTGCCTTAGTCAATTGCCGCAATCGTTTAAGCTTTGATTTTAGAATAAGAAATAATATTAAACATTGAGTCATAGAAATGAGGAAGCGGTTTCACAAAAAGAATATGAAGCAAAACAAACTCCTTTTGCACCTGTTGTATTCCGTTCATAATCCATCAGATTTCAATTTTGCAAACACCTGATTGATATTTGCAAATAACCTGTCTTCTTTTCGTGCCATCTTTGTATCATCAAATTAAAAACAAATAAAGATGGAATTAGCCAACAACAAAATTTTGATTACCGGCGGTGCAAGCGGCATTGGCTTAGGTCTCACCGAAAGATTTATTAAAGAAAACAATACCGTGATTATTTGCGGAAGGCGCGAATCAATTTTAAAAGAGGTTTCTGATAAATTCCCTTCCGTAATTACGAAGGTGTGCGATTTATCTGTTGAAGCAGAACGGATAGAACTTTTTAAATGGGTTTCAGAAAATCACAGCGATTTGAATGTGCTGGTCAATAATGCCGGTATGCAAAACTGGATGAATATTTCAGATGCGGATTTTTTTCAACGTGCAAAAGTGGAAATTACGACTAATATTGAAGCTCCTCTTCATTTATGTTCTCTTTTTATTCAATTAGAATCTTTAAACACTATTGCCAATGTAACATCAGGATTATCTTTTGCGCCATTCGCAAAAGTGCCTGTATATTCTGCCACCAAAGCATTTTTTCATTCGTTGACGCTTTCTCTTCGCCATGTATTGAAATCGAAAAATATAGAGGTGATAGAAATCATTCCGCCAGCACTTAATACGGACCTTGGCGGAAAGGGATTACACAATGCAGCACCGCCTGTCAGCGATTTTATAGCATCCATTTTTGAACAGTTGAAGCAAGGAAAAACCGAACTCACCTTTGGTTCCAGCGAAGCCAGAGCCAAAGCAGGAGCTGAAGAATTGCAAAAAGCTTTTAATCAATTAAACACGAACTAACAAAAAACAACAATGGAACTGCATGACAACACCATTTTAATCACTGGCGGCACAAGTGGACTTGGTTTAGAATTCGCCACCCGATTACTTGATTTAGGTAACACGGTAATCATTACCGGAAGAAATCAGGCTAAGCTTGACCAAACAAAAAAACAGTTACCCAAAGTTCACACATTTCAAAGCGATGTTAGCGACCCAAAGGCAATAAAAGAACTATATGAAAATGTAACAAACCAATTTCCGGACCTAAATATTTTGATAAATAATGCAGGCGAAATGCGTATTTTAAACCTGCGCGACACTTCCCTTGATTTGCTGAATGTTACTCGTGAAGTTGAGATAAATTTGATGGGCCCCATTCGTATGATACAGCAATTTTTGGCGCATCTTACAACAAAACAAACTGCCGCAATAGTAAACATTACATCAGGACTTGCGCTTGTTCCGTTTCCGCTGTCGCCGGTTTATGGCGCTGCCAAATCGGGTCTTCATTCCTATACGCAATCTTTACGGGTGCAATTAAAGAAAACCAACATCAAGGTATTTGAATTAGTTGCACCCGCTGCTAACACGCCTCTAAATGATAAGTTTACTGATGTAGATGGCTTTGACCCTAAATCGCTGATGGAACCTGGTAAAATTGCAAATATCGCCTTAGAAGGATTAAAGAGCAATAAATTTGAAATCTATCCCGGCATATCCAAAATTATGAAAGTTATGGCGCGGGTTGCTCCTAAATTTCTTCTAAGCCAGACCAGCAAGGTTGGGGCAAACATAATGCAATAAACCCCGGGTTTTTTAGTTGCGCACTTAACAGGACTCAAGAAAATAGCCAGTCTGATTAAATGCCAGCTTCAGCCAAACTCTCTTTATTCTTTCTCTTGTTTATTGTTCTGGTTCACACGATTATTATTATTATTAAAGAAATATAATGAGAAATCTTATTTAACATTTTATTCGTACATTCGGTCAGTTTATTTCTACCCTTTGAAATCTCCTGTTGCATATTATCTGATGTTGCTTTACATTACTGTAATGTTTAAACCGTTGATACCTATTCTCAGCGATTTGTGGGATCATGAGTTTAATGAAATAGAACATATTTCCATTGTTCATGCTAAGTATGGAAGTCACCACCTGCAAAAAGAAGTGGGCGATTCAGGTGCCGATAATAATCAAAAAGGTCAAACTTCTTTGAAGTCAGAGGACCAGGTTCCGTTTCATGTATCAACAACAGCACACGCATTAAATTTTCCAATCACCTTACCAGCTAAAGAATTTTTTCTTCTAAAATTACACAAACTCTTCGCCGTCTTTATTTCAAGGGGAGGTCCGCCTCCTAAGTTTTCTTGTTAAAATATTTGTTCTTTAGCCTGTATCTATTACAGGCAAAAACGCATGTCAGTATTGATACAACAATATCTGCCTTGCATTATAAATTATTTGAAACAAAAAAACTTATGAAAAGTAATCAAACTTTACTTATAAAAAAACTTCCGGAAAGAGAGGCACATTTTAAAGTCGGAAAATTAATTTTTTCAATTTTCCTGGCTTTTCTTTCTGTTATTTCAGCAGTAAAAGCACAAAGCTTAATAACCGGAAAAATAATAGATGCCGTAAGTCGCCAGCCGCTGGAGTCTGTAAACATAGAACAATCAGGCAATAATAAAAACACAGCACTTACTGATCATTATGGCAACTTTACCATTAGCGTAAATAATAAAAATGCAACCCTGCTTGCCTCTTATATTGGATATAAAGCAATAAATATAAATTTAGCCGGCACAAAGGATGTAAGAATAGAAATGCAGCCTGACTTAGTTAATCTGAAAGATGTCGTCATTACATCTGGTAACGGGCAACAAAAATTCAGCACCCTTGCTAAAGTTGATCTTGATTTGAAACCTGTAAGGAACACCCAGGAGTTACTGCGCCTTGTGCCCGGTTTGTTTGTTGCCCAGCATGCCGGAGGCGGCAAAGCCGAACAGATTTTTTTACGCGGTTTTGATTGTGATCATGGTACAGATATACAGGTAAGTGTAGACGGAATGCCGGTAAACATGGTTTCTCATGCTCACGGGCAAGGTTATGCTGATTCGCATTTCATTATACCTGAAACCATTAATAATATTGATTATGGTACCGGGCCTTACTACACCCAGCATGGCAATTTGAATACTGCCGGATACGTGAGCTTCTCTACTTATAACAACATACCGCAAAGCCGCATACAGGTAGAAGCCGGACGATATAATACTTTTCGCACTTTGGCAATGATTGATTTATTGAAGAAAAATAAAGACAAACAAAGCGCCTATATCGCAGGGGAGTTTAATTATACAGACGGTGCAACTATTCATCCTCAGAATTTTAACCGCTTTAACATTTTTGGAAAATATAATCTCGCAATTTCTGACCATACACAATTAACTGCATCATTATCCGGCTTCAAAAGTAAATGGGATGCATCCGGACAGATTCCTGAAAGAGCAGTCAGGGAAGGAATAATTGACAGGTTTGGCTCTATTGATCCCACGGAAGGTGGACAAACGGAAAGATACAATGCAAATCTTCTTCTGGCTCATACTTTTGCTAACGGGATCTCCTGGGAAAATCAGGCCTACTACACACGCAACATATTCAGTTTATATTCTGACTTTACCTTTTACTTCAACGATCCGGTAAATGCAGATGAAATAAACCAGGCAGAAAAGCGAAATATATTTGGTTACCTTTCTAAAATAAATAAGAAAAGTATACACAGTAGCTATACTTTAAACAGCATTTACGGGGCAGGCATAAGGTATGATGCCACAAATCCTACTTACCTGGCACATACCACTAAACGCCGGTTTTTAGATTACGTAAAACTGGGAAACATAAAAGAAGCTAATGCCTTTGGTTATATACAGCAGCAGATCAGTACCGGGCGTTGGTTTATAGATGCAGGGTTACGCTTAGATTACCTTCATTTTAATTATTCAGATAAACTTGCTACCCAACAATTGCCTGCGCAAGGCAAATCTATTGTCAGTCCGAAACTTAATATTCAATATACTGTCAATCCCCAACTGCAACTATATGTAAAAACAGGAAAAGGTTTTCATTCCAATGATACGAGAGTTGTAGTAGCAAATGATGGACATCAGATATTACCAGCAGCTTATGGTTCAGACCTGGGGTTTATAGTGAAACCAACTAAAAACATCATTTTAAATGCAGCAGCCTATTACCTCTATTTGCAGCAGGAGTTTGTTTATGTAGGTGATGATGGTAATATAGAGCCAAGTGGCAGAACCCGGAGAATTGGCCTTGATATTATTGCACGTTATCAAATTACAACAAACATATTTGCCAATGCTAACCTGAACTTCACTAAACCACGATCAATAGACGACCCAAAAGGAGAAGATCATATACCTTTAGCGCCAACGTTCACCAGTACAGGAGGAATATTCTACAAAAAGAAAGAAGGATTTAATGGCGGAATAACTTACCGCTATATTAAAGACAGGCCGGGTAATGAAAATAACACTATTGTGGCCAGGGGATACTTTCTATTGGACGGTTCGATCAATTACACAAAGACAAAATATGAAGTAGGTCTGGCAATGGAAAACATATTAAATACTGAATGGAACGAAGCACAATTTGCAACAGAATCAAGGCTGTTAAATGAACCTGCAGCAATAACAGAATTAAATTTCACTCCCGGCATTCCCTTTTTTATAAGAGGGAAGATTGCTATATTTTTCTGAATTGTTACTATTAATATTCAACATTTTATTAAGTTCTATTTGTCTGTTGAATAAGCAACTTCATAACTTTTAATTACTTTGATTTTTTCTACCGCTATACCATTTATATAAAACAAAATATAAGTGGTTTTATCAAATAACAAATAAGATGCTATCAATATTTAAGATGCTATCAATATTTATATCTGGCACAATAGAAATTTGCGGTATCTATAACAGCAGTTATAAAATAATAACGACAATAACAAAGGGCATTAATCCTTTCGTCCTCCGGCATTTACACAAAAAGAGGCTGTACTATAAGTAAGCCTCTTTTCTCTAACTATTATTAATCCAACAAAGTGTAAATATACCTTAAGCTAAAAATTACCCTGCAATAAACAATTTTGCTATAGTTAAAACATCTCCTAATGCTAATGGTTCGTCAAAAGCTTCTGTTGCTGCACTTGATGAAATCGTTACTCCATTTGCCGTTATACCCGTTATTTTTACAGTAGCCTGTGTATCAAGTTCTTCTCCGTTATATATAGGTTGGGCCGGTGCTGGCAGACCTCCAGAGTCATTACCGGTAATCCATGGTTTTTGGTTTGCACCTCTCGCCCTGCGCATCAGGCGCAAGTGAGATGCATGCCGTGCCTCTACCGAATGTATATTAAGAGCTGCTCCTAAGATTGTTTTATTACCTGCCAGGTTAGGAGCCTGGCCTTTGTACGCTCTCACACCGGTATCTTCAAATGCCTGGGCTAAAGCAAGAAATACATCGTAATTAGAAAACGGATTAAAATTGCCTTTAGCCGTAAAGTCAAAGGTTGGCTTTGGCACTGCATTGGTCGTTAAAACAGATTGAAGAAAAGCAACATGATTGTTTTCATCATTACGTATCAAAGTTAATGCGGCAAGATCGGCACCGGCAGGTATCAAACCCGCGGTGGCGACACCGGTTGTATAAAATTCTGCTTCAAGATATTCTAATGTCAAAGCAAAATTTAAAATTGCATTTACATCGGCAGGTTGTGTTTGTCCGTAGGCTTTTTGAAATAAACTGCCTATTGCAAGCGGTATTGCCGACAAAGCTGCTTTTGTTCCAAATCCTGCCATATTTTTAATTGCTGCCCGGCGCGGGCTGATCCTTTCATTAAATTCAGGATCAATCTTTTCTATTTCTTCAAATATATTTAATAAGTTCATGTTTTTTGGTTAAGAAGGTAAATTACTTGCGTTGATTTTAGTTTTTATATATTTTCCTGCCACACTAAGCACCATTGAGGGCGACCTGGATATTTCCAGACCTTTATTATCTATAACATCACTTCCTACAAAAGAACCCGGAGTTATGAGATCTCTGATGAAAGCAGCATGACGTGCCTCTACAGAAACAATTTTGCCGGCTAAGGTTAAGTAATCTTTAGACGTTATTAACGGGCCTGCTCCGTTATATGCCGAGACACCTAAGTCTTCAAAGGCTTTGGCAGTTGCTAATACACTTTCGCGTTTAGTAAAATCTATAGAGCTGAAGTCAACCTCGAGCGCAGTTATAGCCCCACCTGCGAGGGCTGCTTTAAAGAATTCGCGATGTGCTATCTCATGATCACGAATGTCTGTGAGAAGAGCTTTCTCATCAGCCGACATGTCTGCATAAGGCGTGGCTATTACCTGGATATAAAACGCAGCTTCTAATTGTTCCAAGGCATAAGCGTAATTCAAAATGCCAACATCCCCGCTTCCAAGGTTTACACCAGTGTTCATACTGCTGTTATCATCCTTTTTGCAGGCTGATGCTATTAATACCAATCCTGAAGTTGCTCCTGCATAATTGAGAAATTTCCGACGGGAAAATGGGGATGCTGCCTTGCCTGGCTCAACATCTGTTTTGTCTTTTGCTGAAACTATTTTTTCGATCATGAAAAACTTTTTAGGGTGATTAATCTTTTAAAAAATTTTATTAATTACGGGAATAGTTACGAGAACCGTTTTATTGCAGTTTTGCTATTTTTTCTCTGCTTTTCTTATTAACTTTCTCTTAGGAGTCATCCTTTTTTTATTTATAACAAAGCGGACATTTTTCATAAAAGTTTCAATTATGATATAGGCTAAAAACAATTTATAAATTAATTTTTTTTACTATGATACATTTACCGTTTTTTATAGTAACTTAGTATTATTAAAAGATTTATAGAAAGAATAGTAAGGGCACAAAGTATCGTATCAGGTAATTTATATTTTATCCGGCAAAAGGTTTATTTAGCAAATACGTATCGCAGGTGTTGTTTTACTTCTCCAATCTCCTTGACTAACTTTAGCCTTCTCTCCTATTCTGTTAATTAAAACAGTATCAGGTAAAAGAGGGGGAATGCTGCCAATTATTTAAAGTATTTTATCAACTATAAAAATTAAATCATGGAAGATTTTTTAACTATGCTGCCCGGTATTATAATAATTGTTGGTTTCAGCCTTAGTTTAATTAAAAACAAGACTCAAAAGCAGTAATATATTCAATAAATTATACATTCTTATTTCTTTCCACGGAGAGTTTAGTGCATTATTTTGTTTTTATTTAAAAAATATCAAGGGCTTTGCTAACATTTGTCAGCAAAACAGGTTAGTAATTTCGTTTAGTTAAATACTAAAGAATAGCGGCTAAAAAGTAAATGATAGAAGATCGGTCAATTTTAAAACCTAACTTTTTAATGAGAACTTCTGTCTGCTTGCTTTTTTTGAAGGTATCCATGCTGCTAAAACTGAGATAAATATAATGGTACAAGCCACAAGAACAAAATCACCAGGAACCATCTTTACAGGATAATAGTCAATTATAAAGCTTCCTCCTGCCAGCTTCAGCAGCTTATACTTGAGTTGTAAAATACAAAGCAGTATGGCTAAAATGATACCTAAACCGCCTCCAAAGGCAGCAAGCAGAAAGCCTTCATTAAGAAAAATACGCTGTATATAACCGTCATTTGCACCCATTGCTTTCAGCACGGCAATATCTTTTTGCTTCTCCAGCACCAGCATGGTAAGCGCGCCAATCATATTAAACGCCGCAACAACCAGTATCAATGAAAGAATGCCGTATATCACCCATTTCTCTACCTGCATTACACTATATAAGCTTTGGTTTTGCTGGTAACGGGTCTCTACTTTATAATTATTCCCCAATAGTTTTTGCAAACTTTCCATGACTTCGCTGGTTTCTGAGCCATCGTTTAATGCAACTTCCGCGGCGCTGTACTCGTCTGGGCCAAGATCGAGCATATACTTCATAAAACCAATATTGGTGATAGCGTACTTGTTATCAAAGTCCTGCTGCAGGTTAAAACTTCCGCTCACATTTGCATTATAAGAATTGAGAGCATCAAGACCTGAAAAATTAGTGGCTTTTAAATTAGGGAGATAGACGGTCAGCGGCGTAATATTCATTCCCGGTTCTGCACCTACAGCATTTTCGATGCCTGCTCCTAAAAATAACAAAGGTTTGTCCGTTGTACCTCTGTCAAACCTGCCTTTAAAAACGTGCTTACCTAAACCGCTTACCTGCGTATAAGCATCGTCTACACCTTTGAGATATATTATACTCTGAAACTCATCATTTACCAATACAGCTTTTTCTTCTGCAATTGTGCTTATTTGTTTTACACCTGCTGTGCCTTTAATGGCTGAAAGCTGCTTAGGAGTAAGGAGAAGAAATTTACTGCTGGCCGGGGCAATTCTGATATCAGTATAAAAATCAGCATAGAGACCTTTAACAAGATCTTCAAAACCGTTAAATACGCTTAATACCAATATCAGCGCAGCAGCGCCCACAGCAATGGCAAGCACACTGATCCAGGCAATAAGATTGACAGCGTTCGTTGTTTTTTTTCCTTTAAAATATCGCCAGGCAAATAAAATGGTCATATTACTGTTGAGGCAGTGAAAGCGGCAACTGATTTAAATATCTGAGTCTTTTTTTTCTTCTTCGCCTGTATTGATTTGTTTAAAAATGTCTTCCATTTTAAAAACGTAATCTAAAGTATCGTCTAAATAAAACTGAAGAATGGGAATGCGGCGCAACTGGTGCTTTACCCGTTCGCTTAATTCCTTTTTTACTTCCCAGGCCTTGCTCTGTATTTTCTTCATTGTTGCATTTGCATCCGCCACCTGAAATAAGCTCAGGTATATTCTTGCCTCCAAAAGGTCTGGCGTCACCTTAACTGATGCAATTGAGACCATTCCACCGTCTGTCATATTTAGTCCGAGCCGTACAAATATGTCGTTTAATTCCTGCTGAATAACTGCCGCCACCTGCTTTTGTCGTTTTCCTTCCTGCATCTGTTCTGTTATTTATCCTTGTAAAATTAGTTACTTTGTAGTTATCTGAATGATTTAAAACACTAATGAGAAAATATTCGCGTCTTTTTAAGTATCTCCGCTTCTTTAAAGGAAACATTGTTCTTTATTTTTTATTCACTGTTTTATCCATCATATTCTCACTGCTTTCACTGGGAACGCTGCCATTTTTTTTAGGCTTAATATTTAAACCTGGCCATTTAGTGACAAGTAAACCGCAAGGCATACATGGCTCAGGAGATCTTATTAATTATATCAATTACCAGATAAGTCATGTTATTATATCGAACGGAAGTAAAGGGCCAGTTTTGGCGCTGGCATTAATTTGCATAATTGTTGTTCTATCTGTGCTGCTAAAAAATCTCTTTCTCTATCTTTCTTTTTATGTGCTGGCTCCTGTTAAAAATTCGATAATGACAAGGTTGAGAGAAGAGCTGTATGATAAACTGCTGCAACTGCCCATAGGCTTTTTCACTGAACAAAGAAAAGGTGATGTAATGAGCCGCATGACTAACGACATCGGAGAGCTCGAAGGATCGGTAGTCGGCACCATGGAAGGTTTTATAAAAGATCCTTTAAATATAATTATTATACTGGGAGCGCTCATTTTTATCAGCCCGCAGCTTTCATTGTTCCTGCTGGTTTTTTTACCGATTACCGGTCTTATAATTGGCCGGGTAAGCCGGTCTTTAAAAAAACATAGCAATACGGCGGCCATTATGCTGGGCGAAGCTTTGTCTGTGCTTGATGAAACGCTGGGCGGCCTGCGGGTTATTAAAGCTTTTAACGCAGAAAAATTGCTGCAAACAAAATTTAATACTACTAATAACGACCTATATCACCTACGCAACCGCATGCAGTTTCGCCGTGATCTCGCCTCGCCTCTTAGTGAAGTATTGGGGGTAACGGTTTTGTGCGGCATTTTATGGTTTGGCGGCCGTCTGGTTTTAAGCGGTCACTCAGGCCTTACGGCCGAAGGGTTTATAATGTATGTAGGTATTTTTACGCAGATAATTAACCCTGCAAAAGCGCTGTCTTCTTCGTTTTATAATATGCAGAAAGGAACAGCAGCTATTGTGCGGATAGAAGAAATACTGAATGCCCCGGTAAAAGTAGATGAAAACGTGAACGGATTAAAACTCGCTGCTTTTACGGATTGCATCGAGTTTAAAAATGTAAGCTTTTCTTACGATGATAAAGTAATACTTAAGAATATTAACCTGAAGATTGAAAAAGGAAAAACAATTGCACTCGTAGGCTCGTCAGGAGCCGGTAAAAGCACTTTGGCAGATCTCATTCCCCGTTTTCATGATGTTACCAGCGGAGAAATCTTGATTGACGGAGTTAATATTAAAGATTATTCATTGTTTTCGGTAAGAAAACAAATGGGCATTGTAACGCAGGAACCAATTTTGTTTAATGATACCATTGCCGCTAACATAGCATTGGGAATGGAAAATGCAACCGGTGAGCAAATTGAAAATGCGGCAAAAATTGCTAATGCCGACTATTTTATTCAGCAAAAAGAGGCGGGATACAAAACAAATATTGGTGACCGTGGCGGCAAGCTAAGCGGCGGCGAAAGACAAAGACTTACTATTGCCAGGGCTGTATTAAAAAATCCGCCGGTTTTAATTTTAGATGAAGCCACATCTTCCTTAGACACCGAGAGTGAAAGACTGGTGCAGGACGCCATAAATAATATGATGCAAAACCGCACGTCAATAGTAATTGCACACCGGCTCAGTACCATCCGCCATGCCAGTGAAATAATTGTTATGCAAAAAGGTGAAATAGCCGAACGCGGCACACACAACGAATTATTGGCCCGCGGAAGAATTTATAAACGACTGGTTGATATGCAGGAGGTAAAATAAATTTATTGCCGTTTTGCAGTTGTTTATTGCATAGCAAAAACGCCTCTAATATAAAAAGAGACAAAATCAACTGGCGTAATGAAAATTTAAAAAAGCCAAAACCAACAGTGTCGATAATCACGCCCTTAGAAATTTGGGTAATGCAGCAGAGTTATGTATGTTATGCGTTGAACTAACATCGCCTATATTGGTAATGCGCTTTAGCTGTTGTATTTTATAGTTTGATTTTCTCATTTTAAAAAAGATAAGATGATGGAAAAAAAATCAGTAAGTCCTCAAGCTGTTGAGGACTTGGAAAAAGCCAGTCAGTATCTTTTCTTTGGCTTTTACAGTCAAAACACTATCCGCAGTTATTTATCACAATTACGTTATGTCTTCGTTTATTACTCCAATGTACATCTGGCTGAGTATATAGAAGATAGGATGCCACAGTATTTACTTTACCTGGCAAGAACGTTCAAGTGTAGTTGTGTAAAATGCAAGATGGCCGCCCAAAGCATCTCTTTCTTTTTTCGTTATGTACTAAACTGTCCTTATGTTATTCCTGGCCCTTATCTATCCCCGTAAAAGCACCAAACTTCCACTTGTTATGAACGCTGAAGAGGCAAAGGCTTTAATCAATGGGTTAAAAAATGTAAAGCACCATATCATATTGATGGTTTTGCACCGCAAAGAAATGCGGCTTGCAGAAATATGTGCATTAAGGATTGCAAATATTGACAGTAAGAATATGCGCTATTAAAGTGATGCAGGATAAGGGACCCAAAGACAGGTCTGCATTTTTGAGTGTGCATGTATTTGCTTTAGCTTAGGGCTTATTATCTGATTTACAGCCGCAGGTGTATTTATTCAACAGAAGCAAAGCAGGCAAAGCTTTTCATCTTCGTAATGTTTAGCACCTGGGTACAGAAAGCTGGGATATAAATGGGACTTGACAATGAAACTAAATTGGGCCGGTTAGTGTTTGCGAAAGTTTTTGAGCGAGGAAAAACTTTCGTTTATTTCTATAAGGTATTGACATTAGGTTTTTTAAAAAAATTGTTATTGTTACGAGATGCGAAAAGATTCGCATATATTTGAGTTATCGGCAACCTTACCAGCGACAGTACAAACTCAAACTTCGTGACTTGACCAAACAGTAAAACAAAAACAACGACACTTTGGCGACAGAAGCACCAACAATTAGCAGCGACCTTTTCAAGGACATTTTGCAAGACGACCAACTTACACAGGCGGAGGACTTACAAATTTTTCGGACAATGTATGCTATGAGCCGACACGAAGGCACAGCAACCGATATTGCAAAAGTTTTAGGTTATGCTGACAAGGCAGCAGTAGTAGGAAAAATTGTTGGACTTGGTTTACGCATCGTTAAAAAACATGGCATTGACAGACGAGTTAGAGATAATGGCAAAGCTGCAAACTGGGATTTGTTCTTCACGGGCTACGACAAAGGAACATTCTTTGTTTGGCAACTCAAACCCGAACTCATTCAAGCGTTAGAAGAACTATCATTAGTTGACAGCACAACAAAAATTTCAATTCAGAATAGTTACCTCTTTGCTTGGAACCCCGACAAATGGAAATGGGAAGACCTTGAAAATAACATTGAAGAATTACAAAATAAAGGCACGACAACTTTGCGTTGGAGTTGCAGAAGTCACAAGAGTATAAGAATTGGCGACAGAGCTTTTTTAGTAAGATTAGGTGATATTCCGAGAGGAATTATGGCATCTGGATATGTTGTATCAGAACCTTTTTTATCACCTCATTGGAATGGTAAAGACAAAGACGTTCCAAGAGTGCTTATAGAGTTTGATGTTATTCTAAATCCAAACAAAGAACCTATTCTAACTCTTGACTTACTCAAAACAGGCAACCTAACTAAACAACATTGGACACCGCAGGCATCAGGCATTTCAATTCAAACAGATTGCGTTGAAGAACTTGAAGCAACATGGTTTGAATTTCTAACAACTCAAAACATTCGTGTTAATCCTTTTACAGTTTCAGGCGACACACCGCAAACATTTACAGAAGGGACAGCAAACCAAATCACTCAAACGAGATACGAAAGAAATCCTTATGCAAGGATAGCTTGTCTTGAACATCACGGCTTCACTTGTTCAGTTTGCACTTTCAATTTTGTAAGTAGATATGGTAAGTTAGGCAGCAATTTTATTCATGTTCACCACTTGACACAAGTTGCAACAATCGGTAAGGCATATACAGTTGACCCAATCAACGACCTTAGACCTGTTTGTCCTAACTGCCATGCAATGCTACATAAACAAAATCCACCATTAACAATTGACGAATTAAAATCTCTGCTAAAATGAAAGTGCATGACTTCGGACGGAGAGAAAGGCAGCCGATAACAAAAGTATTTGCAAAAGCAGGGCTGAACAATGTAACATCAGCTACGTGCAAGCATCAGCAGTGGTTCGGGCTGACATTTATAAATTTGGCTTTTAGTTGTTAATTTCAACTTTATATTTTCAATTGGGCATTTGTACCGGGCAGACGAACAATGAATTCCCTGCCTTCGCAAATACTCCAACGTTGTACGTCACCCTTTTTGGACACACCCCGCTAACTCAAACATCATAAGACTTTGCCGACGCTGCCTCACGCTATTTTTAGCACATTTGCAAGGCACACAAAACCCCGACACAAAGCCAACCTTGCAAAAGAGCTAAAAATGCCAACGCACAACCCGTACACCAAACTGACGAATATCTATCAACATTATGTTGAAAACTTCTGCAATCAATCTTTGCTCAACGATGCAACTGTATGTAATTTTAGATTACTTATAGCAAGTTATAGCAAGATAAAATGGAAACAATTAGTACAACGGAAAAAGAGAAATCAATAAGTTTTGTAAGCAACGAGATTGCACCGACTACTGGAATAACGCTTAATATTCTTGAAATAATACCTTCCAAGGAAAGTGTATTGGTTTTTTCAACTCCATTCAAAGACAATGTAATTAAAGAGTATCGAAAAAAATATAAACAGCATTATTTCCATCGAAATGGAAATACAATTTACGCATGGAATTTGGAAAGTGAAACAGAACTTTCATTGCCTAATGAATTCACACATGAACAGATTAACCGCACAGATGATACTCTTACATTCAACAAGATTATAGAATCTGCACTTGAATATTTGTTCAAATCAAAAGGCAGAGATGTTTACAAACCGAAATACGGTTCAGCATACGAATTAAAATTACCGCAGGGAGTAAAAAATTTTCAGGGGTTACAAGTTGTTCCTATTTTAAATTTTGCAGTTCATCCGCTTTATAGTGTGCAGGACAAAAAACAAATTGCTGCCTTGTCATTACGCTACTCTACCAAATTTGAATTCACAATTTCAGAAGCAGAAATAAATAAGCAGAACATTGACACAAGAGGTTGGTTCAGAAATTCAAAAGGAGAAATTGCAGCCTCAAGAGATAATACAAAAAAATTTCTTTCTGCTATTGGACAAAAATCCGCATTTGATGCTCACCTTAATTCTTTGAATTCAGACGACAACACTTACAAGCAGTTTATATTTTTTGTAAAACATTTCAAACAGCAAATTATAAAAATGTTGTGCATGCCTGACGGTTTGAGCATTTTTGATTTTCTTTTTCATCACATTCCAAATTCAAACTTCAAGGATGATACTGTAAGCAAGCCGAAATATTATTTTTATCAAGACAGAAATGGTTTTGGCAAATACACTCAGGAACTTTTGATGGAATTGAAACCATACTCTTATGATTACTTCAACAGCCGAGATTCAAAAATCTTGGTGATTACAAAAGATGCTTATGAAGGCACAACAGAAACTTTTATTAAGAAAGTTGAAGAGAGATTAAAAACAGTTTTCCATTTAACTAAACTGCAATTTGACTTTCTGAAAATTGAAGCGAATAAAAGCACTTACACCTCCATAGTTGACGAGAACGATTGTAGTAAATATGATTTGGCTGTTGTAGTTGTTTCGGCTGCCGATAAACCAATTTCCAAAGATAAATCTCCCTACTTTTTAACAAAAGCAAAGCTAATCAATGAAAAAGTTCCAACACAGGAATTAACCATTGAAGTAATGAAGAAGCAAGACAAGCTAATTTACGATGCAGTAGCCTTGAACATTTATTCAAAAATGGGTGGTACAGCTTGGACAGTTGAGCAAGTGCCAAAAGCAAAAGCCGAAATTATTATCGGTATAAGTTCAACCGTCAATACTTACAAAGACAGGATAATTGGTTTCGCAAACATCTTTGACTACAACGGCAGATACCTAATTGGCGATTGTAGTACAGTTAGCAATTCAGAAAACTATGCTGACAATTTAGAAAAGAATTTGACCGAAGCAATAAAAAACATTATTCAGTCAAAAAACTTAAAGCCAGCAGACCCGATTCGTTTAATCTTTCATTTGACTAAAGAAGCAGGGAAAGAGCATGAATTGAAAGCAATTGAAAAATCACTTTCAAAATTTAGGAACTACGATATTCAGTTTGGTATTGTGCATTTATCATTCAATCACAATTACAGGTTATACAGGAACAGTGGCAAAGAAACTTTAATGCGTGGCTCGTTTGTGCAACTGTCACACAGGCAAGCATTGTTACACATGGGTGCATATACTAAAATTCCAATTTTAATTCAGATTGATAAGCGTTCAAATTTTGTTGACATCTACGATACAAGCAAGCAGGTACTTTACTTCTGTCATTTGTGCTACAGAAATTTCAAACATGCAAATGTTCCGGTTACTATAAAGTATCCTGCACTAATGGCAAAACTCAGAGAAGATTTGTCATTAGTTCCTTTATGGAATCCAGAGCAATTAAATAAAGTGAAGGACAAACTTTGGTTTATTTAATGTTGCTGAAAACCGAAATAGAAAAATTGCGAGTTTCACTTTTTTCTACATGCAGTGAAAAGGAAAAACTGTTTTACCATTTCGTAACCAAACAGCCATATACAGGAACAATAGAAACACCAACAGGAGATTTGGATAAAATCTGCTTCGCTGTTTTTACCTGCTCCAGCATTGATGTTTCAGGAGAAGTACAACGAGTCGCACCATCCGAACCTTACAAGCACATTCATTATTCAAACAGTATTGTTACACTTGTTCCAGTTTGTTTGAAATCAAATGAAGCAAAGAGTAAGCATCTCAAAAACTATTTTGATTCTCACTCATTGGCTGAAAAACTTTTACTCAAAGAAATTTTTCCTTCTGAAAATTTTCAATTTGTTACTCATCCGAAAACAGCATTGGACAAGTTAATTGATGATACTTTCTTTCATCCAATCTTTGAAAATGCAAATCAACATTTGACTATTGCATTTTCAGAAGTGAATGATATTGTCGAACTTCTTGCTTTTCGCTTTGCCTATTTGTAATTGTTGAAAGTGCATCCAAATACAAAAGTTGAAAACCAACTTGCAGAACTTTCAAGTGAAGTCAACAAACTAATTTCAGTTGTTACAAAAAGAATTTCTTTTGCAATTGACTTTCTAACTTTTATGATTCTAATTCTTGCTTCTCCTTTGGCAGTTTACGAACTCAATAAATACTACGATAAATTGGAGATTGATAAACTTTCAAACATCTGGACTTTCGTTTCTCCAATTATAGCAGCGTTGCTTCTAATCAGTAAAAGGATATTCCCAAAAATGTTTTCCTTCTACGATGATTTTAAGCGTAGTTTAGTTGTGTTTTGGTTTTGGTTGAGGAAGATTAGTTATAATAAGTTATCACAGCTAAGCAATGCAGAATAAATACTGAACGAAGTCAAGTAACATTTGCAAGGCAAACAGAACTCAAACTTGTAAAGAACCACAGCATTACCAAATCCAAATCCAAATGCTAAATTTGTTCACTAAAGAAACTGAATAATGTTGTTTAAAGAATTTAATAATTTCAATCACAAATTTCCTGAACCTCAATACTTGGGTGCAAAACATACGCATTTAGCATGGATAAAAAAACATATACCTGACAACATCCAGACTGCTTTAGATGCATTTGCCGGCTCTCAATCCGTAAGCTTTCTGCTTAAGCAAATGGGATTGAAAGTTATAACCAACGACTTTTTAAACTTCAATCATCAAATTGGTCTCGGACTTATTGAAAATAACAACACTAAACTGGATAAAAAGGACATTGAAATTCTTTTGCAGGATAATCAATCAAGACCAGATTTTAAATTATTCGAAGAAACCTATACGAATGTTTTCTTTGAGCAGTCAGAAGCTGCTTTCCTTGACAACTTCCGAGCAAACATTCATCTGCTTCAAAATCCATACAAACAAGCTTTGGCTTTTACAACCATTAATCGTAGTATGACCCGCAAAGTTACTATGGGTCATTTTGGTCATACACAAGCATTGCGATATGCAAGCGACCCAGACAGAATTAAACGAAATCGAAGCTTAGTAAGACCGTTGCAGGAGATATTTTTAGAACTTGTCCCGAAATACAATCATGCAGTATTTGATAATGAACAATCAAATGAAAGTCATAATCAAAATATTCTTGAATTATTACCTAACCTTAAAAATATTGACTTAGTCTATTTTGACCCGCCATATTGCGACAGCCATGCGGATTATCAGAGTTTTTATCATCTCTTAGAAACCTTTACAGAATATTGGAAAGACAAAGAATTTATTAATGGCATTAAGAGATATGAACCGCAACGATTTAGTGGCTTCGACAAAAAAAGAGATGTTATAAAATCTTTTGAAAGCCTGTTTGAAATGGCAGAAGAAATCCCTCACTGGTTAATAAGCTATAATGACAGAAGTTATCCATCAGTAGAAGATTTATCTAAAATTATTTCTAAACACAAAGATGTTTCTATTGAGCATAAAACATATAGCAACGGACGTGGTGGAAAAGGTAGTGTTGCAGGCAGCAAAGAAGTTTTATTTGTCTGCCAGCCGAAAAGGAAACATTTTGTCAATTCAACAAAACAAGCCGCCGCTATAAATGAAAGACTTTAACTACTGGAAAACGCAACATGAAAAAGAAAATCTTGCTGAATTCAATTCTGACCTCTCTGGATTACTGTGGTTGAAAACCAAATCTATTTTTCGGAAAGAATTAGTATTTGAATTTTTAGAGAAAAATAATATTCAGCTAAAAGAGACAACATTAACGAAGCAGTTCGTTGAGTTATTTAATGTTTTATCCAACAACTTAGGAGGTTCACATGAAATCTTAGATGCTTATATCAGGGAGAAAAATAAATTGCAAGTTGTTGCACTCGACAAAGAACAATTAGTTTCAGAACTTTATAAGCTTAAGTACTTTGACTGGGGTGATTATCAAAACGATTTAAATAAGCTTTTGGTTGGTAGATATGTAAAGGTTTACAAGTCTTATGATGAATTGCTTTCTAAGTTTGAAACTGAAATTCATCCATTAGTTCAAGCGTACGTTTTGAATAGCTGGTACAACCATTGGTCAAGCATTTTAATCGAACACATATTCAAGGCTCACGACAAAGTTCTACCAACAGTAGGACAAGTTAAAAGTGTTGACTTCTTTTTAAATGATATTCCATTTGACTTAAAAGTTACTTACTTGCCTTCTGAATACATTAAGGAGAAAAGAACTAAAAAAGGTTATCCTGTTGAGTTGACATTTTTAAAAGCAAAAGCAAGAGAAGCAAATATTTACTTTGATAAAAACGCTAAACCTAATGATATTGCTTACGAGATTGTTGAAAAAATGAAAGACAAAGGAGATGAATTAAGTTTAAGCGTTCTTCAACAAATCAAAGATGAAAAACTTGGGATATTAAAAGAAGCACAAGCTGACCCCAAAATTTTGGCAAAGTGGCTTTATGAAAATCAAAGTGCACCACGGTTTGGTTCAGAGAATAGGCTGTACTTGGTCTTGGTCGATACAGCGGATTTTAGTAATTCATGGAAATTGAAAAGAGATTTGGTTTTATTAGAGCCGACTATCAACGCATACCTTGACAATTTCCAACATGATTTGCAGAGTGCACAGAACTTAGCAGTGACTTATAATTTTCCGAAGAATTCTGCAAACAGTTATACTTCTCTTACCGACATTCTTTTTGTTGTTAAGTAAGTAAGCCAACACACAAAAGCACACACATTTGCAAGCACACAAGGCACGACACAAAGCCAACTTGCAAAAGAGTGTGCTTTTTTCCTACGCTTCCGGGACACACCCAACTTCATTGGACACATACGTTATTGACACACCCGAAAGAAGGGCGAACGTACAACAGGGGTTTGGCAAAATACGGGCGGACGTAAGCCGTGTTTCAACTTTTTGTTTTTCAATTTAGCAGCATATCCGGCTCGACGATATAAATTTGGCTAATGAATAAATCATCAACAAAAATCATTAATCAGCTTCGGTTGCCGGGCTTGACGGAATTCTATTGCCCGTACTTCGCCAAGCCCTAATCCGTTGGCGGTCATGCGTCACAGTGACAAACCCTGAAATAGGTTGACTAAAAATTAACCCTTTTTAGCAAACTATGGCACTTACAAAAAAAACAGACTGCCGAAAAAAAGACTACCAAAAAGTCAGTTTCGACCTCAAACTTTCCATCA
>JAABUK010004888.1_pt1 | contig 21391 bp, 24 predicted proteins | sample 5559141 | NCBI WGS metagenome assembly JAABUK01 (sample SAMN10711869, study PRJNA513367) | rock metagenome | isolation source: Antarctica rocks | place: Antarctica: Victoria Land, Pudding Butte nord | collected 2016-01-03
CCAAGGGTTCCACCACGTGACCCAACATCAAAACTTTTTCGACCCCGCACTATGTTTTTTCGCTGCGTTGACCCGTGCAAGTCGTTTTTTCCCGTTTAAACTGCCATCATTTCTTTTTCTTTCGCTTCAACTATCATTCTGATTTTTACAGTTCATTGAAGTCGTTGTATGTACATCAGGTGATCGAAAATCATCTGATCGACGATTGAAATTTTCTTATCTGTTTATCTGTTTACTCGTACATATCTGCATCTGTCATTATCTTCATTGTACGCGTATATATCAATCTTTATCTCTTTTTACGATTCTTTTTCATGTCTCAACGCATCTGTACATGCTGTGCTTATAATCATTCGCTCGATCAATTTGTTGAATCTAATTCTGCGTGTGTATTAGCTTTTTGTTTATCTTGTCGTGTATGTTTTATGCAGACTTGAACTGTTATTGACTAATGATACACAGACAAAGAAATGACAATGACGATCATTACAGAATATTGATTCTAATGTTATTCTCAATTTCACACATTAATCAAAATAAACTTGCATCATTTCTGCACTATTGACGCATTCTCTTTCATCATCTCTACTACAATCTTTATCTTCTTCGTCTTCTTCATTTATTCATCTTGTTCAATCTCATTTCTCTTTCGCTGTCTTTTCATCATTACATACAGCTTTTTTGTTGATCTTTATAAATTTCTTAAACTTTGTACAGTTCTTTTGACAGACAACATCTGCTTCTCACTTGATTAATCTTTCTTGCGATGCTTTTCAAGAACTCATATTCAATTATCAAGACAATGAACATACTTTAAAATTCTTTATGAAATGTTGTTTCAACTGTACAGCATTGCACTGAAAGTTCAAATCTGTTTTCAATTTATATTTGTATATCATCTGTTGTTTTAAAGATGATGAACTGCTAAATTCTTTATCAGATTCTTCATCTTTGATTAAAAATCTTTTTGAAAATGATATAACTCAGTCAAAACATTTTCTACATCACATTTAAAATTACAATCATGCGTTGATCTTTACATTTTGCATGTACATTGCAAACAAACATCTTGCACATCAACATGAAATTCAAGCATTTATTGTACATGATGAGTTGTATCATCTGCAAAAATCTTTACATTCATCTGTTCAAGAATTATTGTGCTTTGCATAGCTTTACTTTCATGATTCTGCTCAGATGATTACTATGCGCTTGACTTAAAGTCTTGCTCTTCACGAAAGTTTTTTAAAACAGCTGAACAAGATGATATAAGCATGTGAAAATTCATTTATTAACATGTACAAGTCTGCATGAGAACTGCTTAAGACTGTTCAACAAAGTATGAATTTTATGCATGTTATTTTAAACTTGCAGCTTAAGTTGATAGTAGAACGTGATTCTGATCAACAATATACAACTTTACTCATAATCAGTGAAGTTACTGTATTTATTTCAGATGAGTATAATAAGATCAAACATTGAAATATTGTTGTTGCAAAGCATACAGCTGTTGATGAAGAATCGCGATTTCATTGTATCAATTATGATAACATCACATACTTTTCTTTACATTATGTACTATTCTTTTCTGAAGGTAAATCAAGTTGACACTGAGTACTTTGATTGTATAATGATGATCACTCACGTATAAAGACTTATTACAGTCAATGTGCATGATTGCAATATCATTTCTTTGAAAGATCAAATCAGTACTTTGTTGTACAGAGAAATTGATGATTGTTTCAACAGTATATTGTTGATTGTTTTGTGATTATTGATCAGAGTCAGTTGAAATTCTTTCGTCATAATCAGAAAACTATTCACGCAAATATTTACAAAGATCTTGCAAATGCAATTACTTGAGAAGATGATGATTTAAAACTTATAAATCATTGAATGATTCTATCATCAAGTTACATTGAAGAAGACAGATGAATGCAGCAGCTTTATCAGAATTTCATAATCATTGCTCATTATTTTGAAAAGTCTATTATGTTTGTAACATGTATTGCAAACTTGCACTGATCTGACATTATAATTGCATTTAAATCAAATCAGAGAGTTGAAAATTGATCAAATATAGTTATGCAAGTCTTTTATAAAAAGATAAAGACTTTATTGCAAAATCTTAAAACTTAGTACAATCAATATCTTGACATCATATAAACTATTGAGTATCAGAAACGCAATTTACCTCATATATATATCTTACTGTTTCTGCATCAAGAGAATAACTTTCTTGAATGAGTTTGCATGAATAAACTGATCTGTGCAAAGCTTTTGAATCTCACTGTTAATCTGAATGAATCTTTACGATGTATTGTTAAAAATCAAATGACACATGATTCTTGTAACGTTTGAAATTTTTCTGCATTATACATGAAAGATAATTTGAAAGATTCTGAATGAATCTGTAAAAAGAAGTTTTCAAAGTTGTATCAAATCAAAATTATAATTCAGATCAATGATTATTCTTTGTATAAAAGACATCAGAATGATTGTATCTGAATGAAACATGTGAACAATAAAGATGTTTATCTGAATAATACATAAGTGATGTTGTACAATCTTTATCTGACTTGCAAATATAGTGCACATATTAATGTTGAAATTTGCAATTCTGTACAGATCATCAAGTATATTTACAAATACATGTACAAAGAAGAAGATTAAACAATCATGAAGTTAAAAAATAATTTGAATGAAATCATGCATCACTTGAATGATCATTATATTTCTTCAAATCAGACTGCATGAAATCTGTTCAAGTTTTGCAATTATATCAAGAGTTTTTTCATTACATGTTTGATCATGCATCTTTCTGATGAGTAATTAATGTATTTTTCAAAGAATGTTACAGCGAAATAAATATAAATCATTCTGAATGAGATTGAAATGATGCTTACTGCATGATTTCAATATAATCAACAACATTTGAATGAACTTGCGTTTTTATATCAAGAGTTTTCGACTTATTACGTTTATCAGTTGAAAAAAGAACAACAACGCTGAACATTAAGACAACAAGATATGACAATTGATCATATGTATCATTTCATCTCAATGCAGATTTTTAATTTGATTTGATTTTTTGATTTGAATTCATACACTTTTGTGACATTGATTTAAGTTCGACTCATGAGAAAAACTATGCTATGTGTATTGAATGAACAAAATTCTTTGAGAAAGAAAATCGCTCATTGACTACATAATAACTTCACGTCGTTGAAATAATGAATTTGAAACAATGTTATCAATAATGAATCTATAGCTTCTATTCAACGTATGATGCTCAAGTAAGCTCTTAATGAGTGTCTATACTGTTTAATTATGATGCATTGTCTTTGTTCTGCTTTTCATTGATGATATTTTATACAAAAGATGTTTCGATTTTCAATCTTCGATCACGAACGTCAAAGACAATTTCTTTGCACTCATGATGCTTGTGATTGTAATGTTGAAAACTATGTTCTCTTGCTCAATGATTGTCATTTATTGAGTCAAGAAATATGTGATGAAAGAAAGATGTGCATGATGAAAAGATAGAGTGTGATTGTACTGAATAACTCTTTTCTTCTCTTGATTTAACTTATGTCATGTAGATGTTGAATTAAACTGATCGCGTCAAGTTGAGTACTCAAGTTCGAGTTGAATATTCAACTCAAAAAGTATCAAGTTGAGTTGAAATTTTTTTGAAAAAGTATCAAGTTGAATTGAGAAGTTGAACTCAAGAACTCAAGTCGAGTTGAGAAACTTGACTCAACAAGATATTAGATAAATGTAAATAGCTTGGTCAAACAATCTACATGATTTTTCTTCATAACTTTCTATCATGTTTTCTCGTCATGATTCTTTATCAAATGATCTTCATGTTTTTCTTTATGTTTTTCATCATGACTCTTTATCAAATGATCTTCATGTTTTTCTTCATATTTCTCTTCATGTTTCTCTTTATGTTTTTCGTCATGTTTTTCTTCATGTTTCTCTTCATGTTTTTCTTCATGACTTTCTATCAAAAAGATAATGCAAAAAGGTAATGCAAAAGCAAAAAACCGGAAAAATTTCTATATTTAATTCTCTTGATGTCAAGCTTAAGTTCTTGACAAATCAAGTTAAGTTGACTCAATTTTCAGTCGAGTCAAGTTGAGTTAAGTTGAAAATATGAGTAACTCGACTTGAATCAAGTTGAAAATGTAAGCAACTCAACTCGATATCAATTTGAGTTCAAAATGTTAATTTAAAACTTAACTTGATGATCAGTCTACGTTGAATAGATTGTTAGTATAGATGTGCAATCACAATTGTTTGATGCATGACTTTGATCAATAGTAGAGAATGCATTCTGATCATTCTCATGAGCTCTTGATTTTTCACGTAGATAGATGTATGACTTGACGTCAAGTAAAGAAGATGAACTCAAGTCTCTTTAGTATATCAGCATGATCAATGAGTCACTACTTCTTTGAACACTGTAATCATGATTCTCAGACTCATCATTTGAGATGATTATTTTATCTGATATCTTTTCATCAATTACTTGATGACTTTGTCAATGTGATAAAAACGTTTCAATATCAATGCAGTCGATGAGTTGTAAATTCTTTGATCACTTGTAGTCATAACTCTCAGACTTTTCATCTGAGTTGTTTATTTCACTAGTAGTATCTTTTCATCTTTTATCAACATTGACATGTCATTAGTCTTCTTTGTAAATTAATTATGACTGTTAGAAGAAATGTTATTACGTAGATGAAAACTCTGCATGATAATTTTTCTGATCACGCAATGTTTTAACATCATTTGAACTACATTGAATTGAGATTTCTTGATTCTTCTGACTTCTATTCAAATAGAATAGAATCAAAAGATTCGTAGTTGACATCATGTACAGATGAATCTCGTTGTCAATCATCTTGATGCAGAAAGAAAAACGTTCATTCGTAATTTGTAAAGAGTGACAGTGACAGATTTTAGCGCTTTTAGCGATTAATATTTCAAATATTCATTTAATCTTATGTTTCAGATTTGCGTCACTTTTAGCTGAGACATATTCATAAAAGCGTCAATATTCATAAAAACGTCAACATCTTTAGAACTTCTATGAGCGCAGTATGCGTCTTTATCATTTGATTCAACAAATACAATCTTGACATTTGTAGCAATTAGAATCACAATGTCGAATAATATTATTGAAGCTTGTAATTCACTGTTATCTCTGCATGATCTTTCTTCATTAAAATCATCATCAACGATTAAGCTGTCAACTGCGCGATTATCATACATTGCAAACATAGCTCTAATGTCACACAGACTGCTCAAAGTGTTCAGTGTATTTTTTGTTCTTTAGTAATAAATGTCATCATAGACGTCTTGATCATTCTTCTCAATATTGTCACTCTTTTCTTATTGTGCATTCACATCACTTTTAGCACTATGTTCTCTCATGACAGCATCTGCAACATAAGTGCTTGCGCATTCTTGAGCAAGATGTTCAAAGTGTTCAATCAGTGCGCTTGCATCACTATCAGTATCATGTTTTCTCATGTAAGCACATGCGGCAGAAATGCTTTCGCAGTATGAAGCAAAATATTCACTTTGTTCAAATCATTTGATTATAGTGACTACTGTGCTTGAGTTTTATTCTTCTCTAATTTCTTTCTTTTTGCGAGTTATGTTCACGATGCTTTTCTTTCTCATCTTGCACATGAAGCTTTTATATTTCTTCTCGTCGCTTAGAATCTTGTCTGTCTTGTCTGCTTTATATCACAAACGTTCGTTCTTCTTCATGTTTAAAGCATCTCACAAGTCATCAAACTTTCATCTTCAGCTGATCTTAATCATTGTTGACTTGACATCATTCTGTTGTGCTATCACAAGCTCATATTCATCGCTTTGCAATATGATACATGATTGATCTTTAGTTTGTGATGTAGAGTGAGATCTCTTGCTAAGAATTTACTTCTTGCTGACTTGAACATCATTAGTTGATGATTTATTCTCTGTGTTCAATTCGATCAATCTCTTTTACACAGCGTCAGTGATTGAAGATTTAGTTACAAGTTGCAATATCTACAGCTTCATTTAATAATACTACGTCAAAGACAAGCAATGTTAGTTTCGAAGATTGAGAGACGAAAATGCTTTCTGAACTCAAGAATGTTTTTTTATGACTTGCGTTTGAATCGAGTTGCACGTCGTTTTCTAACTCGTATAATGAAAGATTATTGAGACAATCAATGTATACATTGAGTACAGCTTGAATGTTCATAGTCGCTTTGATATCATCATTATCAATCTGTTGATTAATACAACATAGCAGAATCTTCAATATTAATTGTTGATGCTTGCAAGCTTGTTGATTTCATGTCACATTGACGCGCATTCATGTCGCTGTGTGTTATCAAGTTCAGCTTCGCTTCAATTACTTTAGTCACTGATATATGCAAATGTTCACTTACTTTTCACGTTCAATCTTTCAAACTTGTTTAATCTGTGCTCTTCTGATTCATATTCTTGTATACAATGAGTAATCATTGTCACTGCGATGAGAATGACATTAGTAGAAAGCAAATCAAAGAATATCTTCAAGTATTCTTGATATGCTATTTCATCTCTGACTTTGCAGTAAATCTTCTGAGTCAGTATGTTCACTATGATTCTTACGCAGAATCTGTCTCGAAGAGTCTTTTCATGTTAGACGATGTTGCAATCTTTGATTAGTACATATCTTTTTACACGCAAAATCGTCATTATTTAGCAGACTTTTTATCAAATTCTTTTGCTCTTTTCTTGTGAATTGCTTCTGTCAGTTGTATTCACTCTCGACTATGATTCATACTTGACTCAGTACACTAGATCATCACGTCTCAAAGATGTTGTACATCTATTTATTATAAGTCTTATTTGCAACGAAAGATCTGAGTGTATTATCTTTCAAGTCTCTCTCGTCGTTGAAATATTCTCTACTTCAGAACTTTTGTGATTTGACTTTTTATTTAGATGATTTGTGATATTCTTTCATGCTTCTCTCATTTTCTCATTAAGTCATTTCTTTTTGAAGTCTGATCATGAACTGCTATTGCTATTGACATAATCGCTCAATATTCACGCAAGTAAATAACGAGTGCAAACTTCAACAATTGACTCATGATCAATGATGAAGTTGCATTTAGTTCAACATAATGTTTTTTCTCATAAATATGATGTTATTGATTCTCAGTCTGCATCGTTGACATCATCATCATCAAAATCAATCTTAGTATGTCTGTTATTGATTGATTGAAAAGAATTGAGTTATTCAATGTTGCATACGTCAAGTTTTTGAAATGTCGTGATGACTTCACGAAGATACTTTCATTGAATGCTCTGACAGCGTTCGATTCTGCCTTTTTTCGAATTAGTCATCTATTCTTTTGAATTCTTAAGCAAGTTATTACTTCAAGAGTGACACGTCTGCCTTCGTTGAAAACTTCTCTCACAGAATCGCTGTCGCTTGAGTCTGTTGCAATCTCGTTGTCGTTGTGAATCTCTGTGTGTTTAACTGCGCTGCGCTTTGACAATGATGATGTCTTGAAGTTGCTTATGTGATGACGTCTTTTCTGTAATGTCACTTAGTATCTTGATAAACTCATTCTCATAAAGATTGATGTATTTTCATGTTGCATTCAAGACAAAAGTCGTTTAATGTGATTTAACAATGTATGATCGTCAAGAAAATCTATGCAACAAACGATTGAGAAGAAGAATAGAAGAGAATGTCAGATTGCAAACAATTTTTTCTCATGATAAGAAGAAGATTTATCTTATTTCAAACATTAAGAATAGTTCATTTAATCTTGACAAGAGTTCATTGAATCTTTGTTGATGTTGAACAAACTATAAGTCTTGTCATTGATTCTTGAGATTCTTCAATTATGACATGATCTCACTATGTCATCTTATACTGAGAATCTTGAGCGTGAACATGTTCTCTACGAGCATTCTACATAATTTCTTCAGTGATCAGCTGCTTGAATCGAGTATCACAAGAGATCTGAAATCTACAATCGTTGTTTGCAGCAGACTGAATTGTAAAAAGAAAGTGAATAAATTCTTCTGCATGCATTTCTTTCAATGCTGTTTTTCATTCACGCTCGTTGCTGATATATATTCTCGCGAATTCAGCTCGATCGTATATCATCATATCTGTGACATAGTCGTAATTCAGCTCATTCTCAATCAGCTTTATAAATCTGTCGTATTTCATGTCATTGATGCAAATTGAATTCTTCATTGATTCACGTCTAAAAAGATCTTGTGATCTGCAGCATATGCTATGATTGAGATCATGACTGATCTGTATTATGAGAATTTTGACTGATCTGACTGATACTGATTGAGATCTCTTGAGATCTCGTTCATTGCAGACGACATAACTCAAGAGATGTAAGTGTGTCTTCAGTTGAAAAGATGATGAAGAATTGTACTTGAGATTGTCTTGTTGTGTTTCTCTGACTCTGAGTCATCTTCTTACATTGTAATTTGATCGCTGTGTCATGAACATTAACATAGAATCACTTCTTGATCTCGCGACATCATTGAATATAATATGAAACTCATGATATATGACTTCAAATGTCGATCTGATGATTTCTTTTGACTTGTTTGTATTTAACTTTCATTTTATAAGTTGAAGAAATCTTATCTGATTTTGTATTCGCGTCTTTAATTACATGTATTCAGACTCGTTAATGTTGAGTTCTTCTTTCACTCTGTTTATTGATCATTTGTAGTGTATATACTCTTTACATGACATTTTCGACAATGCATTCATTATACTAAAGAGAAGACTTGATGTTTGTTGAATATTTTCATGTCTGTAATTAATGACTGTGCTTATCACAAAAAACTTTAACATCAGCGATTCATAACTTCAGAATTTGATTGATGTCACACTTGCTGCATCTTGTTCATGTGATAACTGACATTAGCTTTCAGTGATCTACTTACTGCTTAAGCTCTCAACTAAATTTATGAAATACATATCAATTATCTAAAGTCTACTACTGAGTCACTCACACTCTTTTGTAATACAATTGCTTGCAATCATTAAGTCAATTTTCTTTCAGATCAATTCATTAATACAGTTGACTTTAACTGACTGACTTCATGATATCAAATTTGTAGCTGATGATACTCTTGCAATGAGCAAAGCTTTGTTTGCTATGTATATTTCATAAGAACAAAGTTCTTGTGAGATTAGACTCTGACTTTAGTTCTCATTGATTCATAGTTGAGACTTCTGTTCATCAAGAGAAATTTGATTGAGCAAAGTCAAGAGATGATTATATTTCTTAGTTGCTTAGTCGTGTAGCATCGTTGACTTCGATGATTCTGTATATGCTCTGAAACATAAACATAATACATATACATTGTTTGATTTTTGTCTGCAATGAGATTGAGTCAGTTTCAAATATCTTCAGCTTTTGCATTTGAAGTAGTATTCTGCTACTCTTGTTTCTTTATACAAGAAATTCTTCTCGTATATTGAATTGTATGAATCTCAGTTGCTGAAGTTGTTAATGTAGAAGAACTTGTTTTTGTTTGACTTGCTAGAAATATCGTTTGCTGATACAACATGCACACTTCTCAGAATTGTATGCAAATGAAAAAATCAACTAGCTTCAAGTGAACGAGAATTTTTGACGTTATCTTTAAATCAGTGCTCTATCTCAATCATTTCATGCACAGCATGTTGAGTTTTCTCATTGCAAGGTTTAAGTAGTTCGACAAGAGCATCATTATGTCGTAGCTCATTACTCTTGTTGTCTTGATGCAATGAATCTATAATGAAAAGAATAAGTCGTAGCTGATCAGACAGTCGATCGTTTAACAGAGTTGAGACTTCAGTCATTTCTTTTGATCTCTTCTGAATCAGAACATAGTCACGTCTTCAAACTTTCTTCTTTTTCTGTCAGTTTGATGAGCAGTATACTCTATCATTGACAAGATTCTTTAGATTGTCGACGTCTTTTTCATCTCGTTTTCAGCATTGAAGTGATTCATGAACGCTTACGTAGTATGATCTCATTCAGATTGAGTCTTTTTTCTTTTTATTTAACTCTCTATCTGATACGACTTTTTCGTTGACTATGTTGCAACACTTGCGCACGAAGACTGTCAACGCGTCAAGAAGCTTCTTTATGTTCAGAATTTCAACTAAGATCAATGCATGATATCATAACTTTGAATTGAATTCTGTCTCTTGTATTTGATTACATTGTTTGCAAATGAGTGCATCTTGAATTTTATGAAGACTAAAGACATGACTGAATCGTGTTATCATAGCAGTCAATGCATGCTTATTGATCTTGCTTTGTTTTGTATCTCTGTAAAGAAGAATATCTTTCATCATGAGAAGATTCAGATGTTGAGTATTATGATGCAATAACTATCTTTGAAACGTTTCTCGTTTGTTGATGCAATCGAAAAAGATCTTTATTAAATGCTTGTGTGCAATCTCACTGTGCTTTGTATTGAAATTATCAGCACTATTGTATCTTAGATTCTGACTTGCATAATGTATTAATGCATGTAGTTTTGAAATGTTGAAATGATCGACGTCTGTATTGAAACACTCAGATCGCAAATGATAAAAAACATTCTTTAGCTTGTTCAATCGAAAAAGCGCATGTTCAAGATATCAAAGAATTTCTTCGTCATGCAAATGATACTGAGCAAGTATCACGAAGTTTATCACTGCTTGAGCGAAGTGAATCGCTGCAGATGCTCTCATGATCAGAAGTGATGCAATGACTGATATAAGCTGACATACAATTGACTTTCAATCTGCATCAGTTCATTACTTAATCGTACTGTACTTGACAAATCTCTTCATGTCTTTAAATGATGAAATGACGCGAAATCTTTGATTCAACTAAGCTGTTTCTGATGCATCGTTTAGAGCTAATCTGATTTCTTTTCTTCTTCAACTTGTACAAACACTCTCGTTGATGATCTGACTGAGTCATAACATCAGATACAAGACAATTTTCTTAAGTAGTTGATGTAACACATTTATCATCATTGTCTCGTGAATATTGACAAACATATGTGATCATGCAAAGTTTTTCACTGAATGTATTCAAGCAGAGTCATTTTCGATCATATTGTTCTTTCTTTGTTGTCTCTGTTGATTTCTAGTGAATGCATGCATTCAAATTAATCATGTCTTGTCTAGATTTTTGCGCTCATGAGATGATACTTGACAGATAAAGCATTATTGATTCATCTTGATGTCTGTGATTAATACTTGTTTCTCGTAGTTCATCATGAACTTAATGATTATTGAATAACATTGTCTTATCTTATTGTTTGCACAAAGAACAGAAATGTCGTTTCTGAACATAGCTTCAACGACTGTTACATGTGAAATCATGTATTAATGCATGATGATACATGTTTAACGTACGCTTGAGTATGATTGATAACATCATGTGTCAAATCTTTGACTTGATATCGTCATCATCATTGTCAACTATGAGAAGAAATTTCAGAAGAATCAATTTTAACCGTTTTTGAGCATGTCTTGTGCATCAATTTAGATTCTCTATCATTAGATATATAAATCATGCAGATAAATCATCTTAATGCTCAGTCAAGACTGTCTTATTGATGAAAATTAACAGTGATATCATGATAGCATCATCAGAAAGCTTCTTCTGCGTTTCTCATCATCAATCAGCAGTATGCATCTTGTCGTAGACTCAAGAGTTGTCAACATTATAATGTCAAATGAGTGCATAGATCAGCTTGTCTTGAAATGATGAATGACTCAACAAAAATCGAAGAAGATTATGATTCTTTACGCTCGACTGTTTATCTGTGCATGAAATGTCAGTAACGAGATGAATCGAAAAATGTCAATTGCAAAGTCGATGAATCACGTTTGTTCAGAAGTTATTGACTTCAATTTGAGCTCGATAGTTAAGATATGTAAATCATATTTAGCTAAATCATAAAGAGAATGAAATCAATCACTTGAACAAATATCATCGCTATTCTCATGATCTAGCTATTGTCACTCAAGATGCGATCATCTGAATCTTTTATGAGATGAGAGTAACAATTGCTAAAGTGCTATATATCTCAAGTCGAAGCAATCTTCAGAGTTTACAAACTTTATCTTGTCGTCGTCATTTATCTCGCTCTTGTCATGACTTGATGAGCAATTCAAGAAATATATGACTATGCATCTATCTTCTTCATCTTCATTTGAAACTTTCTGATAGCATGTCAATTGCGCTTAAACTCATCATCGCTTCTTCTGAGCTTATCATAAGTGCGAAGCTGCTTAGATTTTATAGTCGTTGCTATCTGATGTACAATAAAGACTGAGAGAATTTGAGTATTGAAGACTAAAGACTTGAACTTAGATGAAGAAATTAGCTGATTGACAAACGTAGAGATGAGTTCATCAGTCAAATAAGCAATAGTAACGAGCGAAGATAATTGTTGATGATGAGATGACATTGAAGATGATGTAATTTTGTTTCAAAGAGTTTTTCATCTGATAATTCTTTGTGTGATGTTGATTGCTTGTTTGAGTGACGACAAGAATTTTGATGCATCTAATGACACGTCTCGATTGAACTCGTCTATTGCTACTATCAATAGTTAGATCATGAGTTCGATTACAATGCGCATATTAACGAATCAGATGTTGCTGCATATGTTGACTTTGATGAAAGTGTACTTGATGATGTTGCACTATAGACAGTGTCTGCAATGAACTGACTGCTTGATGAAGACTTCAATTTCATCAATGAATCTTCATTTCTTGAGAATGAATGAAGTTGTTCAACGACTAGACTGAATGAAGAATTGTTGCAGTTAATCTCTTCATCATCTCTCGCGATTGCTGTTGTTTAATATCATATTGTCTTCGATTTTATTGCTTCATGAGAATGATTTATATCTTGATGATAACAGATGCGAATGAAGTTTTTACACTGCTCGTGACAACATCGTCAACGAGTAAGAAAATTGAGTATGTATGATTCGTCTCTCTGCAAATGCTTCTTACGTTTGTTCTTTAGACACTTTGCACGAGTGATGTCGCTGATCTGAATAAAAGCAATCAGTTAGCTGATACACAGAAGAAGCAACTCAAAATGATAATTAAGATTTCATCTCTTGACACTTGTATCTCTCTGTCTTTTCTTGATACTTTGAGCTTGAAAGAAGTTTCATCATTTGTGATATAATTGCTGAGATCTTTGCGAGTTCATAAACTGATCAATTCGATGACAAACTCTCTTTTGTCGCTATTCTGCAAATGAAACAGTATATTCTTCAGATTTCTTCAGTCGTTGCGTTTCTTCAACATCTTTGTCATCTCGATTGATTGATCGAAGCAATGAACAATAGTCTGATTGCAAAGTGAAAAATGCATGTAGTTTCAGTTGATACATCAGTCAAAGATCAAACGAGATTGATTGCTACGTCAAAGCTCAAAGTCAAACTCGTTTGCATGATTAAATACTTTTGTATCTGAGTCGTGTGAAATCTTTCTATCATCAAGTACAATTGTTCAGTTCACAACGTAAGACAGATCATATACATCTGAATCATCATCATGAAAGTCTACAGACTTCTCAATCATGTTCTCGTTTGTCTCTTCATTATATATTTCAGAATCAATTCTGTTCTTTTGACTGTTATTGTTGACACTCAAGATCTGCTTGAATCAATGCTGTGTATCATGTCTGAGTCGTAAGTTCAGATCAGTAAATAAGACAGTATCTTTAAGAAGATACTTGATGTCTTTCAAATTAGACTGTTTGTCTTACGACTCTGTTTTATTTGTTTGCTTCGAAACATTTAATATTCTCTTTACGACTGCTTTTTTGACAGGTTCAAAAGATGAATGAAGTTCAAAAGTAGTATTTCTTCGTCTTTTAACATGTTGAGTAGTGAGAGCTTGTCTAGCACTAGTCGTGATGTTTCGTATGCATTCAGTCAACACTATCTTCATGATAGTGTTATTCAATGTCTATTAAGTCACAAGTAATGCAAAGAGCGATTGAGAAGAAAGTGAAATTATGTAATACATTTGAAAAATTGAAGTGCGTGAGATTCAATGAACTTGAATAATGATTCTTTAAATCTGCTTTAATTTGAGAATGTCATTCTTTAACATCTTGACTTGAAGAAAATTTCTTGACTTTCTCTGCTGTCAAATCGACAACGACATCACATTTCAGTGATTCTATGACGATCATCATCTCATCTTTCAATCATGTGAACTATGATTTGCATCGTCAAACGCTTGAATGTAATCTTCACAACAAAATGTTAAAGCTGTGCTACTCATGAAAGACTTTGAACAGAGTGCTTATTTTCGCGACTGTATTCAGAAAGTGATTGATAGTAATGTGAAAGTTATGCAATCATTAAATGAGTAGATGCAACACGTCTTGATTAAACTACATGATTGATCTGCTCACTGACAATAGATGAATCGCTGTGATTCGCGACGCTCTTATGAAAGCGCTTGCTATCACATTCTCATGAATCGCAACAGTGAGAGTGACAGACAGATTCGCTCGAAAGCATTATGACTTGCAATGTGATACTGATTTTGTTAACAGACATCATGATGCTAAGAGATGATCAATTATGCTTTTTAAGCAAAGAAAATTTCAATTCAATATAAATAACTGACTATCTTGACAGATTTTGATTGAATCATGAAGATACATATCATATTTTCACTATGAATTGATTTATTCATCTTGAAGAACGTTCTCAGTATAGTCACGAAAGTCGACAAATGATCATCACAGAAAGACTCAACATGAAGAATATGCAGATCAATGAAGATGTGACTGAGATGTTTATGATGCAGCTTGTTTGCTTATGTCTCAGAATGAAACATGATAAGCGATAAAAATGCAAACAATATTCACTATATCATTTCTTCTATATTATTAGCTTGAATATAGTGAAGAATACAGTGTAAATAAGCATGATTCAATAAAAGATGAATAACAGCTTTGTTGTTTTATGAATGAAAGATAATCATTATATCAAAATTGAGATCGACACTTCTAACATTTTAGTTATATTTAATAAAAGAATACAATTTGTCAACGATATCTTACTCATTTTATTCGAGTGTGTGCTTTTTAAAGAAACTCAACTTTCAAGACATTATAACAGTTAATTGCTTCAATCTTTTGAATCAGAATCATTTTCATCTTAGAGACTTTTTATCTTTCATCACAATCAAATAACAATTTCAATTCAAGCTGCAACTGTTAAGATCAATCATTCAGTTTAGATTTACATCAGTTTAGAATTTTACATTCTGCAATTCTATCTCACTTTCTATCTTTCATCACAATCAGATAACAATTTCAATTCGAGCTGCAACTGTCAAGATCAATCGTTTACTTTAGACTTACATCAGTATAGAATTCAACATTCTGCAATCTCATCTCATCTTATCATCGTACATTCTACAATCTCACTGCTTCTTATTGCTTCTTCATCTTTAACAGCTTAACATTATCTCACATTATTACTCTACGTCTTTCAACAAACATCTCATCATGATGTTCAAAGAAAAGTTCAAAGCAACATCAACAGATAAAGATGCAGCAACTGATGTCATGTATCACACATCTCGAGCGATGAAGCTTGAGAATGACAATTTCACTACTTTCATCTTGAATAATGAGAAGATGATGCAGAAAGCAGATTTAGCTGAGCATCAAAACATCAGATCTGTCATCTTTCAAGCTAAGATTATTTTTGAAATCGATGAAGTAGTTGAATCAGCAATTGATGCATTCAATTCTTCAAATGAAAGTCTTTATGTTACTTGCAAGATTGTGACGAAGATCTTGATGAACTGAACATTCAGCATTCGCTTCGACATTAAATTACATCAAGTCACATCATTATTATTCAAGAACTGTCTTTCTGTTCACGACATCTTACATAACTGAATCTTTCGCTTACATTCAAATTCTGACATTCGCGAAGTTATCATTGCGAACTATTCAAACATGTCTTTGTCACACACTTCTTATTTCAAATTCATGTTTTTCACACACAACATCAATGATTCAAAGATCAAGAATCTGCGTCAAGATGAATGAATGACTCTTCTTGAATTTATCTTCAGATTGATCTCGACTCATACTTAGTCAATTCTGCTTAAGAATCATGAAGATTCATCAATTCTTCAGAATATAAAGAACACACTCAAAAAAGTCTTCGATTTGTCAGAAGATCACATAGTCAAGCTGAAGATCTTCATCTTGATGATTGAACGAGATACATTTCTGAATCAGTATTGAAAATTCAACAGTAGCATCAGAATAAAGCGAGACTTTTCAGCGTGCAACATGTGATTCAGTCAGTCTAAAAATCACAAGCATATCATTTAAGTAGAACAAGTGACTTCAAAGAAGAATCATTCGACTATCTATCTGTCATATCAATGCACTTATCATGATGACAAGAAGTGCTGACTTATCGAAGATTTCTCTAGACTACAGTCGATAAAGACACAGCGAGCACTGATTGCGAAGACTCAGACATTGCTCTGCGAGTTGCATGCACTCATCACATTCGCGAAAACAGACAAGAAGTATGTTGATTTGCTGCGTCTTTTCAATTGCTTCAACTATTGATTTGACTTGAAGAATTACTTTGAAGTGCAGATCAACAATGACAAGTAAACTGCTATCATTCTTGTCAAATCATTTATTTTCTTCAACACGACAGATGTGAGCGTAACTCTTCATTACTTTCTCATCAAGACAGATTGAAGCTCAATTGAGTTGAAGTTGACGTTCAATCTTCGTGAACATAAGCAACAAAATGATGATAAACAAGTACTTCAGTATTGTCTTTTCAACGCATCAAACGTGATTTCAGTTTGTTCAATCATATCTGATAAGCTCGATAGAATCAAAATAGCGACAATCAGAATTCTTAATTCTGCTCATATTAATGAGAAATATTATGAATACAACGATCGCTTTCGCGATATTATACTGAGTCAGAATCTTCGTATCAAATTCACATCAGTTCTCTTTGAAGTCTTGAATCTTTCAACTACTCTTGCTTAGTGAAATATCGAGCTGAATAAGTTTCAGATGTCAATTATGCAATATCTTCAGAATCTTTCTAACGATTTTGATCTTATCAAGAAACTCTTTGAAATCGAGAAAACATTAATGAATGTCGTTATCACAATGCTACTCTTAAAGCTGAGCAAGAAAGTCAAAGTGCTGAGTTCGTTCAACAACACAGCTGATACATTCATTCTCAAACTGAATGAACAGCTTCAACGATTGAAAAACAAAGACATCATTTTGATGAATAAGAAGATTATTCATTTTCACTTGCAGTTCACTGAACATCAGATAGTCACTCAAGACAGTTGCGCATCTCACTCAGTAAATAACGATTTCGCTCAATGATGATGAAATGTCTCTTACGAGTTACCTGATGTCTTCTATGATCAGCTGACACATCAAATTATCGATCAAAGCAAGAAGATTTTACATGACATTAGAGATCATCAATACAAATTGCATCAGATCAGTCTTGACACTCTGCTTTTAAAAGTCACAAGTTTGAGTGATCATTCAATGAATAAGACGCAATTTCAGAGTCAACAGAGTGAACAGAGTGACAAGCAGCATGAGACACAAGATTCTTCAATTGTACAAATCAACAATGAAGAAGTCAATGTGATTCACGAAGATTTCAAGAGCGACGATAATTCACTCAATGTGAATTATGAAGATTTTAATTCTCATGTCACTCGTCAACTTTTGAAGCGAGATCACGAATTTGAACGTCGTATGCTTCAGAGAATTATCAATGTCAAGCTCAATAGAATGAACAATGAGACTGAGCGTGACGCTGTTATTAAGACGTTCTGCTCGTACTTTCAAAGAATCGAGATGAGAAAAACTTTTAATATGAAAGATCAAGAATTCTTTCAGCGCATCGAGATTGAGCTAAGTGTGAATATTCTTGAGCATGACGTGAGCGTTGTTGTCTGCACGCTGATCAACTTCGACACTACTACGCTAAAAAAATTCAAAGAAGATCATACTGTTGTTCAGAAAGTTGCAAGAGTTGAGAACGTAAAGATCTTTATTGCTATGACTCACAGCAACGATTCAATGCATATGTTTGATGACGATGAGCAACTTCAATCGACGAAAGAAGACATCAAGAACAATTGCTTTGCACACTACATAAACAGAAGTCTATTCGAACATCTGATTATGCTTGAATATTCTCATATGCTTCTCATTGAACAGTATCGCGCAATTCTCATCATAAATGACATCATATTCACTGTCTGATACAAAGCTCAGATGCAGTTCTCAGTTGATTCTTCACTTCGACTCAATATGACTATTGCAATCATTGTATTGAAGAGCTTTTGCGAAATAAAATGATTGTTGACATTTCTCAACGTCAATGAAATTGACATAAGAGTTGATGCATCTCAGTTTAAGCAGAATGAGATTGAAGTCATTGTAACAATCGAGCTAGTCAAGATCTACACTGAAGTCAAAATATCTGTCAAGAACATCGTCATTCTCATAGAATATACTGCACAAGTTCAGCTACTGAAGAGAAGCTTAGTTTCAGACTTGAAAGTTTGAAATGTTGAAGCGTACATGATTGATTCTTTTTAAGACGAAGAAGCTTCTGTCATCATTCTATGTATGATGAAAATCAAGAAACTTGACTTCATGTCTTAATTCAATCATCTTCTGACTGTCTGTAATCATGCTTGCGACTCATTTGTTATGTTATGTAACTATGATGAATTTCAGCACGATTACGCTCATAATCTACACATGATACGACATGTTCAAAATCTGTTCTCAATCAACGAAGTCTATGAGAAATACTTTAGTCAACAAGAATTCATTGATTTCATGAAAACAGAGCATTAATTTCAAGAGCAAGAATTACAATGAAACGAAAACGAAGCTTGATACGCGAGCGAAGATCAAGCAACAAATCTCTCAGAAGAGCAAGAGCATCATCAGAACACAAGCAAAGATTAAGCAATAAACTTCTCAGAAGAGCAAGAGCATCATCAGAATGCAAGCAAAGATCAAGCAACAAACTTTGCAGAAGAGCAAGAACATTATTGAAATGCAAGCAAAGATCAAGCAACAAATTCTGCAGAAGAACAAGAACATCATCAGAACACAAGCGAAGATCAAGCAACAAATTCTGCAGAAAAGCAAGAGCATCATTGAGATGCAAGTGAAGATCAAGCAACAAACTCTGCAAAAGAGCAAGAGCATCATTGAAATGCAAGCGAAGCTTTTGCAGCAAATCTTGCAGAAGAGTCAGCATTGCAAGAAAATAGATTTGATCAAGAGACAGTATTCATTGACTGATAAACATGTTTCACAAAAGACGATATTCTTTTTCGATGTCTAAATTCTTTGTCTGCTGCTAGTTCAAGTCTGTCAAAAAGATTGAGACATTAATCACTATGTAATACACACTGAAATACAGACATAACAACTTGCAAATACAATACACTTCAATCAACAATAGACTAGCTTAGTCTTTAAGCTGTTATACGCATCATGTGAGTGCAAATCTTCAACGTAAGCTAAAGTAAATTCATTATGTTTCAACTTTTACAGTATCACATTCACTGCATGTAACACAACTTAATCTTTCATTCATCTGCTCATCATACTTGATGTGAGTCTTTCAATTTGCTCTCATAATTACATAAGATCATGATTTAGCATCATATGTCTCTTTCAACGAGCATCATCATCAAGATTGAGATATATTCATTGAATTCAATCTTAGTTAATTGAATCTGCATATTTAACATCAGTCGAGTACGTGTCTAGTTTGTCACATCAACTCATTTCACATAGTTGAATAGCAGCATCAATATTTCATCATCATCATTTATCTTATCAAACTGATTTTATTGACTCATTATAATGATTAGCTCACGTCTCAAAAAGAATATCACTATCAGATATCAGAATTTTCAACTTGATGATGAGTGTTCAACTTTCAGAAACATGACAGAGATTCTTAGAATCTTAAACATCAATAAATATCAGCTGAAGAATTTAACAAATCAAGCTGAGCAATGAACTGAAAAGCACACGCTTATACTCAAGCACATCAGATCTAACAAGAAGTCAACTATCATTGATGAGCAATTAACATCGTTTCTGTACAAGATTAACACACTTATGTTCAATGACTTCAAAACAAAACAAATTTTCAACATTTTAGTCGTTGTAATTCAATGAATGCTCTACAACAGAAGATGCTCTGAACAAAGACGCGTCAAACAGATCGACACATTTTTCACTCATACACAAACTAGTTCTACATCATATTCAGATGATCAATCACTCATCATCATACACAAGATTGTAAAGATTCAACGAGCATCATCTGCATCTGAGTTTTCGCAGTCACAAGAAGTCATGTCATTCATCAGAATACTTAAAGACGTTGAACTTCATGCAATGATGAGTTCACACTTGAATCTGATTACTTTGAAAGAGATTTCGAAAATAAGCTTGACTTTGATCGAAGATGTACTTGATCATGATTTACATGATGACAGAGATCGATTTTATAATGTTTTGTTTCAGATGTGAATTGAAATTCTCAAAGATGACATCAGTTACACTGAGATGAACACTATCATCTACATCACAGATGACGAGATCTCAAAAATAAATTCAGACAGAACTTTTCAAGCTGTCTTATGTGATGTCTCAAATCAATTTAATCATGCTGCTCGCTTTAATATGATTCGCGCTACATCATATTTTAATAGATCAGAAACATATGTATGTAAATAGTGAACTAATGATCAGTGCAGAACTCACAGACAATGCTTCATCAATCTCAGCTTCTCATTAAGAGCACATGAGATTCATTGATGTTAATGAAAGTGAAGAGATTAACAAAGTGACAATTCAAAGAAATGAGATCAACACATTATCAATTGATCATGAAATGACAATTGATAATTTGATAGATCATGTATGTTAGAAGTTGATCTAGAGCGAGTCATAGAGATGTCATTTAACTAATAGATAAATGCTAAGAAAGAAAAGTATCTATAGAAAAGACCTTGATTCTTATATGTGTGTTTCTCAGCTCTGTGCTAGACTCAATTAGAATGAAATCAGGCAAAGACTAGGCGAAGAATAGACGAAGACTAGAATCGTAACATTACTTTCTTTTCTTGACTATTCATGTTTGCATGAATGTTGTTTCTTAGTGCGCTTTTCTTGAATATCTGGTATGAAATTCATCAATCATCTCTTGAGCGTTCATAAACTCGTCATCGTCAGCG
>JAABUK010004889.1_pt1 | contig 21386 bp, 16 predicted proteins | sample 5559141 | NCBI WGS metagenome assembly JAABUK01 (sample SAMN10711869, study PRJNA513367) | rock metagenome | isolation source: Antarctica rocks | place: Antarctica: Victoria Land, Pudding Butte nord | collected 2016-01-03
GCGGCGTTGTCCGGAAACCACTCCAACAGCTCCTGAAACGTCCTGGGATAGTCGACCCCACCGGCGGGATGGACATAAACCAGCTCTGACATGCCCAAATACTACTTGACTCAAGCAGCTACCCAGTTCACCAGTGCCAATCCCGGAGATTGCGTAAAGGTGACCAGCGCGACCATGACGAATCCGGAAACGTCCCAGGCGCCCTGCGGCGACCAGGCGGCCATCTATGTCGTTACCGCCACCGGCAGCGGAGATGTTACTTGCGACAGCCACGAGGATTCGTACGTGCATGGCAACGACAACAATCCGGACACGCGGGTCTGCCTCCGACCGAATCTGCACACCGGGGACTGCTGGGATCCGGGACTGACCTCCTTCGACGTGCCCAAGAAGATCGACTGCACCGGTGCGACGGGTCTTCGTGCCCAGAAGGTGGTCGCGTTGATCACCGCCTCTGCAGACGAGACGCAGTGCCCGGACACGGCTGAGAAGGTTCTCCCGCTGGAGAAGCGGAACATGGTGTATTGCTTCGCATCGATTTCCTGATGGATGCGATCGACGGCCGGGTCCCGACGGGTGCCCGGCCGTTGTGCTGTGCCGCTTCTGCCGAGCGTCCAGGACCGAGCTGCCCCAACCCTGGTGGACATCAGGCAGTGACCGTAGTAGATCCGGGGTCATAGTCAACGCCGGAACTACTACGCTCCTGCGATGTTGTGGATGAGCGAACTGCCACCAGGAGCAGATCGGGCACAGTCCGGGGATGCGGGCGAGGCGGCAGGTTCCAGAAGAAGTACTGCGTCTCGCTCGCCGGCAGGGAGGGACGCTCGCTCGTTTCCAGGCGCTCGAACTGGGCCTGACGCCCACGGTCGTCCGACGATTGGTCGCGGATGGGCGCTGGGGCCGACTGGAGGACGGCATCTACCTGCTCCCCGACGTCGAGCCGTCCTGGCAGGCACGGGTCTGGGCCGGAATTCTGCTCGGCGGTCCCGATGCCCGGGCCGGTGGTCGAACCGCTGCCGCTCTGCACACGCTCGCCGACGAGGAGTTGCCCGTCGAGATCTTGGTTCCGTTCGGTGTCAAGATCAACAATCGGCACTGGGCGACCTTCCACCAGGAACGATCCGGCGCCCGCGCTGTGTCGAATCGCGCTCAACCGCCCAGAACCCGCGTCGAGGACACCGTGCTGGACCTGTGTGCGAACGGTTCGACCGCTGACCGCGTCTCCTGGATCACCCAGGCGGTGCAACGACGCCTCACCACCGCGCACGCCCTGCAGACGGCGCTGGGGAGACGGGCGAGAATTTCCGATCGCAAGGGCCTCACGAGCCTGATCGCCGATGTCGCATCAGGCGTGCACAGTGCGCTGGAATATCGCTACCTGCACGAGGTGGAACGTGGTCACGGACTGCCGTCTGGCAAACGGCAGCACGCTCGGCCCGGCCGCAACGGATTCGTCGACGTCGCCTACGTCGAGTGCGCCCTCGTGGTGGAACTCGATGGGCGCGTCGGCCACGTCGGCGAGGGCCGGTTCCGCGACCGTCGCCGGGACAACAGCCACACGCGCTCCGGGCTGCGCACCCTGCGGTTCGGTTGGGACGAGGTCTCGAATGAGCCGTGTGCCGTGGCGCTCGAAGTGGCGGAAGTGCTGATCGGGCTCGGATGGAGCGGATATCCGGCCAGGTGCCCGCGCTGCCGATGAAGTGGGTGACCGGCTGCCGGCGCTCTGACCTGGTCGAGGCGAAGCACGTCGGGACACAGGCGAGCTGGTCGACGCCGACGGGCCGACGGGCCGACGGCTGTTCGGCGGCCGCTCCCGCCGGAGCGTGAAAGGCTCCAGGGATGACGACCGGTGGAACGAGTGTGCGGCAGGTGCTGAGCCCACCTTCGGCAACGGACCCTGGCTCGTTGTTCGATCGGTTCGGGCAGTGGGCGATCGATCGGGGCGTCGTCCTGTATCCCCACCAGGAAGAGGCGCTGCTGGAGATCGTCTCCGACGCGAACGTCATCGTCGCCACGCCGACCGGGTCGGGCAAGACGCTGGTCGCCACCGCTGCCCTTTTCACCGGGCTGGCCACCGGCCGCCGGGCCTACTACACCGCACCGATCAAAGCGTTGGTGTCCGAGCGGTTCTTCGAGCTCACCGACGTCTTCGGCCCCGGGAACGTCGGCATGATCACCGGCGATTCGTCCGTCAACTCGGCGGCTCCCATCATCTGCTGCACCGCGGAGATCCTCGCCTCGGTGGCCCTGCGCGGGGGTGCCGACGCGGATCCAGGCGTCGTGGTGATGGACGAATTCCACTACTACGGCGATCGGCAGCGCGGTTGGGCCTGGCAGGTTCCGTTGCTGGAACTGCCGCACGCGCAGTTCGTCCTGATGTCCGCGACCCTCGGCGACGTCCGCTTCTTCGCCCAGGATCTGACCGAGCGGACCGGTCGCCCGACGACGCTGATCGACGGTGTGGAACGCCCTGTCCCGCTCCACTTCTCCTACGTCACCGTGCCGCTGCAGGAGACGTTGGAAGACCTGCTGGCGACGCAGCGGGCACCGGTGTACATCGTGCATTTCACCCAGGCGGCCGCGCTGGAACGTGCCCAGGCGCTGACCAGCATCACCGTCGCCACCCGCGCCGAGCGGGACCGGATCGCCGAGCTGATCGGTGATTTCCGGTTCTCACCCGGGTTCGGTCGCACCTTGGCCCGGCTGGTCCGTCACGGCATCGGCGTGCACCACGCCGGCATGCTCCCGAAATACCGCCGATTGGTCGAGAAGCTCGCCCAATCAGGACTTCTGAAGGTCATCTGTGGAACGGACACGCTGGGGGTCGGCATCAATGTGCCCATTCGGACGGTGTTGCTGACCGGTCTGGCAAAGTACGACGGCCACCGCACCCGGCTGTTGTCGGCGCGCGAGTTCCACCAGATCGCCGGCCGGGCCGGGCGTGCCGGGTTCGACGTGGCCGGTGATGTCGTGGTGCTGGCACCGGAACACGTCATCGACAACGAACGTGCGTTGAGCAAGGCAGGGAGTGACGCGGCAAAAAAGCGGAAGGTTGTGCGGCGCAAGGCTCCTGACGGTTTCGTCAGCTGGAACGAGGCCACGTTCGACCGGTTGGTCGCGGCCACCCCGGAGCCGCTCGGGTCGCATTTCCGCGTCAATCACGCCATGCTGCTCGGGGTCCTGTCCCGACCCGGCGACGCGTTCGCCGGAATGCGCCGACTGATCGACACCAGTCACGATCCGCGGCCCAGGCAGTTGCAACACGCCCTGCGGGCGTTGGCGATCGGCAAGGCGTTGCTGGCCGCGGGCATCGTGATCAAGCTCGACGAACCAGACGAGCAGGGCCGTCGTTACCACATGACGGCGGACCTGCAGCTGGACTTCGCGCTCGACCAGCCGCTGTCCCCGTTGGCGCTCGCTGCGATCGAGCTGTTGGACCAGCAGGCACCCGAATATGCGTTGGATGTGGTTTCGCTGATCGAGGCGACGCTGGAGGGGCCACGTCCGGTGCTGTCGGCGCAGCGGTTCAAGGCGCGCGGCGAAGCGGTGGCTGCGATGAAGTCGGACGGCATCGAGTACGAGGAGCGGATGGCGCTGCTCGAGGAGGTCGACTATCCCAAACCGCTCGCCGACCTGGTGGAGGTGGCCTTCGAGTCCTATCGCTCAGGGCACCCGTGGGTCGCCGAATATCAGCCCGAACCCAAGGCCGTGGTCAGGGATCTGTACGAACGGGCGATGAACTTTTCCGAATATGTCGCGTTCTACCAACTGCAACGGTCAGAAGGAGTGGTCCTCCGATATCTCGCCGATGCCTATCGCGCGATGCGGCGCACCGTTCCGCAGGACGCCCGCACGGTCGATCTCTCGGATTTGATCTCGTGGCTGGGCGAACTCGTCCGCGGGGTGGATTCCAGCCTGCTCGACGAGTGGGAGGCGCTCGCGCATCCGGGCGAGGACGAACTCGGCGGCGAAATCGCAATCAGGCCACCGACAGCTCAGCGCGGAGTCAGCGCGAACGTCCGTGCGTTCACCATCATGGTGCGAAATGCACTTTTCCGTCGGGTGGAATTGGTGTCGCTCGGTAGATACGAGACGCTCGGCGAAATGGACGGTTCGGCCGGCTGGGATGCCGAGCGGTGGCAGGAAGCGGTGGCGCCGTACTGGGATGAGTACGAAGATCTCGCCGTCGGTGCGACGGCTCGGTCGGCGGCGTTGATCGCGATCACCCAGGAACCAGGTCGGTGGTCGGTCAGGCAGACCTTCGACGATCCGAGCGGTGACCGGGACTGGGGCATCGGTGCCGAGATCGATCTCGCTGCCTCCGACGACGTGGGCGAACCAGTTCTTCGCATCCTCGACGTCGGCCCGCTGACCGGCTGATCCGGCGGCCCAGGCCGGAACCGACTCACGTCAGTCGACCGCTGCCGTCGAACTCGGTGGGGTAGCAACACGGTCGGGTGGGTCCGGGGAAACACCCGAACCGCCCCGACCGGGCTGCAGCGAGGGGGGAAATCAGCCGGCGTAGGACTTGCTGAGCGCAGACATGGTCTGCCACTTGTCCCAGGGAATGGACCAGTCGTAGACATCGCCGTCGGATTCCGACATCGGTATCGACGAGTTGGTGACCTCGACCGGATCGCCGTACATGGTCTGGTCGTAGAACGCCTTGGCATTCTTCGTCGTCAGGTTCGCGCAGCCGTGCGTCAGATTCTTCTGACCCTGGACGTCGGCCGTACCGTCATTCGCGTGGATGAACGTTCCGTTGTTGGAAATGCGGACGGCGTAATAAGCCTTGAAGTTGAAGTAGTGATATTTGGGATTCGACATCAGGTGCAGGTATTCCTTCCTCATCACGATGTAGGTGCCACCACGGGTCACCCGGCCCGGATCGCTCTCCAAGCCGTATGAGGTCGGAAAGTCGAACAGCAGCTTGCCGTCGCGGTAGACCTTGAGTCGGTGGGATTTGATGTCGGCCTTGGTGATCTCACTGCGTCCGATGGTGAACGTCGACGTGAGATCCTTTTCGCCGTAGATGTTGTTCCCATAGTCGACGCCGTAGAGATTGGCGGTCACGGTGACCTTGGTGCCCGGCTTCCAATAGGACTGCGGTCGCCAGTCCAGACCCCACCCATTGTCGTGCCGGATCCAGGCGAACGACCCTGCCGTTTTGGGGACGGTGGTGATGGTGATGGCCTTTTCGATATTCTGCCGGCCCACGGTGTCGTCGATGTCACTGTCCAGGCTGATCATAATTGGAGCGGCGATGCCGACCGTTTTCCCGTTGCTCGGGAAGATGCTGGCTCCGATCACTCCATCGGGATTGGTCGTGCCGTAGCTGCCGGAGATCTTCACCTTTTTGCCGTTCGAACCGACCGCATCTCCGGCCAGGGTGTACGTGCCGCCGTAACCCAGAGGTTCGCCGAGCGTCCAACTTGTCCTGGCCGCGTTCAACGCGCCCTTGACGGAGTGGCCCTCGGCGTTGGTCAGGACCACGTCGGCCAGGGTTCCGTGCGCCGCTTGCAGCGTGATGGGGGTACGCGGCGACAGACCGTCGCTCCCGAGCTTCGGGCTGGCGGTGAAGCTGACCGGCTGCACGACGACCAGGGGCGGAGCGGACGAGCTGGTTTTCGAGGAGGTCGTGGTCGAGCTGGTGGAAGGGGTGTTGGACGAGGCGGCCGACCGCGTGCTGGAGGGGGTGGACCTGCTGGAGGACGCCGTAGTGAGCGGGGTCGGGGCGGTGATCTGCCCGCTGACCGGGGGTACCGTGGCCGGCGGTACGGTGACCGAGGGTCCGGACGTCACAGACCGGGTGACGGCGGACCCGGAAGGAACCGCTGGCCTGCCCGTGTTGGTCTCCGACGATGCGGTCGGACCACCGGGTGAAGAAGAGCCGGCCTGGGGGCTGCTCGTGCACGCGGTGAGCAGGGCTGCGGCGAGGCCGGCGGCAACGACCAGCTTGATGGGTGATCCGCGCATTCGAGGGCCGTCCTGCTCGGGTGACTGTTGGGAGACTTACCAGGTCGTACGTGGCGCCACCGGACCGCGATTCGACGACTGCGCCAGTGCGGTTGGGGGTGACCTTCGCAGATTAGACGGCACACCCGCCCCGAGGTTGCGTGTCGCGCCGAGCGTAACCGGAGCGTGACCATCCGTTCATCTTCCGGTGCCCTGGCCCGGTGTTGTGGCCGTGCGCTGACCCGGTGCCCAACCGTGCCCTGACCCGGTGGCCGACTTGATGCGCCGGACCGCGTGTGGTGCCCCATCGCGACGTCAGTACTGGTCAGGCCGGCTTCCGACATGCTCCGGGGAGGTCACCGGCTGCACGCCGGTGATGCGGTGCAGCGCGAAAGTTCGCATCGACTCGCGCAGACGGTCGAACGCGGCGACGGCGCCTCCGGAGACGGCAACCGGTTCGATCAGTCGTCGGGTGGTACCGCCCTCGGAGTCGACGTAGCCGACCCAGACCGCGCGGTGGTCCTCGACCGCCTGCCGTAGCAACGTCATCGACTCCTGCGGGGACTGCGTCCGACCGACGTCAACGACAGCGTCCGCGCTTCGCATCCGCTCGATCAACGCGACGAGTTGATCGTCGGAGGGCGTCGGCGGTTCGCGGCGACGAGCGGGCGTGAGCACCGCTCCTGGAGTGCGCTGTAGGGCCGCCCGGAGGTCGATGACGCTGCCTGATGCGTCCTCGGCCGCTGGTACCAGGCCGGCAGAACGCAAGGGCGCCAACAGATCTTCTAGTCGGCTGGTCGAGATGGCAACGGTGGGTGCCAGTCGCCGGATGAGCATGCCGGAAGCCGTGGCCTGGGCGATGGCCTGATCGATCAACGACGGGTCCTCGCTGCGAAGGTACGACGCGGCAGCTCCGACGCGGAGCACGCCATGACGACGCGCGACGTCGTCGATGAGGTAGGTGAGTGACTGCGGCACTCCGGTGACCGAATGCCGTTGGAAAAGGTCGTGCAGGTCGCCAGATGAAGCGCCGGCGTCGAACGCCCGACGCAGGCTGTCCGGCGTCACCCGGTAGACCGTGGCGCTGCCTGCCGATTCGACCTCTGCGGCCGCTGCGAGCTTCGCGGCAAGTTCCGGCTCAAGACGTCCTGGCGCCACCACGGTCAGGTCGGCCTGCACCATGAGAGTGTCGACAGGGTCGGGCAGAGCTTTTTTCAACGCCTCGGCGGCGGCCTGGCGATCGGCCGTCAGCAGGGCCCGTCCGGCACCGGACAATGCGGAGAAGGCGACCACGCCGAGCGCGGTGCCCTCGGCGACGACACTCTGGGCCATCGGGTCCCGACGGTCGGGAGACCGCAGCGGCGCCATCCAGGCGAGCGTCGCCGAGAGAGCTTCGGCCTCGAGGCCGCTACCGTGCGGCAACTGGGCGAGGGCACCCAACACGAAGCGGCGGTCGGCCGGCCCCCGGACCCACGAGAGCTCCGCTGACAATGCGGCCAGCACCTTGCCGGCGGCGTCGCGACCACCGGTCCGGGACGGGTCCCGCCGCAGGTCGAACCAAGTTGCGGCCAGCAGCGCCCAGGACTGCTCGTCGTCGTCGTCGCTGAATTCGTCGGCCGCACTCGTCGGCACCCAGCTGTTGACGGCCGTGTTCGATCGGGGTTCGCTGGTGGCGATCAACCCCGCTGCCGCGAGCAGTTCGACGTGCAGGGCGGTCAGGGCCGCGTCGAGGTCGAGGTCTTTGGCCAGGCGCCGCATCTCCCGGACGCCCATCCCTCCCGATCGCAGAGCCGGTGCCGGCATCCGGCCCAACGAATCGAGCATTCGGCGGGAGATGGCAACCGCAGCGAGGGCCTGACCGGCTGCAGTGCCGTCGACCGTCCGCTCCCCCTTTCCTCCCGGCTCGACCGGTGGACTCTGCACATGGACGGGGCCAAGTGGTGCGTCCCCGCGGAGCACCAACCCAACCTCGCGAGGCAGTACCACCGAACCGGGATCCAGGCGGATGAGGAGGCCGTCCCCGACCAGTGACCGGACCAGATCGGCCAGCGATCCGGTGGTGCCGACGGACCCCCTGGGCCGCCCCTGGGCCAGCCGGGCCAACAATGCGCGGCCTTCGTCGCCGGCCGCGGCCAGCGCCGTCGTCACGTTCTCGGTGCTCAGTCGACCCCTCGGGCCGAACCCGCCGGGAAATTCCCCCATGGCTGCTCCCACGGCGGGAGAGGGCTGCACCGGGTCACCGCCTCTGATCAGAGCCAGCGTCTCCAGCTCCGCGAACACCCGCTTCACCGCACTGGTGGGAGCAGCCCTGCCGAGGAAGTTGCTGACCTGGGTGCTCGACACCTGGTTGCTCGAGACCGTTGTCCCCGACACCGGGGTGCTCGAGATCGTTGTCCCCGATACCCGGGTGTCCGACGCCACTGTGCTCGGCACCTGAGTGTCCGACGCCACTGTGCTCAGACCCTGGGTGTCCGACTCCTGGGCGTCGGAACTACGGCGGTTGGTCGTCCGGGCGCTGGTCCCCCCGTCGCCGAGCAGCACCACCGACTCCAGTACCTGCACCGCGAACCGGTTGAGCCCTTCCAGTGCCCGCCAGACCGAAGGCGGACTGTCCAATCGGCGCGCGAGCACGGAGAGATCGGTAGGAGCCGGAACGGTCAGGTCGGGTCGGGCGCGCAGCAGCGCGCACAAAGCTGCGTCGTCTCGGCCGCGCAGCCATTCCAGGGTGGATGACATCACCGTCAACGGTACTGGTCCGCCGGACCACCTCCGCCCGTCAGCCGACGCGGATCGACGAGCGGCGCGCTCATCGACCATCGACTGCGCTCTTCACCGGATCGACTCGTCGCGACTGTGCTTGAGAATCGCCACTGTCGAGGGCGCGGCGTCGCGAGAGGAGACAGGGTGGAACGGGCGGTTGGGGTCAACGAGGATGCTCCTCCGGCGACCGCTGCCGGGCCGGGTTGGCGGTCGGCGGCGCGGTAGGCGACAATTCGAAGCGGTCGACGTTGCCCGCTCCCGGTCGGCGCGAGCGATGAGATAGTTCTCGGTAGTCCACAGAGCTGCAATTGCGCAAGGAGATCCGGTGTCCAAGAAGCGGAAGAGGGCAGTCGATCCAGGTTGGCCCCAGGTCGAGGCCGGCGGTCACGCCGTCAGCGAATTCAACGCAGACCGGCAGGGCGCTCTGTCGCCGTTCGGCGAGGTCGAGTTTCCGCTGCCGGGCGACCAGTTGCCGTATCAGCACCCGACCACGGTGATCAACCGCTGAGTTCTTGCACCGCTCGGCCTTCGCCTGCTGATTTGACCGGTCCGGATCGCCGGTCTGGTGATCGCGGCCGGCTCGGATCGCCGGTTCCGACGGACCGAAGGCGCTGTCCGGCCTGGTTCGAGCCTCGATCTTGGTGTCCAGCCGCCGGCTCCCTCGAGGCCGCGTTGATCATGCTGACCGATCCCTCGGACGTCGCCGACGGGTCTGCCATGGTGCCGGATTCGGGAACGCGGCGGACTCACTGCACCGGCCCGGGCCGGACGCGCGGCTCAGCGCAACACGCAGAGCGGGCTACCCTTCCGACAAAGGCCATCGGTAATGCGTGTCCTATTTTTTGACGCGGGCGTCCCCACGGCTCCACAAAATGCACCACCAGAGAACTCGCCAGTGAGAGAGGGTACGACGCCATGGCCATCCCAGGGCCCGGATATTCGATCACGATGCGGGTGGCAGCTCCTCCATCGGCGTCCGCTGCCGGCGACCTGACCAGTGCCGTCGGTCGGGCCGGCGGTGTGATCACCGCCTTCGACGTCGTCGAGTCTGCGGCCGGTCTGATGGTGGTCGACCTTTCGGCGAACGCGATGGACGCCGAGCACGCGGAGCGGATGACGGACGCGGTCAACGCGCTGCCCGGCGTCGAGGTCCGCAAGGTGTCCGACCGGACCTTTCTGGTACACCTCGGCGGCAAGATAGAAGTCACCTCGAAGGTCCCGCTGCGCAACCGCGACGACCTGTCGCGCGCCTACACGCCCGGGGTTGCCCGGGTCTGCATGGCGATCAACAAGAACCCGGACGACGCGCGCCGGCTCACCATCAAGCGCAACACCGTCGCCGTCGTCACCGACGGCACCGCGGTGCTGGGCCTTGGCAACATCGGCCCCGCGGCCGCGCTGCCGGTGATGGAGGGAAAGGCCGCGCTGTTCAAGAAATTCGCCGGAGTCGACGCCTGGCCGGTCTGCCTGGACACCACCGATACCGAAGAGATCATCCGGACGGTGCAGTTGATCGCACCTGTCTACGGCGGCATCAACCTGGAGGACATCGCGGCTCCGCGGTGTTTCGAGATCGAGCGACGGTTGCGGGAACTTCTCGACATTCCGGTCTTCCATGACGACCAGCACGGCACCGCGATCGTCGTGGTCGCCGCGCTCCGCAACGCGCTGCGGGTGGTGAAGAAGGACATCGGGAATTGTCGCATCGTCGTCTCCGGGGTCGGCGCCGCCGGCAACGCGATCATTCGCCTTCTGCTGCACCAGGTTCCGGCGGATATCATTGCCGTCGACATCAACGGCATCGTGCATCGCGGGCGCCCCGGAATGGATCCGAACCTCGCCGAGGTGGCGGAGAAGACGAATGCCGCAGGAGTCTCCGGCTCGATCCACGACGCAATGGTCGGCGCAGACGTCTTCATCGGGGTTTCGGCGCCCAACATCCTCACAGCGGCGGACATCGAGAGGATGAATCCCGACGCCGTTGTCTTCGCCCTGGCCAATCCCGACCCGGAGATCGACCCGCTGGAAGCCCAGCGGCATGCTGCGGTGGTCGCCACCGGCCGGTCCGACTTTCCGAACCAGATCAACAATGTGCTGGCCTTTCCCGGAGTCTTCCGCGGACTGCTGGACGCCCAGGCCCGCATCATCACCGACGACATGCTGGTCGCTGCTGCGATGGCCATCTCCGACGTGGTCGCGCCCGACCAGCTCAATGCCTCCTACATCGTCCCCAGCGTCTTCGACGAGAAGGTGGCCAAGGCGGTCGCGCGCGCGGTCGTTGCCGCGGCCCGGGACGGCGAGCGGGTTTCCGGTGGCGCGAAGGAGTCGGCCGCGGCCGGCGCATGAGTCGGATTCGACGATCGCCCACCGAACAATCTCGGGGACCCGCCGAACAACAGCAATGACGTTTCCGATCTTCGCAATGACGCATTGGCGACCGCTACTCGGACACCATGCCCCGGAACACATATCAACAGCAGGAGAGCAATGATCGCATTCCCGAACAGTCAGGAATCCAAATGAACGGGCCGTCCTTTTCGCACACCGATGAGCATGGACGCGCCAAGATGGTGGACGTCGGCGACAAGGCGGCGACGGCTCGATCCGCTGTGGCGACCGGATGGGTGCGCACCACGACCGAGGTGATCGACCTGCTGAAGCGGGATGGTCTGCCCAAGGGTGACGCGCTGGCGAGCGCCAGGATCGCGGGCATCATGGCGGCGAAGAAAACGCCGGAATTGATCCCGCTGTGCCACCCGATCGCGCTGTCCGGCGTCGTCATCGATCTCGACCTGACAGACACCGCGGTTTCCATCACCGCCACCGTGCGCACCACCGACCGCACGGGAGTCGAGATGGAGGCGCTGACCGCTGTTGCGGTGGCCGGCTTGACACTTCACGACATGATCAAGGCAGTAGATCCAGCCGCAGTCCTGGACGCGGTGCAGGTCGAGCGAAAAGACGGCGGAAAAACCGGTACGTGGCTTCGGCCGGAAAAGTGAGTCAGATGAGAAGATCAGCAGTTGTCATCATCGCCTCGACCAGGGCGGCCAGCGGCGTGTACCAGGACCGCACCGGGCCGGTGATTGCGCAGTGGTTGAGCGACAAGGGTTTTGCCGTAGAAGGGCCGATCGTCGTGGCTGACGGCCCGCAGGTGGAGGCAGAACTGCGCAAGGCGGTCGGTGTCGATCTGGTTGTCACTTCCGGAGGTACCGGGCTTTCGCCGACGGACCGCACCCCACAGGCCACGGCCGCGGTCATCGACTACGAGGTTCCGGGACTCGCCGATGCCATTCGTCGGGCCGGCGGGGACGCCGTGCCGACGGCCATGCTCTCCCGAGGCCTCGTCGGCGTGGCGACCCGCACGCTGATCGTTAACCTCCCTGGATCGACCAACGGCGTCAAGGACGGGCTCGGTGTGTTGTACCGGGTGATGGCGCATGCGCTGGAACAGATATCGGGCGGCGATCACCAGTCGGGTGGCGGCGTCTGATGGGCAGCTTCTGATGGCTGACGTCTGATGGCACATGTCCGTGTGATGGGACGCCGCTGATGGGCGGCCGGGTGGCGACCGCGGGAGTCACCGACCACGTTCTGGACATCCTCGCGCATCATGCGGCTGTCCAGGACGCCGCGGCCGGTGCGACGGTGGGATTCACCGGTGTGGTGCGGAATCACGACGCCGGCCGCCGCGTCGTCGAGCTCGAGTACCAGGTGCATCCGAACGCCGACGCGGTGGTCGCCGAGGTCGCAGCCGACATCGCCTGCCGCGACGGCATCATCGCCGTTGCGCTCACCCACCGGTACGGCTTGCTGGAAATCGGGGAGGTGGCGATCGTGGCCACGGTATCGGCCGCCCACCGGGGCGAGGCGTTCACCGCCTGCTCCGACCTGGTCGACGAGGTCAAGCGGCGCCTGCCGGTATGGAAGCGGCAGGTCTTCGACGACGGAGCCGACGAGTGGGTCGGGTCGGCCTGACGCTTGGGGCCTCCTGCAGCGCAAGACCCGATAGACGGCAGCAGGGCCGCGACCAGTTTCTGGTCGCGGCCCTGCTGGCTGAATGAGGTGAGAAACCGGCTGGACTTCTAGAGCGCCGGGCCGGGGAGCTTGGGCAAGGTCCAACCCGGTTGCTTCTGCGCCCACAGCCAGACGAAGTACGTCTGAGCGGCGGACACGATCAGGCAGATCCAAATTCCGATGCCGGGGCCGTAGGAAAATCCGGCAACGTCACCGCCTGTCTTCGTGAAGATCTCGATGAGCGCTATCAGCGTGATGACAAATCCGGCCGCCGCGGCGAACATCAGGAACTGCGGCTTCACCTGGCTCACGGCCTGGCCCATCATCGCTCGTATGGCTACGACCACCGCGACCGCGACACCGAGCACCGTCGCGAGCCACCAGTACTCGTGCCAGGCGCCGGCGCTCGTACTAGCGCTGTAACCCGCGAAGGAGTAGGACGCCGACAGCCAACCGAAGAAGCTGAAGATCAGCAGTACCAAGCCCGCACCGATGATGATCCAGTCGCTGGTGCCGACCTTCGACACATCGAACGACGACGAGCGTGCGGGTCCGGCCGCCGGTGGGTAGGCAGAGGCGCCCGGCGCACCGAAACCAGGTGCGGCGGGTGGATAGCCGCCCTGGGCAGCTAGTGGATAGCCACCCTGAGCCGGCGGTCCATAGCCACCCTGAGCCGGCGGTGGATAGCCACCGGCGGCGGGAGGTGGATAGCCACCGGCGGCGGGAGGTGGATAACCGCCTGGCGGCGGGGCATATCCGGGAGCCGGCGGCTGCATGCCACCCTGACCGGGCTGGGGGTTGTAAGCAGGCTGGGGGTTGTAAGCCGGGGGCGGGTTGTACGGGGGCGGTGGCTGGTAGCCGGGCGCCGGTGGCGGGTAACCGCCCGGAGGCTGCGCGGGAGGCGGATATCCGCCGGGCTGAGGCTGGTCCGGAGGTGGGTACCCTCCGGCGGGGGGCTGGGACACGGAAACCTCCAGTTGGGGCGCGGGTACCGGGTGCACCCGCAGATGACGGGCAGTAACCTGTCGAGCGAACCGTAGCGCTCCCGACCGACCACTGGAAGTGGACACGCTAGCGACTGTGCTCGGCAGCGCAGTCCGCCCGCCCGATCGCAGGAGTTGCACCGCGCCGTTTCTGATACCTGAGCGGCTTCAGTCGCCGCCGGCTGGGGTGTGCACGAGACTTCGGTCAGCCGCCCGCGAAGGGGGGCAGTACGTCGAGGACGGCGCCGGGACGGACGACGGTCGCGGAGCCGTGCACGGCAGTTTCGTCGAGCAGGAAGGAGCACCGCCGGAGAACCTGCGCCAACCGATCGCCGTGAAGGCGCACGACAGCCGTCACCACGTCGGCGATGTCGGCCGGCGACGGGACGGACACAAACTCCTCCTCGACGCCTGCCGCGGCCCGGGCTGCGGCGAAGAATCTCACGGTCACGGTCACGGGCGGAAGAGATTGGTCAGCCACCGATGGCACTCATCGGCCGATCGGGCTGCAGGAACGACGGGTCGTTGATGCCGTGTCCGGGCAACTTCCGCCACATCGCGAGTCGCCAGGCGTCGGCGATCTCGTCGTCCGTCGCGCCTCCCCGCAGCATCCCGCGCAGGTCGGTCTCGCCGCTGGCGAACAGGCAATTCCGAATCTGCCCATCGGCGGTCAGCCTGGTGCGGTCGCAGGCGCCGCAGAACGGACGGGTCACCGACGCGATGATGCCGACGGTCGCCGGTCCACCGTTCACCTCGAACAATTCGGCCGGAGCGCCTGCCCTGGCCGTCGGATCCGGCGTCAGGGTGAATCGCTGTGCGAGCGCGGACTGGATCTCGTCAGCGGTCACCATCGAGGTCCGGCTCCACTCGTGCCCGGCGTCCAGCGGCATCTGTTCGATGAAGCGGAGGTGATAGCCGCGCTCGACAGCGAACTGGAGCAGATCGGCGGCCTCGTGATCGTTGACGCCGCGCAGCAGGACCGTGTTGATCTTGACCGGCGTCAGTCCGACGGAGACGGCTGCCTCGAGGGCCGCGAGTACGTCCCGGTGGCGGTCGCGTCTGGTCAGTGCGGCGAAGGTGTCGCGATCGAGCGTGTCCAGCGAAACGTTGATGCGATCGAGTCCCGCGGCGACGAAGGCCTCCGCCCGACGGGCAAAGCCGATGCCGTTGGTCGTCACCGACATCTCGGGCCGCGCTTCGAGCCGGCCGACAGCGTCGACGAGTTCGACAATTCCCTTGCGCAGCAATGGTTCTCCGCCGGTGAACCGAACTTCGGTGACACCGAGACGATCGACGGCCAAGCCGATCAACCGCAGTAGTTCCTCGTCGGTCAGCAGTTCCTGTCCCGGCAGCCACTCCAGCCCTTCGGCCGGCATGCAGTAGGTGCAACGCAGGTTGCACTTGTCGGTGAGGGACACCCGGAGATCGATGGCCCTACGGCCGTGGGTATCGACCAGGAACGGCGACGAGCCGCGCTCCGGGCTCGAGCCGGTCGGCGTCGGCCGGGTCGTCGCACCGCGGGCCCCGAACATCGGGATGCCCAGCGGCGTGGAGGTCATGCTCCCAGGGTAGCCGGGTCCGGCCTGGGACCCCGGATCCGCAGGAGAGTGGACATCCGACCCTTGGTTCATCCGGGAGCAGTGCTTCGCCGTAGAGATCAGTGCCAGGCGGAGGCCGGCGAGGACACTTGCTGTGCGACCTCCCCGCGCCCACGTGCAGTGGTTCACCATCTGGCGGATGACCGCATCCACGGGACGCTGTACGAGACGCAGTGTCGGTGGCGTACGGAAGACTGCGGGAATGGGGAAGAACAATCAACAGCGCCGAGCCGCGAAGCGGAAGAAGCGAGCCGCCGGCCGTCAGGCTCCGACGGTGAACGCCTTCGACGGGCCGGCTGCCTACCCGGCCGGCTCCACCGGGTCTCGAACTGCCGACGAACTGGCAACCGCCCTGGTAGCTGCCGGCGTACAAGCGGTCGGAAGCCCACCGGAGCTGGAAGATGCGATCGGAGATCTGCTGATGTTCGGCGGCACCGGGGCGCCCGCTGATGCCCAGCTGGGTGAACGGACGGCCAGTCGGCTGCTGCTGGAGTGGGTCGGCAGGTGCTACGAAGGCGGATGGCAGCCAGCGGACCTCGTTCATGTCGCACGGCGGGAACTCGGGGTGCGCCCTGGCCGGCTCGCGGGCGACGTCGTGGCTGTTCAAGCCGTCGCCGAGCGAGCGTTCGAGCGGGCTCCAACACCGTGGCTGGAGCAACTCGAGGTCTTCGCCCACGAACCTACGGCTGTTGCCGCCGGCTCGACGGGCTGGAATGCAGTGCGGAGCGCAGCCCTGCGACGAACGAACGACTGGGATGCCTGGCATGCCGTGCTGTTGTTGCTGAGCCACCTGGGCCGGCTGCCCGCCATGCCGCGGCTTGTCCCGCCTCCTTCGACGTGGGGACGGCATCGGGTTGCGCAGGGTCCGACGGTGGCCGCCGGGTCCGGTCACCACCACCCGAAAAAGCTCAGCACCATCCGCGCCCTGCTGGCCAAGGCGGAGGCCACCGAGTTCAGCGAGGAGGCGGATGCCTTCACCGCGAAGGCACAGGACTTGATGACCAGATACGCAATCGACGAGGCGTTGCTGTCGGAAGGAGCAGACGGCGTCGAAATCCGGTCAAGCCGCGTCCACATCGACAATCCCTACGCATCCACCAAGGCGCAGCTGCTGAACACGGTCGGTCAGGTCAACCGGGCGAAGACGATCTGGGACGAGCTGAACGGGATCGCCACCATCGTCGGACTACCCGTCGATCTCGACCTGACGGAGATGTTGTTCACCTCTTTGCTGGTCCAGGCTACGAAGGCGATGACCGAAGCGGGGGCCGTCTCCACCGGAGGGCACCGGCTCGATCGGTCGCCGTCCTTCCGCCGGGCCTTCCTGTTGTCCTACGCCGACCGGATCGGCGAGCGACTGTCCGACGCCGGTCGGCATGCCCAACGAGAGGAAGCGGAGCACCGCGGACGGGACCTTCTCCCGGTATTGGCCAGGCAGTCCGCCGCGGTCGACACCGAATTCGCTCGGTTGTTTCCACGCGCCACGCAGTCCGGCGCCACCCGAGTGGACGCTCGGGGTTGGCATGCCGGCCGGGCGGCGGCAGACCGCGCCGTGCTGGCCAAGGCTCAGGTGCACGCCGGGTCCGACTGACGGGCGGGAACAGCTTGGGCGGACCGCGTCGGCGAGGCCGCGCGGACGCGGCCCCCAGGGGCGCCGAGACCACCTGATGGTCCGGTTCCGGTTGTCTGGTCGCGATGGGGCGGCTGGATGCTGCGTTAGCCCAGTGAGGGACTCCCGCGGTAGGGGATCACCGCAGTGCGCGATGACGCGGTGGGGGACTCCCGCGGTGGGGGATCACCGCAGTGCGCGATCACGCGGCGGGGGACTCCCGCGGTGGGGGATCAGCGCAGTGCGCGATGACGCGGTGGGGGATCACCGCGGGGGGATCACTGCAGTGCGGGAATGACCTCGTTCTCGAACAACTCCTGACCAGAGGTGTCATAGGCCAACTCCGGGAAGTTCACGATCGCGTAGGACATGCCGAGCTTTCGCATCTCGGTCAGCTTTTCGACGATCTGACCAGGCGTGCCGATGCAGGCGCCGCTGCTGTACTGCGCAACGGCCTCCCGCGCCCGCTCGGCGCCGAGAATCTTGGAGTAGTGATCGAGAATCCAAGCCTTCCGATCGTCCACTTCGGCCTGGTTCGAACCGATCGCCACGTTGTAGTTGGCGGAGCGGGTGATTGCTGCGTACTCGGTCCCGACGTCCGCGCAGTGTCCATCCAGGATCGAGGATTTCGCAGCGAACCCGTCTGGCGTGCCGTCGAAGTTGGTGTACTGCGCGAACTTCGCCGCGATTCGGAGGGTCACCTTTTCGCCGCCACCGGCAATCCACATCGGAATTCCCCCGGCCTGCAGTGGCAGCGGCCGAACGATGGCACCGTCGACCGTGTAGTGCTTCCCCGCGAAGGTGGCCGTACCGGTCTCCCAAGCCTGCTTCATGATCTGCACACCTTCGTCCAACGCCCGCAGCCGTTCGCCCGCTGACGGAAAGCCGTATCCGTATGCGCGCCATTCGTGCTCGTACCAACCTGCGCCGATGCCCATCTCGGTGCGTCCGCCGGAGATGATGTCAATCGTGGCGGCCACCTTGGCGAGGTAGGCGGGATTGCGGTAGGCCATGCAGGTGCACATCTGCCCGAGCCGCACCCGCGAGGTCGATGCGGCGAAGGCGGCCATCAGCGTCCAGGCTTCGTGGGTCGCCTCGTCGGTGGGTTGCGGAACGGTGTGGAAGTGGTCGTAGACCCAGATGGATTCCCACGGGCCGGCATCGGCCCGCTGTGCCAACCGTGACATCGTCGCCCACTGCTGCGCAGGTTCGATACCGACCAGATCAAGTCGCCAACCCTGCGGAATGAAAGTGCCGAATCGCATGGCTTGATCGGTTGAAACGTCATTGGGCGAGGTCATAACGAACAAACTACTCACGCGCCGAGCCGCCGGGATCAGGGGTGGTGCGTCGGTGTCGCCGGTGCAGGCGTCTGCTGACGGCCGATGCCCATCAGCAGACGAATACCTTCCGGGGTCGCACCCGCTCCGGTCCGACGGTCAGGATCGGCGCCCGGTCGGTAGGGGATGATTGGCTGGTGAGCGCACCCACCGAGCCGACCGAGATCCCCCGTCCACAGGCCGACCACTGGTCCTATCTGATGGACATGGACGGTGTGCTGGTGCATGAGGACCATATGATCGCGGGCGCGGATCAGTTCATCGCCGAACTCAACGAACGCGGCACCAACTACGTGGTCGTCACCAACAATCCGATCTACACGCGCCGTGATCTACGAGCACGCCTGCTGGCCACCGGCCTTGACATTGCCGAACATCGAATCTGGACATCCGCGCTGGCGACCGCGAAGTTCCTACACAGTCAACGGCCGGGTGGCAGCGCCTACGTCATCGGCGAGGTCGGACTGACAACCGCCATGCACGAGGCCGGCTACGTGCTGACCGATCGGAATCCGGATTACGTCGTGCTGGGCGAGACCCGAACGTATTCCTTCGAGGCGATCACCACAGCTATCCGACTGATCGACAAGGGTGCCCGCTTCGTCTCCACCAATCCAGACGCCACCGGGCCGAGCCGTAACGGATTGTTGCCCGCTGCCGGCGCAGTCGCTGCGCTGATCGAAAAAGCGACCGGGAAGAAGCCCTACTTCGTCGGCAAGCCGAACCCGCTGATGATGCGAAGTGCACTGCGCGCCATAGGAGCTCATTCGGAGTCGACCCTCATGGTCGGTGATCGCATGGACACCGATGTCATCGCCGGTTTGGAGGCCGGCCTCGCGACCATCCTGGTATTGAGCGGCATCTCGACGACGGCCACCATCGAGCAGTATCCGTTCCGGCCGTCGTTGATCATCGACAGCGTGGCGGATCTCGTCGGTCATACCGAAAACCCGTTCGGCCTCCGTTGAGCGGAGCGTGGGGCTCGGCCGCTCGGAGTACCGACCGAGGGCGACCCTCGGGCAGCTTGCGTTACTGACCACCACGGGGCAAGTGCGCCCGCCACCATCCCGAATGCGGCGCAGGTCCACCTCTGGGACCCGCTCCTGCGCACTTCGCGCACCGTGACCGAGAACTCTGCAGAACAGCCGTTCCCGGGTATTCGGATTCGCGTTCATGTTCGAAGCTCAGCCCGGCTCGGCCCGGCATGACCCGGTTCGATGGTGGGCTCACGGTGGCTGCAGAGTGCCGACGTGCGAGGCGTAGTTCGTCATGAAATGGACAGATCGTTGCAGCTGGATGGCAAATGGGCGGAATATTCGAGCAGGATCTTGTGATGCGAGTTCTGGCGCTCTATGGTCACCTCACTTCCTGGCGTCATCCGTCGACGAACACCACGTCGGTTCCAGAAGTCGCCACCACTGACAGAGACGAGCACCTCGATGTTCCGGAGCAACAATGGCGTTGCCAGATGCCGGCCGGGCGGACGAATTCGCTGGCTGGCGGTGATCACATCAGTGGGAATGGTCTGCGTGGGCCTGTTGCCAGCGCCTGCCTCGGCCGCCGCAGCGCCCGCAGCAGTCGGAGCGCCCGCCGCAGTCGGAGCGCCCGGCGCAGTCGGAACCCGCGCCGGCCTCGCCCCGTCCCTCGTCGCTGGGCGCGGGGCTGCTGTCGATTTCACCGAGCAGGAGGCGGAGAACGCTGCGACGAACGGCACGGTCATCGGGCCGGACCGGGCGGCCTACACGCTTCCGGCGGAAGCTTCCGGCCGTCGAGCGGTGAAACTGACGCCCGGGCAGTACGTCGAATTCACCCTGCCGAGCGCGGCCAATGCCATCACCGTGAGGTACAGCATTCCGGACGCTCCCAGCGGTGGTGGGATTACGGCGCCGTTGGAGGTCAGGACCAACGATCAGCACCGCCGAACACTGACGCTCTCGTCCCAGTACGCATGGCTGTACAACCAGTATCCGTTCTCGAACGACCCGAACGCCGGTCTGCTGCACCCGGACTGGTGGATCACCGAGTGCAGCTGTGTACCAGCGGCGACGTCGCCGGTCCCGACTGTCGCGACGCCGTTTCGGCCGAATCATTTCTATGACGAAAAGCGTCTGTTGCTGGGATTGACGTACCGCGCCGGCGAGAAAGTCCGGTTGACCGCTCCCACCGGCAGCAACGCGGCGTGGACCGTCATCGACCTGCTGGACTCGCAGCTCGTAGCTCCGCCGCATGTCGACTTCCGCGCTGCGAATGTGCTGTTCTTCGGCGCAGATCCGTTCGGCCACCGTGATTCCGCAGGCGCATTCGACAGGGCGATCAGGTTCGCCCAGCGGTGGCACCTCAAGGTGTACGTCCCACCGGGAACCTTCCAGGTCAACCGCCACATTGTCGTCGACAACGTGACGATCGAGGGCGCGGGCAGTTGGTACACGATCATCAAGGGCCACCAGGTCACTTTGAGTACCCCGGCGGCCGACGGCTCTGTGCACACCGGTGTCGGCTTCTACGGCAAGGATGGGGCTGCCGGGGGCAGTTCGAATGTGCACCTGTCCGGCTTCACGATCGAGGGCGACGTGCGCGAGCGAATCGACCTCGATCAGGTGAACGGGATCGGCGGCGCGTTGAGCAACTCGACGATCGATGGTCTGTACATCCATCACACCAAGGTGGGCCTGTGGCTGGACGGACCCATGACGAATCTGCGGATCACCGACAACGTCATCGCCGATCAGATTGCCGACGGCATCAACTTCCACACCGGCGTCACGAACTCGTTGGCCGGCAACAACTTCATCCGCAACACCGGTGATGATGGTCTGGCGATGTGGTCGGAGAAGACGCAGGACTCGGGTAATACCTTTGCCCACAACACCGTGCAAACACCCGTTCTTGCGAACGGTATCGCGCTCTACGGCGGCTCTGACAACACCATTTCGAACAATCTCATCGCCGACCCGATCCGCGAGGGCAGCGCCATTCAGATCGGGTCCCGTTTCGGGGCTGTCGCTGTTCACGCAATTCCCCAGGGGTGTTGGTCACGGAATTCCCCACGTGGAGCCCTGCGGTGTCAGGTGTACTCGGTGCCGGTGGGTGTTGTCGAGTCGCCGCGCCCGGGTCGTTTGCGGGG
>JAABUK010004890.1_pt1 | contig 21385 bp, 30 predicted proteins | sample 5559141 | NCBI WGS metagenome assembly JAABUK01 (sample SAMN10711869, study PRJNA513367) | rock metagenome | isolation source: Antarctica rocks | place: Antarctica: Victoria Land, Pudding Butte nord | collected 2016-01-03
ACGCACCGATAGCTCTCGAACAGGGCCAGTCTCACCAAAACAAACCCTCTCCAGCAACGCCTGACTGCCTGACAAACCTTCGCGCACAAAGCTGCCACCCGAAAGCCACAGAACGATCCTGCAGCTGAGGGCGAAGCGGCCTAAACTACTGCAAAGTCTAACATTACTAAGGACCCACTCTTGTAACGCAGCATGGTGCATGCAGTGTTTCCTGCACCTTGGCGTGCCTGCAGAACACTCAAAACCCAGCGCATGAAGCCGCTGTAAAGTATTCTGGGTCGTGCTCATCATGCATTACATGCCAGCCACTTCACCCGCATCATTCCACCAAGTTCTCAAAAAGTTGTGCTCCCACACCACATATGCACCTTCAAAATGCCGTAGAGTGGGCTAAACTTGGCTATATTTGGATTTAGGGTTTAGGATTTAGGGTTCTTACGTCATCCTGCGTGACCAGAAAGAGCACGCCATTATGAAAAATGGGTCTGTTTTCGAAAAGACCCAATATCGCAAAAGTTACAGCCCAAAACGTGGCTCAAAGGTTTTACCCAAATCTGGGGACATGTCTCAACACATTGCGTGGGCCAAATCAGGTGCTGATGGTCACAATGGGCGCGTATGGGCCTCCACACTTGTGCTGCACCAAAAATTATGAAACATGCACCTTGGTCACCATGCCACCTACCCTTGGACCATGCTAAGCTGCTCAGCTGAAGCTGAAATGTCACAAATCAGGTCATTCTAATGATTGCTGATGATGGGCCGTGAAAGATTGGGCCGGAACACAACCAAACAGGTACCCCAAATTCTGTCATGTCATCACACAACATTCACCCTACATGACACCAGAAGGTGCCGCTGTGAGCTGTCAAACTCTGTCCAAATGGCATCACTGTTCATTGTACACCCATAGGGTCCAGAAACAAGCAAAAAAATTGGTGCCAACAAGCATCTCGGCAGGGTGCTGCCACATTCTGCACAGCCAAATCGCCTAATTCAGCCTAATTGAGCCAAGTCACTGCAGGTCCAGCTCAATATCATCATCAGACTGCAGATCCAGCTCTATCTCACTGTCCTCCATGCTGTCAGACTTGCATGACTGGTACTCCTCACAGTCTGACTCAGAATCTGACACGTTGACGTGCCTGCAATGTGGGGCTGTGCTCAAGCTGAGCTCCGCTGCAGCAGCAAGTGCATCTGACCTGATCTGCAGCATGGTTGTCCTCCAAAGCTGCATGCTGTTCACTGCATTCTGAGCAAGCCTGGGGTGGAACTGCATGTCATACCAGTTGCGCCGTTGCTGCTCGCTGATCTGAAGTAAAGCATATCAGTGCAACTTTCTGACAATGATTGACCATAAGCAAACCAACAGAATAGAAAGTCCTATCTATATGCTACATTTTCCTGAGTATCTCATGCTTCTGTCCATGCAAGCTAGCTGTTGTGGCATTATGAGTTCTTGGGTGGTCATCGATGTCCTGAATTCTCAAGTCGAGATGACTGGTGTGATTGTGAGGCATTGCATGTGTATTTGCCAGTGCAGTTCAGCTGAGCATATGAAGCCATGGCTACTCTGCTGCAGCTCCCTTGTCTTTTGTTACATGTTCCTGATGTGCTTTTCAAGCAGGCATCTTGCTAGTCAGAGAATGCTCACAATGCAGATCTATCCATTTTGTGCAATAGTCAGTGCTGCAATGGCTGTGCTGAGCCTTAAAAAATCTGCTGGCCTGCTTGATTGTGTTTGATTTTGGACAATTGCGCTGTCCAATGTGGAAATCTAAGGACGCCTACATTCTATGGAGGAGACTGCGAGAAGGAGCTGACGTATGTCACTCACCTGAGCTTTGGTAGACAGAGATGCAGGCAAACGTCTGGAGCCTTACTAGCAATCAGGACAACAGACGCAAGAAGTGTCTGTCCATGTGACAGGTGCAAGAGGAGATGCTAAAGGTGCATTGGAGGGAGGATGTGCTGACCCTGCCCCATTGCCAGGCTCAAGTGGGGGGCAGACAGGGGCTCATCTTCGTTGGGCCCCGCATCAAGATGGGGATCTATGAGGGCGTCCCCACGCGGGTTACCCCTCACACCACCACTGGCAGTGCTGACTACTTTGGGCCCTTAGTCAACAGGTACAATGCCCTTTTGATGGGTCATCTCACCACTTGTGTGTGTGTATCATGGTGGATTGCAGAACAGGAGTCTGAAATACTCCACAGCATTGGCAAGCCCTCATTGCTTTGCTTTTCAGCAAACAACAACATCTTCCTGCAAACAAAGACGTCTTCCTGCAAACAACAATGTCTTCCTGCAAAAAACATCTTCTTGCAAACAACAACATCTTCCTGCACACAAGGTTCAGATTGCTGCATTACAGTCAGGTCTGGCGTTTGAATTTCCCATGTTGAAACACGGAGCAAGAAGTCTGACATGTATGCATGACTTTGTCTCAAGCCAATTGCTTACAATTGCATGTGCATTTAGCTGGGTGTCGATGGATGCAGGGCAGCCAGATTTTGTAACGGAGCTGCCCATGGGGGTCAAGTGGTGGGTCCCACCTCCATCATTCCAGGGCTCTTGCAGGCCTGGGGCTGCAAGAAATTGCCAGATGGCCTGGGCCCTGCTACATTCACACAGGTAATTGCTATGCTCATACAGGTAAGTGCTGGTCGCAGCTGGATCATGGCTGAGACTCATCTTGTGCGCCACTCTGGGTTCATCACAGGCAAGCGCCAACAATGCTTGGTAGACAGCAAAAGCACAAAGTTGACACACTTTGTCTCTTCACTTGGCTGCACACCTGTTGGTGATGAATGCCAAACTTTTGCAGGCCTTGTTTCACCATGCATGCTTAATATCTGTGATTCAGCAACACAATACTTCCTGTGTCACTGCCATGTTCTTGGACCAGCTGTACATTGGGTCAGCTTGAGTCAGCTCATGCCAAGTGTCAAAAACCACAGGGCAAGTGTAAAGGCCTCAGGGCAAGAGTAGAAAGCCTTGGGGCATATGTAGAAAGCCTAAGGGCAGGTGTAAAAGGCCTCAGGGCAAGTATGACAAGCCTCAGGGCAAGTGTAATAAGCCTCAGGGCATGTGTACATGTGACCACAGGTGCCAGCAGGTCATGCACAGCCAAGGCAGAAGGATGGCATTGTGGCCTTGGATTTGAGCAATCCAACTCAGGCCCCAGGTTCTGCGAGGCCAACCTGGTCCCCAAGAGGTACTGGCAAGATCGGCTTACAAGGGACAATTCCGTCCCAAGCCGTTCAACAGAATTTCACGTATTCCTTTGGGGACAGAAATGGGCCCCAAACGCCACAGGCTGCCTTACCTGCTAGGTTATTCTCACCCCCAGAACCCAGCCCAGTCCCCAGGCCTAAAAGCACAACTGAGATCTCTCTGAGTGCTATCAGCTGCATTCAGAATCCCATCTATGGGGTTGCAGCAGATCCCCAGAAGCTGGCTGCCTCCTGGGTGACTAACCAACACCATGGCGAAGCTGCCAAGCAGGTAAAGAACCCACAAGAACGTCAGAACAAAAAGTGCCAGTCAGTAAGAGATGAAGCAAACAGCATGATCTGTTTGGACCATAACCACAAGAGTGTTAACAGCTTGCCCTCCTCAAAAGATGGCAATTCCCTTGCGAATATAGTGCATAGATTGATTTTCAAATCATGTTCCATGTTAGCAGCAGCTGCAATATGACTGGGTGGATGCATGCTTGGTTGAAAGAATGCATGCATGAACAGCTTGGAAGACTTGCATGACTCTCAACTCCAGGGTCGACATGCACAGGTACAGAGCCAATGCGCACAAGGCCATGCATTGCAGGAGCAGGCTTCAGGGGCAGCAGGGCCTGCCTGGCAGATGGCAGGGCCCAACCCCACCCCCTCCATTAGGGCCCCCCTGTACATGCACAGGAACAGCAGCACCATGGCACGACACCTCAAGAAAACAAGCTGGCACTCTTTGTCTGCTAAGCCGTCAGCCGTTGGGCTCAACAGAGAGAGTGACTTTGGGTATGATAGCTACTGATTGTGCTATGATGGTGCTTGTCAAGCTACTGATTACAATGAGCCTGTACAACATTGTTGTGGGTCTTTCTGCTGCAGATTGCGGTACCTCAGTGAAACACCAAAGGCGTCAGTGCAATCAATGTGTATTGACCAGACGCGACCGAAGTTCCATTCAGCAGAACTGGCATGTTGAAACACTGTGGATATGCATGTCAAAGGAGTCATGGCAACCAGCAGAGTCTGTGTTGTATGTAGGGTGGCAGGCAGTGTCAACTCAGCGTCAGCCCTCGTGCAAGTTTAGGAGGCAGACGAAGTCAACAAGTCTGAGGGAAGTGCTGCATCTGCCATGATGCTCCTATCCCCTCGGCGGCACACCATGCCCTCATTGCCCTTTGACCCTTTAGCTCAGCCTGACCTGAGCACTGAGCTGCCTGCAGATGCTGCTGAGCAGATGCGTCTGAGTGGGAGCGGTGCAATACTGCAGAGTGTGCAGCAACAGGACAGGTCACCTCATCTGACAGGCCTTGTTCTTTCTATGTATGTCTGCTCACCACTGCCAAAACCTGCAAGGATCAATATATGGACTCACCTGCTCAGTTCACTCGTTCGCACAATCATGACAGACATTTGACCTCAGTAATTTGGGGACTTGTAGTGCTCAATGCTGTAGTAAGCTTACCCATCTGCTGTATATCTTGAGTTGACTTGCGATACATTTGAGTTGATCTGCAGTACAATTGAGTTGATCTGCAGTACATTTGAGTTGGCCTGCAGGGGCTCAGCCATCTCTGTATCATCAGTGGTCAGTGCTGGTTCAGTCAGCGGCAATGACCCTTCTCTGGAGGCCTTGTCTGAGGTGAGATAATGTTCTTATGCACACGTGATGTATGCTGATGCACCATTCGAGTGCAATCAGCAGGCGTTGGTAGTTGAGAGACTGCTGGACACTCAGTGCTCTTGACGTGTACGTTAGCTTGTGTCCCATCATTTGCTGCCGAGATCTGCAACACTGTGTGCATGTTGGCCAACCGGAATATATTTCGGAAGGGCTAGTGGTCAGTTGATACTGCGCTGTGACGACCATCTGACTGATCCACCAGACAAGCCACCATGCAGGCCTTGCATGGCTGCTGTCATCAAGCTGGCTGTTGGTGATGTATGTGCACCACAACCGAGCACTGCCAATCTGATCAACGACCCCTTGTCTGGCCTGGTCTCGTTTGTGTGAATGGATTAGTAAGTGCATAAGTGAGAAGATGAATCAGTGAGTGAATGGATGAATGCATAAGAGAGGGGGGTGATTGACTGAGTGAATAAATGAATTGAGAATGTAGGCTCCATGGTATTGAGCACTCTTCCCATCAAGAAACGTGAGCTTTGCATGTTTTGACCTGCTGCTTGGTATGCAGGTGCACATTTCACACATTGGTGAAATGAAGTTCAAAGGTTTGCAGGAGCCGCAGAGTGTTGTGCAATTCTGCACAGCGCACTTGTCAGCAAGGCAGTTCCCTCAACAGCCCCATCTGCCAAGGCAGAACTGGTGAGTGCCCTCACAAAATTGCAATTCAGTCACAAACCCTCCTGTCAGCACATGGTTCAAGCACTGCCTGCTGCAAGAGTGTCGTCAAAACTACGGTTGAAAATGGCATCCTTGGGTGCAGGTTGAGCCTGGGCAAGGTTTGCAGTACATTGTGATCATGAAAGACATGTCCATGGTGCCTCCAAGTTGACCCCTCTCTATAATCGTATAGCAACGCCAACATGCTGGCCGATACCCAATCTGGTAAAAGACAATTACTAGTTTCTGAATTCTAAGTCTGAGTTAAGAAGGACATGAGCTGCGCAACAATGACCAGTGAAGCATGTGGTCCTCTGAAGTAGGTGGGGTGCCAACACAGGATTATCAATCGAAGAAAGCTGTTTAGGCATGCCGTGTCATGAAATGCCCGTCAGGCGTCAGACCACTCGTCATGGGGATGGTATGACAAAAGGCCAAGCACGTGGTCCTCTGAAGTAGGTGGAATACCAACACAGTACCGTCGACATAAAACAGCTGTTCAAGCATGCCGTGTTATGACATGCCCGTCAAGCGTCAGACCACTCGTCATGGGGATGGCATGACACAAGGCCATGCAAGATGCGTAAAGGCACACTCCATATGTCCACAAACTGTACAGGTCTTGCTTGTATGTCAAATTGCCATCAGTTTTGAACCTGGTCTAATTGCATTTCACTAGCTTCTCCAGTGCAAGACTGTGCCACTGATTGAAAGCTTGCACATATGTCAGAGGATATCGAGTATTGGCGGGATTGCTGTTTTGCATCAGCTGCAGGATAGCTCAAGACCAGGCTGTCAGAATCTCCTAAATGAAAAATCCTGCACAGCGTTAATAAGATGGCCAGCAGCCAGTCGTGTTGACATGATTTGCTTTCAATGCTAAAGAGTACACGACCAGGACGCCTTGCGAATAGAGCGGTCTGTCAACGCATGCTCTGTCGTAAGTGCATGACCAGTCTATGAGTGTACTTGCGATGACACAAGCCTGCTGTGAGCCTGTTTTGTACAGAAGCAACGAACAGTGGGAGATGTATTTCGTCTTGACTGGTGCTGCAGTGCATTTCTGTTGGCTCACTAAACACCTGTATGAACAGCAAATATCTATGGGTGTACTTGCAGTGACACAAGCCTGCTGTGAGCCTGTTTTGCAGAGCAGCAGTGAACAGTGGGGAATATATTTTGCCTTGAGTAGAGCTGCAGTGCATTTCTGTTGGCTCACTGCACACCTCTATGAACAGCAGCTGATATGAAGCAGGGCCTGCGTGCATTGTTGGCTGGCTAGTCAACTCACATAATTCTGTTCATAAGTACCAATGCCTAGTCGAAGCACCACTTTTGTCCGGGCAACTAGGGCTCAGTTTCATTAGGCAGTATTGTCGTCGTGCTTTGATTTCAAGTTCTACATCTCAATTTGCCAAAGGACCATTTTGTTTGCTTCCTCCCAAAGTGCTTTTCCGCCTTCTAGCTGACGTCTCATCTCTTGCTTCTTCCCAATCCTTGCAAGTTTCAGTCACATGCTTGCTGGCAGTTGTAAGCTGCAGTGCTAGGAATGTCTTGACCAATACACCATTGTCATGTGATGCAAATATTCAGTCAATGACAGACTGTTGCCACAACTTGAATATGGAGCTATTGCGGTTATCAGAATTCATGTCGGCCATACTTTGTGTATCAAGTACTCAACTTTGAAAAGATCTTTGCATACTTGCTGCAAGCTTTGCTTCCCAATTTGGCGTATAACATTATGCCATCTTTGTGGAAAACCTCAAACAAAGCTTCACCGTGTTGCAGGATCAGCCTGCCTCATGCATATTGATGCATGTTTTGGGTCACTTGGCACCAATAACATGTCATTACTTTCTGGGTGGTCATGTCCGTGCAGCAGCCAAACCCATGTCACAAGCTTTTTTTCAACACTAGAGTGCATTGGACCCTTTGATTGTACGCAAAGGCTAGCCTGGGTCAGCCCAGCCCCAAGCCCCACTTTCACAAAAGTCTGGTTAAAACAATGCATGATACCTATCTTCTTGAGGCTTGACTGAAAGCAGCCCTTTTGGAGTATAGTTAGGGCTGACAGAGCAAACATGCTATAGAGACGCTAGCTTGGATTCATCTAGGGCTGTCAGCCTAGCCCCAAAAGCCCCACTTCCTCAAAAGTCTGGGTTGAACAAAGTCTGACACCTATCTTGAGGCTTGACTGAGCCGCCCCACTTTCAGGAGTATGTACAGGGCTGGCAGAGCAAACATGGCTCAGAGAAGCTAGCTTGTATCCATCTAGGGCTGTCAGCCCAGCCCCAGAAGCCCCACTTTCACAGAACTCTGGGTCGGACAAATTTCAATCCATGTCTTGAGGCTTAACTGAAGCTGCCTGACTGAACCTAATGCTTGAGGTTTGAATGGCAACTTAGGTTTACCTAGTATTGTCAGCCTAATCCAAGAGGTGCTATTTTCTAATTATCGCCTGCTTGACAACCTCAGATTTCACCATCATAGTCGGGAGCCTCAGTCTGCTGATGAATCACTTTGAATCCAACAAAGACGCCTTTGTACTTACGTCCCTGCCACCGGTTTTCTGCCTTGCAGTCGTTACCAGGGAACGCGCATCAGCCCCTTCCGCTAGCTTTGGCCTACTGCCATATTCCTTGTCGTTCCATGGCAGCCCTCGCAGCTCAACAAATTCCACAAGTGAGTCTGCATCTTTTTGCAGGTTATCTTGCACAAAGCGGCGCACAGGATCATTCTCTTGCATGTACTCTTCACTGCCTTGTTGTATGCTTGAAGGGCAAGTGTACACGTAGTCTGGGCTGACGCGCTCCAACAACAACACCATCAGTTCCGGTGCCCATACCTGCACCATGTCACTCATATCAACATTGATTGGGTATGTATGATTCTGCAGGTCAGGCTCCTTGATTTCTGTGAATTGGCTGGCCAAGTTGATTTTCCTGATCCGTCGTGCCAATCCTCTGTCTTTGCCATCTAAGTCCAGTGTGTCGTTGCAGAGTATGAACATTCTGAATTGTGGGTGATAGCATATCAACTTGTTGCTGAACAGCGCTTGACTATATCATCCCCGCCGCTCAAGGCCTTGAGAATGGCACCGTTGAAACGAGCTCCCTCCTCGGGCTCAGACAGCCCGACTATTCTTGCCCGCTTTACATCAATTATGATTGGGTTGGCATTGTTGGCTTGCGCGCTCTTCTGAGTCAGGTAGGTGATATCCATAGTGCAAAAGTAGTCACCAAATGCGAGCGATATCAAGCTGAACAATGTACTTTTTCCGTCACCTGCCATTAGGCCCGCTAGAATGTGTACCAGCTGCTTCTTTATGCGTCCATGTCCATACTCAGCTGATCCACCAAATACTCTCTCTCATTGTCTTCAGGCTTTAACTGGCTCAGGAATGTCAAGAGGCCCTGTCTCCTCTCAGGGTCATGTCTTGGGAAGTTGTAGGGGACACAGACGCTCAACATGTCATCCGGCCTGCCCTTGCAAAAGCTGCCAACCCGCAAGTCATACACACCGTCTTTGAAGGCCAGCAGGTCCAAGTTGGTGTCAAGCTGCTCAAGAAACTGGTATTGTACAGCCGCTTTATGATGGCAGCATACACTTGTCTGCAGTAAGGCATGCTCCGAAGGTTACGAGCAATTTTGCGAGTCGTTGCAGCCTTTTTCTCTTGCTGCTCCTTGATGGCCAGGTCCTGCTCTCCTTCAATTTGTACCTCGAAGGATGCTGACATGTCCGCAAAAGCTTGAGAGACCTCTTGAGACAAGAGGTTGAACACACTGTAGCATCATCTTCTTGACGCTCCCAAACAGTGCTTGTGAATCTATAGAACAAGGTGTCCTTGGTGGTTGTTGCCCAAACGAACTCCCCTGGAAAGAGTGAGCCAAAGACCTCTGCAATGTCAAGGTGCTGACCCCCATTAGAGATGGCTATGTCCAGCTGATCAAGAGTGTTGAAGAGTTGCTAATACATCTCAGAGTTGTCCTCTTTCAAGAAATGCTTGATGGAGCCAAAGCCGAGCCCTTGGCCCTTGGGCTCTAGTAGAAGCTGTGATAGCTTCTTGTTCACATCATTGGCATCATAGTCTGCTGCAGACTTCTGGGAGAACTGATGGATGAGCATGCGATCTTCCTCTTCGTACCTGTTTGACTTACTGATGTTATTGATGCTGCAGACTATTTCATAGCCTTTAGCCCTGGTATTCTGGAGGCCCATCACTGCCTGTTGCAGAAGAGTGAAACAGACCTGGTCATGTTGTTGATCTTCAAGTTGTTGATGATCAAGTTGTGGCCTTGTTCTTGCTAGCTGTTTGTGTTGTGCCAGAGCGGATGGCTCCAGTGGTGGTAGCTCTTTCATGTGGGATACATTCTCAACGTCCCCTGCAACGCTAAGGGACAACACTAGCTTGCGGCTTTCTTTAAAGGCAACATCTTTCAAGGCATTGTCTAACACTCCGGTGAGCTTGTAGGGTTGGCGATTCGGCTTGGAGCTGAGGTAAACAAATTAGTTGTCGGTGCTGATCACAGCCTTGTCCACAATGTCATCACCTGTGTTGGTAGTTCCAAGCTGCTCAAACAAGGTCGTGCACTCCTGTATGACATGATCTCGCGCCATCCACTTGAGCCTTTTGAACCACTTGAGGAACGGGAACATTAGATGCAGCCCATCCTTGACCACAGCAGCCTTGCCTGGTTTCTCCTCAAGGTATGGATCTGCTCTCTCAAATATGTAAGACATGTTGTTATGCTCATCCAGTTGTACACACTCACCCAAGATATCAAAATACTTCTTTACTACATTTTCTACCAAGTCAGGTGTGTAACAACGATGCTTGACATCACTTGAGAATTTGAAATCCAAGTCGACCACAACAGGCCCAGCCAAACCTTGTTTCTCTGTTAGCGGTGGCACAATGCCTGCACTGAGAGTATCTGTGTATGCCTTGTAGAATGCATCACGCTTGTCCTCAGGTACCATGAATGATCCATATGGCCAAGCCATATACGTGAAGTTGAATTGCTCAGTCGTTTATATTGTTCAGACGGAGCAGCATTGGCTTTATCAGAATAGTGATGGAACACCTAGTCTAAGCACATCAAGGGATGTCACTTTATGCAAAACTAAATTGACCAATATGCAACTGTCAATCAAGTTCTTTGTTGAATATGGTAACACAACAACATAGTAGAGGTTGGGATGCATACGTACTTGATTGCGTCGCAAGCCTTGGCAAGGAGTATGTCTGGGCTTTTGGTTTGAGAAGAGTATGCAAGTTGCTGCTCGGCCGTTGTATGCTTGTTCAATAAAGCCAATGCCTTATGAAGCTCTCACAAGGTGTTATGAAGGCCCTGCATGATACATACAGAAAGTATAGGAAAGTTGGTGTTGTGGGCAGGGGAGAAGATCTCGCAGATCTTCTCTCAAGCCCATGCAAGGGCCCCCAAATGCAACAGATGAGCCACCTAGCCACAATCAAACCTGATAAGGCCTTGCAAGGTCTGCTACAAGACCCTGTGCTGTCCGACAGCTCCAAGCTTACCTATACCCAGCGCCTCAAGGCCATGTCGGCCAAGCGAGGGCGGCCAATAACTGAGCTGGCCATGCAGCCTAGGGTCATATTCCCATGGATACAAGAGCAATATACAGAACTTGAAACGCAAAAGAACCTGGTTACAGCAGTGTTGGCTGCTCTGAAACGTATGCCAGCAATGAACAGCCTTTGCCGGCAAGCCTTAGCAATATGGCTACAGGCTTCCAAAGAGCTTGAAGCTCAACAACAGGCACGGCTAAAAGCAAATGAGCCTTCTGCCAGACAGCAGCGGGGCTATGTCGACCTGAAAGATGTGGTTAGGGTACGTACCTCTCTAGCCAAGGGATCACGTCAATGCCTCCTGCTAGCCTTTTACACCATGATTCCTCCGCTGCGCTGCGATCTTAACCGGGTGGCCCTCGTACAGTGTCCTGCGTCTGCAGCCACCATATCACAGGATGACGTGGATACGGTGAAGGAAAACAACTTTTTGTGTTTGCCAGCAGACAGGAAGAAGCCTGCCACTTTAGTGCTGAGAGAGTTCAAAACTGCAAACTCTGCTGGGGTTTGGCGAGAACACTACCAATAAACCTGACCCAGGAGTTGTGGACATCTCTGCAGGCTGAGCCGCCTAGGAGATGCCTTTTCACTGCCAAGTCCGGCTTACCATACACAACAAAGAACTTCAGCAAATGGTGCTGTTGTGTGCTGCAAAAGCTGTTTGGTAGACCGCTAACCTTGACACTGTTGAGACACAGCTATCTGAATAGCATGGATTGGAACAAACTAACAATAGCAGCCAGGGAGAGTCTGGTATCAGACATGTGTCACAACACAGAAACTCAAGACACCTACAGGTGGATTTCTGGAAACCGCATTTCCCGTCCAGGGAGGTAGCAGAAACATTTGCAAGTAAAATAACACACTTTGGATGTATTTGTTACTTAAGTGGGGGTCCGTTTGCCAACAGATCAATGTTTTGACTATCACAAATATTCTGTTTTCTGCCAATACTGCTTCTAAGAGAAGTACGTACCATGACACGGCATCTTTGTGACAGACTAGTACCTCATTTCCAAGTTTTCGAAATCTTGGTTGATGGTGCACAACTCTCAATGTCCGGGATGTCACAAATATTCCGTTTTCTGCCAATACTGCTCCTAACAGATTTATGCATCACTGACTGGAGTTTTTGTGACAGGCTGGGACCTCATCAGCGAGGTGTTCCAAGTTTCTCAAATCTTGGTTGACGGTGCACAACTAAGATTGCAAAATGTCAATGTCCGGGCTGTCACAAGTATTCCATTTTCTGCCAATACTGCTCCTAAGAGATTTATGTATCACTGACTGGAGTTTTTGTGACAGGCCGGGACCTCATCAAGCTTGACCAATTTTGCTATCGATGCTGCTAGTCATGCACCGGGACTGCTTCACCCAAACTGTTAGACTATGATGGACTGACTGCTATCTCAACGCAGTATGTCTGTAGTCAACCATATTGGATATTGACTCAATCAATGCATCAATGCAAAGAGTACTCTTTGAGTGAGGGTGCCTAATCAAGACCCGTCTGCTCATGAGAACAACGCCACACACACCCGTGTGGCGGCAGGCGGCCTACCAGCAATGCCATTGACTTGAGTGAATTAGCAGCACCTGCCGGTTCAACCAGATACTGTGAACTCAATATTGCCTGTCAGTGTGCACGCTTGCTCACCTGAGTGGAGGCACTTGACCAAGAGTGTTGCAAGGCTGTGGCATGCAGGTGGTGCTTGAAGGCAACTGCTCTTTGTGGTCCATCATCATTATTGCTCCTAATGACTGCAGAGCGTCACAGTAACTTAAAAATCAATATGTTTATTACTCTTAGCAGTCTTGCACCTGACCATAGCCGTGTTTGTGACAGCAAGGTCAAGCAGCATGTACCACACCTGCGGTATATGAGCTGCACACCTAGGAGCCTGCTGTGTGAATCAGGTATGCAATTGATGTTCAGAGAATACCAGACATTCAAATGCTGCCTGACACGTGTTGTCACTGCTGCTTGGCATGTGCTGCTTCTTTGATGTGCAGCTTGCGAATCCTGCATTGTCATTCACCTGGCCGTGTGAGCAGACCAACTGTTGTAACCAGGCATCAAGGGCTTCAGCCCACACCTGCATAGCTTCCTTGGTGATCTTCACACCTGGATGACTGTCTTGCAGAACTTGGTGCAAGTATGAGTCCCAACTATGGCTGCTGCTACCTGGGACCTTCTTGCGTTTGCTACCTGACAGCCTTGCATTAGGCACTGCTGCAGCTGGCGTTGCTTCAGCCATCAGATCTAAGCAAGAACAAGTGTGTGCAAAGGTTTGCTTTAGTTGACAGTACTTCAAGGTGGCTTTTCAATTTTGCAGCCTACATAGCTGTTATACCAAGCTTGTGACCTATTGTGACTGCAGGTTTCCAGAGTGCTCTGCTGTATACAAGATCAATGCTTGCGCTGGTGGCGGAGCTCACTTCCTTATGCATTATGCACAATGCGCAACATGCAGTGCGCCCAAAGAACCTGAAGAACTTTTTGCGACGGTTTTTAGTCAGCCCCGGGAGGAGGGTTGCATCAAGACCGAGAAGTCAGTTGCAATGCGACGCAATCGCTGACCAAAACGTGACTGAAGGTGCAGGACTACGAGTTAAGACGAGCTCGGAGCGCTTCTGCTTGCCAATTCAGTCGCTTAAGTGGACCCCTTCATCTGATGAAGGGTGCCGGTACTGATGACAAGTGCTGTATCCCTCTCAATTTTCAAAATTACTCGTCGCGCGGGATGACACCTGGAGCATCTTACTAATGTTGCATTGACAACGTCGCTCACGCATCGCAGGCGAGCGGCAGGTCACACGTTTTCGTACGTTCTTGCTGACTGTTGCATCATGCTGAAAAATTCAAAGCACAGGCTTAATTCAGTGTATTGCACCATCACCGCGAGCGTGCTCGTTGGCGGTCTGTGCACGTGCGTGCTCGCCGGCAACACTCAGGCAAGTTGCAAGGGTTTGAGCGTTCTCGAGACCTGCTTTGCGCGGCTCTCTGTATCATACGAGCTGCTTTCTCGGAAGTGACAAAGGACCGCTGCATTTTTGTGCGGTCGAATTTCAACATTAACAAGGCTGACATCTTGCTGCAGCATATCAGCGACGACCGCGAGCCCCTCGGCAGACGTCTGCTGCAGGAGGCTGATGCAGCAGTGCCAGAGCCAGGGCCAGATCCACACACAGAACAGCTGACACATGTGAGTCTCAGTTGCAACAAATCAATATGGTCAGGGTCAGCACCAACTGGTGAGCTTCAGCAGTGATTGTCTGCAGTTATGCAGTGGCTTTAATCGGTTCTGCATTGAAGTTGTGACGCCTGACGCCTTGAAAGTGCTTCCTCAATTCTCAAGACGGGCATGGTGTCCTGCAGTTCGTTATAGGCCTTATGCATTGCGAAGGCTGTGAGCAGGCGGACTTGCAATATGTTGACGTCCAGAGATTCCACACAAAACAGATCTGGATCCCCTTGTCTGCCTTTGATTTGCATGTGTGGTACTCCCGTCAGCTTTATAACCATTGTGATTACAATATATATCCTCTATCAGGAGTCTGTTGCTGCACACTCAGCAGTTACTGGCGTGCTTGTTCAGGTTCATGGATGGCTCATGTGCCTTGCCTGGGGCTTCCTGATTCCTGTTGGGGTTGTTATTGCCTGCTTTCGCACAGTGCGCGGTATGGGCACCTGGTGGTTCCACCTGCACAGAGCCCTACAGATTCTGGGGTTCCTGGTCAGCCTTGCTGGGCTGTCAGTGGGGGTCTACCTTGATCCCGACGAGGGAGGCTTGAAGTGGCAGCACAAGATCATTGGGATCACAGTGAATGTGTTGGCACTGGTTCAGGTACCGCTGCCATTTGGACAATTGCCATCTGCTTTGTCAGTGTGAGCTGCATGTTTGGTCCAGGGTTGAGCGCCGATCATCACAAGGTGTGGTTAACTCACACTGTTGACCTCAGCTTTGAGGTTACCTTTGCACAGTGCCCTCTGCACAGTAAGTTGACAGTCTGTGACGTCCTGTTGCAAATCAAAACATGATACGCACGCATACCTATTGGCAGTTGAAAGGAGAAGCATCGGTGTCAATCTGCTCTGTATTGTCAACATGCAGAGCTTGGTTGGTGCTGCGAGCAGCCTCTGTTGAGTGTTTTATTGTCGTCATGGTGCTCATACTGCCCTAGCGCTGCTGGCAGGATGCATCCTGAGACGCTGCTGCTAGGCCCCAACTCTTTGCTGACTTGTATGTTTGCACCATGCAACGCCACGCAATACATCGCAAGTATACATTGGCCCATGTCAAACTGCTTCTTGTTGTATGACTGTCCCATGTAGAACGACACACAGTTACATGCGGTCCATTGATCAGCAGCATGTTGGCGCCATGTGTGCATCTATGTACACACAGGCAACAGGCAGGTTGCTCTTCCAGTTGATTCTCAAATCAAGCCGAATATACGAAATCGTGTTTATCGAGATGTACCAGAAAGATATGAGGTGTGCAGCAGATACTAACGGCTGATCAGCCTCATGAGTGATCAAAGTTGTGTAGTCAGGAGAGATTACTTCTACACAACTCAATGAGATACAGATCCTTGTGCAGCTGAATCTTCAAAACGCCAAGTTGTCTCAATTGCTGGCGGCACGAAATGCTGAACAGCAGCTGCATACGCCTTATAATTAGTCAAGCTGTAAGCTGGGTCAAGACTCAAAGCTGAAACTGACACAAAGCTGAAACTGATACTTGCACTCCCCCCCTGTTTGTCTTATAGGCATGCCGAAAAGTCACTGAAGACTCCTAAGTATAGGCCTGTGCCCTAGATAATAGACAAAACCATCACTCACGTGAAGGCACAGCTCTGCTATAATCATTTGAACAAAAGTTTCAATAGCTTTGATTCTTCTGACAAGAGCTCTGGTGACCAAATGCCGATGGCCATCCCCATGCCCACTCATCACTGACTGCCTCTCAAAAACATCTAGCACCTGCACCTAGCAGCCATACTGAATGGCTGAGGGCATTTAGGGAAGGGCTTTACAACATGTAAAATAGGGCTGTTCCAGAGATGTCAAAATCACACTCTCCACAATGATCTCCTGTTTTGATGGAATATTCTATTAATTTCGCACAACTTCACGGCCATTGATGACTCATAAACCATGACGTAACCCTGACGTAAGCAGGAATTTGGCAAAAAGTCAATGGTCATTTAGGTGAATATTTATGTTGATATACATAATATGTCCATATTATAGACAGATGTTCTTTGCGCAAGTGGGGTCTGCAGAACTGCCTTATCTAGATAAGGAGCTGCACAGAGGTCAGATAACCCAGTTCCCAGAAGCGTGGCGATGTTTGATATCCTATTGGGTCTGCCAGGGACGTCCCACGCTGCTGTATACAAACACCTGCTGCCAAAGCCGAGCCTGTTTGTTTATTCAAGTTCACATTGTTATACTAGCTACACTAGCACAGCTCAAGTGATTAGAATCATCCAGGCATGAAATGCGAGTTCAAAGGCAAGTCCTAGTGATAGTTTAGCACAGTTTAGGCGGTATTTGCGGCATGATTTTTCACTGACTGTTTTCCAGTCAAAGCATTCTGGGGGCCACACTTGTACCAGTACCTCGAGCAGAGGCCACTCTGCAAATGCTTTTTTTGACAAGCACAGGTGGGTGAAGACAATTGATGTGCATGAGAAAGGATGCCGTTTCTGCAGCAGACATGCAGGCATACATTTTATTTCGTATCGATATCATCACAGATTTACATGAGGAACATAAATATCACCACGGTATGCAGCTGTCGCAGCCTGGCTCAACACTGTGCAATTGCAAGTTTCATTGCACCCAACTTAACAGGACTAGCGTGCCGGCCATAGCACTGAGGCTGAGCTGGTTGTGCTCCCTTATGAGTCAGTGTCAGGCTTGGGAGGTGAAGCAGGGGAAATCTGGGGGGCAGGTGGGGTGCCCGGGAATGAAGAGCCTGGTGCAGTATCCAGAACCTGGTTGGACCTCTGGAGGTGTGCCTGCATGTCCTGCACGTCCTGCCTCATGTGGCTCTCTGCTTCTTTCAGCTGTCGGTTCAATTTCTTGTTTTTCTGCATCATCAAACCATGCACAGTCAAGGTCAGGCACACCACTCAGATTGTAAACCTTAATTTTGTGGTGAATCATGTCTGAGGCATAGGCTTCAACAAACTCAGCTAACTGCAGGCAGTTCCTGTGCATGCTGCACACTGCCCCTTTGCAACACATTGGCAAGTTTGAAGCCCTCATGCGTAAGACTGTCATGAAAATCAACATAAAGAAGGTGAGAACCTGCTTGGCTTGAAACACATTGATATAACTCAAACTTTATCTGCAACATGGACCCTGCCACAGCTGCAACGGCACACCTCAATGCCAGAGTCTGGCTGTACTCCAGCCAATAGCAACATGCGCATGGTCTTATCCCACCATGTCCACCACAGTGCTATCATACAAGTCTGGTCCGAAATAGGCAGCTGACCTGAGCAAAGACTGAGCTTTTCTCCTCTGCCTGCTGCAGCTTGACACGCAGCTCTGCAATGGTAGCCTGCTCTGCAGTCTGCTCTCCAGATTCATTGGCTGCAGCTGGACTGCCCTCTGGACCGGCGGACAAGCCAGCAGGATTGCCCTGCAACATCTCAGGGGCGCTGGCCTCCTTTTCTGCCTACATATGCAGCATTGTGCTTGAGGTTGCTACCAATGTGTGACCTACAGCGGATTCATGCAGCGATGCTGTTGGCGTCTCTGCTCAAAACCTTGTTGGGCCAACACTGCACAAGGTTGCTGAGCACAATGGCTGGGGAAACTAATGAAATGTGAGCGTGTCATAGTCTGGTCAAGTCAGGCGTGCATGGGCAGTGTGCAAGAGGCTTACCCAAGATGACACCAGTTCTCGATTCTCCTTAGCCAGGTTGTCGGCCAGGCTGTTGGCCATGTTCAAGTCATTATGCAGAGCCAATATCTGATCATTTGCAGCAATCTTGTCGTGCTGCATGGCAATGATGGCAGTCCTGGCTGAGTCCCTCTCAGTCTGCAATGTGTGTGCCACCCCACGCAGAACCTGTACCCCATGACACTGTCGTTCAGCCAACACATTGTGTCCCCACAGTCATACACATGCAACATTGGGTAAATGGCTATGCACGTCCAGAAAGGCTATGAATCATTGTGTACAGTGCACCCATGTTGCACAAATCACTGAACAAATGCATTTCTGAGTGCTTGCATGGACTTGGTCAGCTCAGCGCAGGGCTACTGGCAGAATTATAAACCAGCATTACCACTGAACAAACACAGCACAAGGCATCGTTTTTGAGCGAACATTCCTCTGATGTCACTTTCAAAACAGGGCTATTAAGTAGCCCTGAGCTTGCCTGACCTGCAGCTGGTTGGCAGCATTTGCTGCTGTCTGAGCTTGTCTGGCTAGGGCGCCAATCTGGGCACTCAGGCTGGAAGTGGTCTCCTGCAGAGCTGTCACGCGAGTCTGGAAGCTCTGGTTGTCGTTCTGCAAGTTGGCCACCTGACCCTGGAGTGTATCATTGATCTGCACAGCACCATGGCATTGATGTCCAACCCAATGCAACGTTTTTGTCTGCATCTGGCAGCCTATAGAATATTGTGAATATGCAAAGGTTTGAACGGCAGCCCTCTCTATGAGACAAGCAGAGGACACCATGGTGTCTCAGTGGCAGACATCTAGCAATGTTAGCAGTCGCACTACTTGCAAATGATGTGTGTACAGGCAGACCGACAGATGCTTGCACAGTTGCACACAAAGCAAAGCCCAAAGGGCATATAATGCTTTGCATCAACTGCTTGACATTGGGAACCCCATGCAATTGATTGACTGCTCTTGATGACATCTGCAACCTGAGAAGAACAAGAGCAAGTATTTGCCTGATTGCTGACATTCTGAATAATCAGCAAGTAAGGGGCGCATCACACCTCAGCCAGGGTAGAGTTGGTGTTGTGTGCTGTCTGGAGCTCTAAGGCCTGCTGGATGGCGATGCGCTCGGTTCGTCTGGTGCTGTCTACAGCAGCTTGTTTCTCCCTGTGGAGAAGCCTCATCTCCTGTGCATCAACAGGAACTGAACTATGGAGCTGGGAAAAGGAAAATATTGCATTGGGCACTCTGGACATACCATGGGTCAAGACCCACAAAGTATCAACACACTTTTTGCATATTGCCAAAATCAGCACACCTATACCGCTGGCCGGCATGCAAACTGCAATTTGCCCAATGCACGGTCACCAGCAAGTGTGAGTGAGGTGTTGTACCAACTGCTTCACCAGAAAGACTTGCCTGCTCTGCTTGGCGTCTGTCCATACGGACCTGCTGCCTGGCCTGATCCCTCTCATCTTGCATTTTCTGGACTTCTTTCAGAAGCCTTTCCACCTCCTGCATGCCCGCACAACATGACTGTGTCATCCCTTCACGACAGTACAAAGACATCTGAGAATATATTCCAAGGAACTCTCTTGTAGAGGTCCACAGAAGCAAAAGCGCGTGGTACACTCATGAAAACATAATGAACACTCATGAAAACATAATGTACAACATACAACCCATGCAGACGCCTGGGTTGCTGAAGTGGCACAGGGCTGCCACCGGCTTGCCACAGATGGTCACAAGAGCTCCAGGTATCCATGTTTTGAATTGACATGCACAACATGTCCTTGACTGGCTTACGCAGGCATGTAACACCTTCAATATGATGCTCAAGCAAAGCGCAAATATGTAACAGGCTTGTGGCTATTAAACAAACATGCAGAAGCACTGCAGCAAAAAGCAGCCACAGAAACACAAAAGATGTCTGTTCAAACCTTCATCTGACTCTCTTTTGCAAGCTGCTTATTCTGCAGCGACCTCTGCAGTTCTGTATTCTGGCCTTGCACCTGCTGACTTGCAGATGGTGTTTCACCACCATCAGCGCTTGCCAGTGGAGTCTTCAAGAGCTGCTGGCCCCCAACCTTGATCAGCTCATCCTGTTCTTCTTTGTTCATGGACGGCCTGCCATTGCGCTGCTCGTCTTCTCTCCACTGAAGCAGTGCCTGCAAGCAAAGCAGAGTTTTTGGCGTGTCAGCAAATCATCACTGGTCAAGAGCATTTGTCTGCGTTTGGCAGCTAGTGGCCTCCGCAAGCGAAGAATTGCAACAAGTCAGGCTTGATTTGGCACTCAAGACCAGATGCCGATGTCGGTATCAAGAGGAGCTTGTCAACGCGTTTTGATGACATGGCCTGTGTAATGATGACACAAGCACAGGAGACTCAGTGGCCGTGGCTTCAAGGTGCTGGGCTCTACTGTCATGCATCAAAACTCTCAAGCAGGATAGGGTTTTACCTTTCGATGTTCTTGCATAATCTTCTGTAGAGCCTGGTATTCACCTGTTGCAAGGCCCTCTTCATTAGTTGCTTTTCCCTCCTGCAAGCCATCACAGATTTTGTGTACAGCAACTGTACACGCATGTACAGCAGGCCAGATCATGCAGATCTGTTTGGTTGGTAGCTGTACAAGTTGACTAAAGCTTGATGTGCTGTGACTGTTCTGTATGCATGCAATCAGTGATTCACGGTGTTGCTGTCTTGGCAAGGTCAACAACAACAAAGCTGTTTTGCAGCAGATGGTGTGCCAAAAAGAGCCAGGAGGAGACTTGCACTTTGAACAAATTTGCAGTTGACGTGATCATCAGAATAATTGTGTTGCACACTGCTCAAATCAAAAGTCCAGGGCTAGTCTGAAACTTTGAATACAATGCAGAAAAACAACAGCAACAGCAACAAAAATAGCAACTGATGGTGTTAAGCAAACAGCAATCACAGATAAACGTGATTGACATACCTGCTTATTCTGCAGCATAGCCAATGCAAAGGCAAGGTGAGCTTTGATAAAGTTCAGCCGGTACTCTTCCTCACAAAGCCATGCCTTCAGCTTGTCATAGTGCACCAGTGAACCAGAGCGGTATCCATCAAGCTCCTGCACCAATTCATTCACAAAAGTCAACATGTGTCGCCGCACCACAGTTGTGGCAGCTTGCATGATTGGCTCACCACAGACTGTGCAATGCTGGTAGAAACGAGAGTGATGCAGCAGGACTCTGGGTATCGAAGTACCAGAGTGCTGAGCGTTTGAATGACAACTGTAGTTCAGCTGATAGCGTACCTCAACACGTTCTTTTCGGGTGCCCTC
>JAABUK010004892.1_pt1 | contig 21379 bp, 24 predicted proteins | sample 5559141 | NCBI WGS metagenome assembly JAABUK01 (sample SAMN10711869, study PRJNA513367) | rock metagenome | isolation source: Antarctica rocks | place: Antarctica: Victoria Land, Pudding Butte nord | collected 2016-01-03
CCTTTCGCAGCCCAAACTAACTCCTCCTCCTTTCTTTCATCCCTCACCCCTCCCAATCTTCACCTCCCTCCTCCTCCTCCTCCTCCTCCTCCCCCCCATAACCCTCCTCCAATTCCTCCTCCGACCTCCCTCCCACAGCCCTATCCGCATTCGCCTTATCCTCCTCCATCTTCCCCGTCAAGAACACATTAACCTCTTCCTGCAGCTGCCGGGTCTGGGCGCGTACTTCGGCCAGGTAGCTTCTCTTCTCCTCTACTGACCGGGCTGCTTCTGAGGATGGAAGGGGGGAGGAGATGGCTCGTGTGAAGACCTTGCTCGTTGTTGAAGGAGTGGTGTAGGTTGCGCGAAGGGTCGATTGCGCTGCTGGGTCGGGCATTGTGGTGTGCTCTCTCTCTCTGTGTGTGTGTGTGTCTGTCTAGGTTGTTGCGTATGGCATTACTACTACGGGGAAACCGTATGGTAATTGCGGTAATTACATCGGCGTCAGATGGGGTGCCGAATCTAGTGCCGCTTTTACTCACGCTAACTAGCTAGTTAGGTAGATAGATAGAATACTTAAAAGGCTCTCTCTCTCCCTGCAAAGCCTCCAGTATCACGTCACGTCACGTCACATCACGTCATGTCATGTCACGTCACGTTCCAAGGCTTTTTTTACCTTCTACTTCTTTTCTCTTGTACTTTGCTCCCCACATTTACTTACAATCAGCTTCTAATCTAGTGCTGGCAGATTGAAAATGTCAATACTTGCAAGGGTTCTGGAGAAAACAGACTGAATTCAGGCTCAATATATCTCTTTCTGTATGTTGAACCAAAAACTGTCTGTCTTCTGGTGTCTGTCTTCTGGTGTCTGTCTCTTCTCATTATTTTCCTACCTCTCTCACTATTCTCTCTCAATTCTTATACATCTCTTCCTTTAAATCTTTCTCTTTCTCTAGTCTTACTATTTGAGTGAAAGACCGACCGAATATGTCTTTCAGAGACCATCTCCTTTTACAACATAAAACTAAGCCCGATGAAACATCAATTCCTATCTCTACCTGAATATCCTCCTTACTGCTTTCATTAAGGTCCAATATTATGATCCTTAGCTGCTCGTTCATTTTGGCATATTAACACGGTGCCCCTGCACAAATAGATCCATTAACTCTCCTCTCTATATGAGATTATACTTTCTCAACGACAGCTTGATCCTTACTTTCTCAACGACAGCTTAATCCTTACTTTCTCAACGACAGCTTAATCCTTACTTCCTTGGAACTGGCAAGGAGTTCAACACCCAAAGGCCTCAATCTGGACCATTCAACAGCTTCTCAATGACTCTCACATGGTCTGCTTCTTGCCTTAACAACCTCAAAAAGAAGTAAAGCTCGGTCCCTAACTTCGCACTCCAATTCCCCAATGCTTGGTCAGGCCTTCTCTGCCACCATCTCACATCTCAGGGACCCTCCGCAGTCATTGACTGTGAGTGTCTGCCGTCATAGACTCCCGTGGATGAAGGCCCTGCCACTCCTTTTCTTTATACCCTCACTCTCGAGGATCCTCCTAGGCAGCAGGATAAAGCGGCTTGTTTTCGTGCTGCAGCTGTAGTGACGCGGGTGGTGTCTTTCTACTCTGCTGGATCAACGATAAAAAGAGGAGGTCCTTTATTCTAATACCGGAGTGAGAATATGCCTTCGTCGTGCGCGTTGGGGGGGGGGCGGCTCAGCAGATGGAGCTGCGTCTAGGGCTGCAAAGAGCTGAAACGTCGTGCTGCTGCGGAGCGGCTGCAAACCTCTATCGTCCTTGCTTTTTTTATTTTCTTCAACGGAGACCAGGTAGTCATAGATGCAACGCCCGGTTTCCCACGAGAAATTGAAAGCTCCATGTACACCAGGTCCAGCTTCAACTCCGCGTAACGCACCACACCGTCTTTCTGAGGTGGTGATATGGAAAATCGTCCTTAACCACATCGCTGAAATTCCCATCGTTTGGACAGCAGCCCGTTCTGTAGCTGAGACGTCAAAATGCAGATTGTCAGCCTGCCCCGAATGTCTCAAACCACCTTGAGCGAGCTTCAAGATGGCTTGGAGTCAGGCGCCTTCACTTCCGAACACTTGGTGCGGACTTACTTGAAGCGAATCGAAGAAGTAAACGACACGGTGCACGCTGTTATCGAGGTGAACAGCAGCGCGGTAGAGACTGCTCGGGCTCTCGACAAAGAGAGACAGCTCAACCGTCGCAGAGGGTAAGCACACAAACTTCGCTGTCCATCATGACACGAGTCGATAACGAGTACCTGGCTGACACCACCAAAGACCGTGGCACGGTGTACCAGTCCTCATCAAAGACACCATTGCGACGATAGATATGGAGAACACGGCTGGGTCATATGCCTTGTCTGGGGCTACCATCAGCCGCGACGCTTCCATCGTTCAAAAACTTCGCACAGCAGGTGTCATCGTCCTTGGCACGACCAATTTATCACAATGGGGCAACGCCCGATCGTCAGATGCCAACAATTCTTACAAGTTACAGTCGTCCAACGGATGGAGTGCTACAGGAGGTCAGACGTACGGGGTCTACCACATCAAACAAGATCCTTCAGGGAGCAGCAGCGGGTCGGCGGTCGCCACCAGCCTCGGATTAGCGCTGGCAGCCTTGGGGAATGAGGTGAGACAGACCAGTCGATTCACGAAATGACTATATGTGCTAACGGACTGCAATCGAGACGGACGGCAGTATCATTTGCCCGGCTGGAAGAAGTGCCGTTGTGGGCAGCAAGCCAACACCCGGTCTCACCTCACGAGATCTGGTTATCCTTCCGAAACGAACCGGCACTGTCGGTGTGATGGCATAGACAGTCGAAGATGCAGCCGCGCTTCTCAGTGTCATCGCCGGAGAATGTCCTCACGATAGAAAACCCGAGCAAATCCCTTTTGATGAGATTCCCGACTATCGTAGCTTCTGCAGAAAGTCAGCCGTACGAGGTGCACGCATTGGCATTCCCAGAAATGCATTCAAGAACAACGATGGGAACGAGGTCGATGCCGTCGAACTGGCTGCTCTCGAGGAAACCATCTCGATCATGGCTAAAGCAGGCGCCATCATTGTCGACCCGGCCGAGTATCCAGAGTATGCGACGTTCTTTGCAAAATCACCACAGCTTAAATCAATCTACAACAACGCGGACTGGAAAGCTCAGTTCGACGACTATGTGACAAGGCTGATCAAGAACCCCCAGAACATCCATACGATGTCTGATCTCATTGAATTCACCAAGGCATACCCAGCAGAAGAATACCCTTCACGAAATATCGATGGACTTCTCGGAGTGCGCGATGCGCTTCCAGCAGACGACCCTTCTGTCGAAGCTGCGTTCGAGCAAGTCCATCAATGGGCGATGGAAGGATGTATCCAGGGTGCGGTTCAGCAGCATCAGCTCGACGCATTGATCTTGCCCTCGGGCGTCAGCACCAACGTGGCTGCCGCCGCATGCTGTCCTGTGATCAATGTGCCGTGGGGCTACTACCCGAAGGGCACTCCGCCTGTGTGGAATGGACGCCATGATCTCCTGCTCCGGCACGAGAATACACCGTATGGAACCTAATATTGACTATGTGGTATGATTTGTTGACTGACTTGAGATTTGCAGGTTCGGTTTGAGCTTTAGTGGACTTCCATTCACTGAGGACAAGTTGATAGGATATTCTTATGCCTTTAAACAGTTAACCCAGGTCCGAGACCAAGGAAAGCAAGTCATCACTCCTACGACCGAGCTTGACGATGTGCTTGATAGTACCAAGTGTCAAAGTCACATTTCACAGGAAAGACCCGTCAGCAATATCTGCATTCATCTGCACATGGCTGCTTGAAAAGACACGACCAACGGTGCAGATATAGGCCTCGTCATAAATGGTGGCAAGTCTGCTTCAAGACTCTCACACGTTCTCAAGTCACTACCCTCATTTGAGCTTCCTGACCACAACATGAGGAAGATCTTAGATTGATCGAAAGACGCGGAGATTTGCGTGCGTCTTTAGCGGCGTGATGTGAAAACCATATCCACAAAGTATGCGAGAGGACCACTTGGAGACCGGGTGCCTGCTACCCGAGTCTGCAGAATCCACGATTCCACCCAGGGAGCACGACGGGCCGAATACTTCTATGCCCTGGTTTCTCGAGTTCAAAGTGAGTCAGGTTCAGGTCCTAGCCCGATTCCATTAACTACAGACTAGCCTGGTCCAGATTAGGAGGCGGACCAGTGAGTAGGATGAATCAAGGCGAGTCAATTCAGAACGATTCCCGGGTAGAGAAAACGGAAACAGTCTAGATGTAATGGTTAGAAGAGGCAATGTATTTTCACACTACGGGCTCGAAATCCGTATCATCTGAGGCCGCAAAATTCAAGTTTACGTCGTGGCAGGATCATGATATAATTTTACGAATATGCAGTACCGAGGTCATGCAGGCATTATATCAAGCGATGAGGAGGCTGAGCGCTCACTAAGAGGAGAGAGCTTTCTCTCTAACGTGCTCCGCGGTGATGAGTCTCCCTTTGCCTCTCTCTATGTGTGTGTGCGTGTGCATGTCTGTATATGCTTAGTCTCGCAGGGTTCCCGTTTCGGCGCCCCTAGGGCCTAGAACTAGGCGCCTGCGTACCATCATCTAAAGTTAATAGAATAGATGCAACCGGGCCAGCGACCAGCAATCGATATAATTGGCGCATCGAGGCAAGTGAGCAGAGCCACCTGAGCGGAGGGTGAACAGGGTGAGCGGTTGGGTGAGAGGAGGGTGATTCGCGCCTGCGCAAGGGCGGCGAGGCTGGCTAACCGCAACGGGAGCGTCGAAAACCCTTGTCGTGTCCGGACTACCGTAGAAGTCTGTTTCTGGCTTTCTGAAATAAGTTGTCGGAATCTTGGGGGGGGGGAAGCCCGACCATATTCTGGAGACGAGAATTGCTGGTTGTTGATGATGACGGTGCAACGTAGCCTTCATTGCCCAGAACGACTTTCTGACTCAGGCCATAAGTTGGACTTGAGCTTCTCGGTGTCCTCCAGCAGGATCTTGATGCAATTCAATGCTTTTGTAACAGCCGTGGTAGTCGAGGGGGTCCCGATAGCCTTGGATCTGGCACGTTGTCGAACAGGATTGACTCGTTGACCCCACTGGAGGAGCAGGGTCTTCTCTACAGGTCCACACACGTGGTGAATAGTTTTCCAACGCCATTGATGGTACCTAGGACACCGACGGTAATGCTGAAAGGGTCGGCTATTACTTTAGCGCAGATTGGTCAATGCGTAAGCCCAAGCTTTCCGCCGTGCAGACTACATGGAGGGCGCATTGCTGGCACATGCTCCATTATGAGAGGATAGGTCTATCTACATGTCACGTGTTGATTAGTACGCATTATATCTTTACTATCAGTTGCTTCTTAAGCGACTTGTCCAAATTAGTCACGTGTAAAACCATTCATCGGTACGTATCATAGCACTACGAGTACACTTACGAGTATTAAAAGGTCCTTCAAATTCACGCGAAGCCAATAACGGACATTCAAAAAGGGCTCACAAGTCATTTATGTGGCCCGACTCGCCTTTAAGTATCGTGGTTGGACAAGGAAGACTGGGAGCTAGGTTACACGTCAAAAGGCAAAGTAACGATATAGTATGAAGACAACGCCTAGGGCTAATGCTGAGACCAATTCTTGCAGGAATGATGATGGCAGCGGCGAAGCTGCTGCTAATTGTCACATTTGTGACTCTTGAAGTAGCTGCTGTAGCCACTCGGACTTTACAACCTCCTCCGTGGTGGCTCGTTCTACTGGTTCGTACCTCAACATTGACGTCAGTAGTTTTTGTAGACCGGCCAAATCTTCGGCATTCAACTGTTCCGGCGCTTCTCCCAGTTGTCCTCCTTGACCAAGTCGCATCTGCTCTATGCGTAGTGCAAGGGGCCTAGGCTCTTGAGTTTGTGTCATGGTCGTAGTGTTCTGTGTGCCGTCAGTAAAGAAGTATTGGCTCCGATTATCCCATTTCCTCCACCATCGGTCTGGGAGCATTCCCAAGGTGCTGATCATTTCTAAGAGGACACTATCTTTGTCAGGCATGAAGGCTTCAAAAAGAGAGCGTTTGCCAAAGATGTCGAAAACGGTACAGGCGAAGGCCCAAATGTCGGCTGACAGTTCAACACTTTCACCGAAGAATGACTCGGGAGGCTGAAGTAGCATTGGCGTGCGCAATTTCTTCCGTTCCTCTGTTGAGAGAGTTGCTTCACCAAAGTCGATAATCTTTATCTGTTGTTTCGGGCCTTCTTTCTCTGCACTCCAGAAATACGCCGGCTCGACTGTGTATGGTGGTACCTCTGGACCAAGAGGTTGATCGTCAAGGCGCCCCACCATGTTGATGTTGGGCTTGCCAAAATGTTCATGAATTTGCTCGATAGCCCAGAAATCCAGGTTGGGAAGTTGAAATGCAATGTTTTTACTGTGAAGATCTGGTACATTGTGAGCCAATCGGGTCAAGAACTTGAGATGCTTATAGCACATCGTGGAGAAGGAAGCGCTAACCTCCATGGCGGACATCGCAAGAATGTATGTAAGCCAGTCCTAAGGCTAGTTGTGCTGCAATACCTCGCGCAGTTTTGACTGGTAGCATGCCATGCTCAGTTGCCTCTTTAGCCTCTGTGATACTAGAGCCAACAACGTCACTTACAAGACATTGATGCCGGCCGTTTGGTCCCTCAATCGAGAACTCATCGAGAGAGGACAAGACAAAATTGCGACCTGGATGATCGGCATTGCCCTGACGCAAACGGTGGATAATCTTTGCCTCTGAATTCAATTTGGAGGCAGCTGCTGTGACCACTTTCAGAGAAACATATCGATTGTCAATATGATCCCTGGCCAGCCAGACTGTGGAAAAACTGCCATAGCCCAGTTTGTGGATTACTTGATATCTTCCGTGAGAGAATTGATCGCCAAGTTGGATGGGATGGTATCCGCCTACACGGTACCTCTCGATATTCTCGACTCCTTCCTGCCAGTAATAAGTGGGGTCCCACGTATTGGAAGGAGGCAAGTGGACGGCCATGCCGCCATGGAAAGACCGTCTTGAGATAGGGCAGAAAGCCGGAAAGCGCTTTATCAGGAGGGTGGTGACAGTCATTCGCAATGTGGTGAAACTATGTTCCGTACCATCCACGAGTCGTTTGGATATGTCTCTTGAATGGAATGAGGGATTCTCGCTTTTGAAGCACCTTCCCGCTCACCTAAGCCTCATTCAGTCGTTGGTGATGTTCCACCTAACGGCCTCTTACTGATTAGCATGGCCAGGTGATCAAGCCTTAAAGCGCCGCATACGAGTATGAAAACGCCTCACTGCTTGCGTCGTACAAGCTGTTCGCTCTCAATCATCGTTGTTTTGAAAACCACAATGGTCTATGAAGATGCTCTTTCAAATGCCTACAGCCCGTTTTGGTCACGCCTGCACAGCTTACGGGCGCACAGTAGGACTAAATCCTCCTAGATCGCGCACTACTCTGCCTCCTACCCGTTCTGATCCTCTTCCACAAAACATCGTCGACCATGGTCATCGTTGTAGCCTCGCGTACCGAGCCTAGTGCCTTACATCGTGGCTGGAAGGGTTTTCATATTGTGATATTTTAGAGAAAGATCGGTGTCAAGCAGCCAGCAGAGTCTCCCATTGAGAGAAGGTGCCCTGAAGAAAATCCTCCTATGCTCAAGCATCATGTACCGGAGGTAGATCAATCCCGCAGGCCAAAGCAGCGAATTCTTGGGACATAGTAGCAAGTGCATTTTGTGGCTGATAAAATCTGGTCACCGCAGAGGCCAGTCCCTTGCCCCGCTACGTTACACGCTTCTACACTACTTTTCCTGCTGACAACCATATTGTGGATACCAGCTTGGAGCTTTACTGGGTGGGCGCTGGTTTCAGTACCATGAGTCTCTTGAAGTTCTTCATCAGGGGGCCCCTCCCCCTGAATAAAATTGGGCTTCTGGGACTTCTGTATGCTGCGAAACAGACAGCACTAAAGCAGAACCGAGACACCCTTTACATTCTAATCAGGTCCGGCGACATGTTACTTCGACTATTAGTGGATTAAGCTGACTTCTCATAGGTCTGATGCTCACCCTCATACTTATCAATCCGAAACCGGCACTGTTGTCCCTGATCCATGGCATTACACCATAGACATCAAAACCCAGACAATGTTTGAAGAAAAAAAGCACCTCACAGTCCATGGCTACATTGGAGCAAACCCTAAAACCGGCTCGATTGCAAACATGATGAATGTGACCACTGTCGTTCCCAAGAAGGGCAGGGATGGTACCACCATCGCGCAGGAAGAGAACGATGAATGGTTTGACCGGAGGAGAAACAAGAAGATCAATAACTGGGACGCAAATACCAATCCACTGACAGAAATTGATGAACCAGAAGAGTTAACGGGTGTCTACCTCGGTGATGATTTCATCACTGTCCTCTCAAAGTATGAGGTGGATGTGAATAATCAGATGCAGGAACAGCGAAAGGCAGAGGAAGAAGTGCAGAAAGCGAGGGAAAAGTCCGAAGAGGACTGGCAAAAGTTGCTGCCTAAGGAGTAGAACATAGTGTCAGCTAAATACCCGATGCTATTTCATAAGGACCCGGTTATCAGTGTCAATTGCAAAAAGATCATGTCCAGCAGGTGTGAGACTAGCATCGATCAACTACACTGGCGGGTGGGTACAGAGCGACCACAAACTTGGAGAAGCAAACAACCTCATATAGACCGAACAAGGGCGAGGCATGGTGACACATCTGGTGGACGTCTTTGAACACATGTTGCAGATCAAAGACGGCCACCAAGTCTATCACCGGGCCTGGGGAGAGAGTGCTCGAAGGGGTCATCGATGGATGAGCAATGCCCTGTGAATCCCCACGTGGCCCATCCAAGCAAGATCTCTGTGTCCACTTAGACCGGTTTATTGACCGAATGGTTTGGACAATTTTTTCTTGTCCCCACTTTTTGGTTCTCTCATTCATGTCCACGAGGTTCAGGCAAACCTCAGGAGGAAGTCTACCTTCTCCGCCAAACCTAAGTTGACTATAGTAAGGTCAGCCTTTGATCTCAAACAAAATCTATCGCACTAATTAGCCATTCTCCCTTTTTGGACTTTGAATCTTTGAACCTCATGAGATGGGCTTCTCGTTGCATGGGTGCTGCAGGTCGTCTCTCCTTGCGTCAAGGCTTCCTTCACGTTCGTCCTTGCGTCTTGCGTGATATGCTGCCTTTCTCCGCTCGTCGTACTGTCAAAACGGTCAGCAATAGCCTCAACAAATAAGAGCTGTCGACAGGATTGGTGACTTAGCAGCGGAGAAAGGTACTTGAGTGCTAAGATAATCATGCGGTACCTTTTCCCTTGCGTCACGGACTTCGTTATCCCACCTTTCCTTGTCCCTTTTCATCAGCGCGAGTGTCCCGCTGATGTTTCCAGGCTTCTCTGTCATAGCTCTCCTCAGCATCGAGAAGGCGAGTAGGATAGCGACGAGACATATCGGCGGTATTTGATGACTAGAAAAACTAGAAGCTTCGAAGAACTGGTTGGTTTCGGAGAATGAAATAGATCGTACAGGTGGTGTCAATTCAATTCAATCTCCAGGATCGGAGGAGCTTGCGGAAGTCGTGAGCCGTGAGCGGAAGGAAAATGAGATAGAAGACTGTGTGTGTGTGTGAATGAAAGCCTCTCTCGCTGGGAATTTCGTCCATATTTGTACCCAGCAAGTAGAGAATGGAGACCATCTAGCAGACAACGATGACACAATCCTTAATCTTCGATGCCAATTCGAGGAATAGCAAAACGCGAGTTGCGCGATCGAGGATCGTCTGAGCTTTACATCGACTAGATATCGAATCCTCTGGGTCTCACTGCTGAGGAGAACCAATAGACATCCAAGATCCATTGATCCGCCTGCAATACGGGGCTGAGTAGATCATGGCGGTGGAGATGAGCAGAGGATTATTGCCAAGGCGATGTCTTGCCATATGCGGTACCAACTCAACACTAATCAGAAAGTAGACGGCTTAGGGCGTAGTTGCAATGTGATCGAGCGTTGATGTCCAGGCATCGAGATACTATGACAAGCTGACATAGCATGTGTGGGGAATAGGTATCAGGCACCAGAAGCATTTGGTAAGGAAGTGCCGCAGCCAAGTGCAGGGGCCGCAGTTCCAGATCCGACAGGAGTAGACAGATCTTGAGAGGAGGATTCGGGAAATCCATCCACGGCTGTAGAGGTTTCAGCATGTTTAATCACTCGTTCTGCGCCATATTCTTGACACGAATTTGCGTGTCAGAAGAACCAAAACGGCACTTGGCATACACGATGGAATTTGCCAACGCTTGGCCGTAGTGGCATGATACGTATTTGAATCGCATTGATGCTCCTTCACTCACCTATCCAGTGCTCAGTGCTCAGCGTCACCGACTGAACCAATGATAGTGAGCCGATGCAACCTGGTCCAGTTGAAGTGGACAGCGACTAGCCGTGGGGAGGGCGAGATTTGATACATCGTGAAAATAGCAATGAACGCCTTTTCACTGCAGACAGAAAGAATGCTAGGAGCGGTCGAGATGATTGCATCAGTAGGTGTAAGTCATGTCCAATGTTGAGACTCGCGCAGCTCACAGAGTATGGCTGCTAAAGCGGCATGGCTGGGGTGAGTGTAGAGGTGCGCTCAGTCCAGATTTGTCTTCTCCATCTGCGGAGGGCAATTGAAAGCTCTTAGTTCTTACATCACACATTCCAGCTCATCAAGATCTACGTGTGAATTCCTGATTGCTGTCAGGACACGATCTTGATGCTACGATGTCTCATAACACCTAGGACCTCTCAATTCAACAAGCCGCGATCTTCGTCCCGATGGCTCTCCCGCTTCAATTCCTCAGCCGCCCAGCCGAACCTGCCCAAGCCAGTGACACCGAACCACCATGACCTTCCTAGCTTCTTAGACTACGCGAACCGCATCGGACTATCTCCTACCTCAACAACCTACGCTGGCACGTATTATGAATACACCGTGCAAAATACACTTCGCCGCCTAGGCTTCTCTCTGATCCGCATTGGCGGCCGTGACGACTCCGGCGTCGACCTTCTTGGAACATGGCAACTCCCGTCAAATCCCCACCCTCTACGCGTTATCGTGCAGTGCAAAGCATTGAAGGGGAAGCTAGGACCAAATCTAGTCAGGGAATTGGAAGGAGCCTTTATTGGTGCACCTGCTGGGTGGAGGGGTGAGAGTATACTGGGAATATTGGTATCTCCGAAAAGTGCCACGAAGGGAGTGAGAGATGCGATGGGGAGGAGCAGATGGGCAATGGGCTGGGTTATGATTGAGAATGAGAATCGGGATGGGAAGGGGAGCGTGCGGCAAGTGCTTTGGAATCGGGCGGCGGCGAATATTGGTTTGGAGGGGATCACGGTGACGATGAAGTATAGAGAAAAGACGAAAGGGCAAGATGGCAGTTTGGGCTTGGATAGTGAATGCGCGTTGTTGTGGAAGGATAAGCCCGTTCAAGGGCTGCCGGACGTTGAGGGTGGAAAAGAAGATGTGCCATGATGTTGAGGTTTTTACTAGAAGATCACTTTCACACATGCATCTTTCTTCACTTCTCGACCTCCACGAGGCACCAGTCTGGTCATCACAACATTGCCTGTAATCTCGGATCTCTGGGCCCTTGGAACTGTGGGAGGGGCGTAAGAATATTCATCCTCGAGGCTTATCGCGAAGGGATGATGATCGCCGCAGGGATGGTTGCGGCGCGTCATGCATAGAAGTCGAAAGTTCCATCTTCACTATCGCAGTCGCCTCTGCCCACTCCAACTTCAATGTCAATCTCTGTGGCTCCACTCCAGGACGTTGAAATCAACGTAGCTATATATCTGACCTCAAGCCCCTCATGTTCGCTTTCAATCTTTCTCCCCTCGCATGGTATTTCCCACCTGCGGCGTTCTTGGCAGCAGAACACTCCAGACCTGTGATATGACCCGGAAGTTTCTGAAGCCACCATCATGCCTCCAGAATCGAAGTTGAGCTCCAAGACAAATGGAACGCCTGCTTTACACAATTTGAAGAAAATTTCTTCCAGTGCGGCGTTTTTATTGAATCCCAAAGCATTTAGACCACCATCTAGCAAATCAAAAGGTTAGTCACATACCGGGTCCTCATTCACTCTTATAGCAACATTAAAGTACACCTTCACTACATATACATCTATTCTCACCCACTACTTCTCCAAAGCTTGCTGACAGCCTCAGCTGAAAATGATCATACAGACCGAAAAGAAAACATCCCCATGCGTGGCCCGTTAGTACCTCCTACTCTTGCTCATCCTTCGTATGATCCTCGACAACTTCTCGACCCAAAACATCGGACCCGCACGCCTACTTCGCCCTCGAAGATGATGTCAAAAATGACTTCACCCTCGCCAGATCATCCCTCAGACGTTTCGCCAGCAACCTCGGCCGCTGCAATTGCATCAAATGGCCATATGTACCGGCCAACTTCGATGCTTGAAGGTTTGTACGGTGCTGAGAAAAGACAAAACCTGCCTCAGAAGCGGAAGAGAGTTGAAGCTATTGTGATCGATGATGACGATGATGATAAGGACAAGGAGAAAAGGCGAAGTGCGCCCCACCACAAGGGTACTGGCATCATTGGCGAATACATGAAAGAGGGAAAGGATCTAGCTCCGCCTTCAAACAGTTTGCCCGTTGACCTCACCAAAGGTATGTTCACGCGTTCAGTAGGGATCGATACTTTCCATGCACCATGTTGCTAACACGTACTCTGGCTGGCGAAGATGACGAGGTGGTAATCCTTAGTGAAAAGCATCACCCTCTGCATCATCCTCTGCAAGAGGTCTGCTATGGACTCCTGGACGCCAAAGTTCAGGCGCACAAATTCCCGAAGCCGCTCAAAACCACAGCACTAGGAGCATCCCAAGGCTCCTGGCCTACCATGCTATGCAAACTCATTCGAGATCCTTCCAAAGATATGATTATCAAAGCCATTGACCCGAACGATGTGGAGTTCGGACGGCTTGCACCAGAGATCGCCAAGGCGCTTGCCCCTATCATGGACTCCCTAGGCTCCTCTCTTCGATCACAGGCTCGATTGATGATGCGGAGAAAAGGCCCAGAAGACTGGCCTGGCCTAGACTGTTCCGAGACAATGGGAATGATCGTCAATCTGTACGGCCCAAGAAAAGATGCTGAACGAGTTGGAAAATATCTCGGTCAACATAACCTATGGTTTAGACCGCCTTCTATGGCAGACAGAGGCGTACCTGTGGTGAATCCACACATCCAGAAGCACGAAGCAGCTACTTCTAAGAAGTTTTCTTTGACCGGAGACACCCATGTCAGCAACGATGGTCGAACGCATGAAGAGGCCGTGAATGCAGTGTCGAAACTTTTCGACGCTGTTGCCGGTAATGCCAAAGCTCTGCCGATGCTGGATCCTCCATCAACAGTAACCACAAAGTTACTTGATCATCAGCGTCAAGCACTTTGGTGGCTTCTTGAGCGGGAAAAGCCTCGCACGTTCGGTGAAGGAGAGGCTGAAAACAGCTCACTGTGGCGACAGGAGCGAAACGATAGAGGCTTTTTGCGATATCGTGAAATAGTTGCAGAGATCTCGACCACCGAGGAGCCCGCGCAGGTCCTCGGAGGACTACTTGCCGATGTCATGGGTCTGGGTAAAACCATTGAGATTCTGGCACTTATTGCTTCAACCATGGATGGAGCTCGAAACTTTGGCGAGGAGAAAGTTGTGCGCAAGAATGCGGAGGAATCCAGTATGGTTCGAAACACAAAGTCAACGTTGCTGGTATCACCCCTGAGTGCCGTCAAAAACTGGGAAGACCAAACAAAGGAGCATATCGAACCTGGAGCACTCAGATACTATGTCTACCATGGGACGAATCGGACCCAGAACGTGTACGAGCTTTCCAAGTATGATATTGTAATCACCACGTACGGGACACTCGCCGCAGACTTCAACAAAGGAGCGTCTGCCGTGCTTCACCGCTTGAAATGGTTTAGAGTAGTGCTGGACGAAGCACATACCTGCCGAGAGTCGAAATCGTTGCAAGCACAGGCCGCATATAGTTTGTGGGCAAGTCGAAGATGGGCGCTCACTGGGACACCTATTCAGAATCGGCTTGATGATCTAGGTTCTCTCACACAATTTCTCAAGCTATACCCATACGATACTCCTCAAGGGTTCATTCAGCATATTCGATCTCCCTCATCTATCCCTGGTAACGACGCATTCCTCAAAAGTTTGCGAGTCTTTGTCGACTCTTTTACACTGCGACGATTGAAAGACCGTGTCGATTTGCCGCCACGTCATGATGTAGTCTGCAAGCTTAATTTCAGCCAGAGTGAGCAAGAGCTACATGACTTCTTTCGTAGCCAATTTGATTGGCAGATGGAAGAATTGGCGGAAAAGAAGAGAAGAAGGGGGAAGAAAAAGGACAAGGGCAGTGCAGGTGGCGGTTACATTCGAGCTTTGCAAGGCATTCTTACACTGCGACTAATTTGTGCTCATGGAAAGGAGTTATTGAACGAGAGCAACAGAGCGCTTCTGCAAGGGCGCAGCAAATCTGAGGCGATTAACATTGACGATCCGACGGCATCATCTTCTTTCGACGAGAAGACGGCGTACGACAATCTTGCGATGATGGCAAGTGCAGACATGGATTCATGTAGAGAGTGCATGAAGAGGATTGGAGGCGATTCACCTAGCGATGATGATGAGGCCGATGCTATTCGCGGCTACATGTTGCCGTGTAACGATTTGGTCTGCAAGGATTGTTTTGAGCGAAGACGAGGAATCTTGGACGAAGCTTTTCATGGCGCTCTTATCGATTGCCCCTTCTGCGAGATGGCTGTTCGACCTGTCTATATTCCCATCACAGCGCAAGGCCTAGAATCCTCACGTATCCCATCCGACGACATCAAGCAGGAACCGAAAGAAGATCTCAAAACTACCAAATTCTATGCCGGGCCACATACGAAGACAAAAGCCCTCCTCCAAGACCTCGAAGTCATGCGCCATGAATCCGAAGAATATACCAAAAAGGGTGAACCACCCCTTAAATGCGTCATCTTCTCCGAATTCACCTCGCACCTCGACCTCATCGAGCGAGCCCTTACCGATAACAACCACACCTTCGTCCGCATCGACGGCACCATGTCCCTCAGCCGCCGCCGCAAAGTCCTCGATGCCCTCTCCTCCGACGACTCCGCCACCATCCTCCTGGCCTCCATCAAAGCCGCCGGCCAGGGCCTCAATCTCACCGCCGCTAGCCGCGCCTTCATCATGGAGCCGATGTGGAACCCTGCGGCGGAACAACAGGCAGTCGATCGTATCTACCGGCTAGGCCAGAAGCGGGAGGTTTTCATCAAGAGGTATCAGATGGAGGATAGTATCGAGATGAAGATCATGATGATTCAGAAGAAGAAGCAGGCCTTGGCGGATATTTCGATGGAGAGGAATCATGAGAAGTTGAGTAAGAAGGAGTCTAGGGAGCAGCATATGAAGGAAATACTGGATATGTTTAAATGACATGGGGTTCGCGAGCAGGGTTGGGGGGAAGGGGCCGTTTGCGGTTGGCGGTGTGCTTTGCCGGTTCTGCGAGGTGAGCAGAGAGGGCCAGAGCAAGGAGTTCGAAAGGGTGCTGGTTGGCTGGTGGATTGACTGCTTCGACGGCATCTGCCCTTACATTCATACACTTGTTCAGGCGGCGCGCATTTTCCATGGAGTCGAATCGAGCGCGGGTGCTTCTGGAAGTCTTTGCTGTGCATCTTGGCAAGCGGATGCAGCAGCGTCATCACCATCATATTACATACAGCATCAATAATTCTAGACCTACAGTCGGCCGCAAGACTCTCGTCTAGTCTCCTCTCGTCTCGACTTGGTGCCTTCCGTGGAGACAGACATATGCTTCCTAATCTTTGCTTACTTACCTCCGCGCGAGAGAGAGAGAGAGGGAGAGAGAGATGGAGATGGAGAGCATACAAATAATGAGAGTTACTACATCATCATCACCATCATGACCAAAGTATTCGTGCATCGGTGTGGTGTGTTGAGCTGCGGGAGCTGTCCTATCTGTCCGTGCTTTTTTTTCTATCCATTCCAACACATCACTCAGTGGCATGGTATATATATATATAAATAGTCAGCGCCAGGCCTGGGTAAGGATATTCTCTTACTTTTCCTTCTACAGGGAAAAAATAGATTTGTTGAATGTGTAGGCGAGAGGAGGGATGGATGGATGGATGGATGGATGGATGGATGGATGGATGGATGGTGAGTGCCTGTAGGAATGCTGGGGCGGAGACGCGAGAAGTACTACTTATGGACTCAATTAATTTAGCTATGTTGGGAGGGAGGAGGGGGTGGGGGCGTAGATGCAGATAGATGCCAGGAGAGGGAGGTTAGTCAGACAGGAACAATATACATATGCAAGCAAGAAGCAGGCCAGGCAGTTTATAAAGCTTGGCCGGTCTATCTAGTTGTCTCTTGGCCAGGAAAAGAAAAATGCCTTGCAATCTTTCTTACCTTACCCTGCCTTGATTAGCTAATATCATCTTTAATCCTAAACTTGGCCTATTCGAGATTCGAGCGGGTGTGGGTGCGTAGAAGAGCGACGACCAAGGCATCCAGAGAAGATAGAGAGAGAGATGAGGTGCGGTGAAGTGGGGATCAAGCCAGCGTAACATGATATGCAGATGTGTATATATATAAATGCGTGCAGATCAATACCAGAGGTTTCTTTTGGTTGCGTTGGGAGAGGGGGGGGGGGGGGACTGAATGAATTATGTATGCAGGCAGGCTTACTCACTGAGTGAGTGATCTACGACGGATGTGGATTATGGTGGACTCTGGTGGCATTCCATGTGGGTGGGTGGTTTCAGGATTGCTGAGTCGTGTCGGTGCCGGACGGAGGGAGGGATGGGGGATGAGTTGGTATTGTTTGCTGGGGCTGTGTAGGGGTGCTGGGTAGATCCGGAGTGTGATAGGCGATGGTGGTGTTTCCGTGTTGGCAAAGCGGCACCGAGACGGGACTTGCCGTGTCGGTGAGGCGAGGGGTGGTGCTTGTAAAGCAGATACGATGCAAGGAGGAAGGGAAAGGTCAAAAAGATACTGCTGTTCCTTTGGATTGTATTTTCATAAAGATCATCAGATCGAGAGCCCAGCGCCGACATTATATCATACTTCATCATGGCTTGCTGTCATTGACAGTCACATAATTCTCCGAGGCCATGCATCAAACAAGGATGTAGGAGAGACAGATTATGCAAAGAGATATTACCAGATGCCCGACAGCAATAACTGCGGCAAAGATCAGCCCATCCACTGCAGTGAGATGTAGGAGATGTAGGAAAGTTAAGAGATAGGAAAATCCATTTGGCCCCATGCCCCACGGGCTGTCATTGTACATTCATTTAATCAGCTTCCAAGCTGATGACCCAAGCCCTCAAAAACTCACAGGGGCGCTATGTTGTCTGACGCCAGAATCGCTATGCCCAAATGACAATCATGCATACACAATGCGACATGACGAGGTGTAAAGTAAGGAGACAAAACTAAAGGGAAGACTTCGCTCAAACACCCGATTGAGATATAGAGTAGGAAGTAGCTGGCAAGTAACCTTGCGACGGAGGCATGCTGCTGAGGATGCGATTGTAGCTGTAGGCACCCATACTGGCGTTCGGATCCTGGTCGTCGCTATCAAATGCACTGTAGTCGCCACTATTCCAGGATCCAACAATGCGACCAGCGGCAGGTGGTGCGGTCATCGGCTGGGGTGGGCAACGCAGAGCCCGAGAGTACTGCGACACATGCTGATGTGGATTCGTTGCAGGATAGGAATACCCGGGCACCATGGACGGAACTTGCAGGCGAAGATCTGTCGGCGGACCGCTGCTTATGGGCACAGACACTCTCTGCTGGGACACGCGAGGTGAGAAGGATGCGGTAGACATTGGGTATGGAGAAGCATGATGGTTGATGCCATTGAGTTGAGGAGAGGCAGAAGCTCGAATGTCAATCCCAGAATCGGAAGCGCCATTGCTAGTGTAGTGCGAGCCCATCGGAGTTGGTAGAGCACCGGCAGTAGAAGAGTAGCTTGCGGAATACTTGCCGATGATCTTCTTCAGCGCATGAGCGAGAATCTTCCATGGAAAAACCTTGACGTCTTTCTCAATGTTGCGAGGTTTGGGACTTGGAAAACCCATGACCACTTTGAAGAACTCTTCGCTATCAGCTTTGGACTTGGACACCGTCGATGGTCGGAATCCCTCTAGGTTGCGTCGAATTCTGTTCTTCTCCTCAACAGTGAAGCGAACGGCCACAAGCGACTCGAGCAAGAAGATTGTGTCAACGCTGGTGACAAAGCAATCCTTCTTTTCCTCCCACCAGATGCAGCTGATGCAAATACTGTTTGGCTGGCGATCTTCTGGTGCGACAGCTTTGAAGTCGGTGAGGATCGTGCTTCCACTCTGACGTCGGGTGAATTGAACTAGACGACGTTTGGCATCCCATTCCTCGAGGCTCCAGCCTTCTGCCATCGAATCCAGATCGCCATTGAGCTTCAAGGCTGCCTTGGAAGGGTACATGGCATAGGGATTGAAGGAGTGGGAAGCAGCGACGGGGTTCATGGGCGCTGATGGTTGTTGGATTGTAGAAGTGCGGATCAAGGCAGGCGTTTTTCCTGCTGGGGCATCTACATTCGAACCCTGGTCAGGAGTTGTAGAGGGCCTGGGAGCTGCATTGGCTTGATTTACCGGCGTAAAAGATGGGCTCCATGAAGGTGGCGTATGAGGCGACTGCGCCTTGACTGAGGTAGCGGACGCAACCGAGGCAGAATATTTGTGACCTGTCATTCGAGGAGAAGTTTCGCGTACATTCCCATCTTGTGCTTGAGAGCCGGCAGTAGGCGTCGAAGTGAATGGCAAATAGGGCGATGTGTTGTAAGCTCCGTTCTCAGAAGGTCGTCCGTTCTGCATTTGTCGAGCCGATGGCTTCTTCACCGGCCTCTGAACTGCTTCTTCAGATTCTAATGACAGTCTGCGCTTGCGCGACGAATCCTGTGGGTGTACTTGACCAGTGTAGCTGAATGCGCCAACTTCCACAACGAGGGAAGATATGTGTGGGTTGCTACTTTCCATCGTCATGCGCAGGGGGACGTCAAATGCATGCCATCCAGTGGACGTGAAGGGGGGAACCTCGGCGGAGATGGCATATTGCTTCGGTGAGACAGTGGCATCGGTGATGAGTTGGAGAACACACTCAGCCCGCTTGGAAGCAAACAGTAGAGAGAACGTTATCATAGGAGGAGCTCGTAGCTCATGGGCCGATTGCACATATATGCTCACGGTGGACCCTTGCAGGCCTTGTAACTGGGAGTAGGAAGTGATCTGTGGAATTGGGCGGAACCTTTGGTCGACTGTAGCTGTCCGAGCCTCCTCCATTGCATGTTGAGCTGCAAATTTGGGGCTGTCGACATAGTGCAAGTGGTCTGTGTCTTGGGTGTTGTCGGCTACTGAAGATGAGTAGAGCAGCTGTGAGGCGTAGGGTGGCTGAGCATAGGGGCCAAAGGGAGATGGATCGTGTAGGGCGCCTGATGCTCCGTAATCTGCCAGCGGTATTGTTAGAATGTTGTCGGGAAGAGTTTGAGGGCAGACATCGGGCTTCCAACGTCAATAGTGCACATACTAAGTAGGTCCCCTGCTTGAGGCTTCTCGTAGCCGGACATCATGGAGAGAAAAGAAGTAGACTTGGCCAGGAGGCCGTCTGGGGACTCGTCACCGAACAGAGGCTGCTCAGAATCTTGCAGACCAAACAACTCGTCGAAGACGAGCGGCGTTTGGAAATCCGCAGAAATCTGACTCTGATGTTAGCGAGAATACAACAGACCTCAACGGAGCGCCATTGACAGAGCGAGAAAACGACTTACCTGATGCCGATGACCTGTGAAGAAAGCCAGTTTGAAGGTTGGACAGAATCAAACGAAGAAGCACAAAGCGAGTGACTGTAATAGGGTAGCGAGGGTATATCAGGAGGCTACAATGCTCCTGGAGTAGAATAGCGAGTGGCGATGCGCCTGGTTATCGAGAATCGAAACTAGACACAATTGAGAAGACGTAGAGACTTATAGTCGACATTCAGAGTCTGCAGTAGTCAAGATGAGCGATTTGGAACCTGCTCGATTGCAGCTACTGAAGCGCCAGGGCACTTCAATAGACCGACTGGCAAGGTTGAACCATTCCAATCAGGCCGAACGCATCAGGGCAGTGCTCGTCAATCTGGTAAATGGCGGGCCCAGATCGGTGGTATGGGTCAAGTCTCGGGTAGATGAAGCAGCTTAAAACCCTGGGACAATGAATGATCTCGCCCTACGAACTGCCACATTCATCAGCCAAACTCTTCACACGGAAGCCCACAGGTCAAATCGACAAGACTAGAAGCGTCTCACACGGTGATAAAGAAAGGTCGAACGAGAAATTTCTCGAATCGGAAGCGCATTGCTTGTGGGCAGATCAAATATGGCTTGCAGCTCAGAGAGCCTGAACAGCAGAGGCACTTTCAGATTCAGCTGGCTGATTGCATTGACGAGGTGGAGGCACAGACGAGAAGAAGCAGAGAGATATGGTTGTAGAAGCCCATTCTAACCTTGAAAGCTGAGACATGCAAGGAGCACCGGGCTAATGGCGGCAAGAGGGCTTTGATCCTGTATCGACGTAGAAGAGCATCTCCACTAACCTAGTAATCTTATTTTGACCCTGAGAAGCACCCTGCGGTATGCGGCAGATGCCTCGAAACAAGATGTCCCTGAGGTTCCTGATGTTCCTTCTCCGGCGAACACCTGTTTGCTGCAAGCGAAAACGCGGAAATCGCAGCACAGAGGCCCGGCGGGCGACACTCGTACGGCTAGGAGAAATGTGATAGGTTCAGTCGATTCGTCTTCTGTCGACCACTTTTTTGGGTCGGAGTTGAAATGGACTTTAATTTTCTGTTTGAGTTTTCCTGCGATCGGATCTTCTTCGAATGCAGCGAGTGCTCGATTATCAATAATCAACGGACCGAAGCGAGAGAGGTCCAAGATGAGAATTGAAAAACAGGCAAGCACAAAGCGAATGTGAGTGGTAGCTCCCAAAAAAGAGCTGCAGAAGTATCGTGAGCCGAGGAGGGGAAGGTGGTGAAAAGCAGGGTGGTCGGAAGGGTCTTGTAATCGATTACACGAGCGGCAGGACAAAATCGAGGTTAGCGAGCGGAAGTGCGGTTTAACTGATGGATTAACGAAAGACGCAGAAGCGCTTCTTGGGCG
>JAABUK010004893.1_pt1 | contig 21375 bp, 13 predicted proteins | sample 5559141 | NCBI WGS metagenome assembly JAABUK01 (sample SAMN10711869, study PRJNA513367) | rock metagenome | isolation source: Antarctica rocks | place: Antarctica: Victoria Land, Pudding Butte nord | collected 2016-01-03
ATGCCGGGCATTGAACATCATGACTCATCAGGGCATGCCGCAGAACGAGCGGGTTGTGGCGTGAGCCCCCGAGTGAGGTGGGAGATCGTCCGACCCGGCCGCCTGCCCCTTCATGCAACAACGCCATCGGTTTCTGTAAACCGGGATTTCCCAGATGACCAGAGAGTCTAGCTAATTCGGATCGGTTTCTGGTCACCTGGTTCGATATTCGAGCAAACCGGAATGGCTCGGTCAAGTCTCCCCACGCTCCGGCTGGTGAATTTTCGACACCTCGACACGGGAGGGCAAGTCCCACTGCTTTGAACATCACGCATCAGGTTTTGCTGTTTCAATCGCCGGAGTGATCTTCCCTTGCTGCTTGGCCTGGATTCGCAACCGCTGAACACTGGTATGTCCCCCGGGCGACCCGACCCGCTCGGGCGGCGGTTGCACCTTCTTGGCCGCCGCCTTCTTCCAACGGGTCTTCCACTGGCCCGCCAGCAATTCCTTCAGCCGGCCTCGCACACCCTCGGCCGAGGGGGCGGCCTCGAACTGCTCCGCCGTAACCTCGGGGCCGACCAGCTCCGTCCACGCGACCATCTGGCGATGGACGTCGTCGAAGAGATTCTCCATCGAAACCTCGGTCACCGGCACCGAGGCCGCCTGCGAGACATAGCCCCGCAGCACCTCGGTCATGTTGTACAGCAGCACGCAGAAGGCGAACTGGAAGATCGTCCCTTCCGGCGAGCTGCTGATCAGATCCCTCAGGTGAAAGACCTCGGTGATCTTCCGGAAGGCGGCCTCGATCCCCCACCTCGCCAGATACGTCGCCAGCAGGTCGACCGCCGGGTAGGTGTCCGCATCGAGCAGGTCGGTGATCAGGATCACGTCCTCCTCGCCGGGCCGGCTCAGGCTGATCAGGCGGACATAGCGTCGCCGCTTCTGGGTAGCGGCGCCCAACCAGCCCCATCGCTCGGTGAATCCCCGGCCACGCTCATCCCGGCCGGCCCGGGCAGGGGTGCCCGCGTCGGGATGGAAGCTGACCTTGGCGTTGTAACGGATCAGGAAGTGGTCGCCCTCGGCGGTCAACTGCTCGGGCTGGACCAGGTCGCAGAACTGACGATCCAGGACGAACAGGCGAGTGCCGACGACCGAGTCGCGGACCTGCCGGAGCAGCTCGGGCATCAGCGGGGCGTCGCTGACCTCGCCGTCGGGGTCGGCGTTCATCGCCACGGCCAGGCCCGTGTCGATGTCGAGGGCGACGGCCGTCTTGCCCCCCAGGACGGAGCCCTTGACGCCTCGCGTGACCTTGAGTCGATTCATGACGTGCTTGATCTTCTTGCCGTCGATGGCGAGGCGGACGAACCCGCGGAGGCTCTCCGGGGCGAGAGGTCGCACGGCGGGGAGGACTTGCCCGAGCCGCTTCGTCCCGGCGAGGAGCAGGCCGTTACTCAGAGAGATGGGGATGCGTCCCAGTTTCCCATAGGCGGCCCGGATCGACGCATTGAGCGTGGAGTTCTCGAGGCCGCGTTGCATGGCCCTGTGACCACTACCTTGGTGCTCCAGGAGGGCATCGGCGATCAGGTGGACGATGGTCGCGAAGCTCAATTCCTTCTGGTAGGACGGGCCGCGATAGGTGTCGAAGATCGCCTGCAAGCAATCGGGATCGGTGACATGGCCCCAGAGGAGAAGCACGGCCTCGGCGAGCGGTAGACGAGCCAAGGCTTCTCGTTCAAAGGGGTCCATGGCGAGCCTCCGTGGTGAAAATCAAGCCGACCCGATCCGGAAGTGTCCCATAGTGCGCGAGTTGCGGAAAGCAAAGATGTTCAAAGCAGTGGGGCAAGTCCTGCCTTCGACCTGATCCGGCCGGGATAGGACATGGGGGAAAAGTGAAAGCGAGGTGTCGGGCTGGAGAATCCCTCGAGTTGGCGTGACGTTGATTTCCGGGGCGGGCCCGGCCGCCATGATACTCACGGTCCGGCCGGACGCATCGTCGGGAAGTCCGGTCGTGGCCTAGCGCTTGGCCGCCTTGTAGAGCTTCTGGGCCATCTCGAACACCTCTGCGGGATGATAATCCGGCGCGAACGCCGAGCCGATGCCCGCCAACTCGACATGGTCTCCGGCCGTCTGCGGCGGCGCGTCGACGACCTCGGCGACGCCGCCGTCCGGCACCGGGCCTTCCCAAATCTGCCCGATGTCGCGATAGTCATCCGGGCTGAATCGGTAGAGCTTGGTGTGGCTGCCCATGTCCATGTACTTCTTCGCTTCCGGGAAGATCTCGTTGCCGATCTTGGGGATCGGCAGCATCTTCGTCAGGTCGGTGCCCGTGAGCTTCTGGATCGCCTTGGCGTAGGCGTCACGGTGCACGCCGCCGCGGACGAACAGGTAGCCCAGCATCTCGCGGGCCGCGGGATCCCTCGTCATCTGGTAGACGCGCAGCTTGTTCGTGCGGGCCGAGTTCTCCAGGAAGAAGTTGTGCAGCAGGTCCTGGATCAGGTTCCCGCTGGAGAATACGTATGACCCGTTCCAGGGCGCGCCCGTGGCGTCGACCGGCAGCGAGTTGCGCCCCGCCGCGATGAAGTGGTGCGGGTTGTAGTTCATCCCGCTCACGAGGTCGGCGATCGGCGTGCCCGTGGCGAACGCCTCGCCCTCCTCGACGACCCCCGTCTCCGGCCCGTTGAGCAGGCTGTTGATCGCGGCGCCCACCAGCTGGATGTGCCCCAGCTCCTCGGCGCAGATGTTCGCCACGAGCTGGTAGTAGGCGCCCATCTGCTTCTTCCCGCGCATGTTCATGCTCTGGAAGAGATAATTGTTGAAGGTCGACATCTCGCCGAACCGGCCACCCATCAGCTCCTGCACGGCGGCTGCGCTCTCGGGGTCGACCTTGGTGCTCTGCGGGAGCTCCACGGGGAGCTTGTCGATTCTCAAGAACATGAAAATTTCTCCGATGCAAGATCTGCTCGTCCGGCCGAGGTGGCCCCGACTCCGAGCGGAGTGTAGGCGCAAGGGTGCTATTCGTCCAATGCCTCGGGTGGGTGCTCGTCATACCTCGGTGCATGGTGACGTCGCCACGGAGGATGGGAGGACAATCCGGCGGGGAACGATTTCGACTCCGGTATTCTTCGGCGGTTGCGTCGTGCGGCCACTTCACCCGCCCCGCGTAGGAGCTCGGGGTCTCGCAGCCCGCCCTCAGTCGGGCCATCGCCGAGGCGGAGGGAGTGCCCGGCCGATCCTCGCCATCATCGGCAACACCAGGGCCGAGGGTCCGGTCGTGAGATAGGGACATCTCCTGCTCGTCGGGCGGGCCGATCGACCCCGCCCCGTCCCTTGACGCGGGCGGCCTCCGGCCTTAGCCTCCGGGCCGGGACGACTCCGGGGTCCGAGGGGGATTGGCATGGCGAGCGATGGGGGATCGGGCGGCGTGGGGTTGTCGATGGAACTTCTGGAGCGGGGCGACCCGGCGTTCGTCGACGCCCTCCGGGCCGTCCACGACGCCGACGCGCTGGCCGAGATCGCCGGGCCCTGGTACGAGGACCGTCGGCCGGCCTCGCGCCGGCTCCTGCTCGAATACCTCGAACGGCCCCTGAATGCGTTCCGCCATGAGGCCCTGATCAAGCGGCTGTTCAAGCGGGCCGAGGCCGAGGCCGACGACGAGGTCATGGCCCGGTTCCTGGTCCTGTTCGACCGCTCGATCCGCCGGGCCCGGGTCAAGCGGCATCGCCACGAGCAGCGGACGATGGCGACCTCCCAGGAAGCCGAGGAACTGAGGCGCACCTGGGAAGATGTGGGATATACCCAGGTCCATTCGTGGGGGGTCTCCGTCTCCGGTTTCCGGCCGCACGAGGTCGTCATCTCGCCCCGGGGGACGACCATGCCGCGCGGGCGGATGGTCGACGACCGGCGATGGCACCCGTCCGGCAAGCAGCTCGTCCCCGACTGGGCCGTCCGGCTCAAGCTCGACTGGATGGGGGAGTTCGACAGGGCCGACATCCGCCAGGTGCCGTCCGTCCTGGAGAAGCTCAAGCGGTTCCGCCTGTTCTCCGTCGCCACCCGGAAATATCTCCGGCGGCGGGCCTGGCGCTACTTCCGGTATCTGGGCAAGGGGCACCCGGGACGGTACGTCGCCGCGGCGTCCGGGGCCCTGGCCCTTTATCGCGACGAGGATGTCTCCGACGGCCTGGCCCTGCTCGACAACTGGGGGATGGTCCACATCCTGTTCCACCGGAGCCCGGAATTGCTCGCCCGGGCGGGCGGATGGGCGGTGGCCCCGGGGCGGTCGATGGCGGGCCTGGCCCCGGCCCCGATCTTCGAGCCGCTCTGGGCGGAGGCCCCCGGCGCGGTGGTCGGCCTCCTGGGCCGGGCCCGATCCCGGGCGGTCCGGCGGTGGGCGATCCGGCGGATCGAGGCCGACCCCGGGCCGCACCGGGCGGCCCTCGCCGTGGAGGGGTGGGTGGACCTCCTCGGCCACGACGACCCCGAGGTCGTCGGGCTGGCGGCCGAGGTCCTCCGGACGGCCGAGGGGCTCGACTCCCTGGGCGTCGACCGGTGGCTGGCGCTGGCCGAGTCGGCCAACCCGGCCGCGATGGAGCGGGTCTGCGAGCTGATCGGCCGTCACGTCGGGCCCGACCGGGTGACCGAGGCTCAGGCCGCCCGGCTGGCCGGGCTCCGGCCCCTGCCGGTGGCCCGGCTGGGGCTGTCCTGGCTCAAGGCCCGGGGGGTCGTGGACGGCCGGGCGATCCTCGGGCTGGTCGACGCCGAATGCCGGCCGCTCCGCCCCGAGATCCTCCGATGGCTCCGGGGCGTCCTGGCCGCCTCGCCCGGGTTCGGGCCCGACGTCGTCCTGGATTTCCTCGACAGCCGGCACGACGACGTCCGGGCCGAGGGGTGGGATTGGTTCCGGTCCGAGCCCAGGGCCCGCGACGACGTCGCGACCTGGCGGCGGCTGATGGAGTCGCCCCACGACGACATCCGGCTGGGGCTGGCGGCCGACCTGGAGTCGCGCCTGGCCGGTCCCGACCCGGGGCGGATCGGGCGGACGCTGGGCGTCGACGACCTCCTCCGGCTCTGGGCGGCGGTCCTCCTCAACGTCCATCGGGGGTCCCGGGCCAAGCCGGGCGTCGTCCGCCAGCTGCTCCGGAGGCTGGAAGAGGCCCCGGCCGACGCCCCCGCCCTGCTCCCGATCCTGGGCGTGGCCCTCCGGTCGGTCCGAGGGCCCGAGCGCCGGGCCGGCCTGGTCGCGGTGGTCCGGCTGGTCGAAGGCCGGGCGGAAGTCGGGCCCATGGTCCGCGCCACGTTTCCGGAGTTGCAATGGGCCTGATCCGATGCGATCATGGCCCCGGTCGGAACCCCGATCGCGAGGGGGGCCGGGCCGGATCCCGAGACCATCATGCTCCGGCGTTCCGCCGGGGTTGAGATCGCCCGCACGCTCGCTTCCCCAGGGCCGTTGTCCTTGTCGCCGCCGGCACACCGTGCGACGCGACCGGGTCAACGGGGTTCTCGCGCCGCACGGTGTGCCGGCGGCCTGGTGAACGACCCTGGTCGACGCTTCGAAGTCGGGCCGGCCCGGCCCCCCTCGCGATCGGGCTCCATCACTCCCCGAGGTCGGACCGAGGGCGGCCGATGCACCTGTCCGTGGCCTACCGGAACCGCAGCGCGATCGTCACCGGCCCGGCCGGCCTGGCCGTGGCGCTGGCGCCCAACCTCCGCCGCGACCGCGTCGGCTTCGACGCCACCTTGCGCCACCCGCTCCGGTTCCGCGAGGCCATCTCCGCCCTCCACGACGTCGTCATCTCCGACCTCCGCTATCATCCCAAAGACCGGACCGCCCACGACGCCCACCTCGCCGGGCGGAAGGCCCGCGAGGCCGCCATCCGCCGCGACGTCTCCTCCGGGGCCCTCCGGACGATCCGGGGCGAGGCGCGACCCGCCCTGTCCGAGGCCGACTTCGCCCGGCTCGACCGCGACTTCCGCCGGACCCGCTCGCAATACTGGAAGGCCCGCCAGGCCTATTCCGATCACCTGATGACCCACGACCGGGACCTCTGGCGGCTCCTGATGCCGTGCGACCCGGTGATCACCGTGGCGCCCGACGTCCTGTTCTTCGAATGCTTCAGCGCCGACGAGTCCAGCTATGGCTGCCTGACCGTCGACCGCGACGCTTTCGCACGGGAGCGGGACGTCTCGATGGGGACCACGAACGTAGACTACTCCTGGACGCTCTACGACCACTTCCAGCTCTTGCGGACCTACCGCCAGACGCGGTTCCTGGTCGACCTTTCGGGCTTCGAGGTCGAGACGGCCGAAGGCGAGGGCTACCGCGAGGAGAAGATCGACCTCCCCCCGAGCTGGCTCCGCGGCTTCCTTCAGCTCCAGGCCGCCATGAGCCTTCCCATGCGGCGCGTCCCGCTGAGCCGCGAGGGGCTGTACAACGTCCTGGCCTTCCTCAAGCGGCACAGGGCCGCCCGGAGCCCCCGCGCCGTCCGGTTCGAGCTGGAGCCCGGCCGGCCGGTGGCCCTGGTCCTGGAGCCCTGGGAAAAGCGGATCGTGCTCCACGACCGCCCCTACGACGGCCCGAAGGCCGAGACCATCCGGACCTGGGGCCGCGACCGGCTCCGGGTCCTGGCCCGGCTCCTGCCGATCCTCGACGAGGCCGAGGTCTACCTGCTCGGGACCGGCCTGCCCAGCTTCTGGTCGGCCCGGATGGGCGAGATGCGGCTCCTCCTGGGCCTCTCCGGCTGGACCGCCAACGACTGGACCGGCGGATCGGCCCTGGCGCAGCTCGCCCCGCCGATCGAGGCGGGCCGATACCAGGCCATGAACCTGGCCAACCGGGTCGCCGCCAGCTTCCAGGTCGCCCCGGCGCAGGCCCTGGCCGACGTCGTCGCCCGGTCCGGCGCCACGGCCCCGGAGGCCGTCGCCTGCCTGAACCGGCTCGCCGGGCTGGGCCAGGTGATCCACGACCTCCACGCCGGCCTCTACCGATGGCGTCCGGTGATGCCGGTCGCCCTCTCCGCCGAGCGGGTCGGCCCCGAGGACCCCGAGACCGTCGCCGCCCGGGGGATCGCCGCCACCCGATCCGTCCGGGTCGACAAGGACGAGACCCGCCCCGACGGCCTCCGCGCCCTGGAAGGCCAGATCCTCAACCGGCCCGCCTCGCTGATCCTGGACGCCGACGGCCGGATGATCCGGGGCAAGTGTACCTGCTCGCACCACTTCACCGGCGGCCTCCGCAACGGCCCCTGCCGCCACCTCCAGGCCCTCCGGGCCGAGGCCACCGCCCACGCCCCCCCCTCGACCCTCGAAGCCTGGTTCGCCGCGCTCCCCAACTGACCCCGGGGTGATCAACTCCCGGAGGGCAGGGCTCGCCCTGCCCGGCATCGTCAGATCCGGAATTCCACCCGGATTGTCATGTTCCCGATCCAAACGATCAAGGTGGAGGGCTTGCCCTGGCCTCCCTGGCTTGAATCCGGCAGGGCGAGCCCTGACCTACGAGGTTGTCGGGATCGGTCGGCGGGGCCGGAGACGGACGATCCCGGGACGTCGACCGGAGTCGATAAATTCCGGCCGAAGATCCGGATAGGCTGATAATCGTCGCCGCGCCGGGGTGAATGTAAGGGACGGTACGCGCATCCCGGATTCCACCCGACGCGAGGTCAGACCCCATGCCCGCCAGCGCCGCCCAAATGGAAGCGAACCGGAAGAACGCCCAGAGGTCGACCGGGCCGAGGACGCCCGAGGGGAAGGAGCGCTCCCGGGCCAACGCGCTCAAGCATGGGATGACCGGCGAGGGGGTCGTCCTCCTCGACGAGGACGCCGCCGAGGTCGCCCTCCGGAACGACGAGCTGGAGTCGGAATTGCGGCCGTCGGGGCGGATGGGCCGGATCATGGTCCACCGGATCGCCATGATCTCGGTCCGGCTGGAACGCTCCGAGCGGAACGAATTCGCCACCATCGCCCGCCGGATCGGCCGGGCCGAGGCGGATTACGACGCCGAGCGGGCCGACGAGGTGGAAAAGGCGTTCGACTGGATCACCGCCGACCCGGCCGCCAACGCCCGACGGCTCCGCGAGTCCCCCGAGGGGATCGACCGGACCATCCGCGGCCTCCTGGAGCTGAAGGAGGCGCTGTTCCACCCCTACGGCGAGCGGTGGGACTGGATCCATTGCGAGAAGGTCCACAACCTGATGGGGATGCGCCGGGTGATGGCGCCGATCACCCGGCTCCAGGCGCTGGGCGAGGCGGTCCAGGGGAATTACCGGTTCATCGGGCCCGAGGACGGCGGCGACCTCGACGACCCGGGCCGTCGGGCCTGGGCCAAAGCTCGGGTGGGCGAGGTGATCGATGGCGAGGTCGAGGCGCTCCGGGCCCTCCGCGACACGCTCGACGTCGAGGCCCTGGCGCTGGATCGGGCCGGGGCGCGCGACCGGGCGCTGTTCGACCCGTCGAAGGAGGCGATCCTGGCCCGGAAGTACGAGGCGGCTGCCGAGCGCGGGCTGTTCCGGGCCCTCCGCGAGTTCCGCCAGATCGAGGCCGAGGCCGCCGAGGCGCCGGCGCCCCGACCCGGGCCGGACCCAACCCCCGAAGCCGTCGAGGATTGCGAGCCGTTGGGTTCGTTTTTCCCGGGGCCCGGGGCGACGCCCTCGCCGGCCGTCCGGCCCTCCGGGGCGGACCACGATCGGGCCGTCGGGGCGACGATCGACGGGCCGATGTCGTCCCGGATGGCCCGGACCGGGCCCGCCTGAGCGTGGATCCGGTCGGATCGGCCCCGGGCGTCGGGTTCGCTTCCTTGACAACCTTCGCCTCGTCGACGAAAGTTGGTGCCGATCCGGGGCGGGTCGGGCCCGAGACCAGGATGCTCCGGCGCCCCGCCGGGGTGGAGATCGCCCGCACGCTCGCTTCCCCGGGGCCGTTGATCTTGTCGCCGTCGAGGCCCTCGGCGGCTCGACCGGGTCAACGAGTTCTCGCGCCGCCGAGGGCACTCGACGGCTCGGTGAACGCCCCCGGGCGCCGCCTCGAAGTCGGGCCGGCCCGGCCCGTTTCTCCCCCCGGGACGTCGAGCATGGGATTCCTCCGCGACCTCGCCCGGCGCCTCCTCGGTCAGGCCCCGGCCGCGGCCCCGCCCCCGCCCCCGCCCCCGACGCCGACGCCCCCGACAACCGCCCCGATCCCGACCCCCCCGTCGCCTTCCGCCGGCCCCGACCCGGCCCCGCCACCGCTCCAGGTGCCCGGGCTCGACCCCGGCGACTTCCTGCCGATCTCGCGCGGGGAATTGAAGGAGTCGGCGGAGGCGGCGGGGGACCGGCTGTTCCGCAACTTCGCGTTCGGCCGACGCGACCTGATCCCGCCGGCCGACGACGAGCGGACCCGGCTGATCGACCGGGCGATGGTCGCCCACGGGCTCCTGACGCCCGAGGAGCTCGCCGAGATCCACCGGGTCGGGGCCGAGATGGACCGCGCCCGGCCGGCCGAGGAGACGCTCCGGTACCGGGCGGCGATGGCGGGCGAGGCGGCCGTCCGGGTCGACCGCGCCGAGCGGGCCCGGATCAAGGCCGAGAACAAGGCCCGGGCCGCCGATCGCGACCGGATCCGGGCCGAGGGGGTCGCGCACCGGCACGCCACCGACATCGTGTTCCTGGGCCGGGGCGTCTCGAAGCAGCTCGGCGACCGCTCGGGCGACCTCGATGCCCTGGAGAAGGCCGGGCTCCCCCCGATCGCCACCCCGGCCGAGCTGGCCGCCGCGATCGGCCTGACCGTCCCCCGGCTCCGATGGCTCGCCTTCCACGCCGAGGCCGCCACCCGGGTCCATTACGTCGCCTTCGAGGTCCCCAAGAAAAGCGGCGGGACCCGGCGGCTCAGCGCCCCGCACCGGACGCTCGCCGCGACCCATCGGTGGATCCTCGACCGGGTCGTCGGCCTGTTGCCGGCCGAGCCCGAGGCGCATGGGTTCTTGCCCGGCCGGAGCATCCTGACCAACGCCGCCGGGCACGCCGGGCGATCGGTCGTGATCAACATGGACCTGGAGGGATTCTTCCCCAGCATCGGCTTTCCCCGGGTCCGGTCGGTCTTCCGCCGGGCGGGGTACTCGCCGGCCGTGGCCACGATCCTCGGCCTGCTCTGCACCGAATGCCCGAGGCGGACGGTCGTCTACGACGGGACGACCTACCACGTCGCGACCGGCCCCCGGGGGCTCCCGCAGGGGGCCTGCACCAGCCCCGGCCTGTCGAACCAGGTGGCCCGCCGCCTCGACCGCCGACTCGCCGGCCTGGCCCGGAAGCTCGGGGCGACCTATACCCGGTACGCCGACGACCTGACCTTCTCCGGCGACGACACGCTCAACGCCCGGGTCGGCTACCTGATGGCCCGGGTCCGCCACCTGTCCCGGGCCGAGGGGTTCACCGTCAACGAGGCCAAGAGCCGGGTCCTCCGCCGGAACGCCGCGCAGGTCGTCACCGGCCTCGTCGTCAACGACCGCCCGGGAGTCCCCCGCGACGAGGTCCGACGCCTCCGGGCCATCCTCCACCGAGCCCGGCTCGAAGGGCTCGAAGCCCAGAACCGCGACAACCACCCCGACTTCCGCGCCTACATCCGAGGCAAGATCGCCTACGTGAGCATGGCCCGCCCCGAGGTCGGTGGGAAGCTCCTGGCGGAGTTCGATGCGATAAATTTGGAAGGTCAGCCGCCAGAGGGTAGTGGGTAGTGAGTATGCGTTCACAAACCGAGGTTAACGGGTGTTCAGAAGCGAACAGGAATTTGGTAAGATTACGACCTGACCCGGCCGCAATAGGGCACGAAGCAACTGCTCGAGGCGGTGTGTCGGACCGAATCGCGGAAACCTCGGATCCGCAATTGACAGCGCCAATCAACACGGCTGTAATAAACGGCACGACCAATGCAGGCATTTCTAGCGACGAGCAATCATGTGCCATCGCCAGGTGCCGGCCGAGGCCATCGTGGTCTTTCACGATTCAACATCTTAGCAGGCGGCCCCAGCGGCTGAGCTTAAACGTTTAGTTGCAATTGTCCAATTAAACTCGCAGGGTCTCGTGGCCGAGAACAACGCGAAGCCATATCAGATTTTCGTCAGTCATGCTACAGCCGATAAGTGGCTTGCCGTGACTTTGTGCGAAAAGCTTGAGAAGGCCGGGGCCTCAACCTTTCGAGATGACCGCGATATCGATGGTGGAGACGACATTCCGGAGCGAATTCGCGTGGAGATAAAACGCTCACGTGAGCTTGTTGTCCTGCTAACGCCAAATTCGGTCAATCGGCCCTGGGTACTCCTTGAGGTTGGGGCCGCATGGGGTTGGAGTAAGGCTATCCGTATCACCCCAATCCTCTGTCACGTTGACGTCGATCCTATTCCCGGGATGCTCAAGTCAAAGAAAGCTATTCATATAAACGATGTAGCCAATTTATTTACGGAAGTAAAGAGAAGGGTGAAAAAGCATAATGGCTAAAGAAAATTCTACCTTTGACGTATTTATTTCGCATAGTCACCGAGATGCTGCGGTCTCGGCAGACATCGCTCGTGTTCTGCGCTCGTATGACCTGAGAGTCTTCACGGACGCGGAAATCGGTGCCGGTCAGTCTATTGAAGACGTGATTTGGGAGGCGATGTCAGAAAGCCAAGCGTTGGTGGCCATCATCCCGGAAACCGATCCAAGTGCCTGGATTGCGTTTGAGCTTGGTGCTGCAAAAGCCTGGAACAAACCCATCTACGCTGTAGCCTCTAACCCAGCAACTGCGCGCCTTCCTGTCGGACTTCAGGGAATGATAATCTATCCCCCCTCGCGAATCGAGGAAATCGCTCAGGAAATCAAGAAGGCGTCGGGGTTGCTCTCTGAGGCTGATCAAGCCATGCTGATAGAGGAGTACCATCGCATCGGAATACCTGTTGACCAATTGCTGCTTCAGCCAAAGCAATTATCAACGTTGACCAAGCAGTTCAAGAAACGCACGAAACGGAATGTAGCCGCCGAAGAGCTACTGCGAGCATTGCTAAGACTTCGCAAGCGGGGGGCGCTTCGCCCGTCCAACCCGAGTAAACGCCCAAAAGCGATCTAACAAAACGCTGTAGAACACCGGCACGCGAATGGCGGTCCGCCGGCTTCGACAGCCAATCAAGTGTGAGCCGACTGCTGGACTTTGACGCTCGCTGGTACGCTTCGGTGTCATCGACCGAAACATCCTCCGGTCCTTGCCGTACCGTGCCGCGGAGTGGGGCCACGGCTTTGATGTCGTCATACTTTGCCACCATCGGGCCATGAATGGTAACCAGTAACCACTATCCACCCGACCACTACCCACCACATTTGATGACGACCTTGCCGAAGTGCGACCCGCTCTCCAGATGCCCGTACGCCTCGGGGGCTTGGTCGAAGGGAAAGACGCGGTCGACGACGGGCCTGAGTTTGTGGAGGGCGATGGCTTGGTTCATGTTTTCAAACATCAGACGCGAGCCGACGTAGATGCCCTGGAGGCGGATGTTTCTCATCAGGAGTGGCCGGGGGTCGATCTCGCCGCCGGTCAGGACGCCGATCAGGGCGATGTGACCTCCCAGGCGGACGGCCTTGATCGACCGGGGGAGGGTGCCGGCGCCGCCGACCTCGACGACGTGGTCGACGCCGATGCCTTCGGTCAGATTCCGGGCGGCCACGTCCCAGTCGGCGGTCGTCTTGTAGTTGATCCCGTCGGAGGCGCCCAGGTCGCGGGCCCGGGCGAGCTTGTCGTCGCGGCTGGAAGTGGCGATCACCCGGGCGCCGGCCATCCGGGCGAACTGGAGGGCGAACAGCGAGACGCCGCCGGTCCCCTGCACCAGGACCGTCTGGCCGGCCACCAGGCCGCCGCCTTCCATCAGGGCATGCCAGGCCGTCAGCGCGGCGCAGGGGAGCGTGGCGGCCTCCTCGTCGGAGAGGTGGTCGGGGACCCGGACGACACCGGCCTCGGGCAGGACGACCGTCTCGGCCAGCATCCCGCCGACCGCCCCGCCCAGGGCCGATCGCGTCGCGGCCTCGGTCAGGGGCCCGTCGGCCCAGTCCGAGAAGAAGCAGCCGGCGACCCGGTCGCCGGGGCGGAACCGGGTCACGCCCGGCCCGACCTCGGCCACCTCGCCGGCGCCGTCGGAGAGCGGGACCATCGGCAGGGGGAGGTTCCGCGAATACGCCCCCTTGATCACCAGGAGGTCGCGGTAGTTCAGGGACGCCGCCCGGACCCGGACGGCGACCTGGCCGGGGCCGGGCCTCGGCTCGGGCAATTCCTCGGCCCGGAGCGAATCCGGGCCCCCCGCCTCATGGATCCGATAGGCCCGCATGGCGATCTCCCCGGAGGTCGAAACCGGGACGCGGCCGCGTCCCGTCCGCCCGTGGACGCTAGCCGGGTGCCGCGATCTTGTCAAGATTCCGGGCGAAATCCGGGTGATTAATTATATGTAGATACATTAAAATATGAGCAATTGCGGGGGATTTTTCCGCCCCGGCTCGGCGTGACCCGGGGTCTCGAGGCACCGGGGATGGCCCTATCCCGGCGTGGGTCCGGGCGGATATGATGGCCCGATGGCGGGCGTGCCCGGGACCGATGCCCTTGAGGCAACCCGACCGGACGACCGACCCCCAACCTTTCCCCCTCCGAGACCTGCCCGGCCTGACCGGCCTCCCGAGCGGCTGCCGGCGGGGGGGTCGCGGCGATCGGCCGGGTCCCGGCCGCATCCGCCGGATTTGCCCGGTGGTTCGCGGTCGAAGGGGGGCAGGCGGGGCCTCCCGCGGTCGGGAGAGGCTTCCGACCGCCCTGGGATCAGGATCAGTTGATGCCCGGACACGACATCATCACCGTCGGGGCCTCCGCGGGGGGCGTGGAGGCCCTGGCCGAGCTGGCGGCCCGCCTGCCGGGCGACCTGCCGGCCTCGGTGTTCGTCGCCCTGCACGTGCCGTCGCACGGGTCGAGCGTCCTGCCCCGGATCCTGTCGCGGAGGGGCCCGCTGCCGGCCCGCCACGCCGAGGACGGCGAGCCGGTCGTCCCGGGGCGGATCTACGTGGCGCCGCCCGATCATCATCTTTTGATCCATCGCCGGGCGGTCCGGCTGTCCCGGGGCCCGCGCGAGAATGGGGTCCGGCCGGCGGTCGACCCGCTGTTCCGGTCGGCGGCGCGGTGGTACGGCCCGCGGGTGGTGGGGGTGGTCCTCTCGGGGGCGCTGGACGACGGCAGCGCGGGGCTGTCGGCGATCAAGGGGCGGGGCGGGATCGCGGTCGTGCAGGACCCGGCCGACGCCCTGTTCGCCGGGATGCCCCGCCACGCGATCGAGGCCGTCGCGGTCGACCATGTGCTGCCCGTCGCGGGCATCCCGACCCTGCTGGACGGATTGGCCCGGCAAGAGGCGGCCGGGGAAGGCGGAGGGGGCCTGGTCGACGAGATCGGGACCGGGGTCGCCGACTTCGATCTCGACGCGATCCGGCGCGACCATCGGCCGGGGACGCCCTTGGGGTTCGCCTGCCCGGACTGCGCGGGGGTCCTCCGGGAGATCCAGGATGGGGACCTGGTCCGGTATCGCTGCCGGGTCGGCCATGCCTGGTCGCCCACCGGCCTGCTGGCCGAGCAGTCGGATGCCCTGGGGACGGCGCTCCGGACGGCATTCCGGGCGCTGGAGGAGCGGGCGGCCCTGGCGGCCCGGATGGCCGACCGGTTCCGATCCCAGGGGCGGGACTCGGTCGCGGCCCGGTTCGTGTCGCAGGCCCGGGCTGCCAGGGGGCGGTCGGCGCTGATCCGTCGGGTGCTGATGGAGGAGGAGCCCGATGCCGAGCCGGCCGGGCCGGGGGATGAGCCCGGATGAATGGCCCGGATCCCGCCCGATCGGCGTTCGAGGTGGTCGCCCTGGCGGCGTCGGCCGGCGGCCTGTCGGCGCTGTCGGAGGTCCTGGCGGCGCTGCCGGCCGACTTCGGCGCCGCGATCGTCCTGGTCCAGCACCTCGACCGCCGGCACCGGAGCCTGATGGCCGAGATCCTCGGCCGACGGACCTCGCTGGAGGTCCGCCAGGCCGCCCAAGGCGACCGGATCCGCGCCGGGGGGGTCTGGATCGCGCCGCCGGACCATCACCTGCTGGTCAACGGCGACGGGTCGCTGTCGCTGACCCAGACCGAGCTGGTCCATTTCGTCCGGCCCTCGGCCGACCTGATGTTCGACTCGATGGCCGCCGGATACCGCGACCGATCGATTGCCGTGGTCCTGACCGGGACCGGCTCCGACGGCGAGATGGGCGTCCGGGCCGTGAGGAAGATGGGCGGGACGGTGATCGCGCAGGATCGGGCGACGTCGGAATTCTTCGGGATGCCCGGCGCGGCGATCGAGACGGGCTGCGTCGACTTCATCCTCCCGCTGGGCGAGATCGCCCCGGCCCTGGCCACGCTGGTGGATCGCGGAGGCGTCTCGTGACCGAGATCGACCGGGATGACGCCGAATTCGAGGCGCTGCTGGACTACCTCCGCCGGATCCGGGGGTTCGACTTCACCGGCTACAAGCGGTCCAGCCTGATGCGGCGGGTCTCCCGGCGGATGCAGACGATCGGGGTCGAGGGATACGCCCCGTACCTCGACCACCTGGAGGTCCACCCCGAGGAGTTCGGGGCGCTCTTCGACACGATCCTGATCAACGTGACGGGGTTCTTCCGCGACCCGCCGGCCTGGGAGGCGGTGCGGGGCGAGATCATCCCCCGGGTCCTCTCGGCCAAGCGGCCCGAGGAGTCGGTCCGGATCTGGAGCGCCGGCTGCGCCTCGGGCGAGGAGGCGTATAGCCTGGCCATCGCCCTGGCCGAGGCCCTCGGCGCGGACGCCTTCCGCGACCGGGTGAAGATCTATGCCACCGACGTCGACGAGGAGGCGCTGTCCAGGGCCCGATCGGGGCAGTACGACGACAAGGGCGTGCAGGGGATCCCGGCCGACCTGCTGGAGAAGTACTTCGAGCCGACCAACGGCGGGCGCCGGGGGTTCCAGAAGGACCTCCGGCGCGGCCTGATCTTCGGCCGGCACGACCTGATCCAGGATGCGCCGATCTCGCGGCTCGACCTGCTGACCTGCCGGAACACGCTGATGTACTTCAACACCGAGACCCAGGCCCGGATCCTGGATCGGTTCCACTATGCGCTGACCGACCGCGGTTTCCTGCTCCTGGGCAAGGCCGAAACCCTGATGACGTATAATAATGCGTTCGTCCCGGTCGACCTCAAGAATCGGATCTTCGCCAAGGTGCCCCGGGTCGGCCCGATCCGCGACCGGCACGCGGGCCCGGCCCGCCTCGGCCAGGAGGCGGCCTCGCAGCTGGTCAGCCACGTCCGGCTCCGCGAGATCGCCTTCGAGGCCGGCCCGGTCGCGCAGCTGGTCATCGAGTTCAGCGGCCTGCTCGCCCTGGCCAACGACAAGGTCCGGACGATGTTCGGGATCGTCCCGGCCGACCTCGGGCGGCCGTTCCAGGACCTCCAGATCTCCTACCGGCCGGCCGACCTCCGCTCGGCGATCGAGCGGGCGTACCAGGACCGGAGGACGGTCACGCTCTCCGAGGTCGAATGGTCGCCTTCGGCCGGCGAGGTCGGCTTCCTCGACCTCCACATCATCCCGCTGGTCGACCCCTCCGGGGCCCTCATCGGCGCCAGCGTCACGTTCGTCGACGCGACCGTCAACCGCCGGCTCCAGCAGGAATTGCAGGCCTCGCACCGCGAGCTGGAGGTCGCCTACGAGGAGCTCCAGTCGACCAACGAGGAGCTGGAGACCACCAACGAGGAGCTCCAGTCGACCAACGAGGAGCTGGAGACCACAAACGAGGAGCTCCAGTCGACCAACGAGGAGCTGGAGACCACAAACGAGGAGCTCCAGTCGACCAACGAGGAGATCGAGACGGTCAACGACGAGCTCCACCTCCGCGGCGAGGAGCGAGACAAGGTCAACGTCTTCCTCCGGGCGATCCTCGGGAGCCTCAGCAACGGCGTGATCGTCGTCGACCAGGACCTGCTCATCCAGGTCTGGAACGCCCGGGCCGAGGACCTCTGGGGCCTCCGCCCCGACGAGGTCCGCAACAAGAACCTGCTCAACCTGGACATCGGCCTGCCCCTGGACGAGATGAGGCCGGCCATCCGCACCTGCCTGGCCGGCAAGCCGGCGGCGCAGGAGCTGACCCTCCCGGCCACCAACCGGCGGGGGCGGGCGATCCGGTGCCGCGTCACCTGCACGCCCATCATCCACGACGACGGCCTGGTGGGGGGCGTGATCCTGGGGATGGAAGACGAGATCGCGGATCATGTGTCGGCCTGAGTTGAGTCCCGGGCGGATCGGGGGGCGACGTTCACCATGGCCGACCAGACCCGGAAGTTGGAGCCCACCCCCGCCGCCGACGACCCGTCGAGGCCGCCCGACATCGGCGGAGGCCCCCCGGCCCGGGTCGCCCTCGGCCGCGAGGTCGAGGCCCTCCAGGGGCGGATCGACGTCCTCCGCGACGGGCCGGGATCCGATCCGCCCGAGGTCTTCCGGGCGCTCGACTCCACCATGGAAGCGCTCCGCGCGGCCGTCGAGGAGCTGCGCCGGGCCGACGGGGCCCTCCGCGATGCGAAGGCCGAGGTCGAGGCCGAGCGGAGGCGCTACCGCGACCTGTTCGACCTGGCGCCGGACCCCTACCTGATCACCGACCTCCACGGGACCATCCGCGAGGCCAACCGCGCCGCCTCGGTCCAGCTCAACATCGACCACCACTTCCTCGACGGCAAGCCGATGGTCGTCTTCCTGCCCGAGGAGGGCCGGCCCGCGTTCCGATCCGAGCTGGCCCGGCTCAAGGACGTGACCGCGACCCAGGAATATGACCTCCGCCTCCAGCCCCGCCACCTCCCGCCCTTCGACGCCGCCATGCGGGTGGGCGTCGTCCGCGACGCCTGGGGCCAGCCGACGGCGCTCCGATGGTCGATCCGCGACGTCTCGGCGCGGAGGCGCGCCGAGGAGAAGATCCGCGCCCTGAACGCCCAGCTCGAACGCCGGGTCGTCGAGCGGTCCGAGCAGCTCGACGACTCGCTCCAGGCCAACGAGCGATGGCTGATCAAGGCCCACGCCGCCGACACCCTGGCCAGGGCCGAGGGCCGGCTGTTCCAGGACCTCGTCGAGGAGGTCGACGCCATCCTCTGGCGGGCCGACGCCGCCACCGGCCACTATACCTTCGTCAGCCGGAGGGCCGAGGAGCTGCTGGGCCACCCGGCCTCGCGGTGGACCGAGGACCCCGGGTTCTGGCTCGACCGGATCCACCCGGAGGACCGCGACTGGGCCGCCGCCCATCGCCGCAAGCAGCTCCGCGAGGGCCGCGACCACGAGGCCGAATACCGCGTCGTCGCCGCCGACGGCCACGCCCTCTGGTTCCGCGAGAGCATCCGGATCCTCAAGGGCGAGCCCGACCGCCCGGCCGTGCTCTGCGGCCTGATGGTCAACATCACCAAGCGGAAGAAGGTCGAGCGCCAGCTCTACACCGCCAAGGGCGAGCTGGCCATGCAGCTTCGCGACATGAACTACCTCCACGAGCTGGGCGGCCGGCTGGCCGCCGCCCGGGGCCGGCGGGCGACCTGCGACGAGGTCCTCTCGGCCGTCACCTCGCTCCAGGGGGCCGACATGGCGATGGTCCTGCTCCGCGACCGGGACGACGACCGCCTGACCGTCGCCGCCTCCCTCGGCCTGGCCCCCGCGCTCGCCTCCCTCGTCTCCCGGGGGCCGCTCGACCCGGCCGACCTCGGCCTGCCGATCGACTCGCGCCAGGCCCTCCTCGTCGAGGACGTCGAGGCCGGGCCCGTCGACCCCCGGGTCCGCCACGCCGCCCGGGTCGGCGGCTTCCGGGCCCTGTCCGGCGTCCCGCTGTTCAACCGCGACGGCGAGCACCTCGGCGCGGTCGTCACCCTCTTCCGCGCCCCATATCGCCCGCCCGACCGCCAGGCCCGCCTGGTCGAGATGTACGCCGAGCACGCCGCGGACGCCATCGAGGCCTCCCGGCCTCGGGGCCGGGTCGGGGCGGCCGACGGCCCGACGGGCCCGATCGGCGAGGAGCGGGCCGTCGAGTTCCGGGCCGCCCTGGCCGAGATCCTCGAGGCCGCCCGCTCCATCCCCGCCGACCCCGGCCGGGCCCGGGACCTCATCGTCCGCGACGCCCTCCGACTGCTCGAGGCCCTGGACGGCCCCCACCACGGTGGACAATTGGGTATATCAGAGAATGATATGGCGATTGTGGAAGGGTGAGTCGCCGGCCGCCGCTTCGGATGGACCTCGGGGGACGCCGGCCGTCGGCACCCGTTGTATCCCCCCGGCCGCGAGGATCCTCACGCGGCCTCAGGAACCTGTCGATCACGCCCAGGGCGGCCCCCCTCGGGTCCCATCCGTTGATTCTGATGTCAAATTTTGATCTTCATCCGCAGCAATGACTTGCGGCTTGATATCGGGCCGCCGGCCGATGTGTTTTACGGCCCGGCACGCCTGCTGCTTTAGTGAAGAACGACTCGGCAAGATCGGCGTCGGATGGGCCTGAACCCGTCGCACCGAGGACCTCCGAGCCCACGAGGGTGGACATCATGCGGCGGTCATACAAGAGCATCGTTCTGGCGAGCGTGATGGCGATCGGCGGCCTGGTCGGCCTGGGCACCTCGACGGCCCAGGCCCAGGGCTTCGGCTGCTATCCCGGCGGCGGATACGGCGGATACGGCGGAGGGGGCTCCTTCGGCCAGGGTTTCGGCGGATCCGGCTATGACCTCTACTCCGGCGGCGGATTCGGCGGCGGGCTTTATGGCCAATCCTACAGCAACTACGCGGTCTCGCCGGTCGGCGGGTACGGCGGGTATGGCGGGTATGGCGGGAACGGCGGATACGGCGGGTACGGCGGGTACGGCGGCAGCAATATCAGCGTCGGGATCGGCCTTGGCGGCTACGGCAACGGTGGCTTCAGCGCCGGCTTCAGCAGCTACAGCCCCGGCTACAGCAGCTACAATTCCGGCTACAACAGCTTCGGCGGCGGCTACAACAGCTTCGGCGGCGGGTATGGCGGCGGTGGCTACGGCGGCCACTCGCATCATCACCAGCATCACCGGGGATGCGGCCACGGCTATTGATCTCCGGACGGGATCCGACCCACGGCCCCGCGGTCGCCCTCGACCGCGGGGCCGTTGTCGTTCGAATGGGAGGAATGATGTTGGGGACGGGTTCATGGCTGGGCCGCCTAGGCCAGGACCTCGCGGACCACCCGTCCGGCGACGTCGGTCAGGCGGAAATCCCGCCCGTTGTGCTTGTAGGTCAATCGCTCGTGGTCGACGCCGAGCAGGTGCAGGATCGTGGCGTGGAGGTCGTTGATGCTCACGCGATCCTCGACCGCCTTGTGGCCGATCTCGTCGGTCCGGCCGTGTCGGGCCCCGGGCTTGACGCCCCCGCCGGCCATCCAGGTGGTGAAGGCGTGCGGGTTGTGGTCGCGCCCGGTCCCCCCCTTCTGGACGATCGGGAGCCGGCCGAACTCGCCGTTGCAGATCACCAGCGTCGAGTCGAGCAGGCCCGACCGCTTGAGGTCGGTCAGCAGCGCGGCGATCGGCTTGTCGGTCTCGCCGGCGAATCCCGAGTGATTCTTGGCGATGTCGGCGTGGCCGTCCCAGCTCCGCTCGTTCTCCATCCCCCCGCTGTAGATCTGGACGAACCGGACCCCGCGCCCGACCAGTCGCCGGGCCATCAGGCATTGCTTGGCGAAGTGGGCGCATTTCGGGTCGTCGACCCCGTAGAGCGCCTGGACCTCCTTCGACTCCCGGCCGACGTCGAGCGCCTCGGGCGCGGCCATCTGCATCCGGTAGGCCAGCTCGAAGCTCTCGATCCGGGCGGCGAGGTCGGCCTCGTGCGGGTGCCGCTCGCGATGCCGGCGGTTGAGCCGGTTGAGCAGGTCGACCTGCGCCCGCTGCTCCGACTCGGTCCGGCCCGCCCCTCGGTCGAGGTTGTCCATCGGCGCCCCCTGGGCATTCAGCGCCGTCCCCTGGAAGACGCCCGGCAGGAACCCCGCGCCCCAGTTCTGCGCATGCCCCTTGGGGACGCCCCGGCCCAGGGTGTCGTACATCGCCACGAACGCCGGGAGGTCCTGGTTCTCCGTCCCCAGGCCATACGTCACCCACGCCCCGACGCACGGGAACCCCATCCGGCTCATCCCCGTGTTGATCTCGAACAGCGCGGGCGAGTGATTATTCGTGTGCGTGAAGCACGAATAGATCATCGCCATGTCGTCGACGTGCTTCGCCAGGTTCGGGAAGGTAGCCGTTCACGGGGTGGGATAGGTGAGATCAAGCGACTTTCGTTTTTGGCGGGCTGGTCGGCAGCAGAGAGGGGATCGGTTGATCTCGATGATCGGCCTCGAAGCACGACGTCAGGTACCCCA
>JAABUK010004894.1_pt1 | contig 21374 bp, 19 predicted proteins | sample 5559141 | NCBI WGS metagenome assembly JAABUK01 (sample SAMN10711869, study PRJNA513367) | rock metagenome | isolation source: Antarctica rocks | place: Antarctica: Victoria Land, Pudding Butte nord | collected 2016-01-03
CAGTACAATCAACATGATGCCAACAGTTCTGCTGGAGTACAGTTTTGCCGGAGCAATGCACTTTGGCACACATGTGCTAAGTGATCACTGCCAGCATGGCTGCTTGAGTATGCATATGTGGCAGTATGGGCATGCTGGCTTTATTGTCTGACAGCCATCATTGGGCAGTTTCAGCCACTGTTTGCAGAAGCTAGCAACAACGTTGAGTCAGACATGCACCAAATACCTTCAGCAAGCCTTCGTAAGGAAGCTCGTGAGGATCAAATTCGACCTTTACTGCCTCTGTGTGACCATCACCACTGCAGACGGAGTTATATGTGGGATTGGGCTTGCTTCCTCCTGTGTAACCTACTCGAGTTGACAGCACGCCTGGAAGCTTACTGAACTTTGCATCCTGAAGCAGACACACTTCAGGATGCAAGGCAAGGACCGCCGTGCAGCAGATACAACTGCAACGCAACACGCATATGCAAGATGCTACAGAAGGGAGATAGATCATCACTCCTGTTCAGCGAAGTACAATGCCTCACCGGCGACCAAAAGCATCCACACGCAAGCGTAGCGGTCTCGCTAGAAGAGCTGGATTGTGCTTGCACCATCCGCGTGTATGTTCGGCTATAAGACTGGTGTGCGTGTCTGGTCACGGAATGTTGAACTCCTACTCTGCCGGTTCGCAGAAGGCTGGCGGTAAATAGTTGAGGGCGTACGGCAGACAAGGCCATGTATGGTGTGATGCGGTGCGATACTAACGTTGAGCTTCATGGCCAGCTTCGTTGACAATCATGTAATCGTAACCCTGCTAACTGTTTTGTCACCGCATACTGGTTAACAGCCTAACCGTTCCTAGAAGAAAACGTCAAGTTTGTCCAGTCAGCAGCTTTCTGTTTACTGTGCGCCGGTGCTGTCAAAGTGTCAGGCAGCATGGCGCATCAACAGTCTTCTCCAGAGTCTCAGCTTTTGGGTCTGGACCGTTGTGCTATCGACTCTCTGCCGGTGAGCTTCCTTTTTTCTATGGTGTCTTGTGGTCCCAGTGGTGCGAACGCAACACAGTACCACCAGAAACGGAGACGGCGACACCTTAGAGCTCTGACAGCTTTCGATCACCGAATTTTTCAGCTGCCGTAAGCTGATACTGAAATGCACACTAGGTTGAGCACTCCAACCTGTTTGCAGGAGGAGGTTCTTGCTCGTGTGCTCAGCCTGCTTCAGCCATGCCAGCTTCACTGGGTGGAACGTGTCAACAAGCGATTGCGCAATTCAGGTGCGATCACCATGAGCTTTGCAAGTTTTCAGGTTTTATGCACAAAGCAAATCCTGCCAGGTTGCTGCCTAGTCCAAAGTCATCTGGAAAGTTGGTGAGCTGATCTGCAGTGGTGCAACATGACCTTTGGCGCATACACTGCAACAGAAGCTGTACAAACTTCCAAGCTGGTGTGGTAGGATCCGATACAGAGGTAAACAGCCAGCTGACCTTGTGGTGTCTTGATCTTGCACTTGTTGTTTGTTTCAGCCATTCAGCCTATCATGACATGCTCACTGTTTTGCGCTAGCCGTATTATATCCAGAGCAGAGCCCTCCCATGTCAGCCTATGCGTGCTGTAAAAGCTGGTGTCTTACACAAGTCAGTGCTGATGAAAGAAGCCACTGTGGTGTCAAAATCGTCATGTAGCAGAGAAACAATACTCTTCACATGTGAGTACTTTCATGCTGTTCTCTATGTCTGAGCTGTATGTTGCTTCTGTTGCAGAGCCTCCGGCAAGTTTTGACAGAGTTGAGATGCTTGTCAGATGCACAGTCACCATGCAGTACCGCCACCTCAGCAAAACCAATCAGACTCGTCCCCTTCCCTTCAGAACCCAGGTCTGGATTCAGCCCTCTTCTTCAGTCTGATGAGCAGTTGCTTTGCCACAGTCCCAAGGGCAGAGCAGCCCCCTTCTGGGGACCAGGATTGACCCCAGCAGATCCAGCCTCAGTCCCCAGCAACAGCCCCCAGTCCCAATCCATCCTATCAAGGCTGCAACGGCTTTGTTCTGGGGAGCGTAACCTGAGAACAACAGCTAGCAGGGACAATGACGAAGCTAGCAGCAGCAGCAATAGCAGCAGCAGCGGCAGCAAGCTATGGCATTTTGACATCTGCATGTCAGAGGATGTGTTGAGGTCCATGTTCTACAAGCGCCTGTGTTGGCGCTTGGGAGCTTGCTCAGCTAAGGAGTCTCTCATAGCAGAGGCTGTGCAAGCTAGCTCAACAGGTATGGTTTTGTTTGACACTACTGACTGGCATTCTTCAACAATCCCTCTCTGCCTGACCTTATTCATCAAGTTGAAAACAATGACTCTACAGAACAAGCTTCCTTTTGTGGCTCGAAGTTTTTGGACATGTTACTGCACGCAGATGAGGTCATGTTGGGCTGACTTGACTCAAAAGTAGTTCTGGCTTTCAAAATGTTGACAGCCCCCTGTCAGGTGCTGTGAACAAAGCCCATGTGTGCATGAGATGCCCATTGGCTCATACAGAGAGCCATCATATACCCTGGTGCTACCATGAGAGTCTCTGACAGCCACTAGGACTACTCTCTCAAGAAATCTTCTGTGTTTTGCAGGCTTTGCACTCAAAAAGCACTGGTCGTCTGTGGTTCAGCTCGTTGCATGACAATTGCTGTATGATGGTTGCCGTATGATACTTGCAGACAATGATGAGGAGCGTATCCAGAATGTGCTGCAACCCAGTGCGCGCATGAGGGGCTTCTTCAACGCCTGTTACTGGTCCAGCGGTCCATCAGACGAGGTCAACAGCTCAGAGACGCTGGACTTCAAGCTAGCACACCCTGTGTGTGTGGTGCATGAAGTGCACCTGCAGCCATTCAAAGCCTATTTCCAGCCGGTGGGTCTGCTTGCCTTCCTGCAAGTTCCTGCTCTTGCCCTGTGCTGAGTTGCTGGTTCTTATGGTCGCAAATGGGCGTCTGACTGTTGTGTACATCAAAGTAGCTGATCAACGTCTCTTGCTGATGGCCAGCCTAGCTTGCTCAGAGCATCCGCCTGCAAAGCTGCTGATGACTTCAGGCTGCAAAGCAGTCCAAGCATCCATGCTGTCTGTGACCCTACTGCTGCGTGTCAATCGCTCTGTTTCTGAGTTGGAGCTCACTTCCTCATGCGTATGCAGGGCCAACCCCTGTATCCTTCAAAATCTGTGAGATTCCATTTTGCCAGCAGCCTGCAGCAGCTGGAGTGTGCAGCTGGGGAGAACTCCTCTTCTTCCTGCTGCCATTTCTGCACTGCAGAGTACCCAGTTGAAAACAGTGACAGCTTGCAGCGCTTCAGCATCCCATCAACGCTGTGCATTGGCGGCTTTGTCAGAGTGAGCGATGTCATCACTTCATTGTCTTCACTTCACTTGTTGTTGATGTGGAAAATGGCACTGTCAATGTGTATGGCCAGTGCTCCTTGAAGCATTCATGGGGTCTTGTCTGTGGTGATGCTGTGCTTAGGCTGCATGCGTTGCTTAGGCTGCATGCTTTGCTTAGGCTGCATGCTGTGCTTAGGCTGCATGCTATGCTTAGCCTGCATGCTGTGCTTACGCTGCGTGCTGCATGAGCGCTCTGCCACAGCATAGATCATGTGGAAATGTGCTGTATTGACATGCCGGCGCCTCCATTCTGCTTCAACTTGGCACTTGAGCAGCACAGTTTAGTGTGTGGCACAACACCATGTCCTTTGAGACTGCAACTGATCAAACGAGTAGAGCAGCTTGTGCGAGGCCGTCTTGCACTGCTGTACAGTAGCAAGTTTATGCAGAACCAGCAGTGGTCTTGCTCATGTAGACAAGACGTGTCCCGCACATGTCTAGCTCATCATGAGCTGGAAAGCGTTGTTATTATTATCAATAACAGTATTAGTATTACGTAGGTGGAGCTGATAGGCAGAGTGCAGCGGCAGCAAGAGGACAACCGCTACTATACCTGCATTCGTTATGTCAAGGTCGTGGGCACACCCGTGTATGGGTTCCTGCCTTCACCCACCCAGCCCAGCAGAAGTTTGGATCTCCACTCATGTGCATCAGCATGCATGTCAACAGGTCATGAGCATGACGATTCAGTGGATCAACACCTTAGCCGCTTGGCATATTTACGTCCTACATCGTACACAAGCTCAGCAGAAGAAGAATCTAGTGACTCTGCTGCGACAGTTGCAGCCGCTTCTCCTTCTTCAGCATCTGGCAAAGGTAACCCTCTCCGGTGCTGCTTTGACATTCTGTGTTTGGTGTGTTGATGCAGTTGTGGCATTTGCAGCAAGCCCTTGCTGCAGAGAGCAATGTTAGGGGTACAAAGTCATGCAGAACGAGCTGCAGTGACTGCATTGGTAGTGAAAATATCAATAACTGAAACCCTTGCCAGCTCATGCTGAGTTAGGTACGTGCAGGACAAGTCATATGTGTTCTGTGGCTCATTGCAGTGTCTCCTGGTGGTCAGCTTCATCCATTGTTGTGTGCGTAACATACAGATACTTCTCGCAAGGGCTTCTATGAGAGCTCGCATAGCACACATTGTGCGGCCAAAGCAGTCTGTCCTGAGTGCGTGCAGCGCTGTTGCTTGCAGTAGCTCTGAAGGCTGTTTTGCAAGACCCCTTGCTAGCAGCCGGCGGCCTGCGCCGTGTCTCAGAGATGGGTAGACTACTGCTGGAGCAGCATTTGATGGACGAGGCAGCTTCTGACCATGACAGTCTGCAAGGTGACAGCGACGATGGGGATTTTGCTGCGGTGCTGGATGACAGCGACGATGAAGACCCCATGGATTTGGCGCATGGGGTGGGCCTGCAGATGGGTGCCCACCTGGCCCATGTACCCATTCATGAGCTCCTGGGGGGGCATCTGGGGGGTATTGGTGATGATGATGATGGGGAGTACCCACTTATATACGACTAACAAGAGTGCGCTTTGAGCGTGGTATTGACAATCTGCTGTTGTACCTTAGGTATATAGTGCGTATCTCACTGTCCTTGACTCTAAGTGTGACTGGTGTTGCAGCATTGTGTTGACAAAACTGTAGGACTGCAACTGTTGTATGAACAGGGACTGGCAAGTCTTGATCAGCGCATTGGCCAGAGCATTAATGTTGCTGATATGCTCACATGATGGGGATGTGTAGCTACAGGCGTTTACAATGACATGTAATCTGATTTACCGTAACAGACTGAGTACGAATAATCCAATGGTATCATAGTTGGACGGAACACTGCCGTTTGTCAGAGCACTGTACTAATACTTGCTGTGCAACATTCGATTAGCTTGTAGTTGAAGGTAGCTTGCAGAGCTGAGTGTTAAGCACAAGGTAGACTAAGGTCCAACTGGTAGCTACTGTAGTGCATAGAACGTTTGCTATGCATAAGCCATATGGCTAATGTGAAAAGGCGCCTTAACCAGCTGACTTTGCAAGGAGAGCGTGCATATATATATGGCACAGACTGCTCCATATGGTGAGTAAGTTTCCTTTATACTCTGGAGCGGGTTTCAATGCTGCTGAAAGTGCCTCAAAGCAGGATTTCCTGTGGCACAATTGTTCTACATAGTCATCCCACCCGGCTGACACCACTTACATTTGCAACTGCTTGCATCTGAACACGTCACGCTGGTCGATCGTCTAGAGTAATGCGCAAGAATGCCACAATAGAGGCCTTTGTGAGGTGTTCACACGTGTATGACACCGGGTGAACATGTCACAAACGCTGTCTACATGATGGAATATGTGATGCAATAAGCAATGATTGCCATTCGAGAGTCCGCCTTTGCGCACGTGAGTGCTTCAAGCTGGGGGAATGCAAGAGCGCGCTTAGAGTCGATTTTAAATGCGGACTTAGGATCGACCAACTTTCAAACTAACATAATCTGAACGCGTGACTGAATTCACCAGATCACCAAAAGATGCGGCAAAGCGGTGTCAGCAGCTCTCTGGAATTACTACTGAGCCCCCGTGGGACCCCTATGCCCCGCCTGGAGTTACAAATGGGCAAGCGGAGAGTTTGTATTACAGCATGCTCATAGATAGCATGAGGATGCAGGAATGTGCCCTACCTTTGAATAAACCTGAACCCCACAGAAAGGGAACTGTTGAGTTGCATTGCGAATCCGTGGCTCAATCTCCCGGCAGCTGATTCCTTGCCAGGCGGGTTGTCCCGTACTTTTCTTGTATCCTAACAAAAACCTTGTGTCGTGACCTAATCTGTCCCTTTCTGTCCCTACGGACAGGTTAGGTATCCCTTCCACGACAACAGGTTAGGAAAAGAAACAAAGTTTTGGAAGGGACACAAAGTTGCCTACTACTGATAACATATCGCACGATGGTAACCCAAACGCATTGCGATCTGAAGTTCTTCCTTTGACATACCTACAGGACCAGCATATAGCATTAGCGGGTGGCCAACCTCTTGTGCTGGTTATTGGGTCGGCTTGAGTCAGCAGCGCAGCCATCGATCCATTCCAGCCAAACTTGCCTGTCGGCAATTGCATAAGCTTCGATGCAGCGCTGGCACCATGCTTGAAGGTTGCGATCTCGCATAGGTGGGTTGCGCATGCCTAACCTTGTTGGTCCTGGCACTGCACCTGTTTTCGACATATGTGGCCCCCATCAGTGGCACCGTTCTCCACTGCTTGACTGGTGCAATCTTGTTGACATGAAACAGCATTTGCATCTTAGACCAGATCTTAGACCAGCAATACATATTCCTGACGTTGACCTGCGGCAGCGCAACGGTTGAACTGATCTTCCCAGGCTTACGCTGATCAGTCAATAGGCTGTTTTTGCTTAGTTGCATTCAGCCTGGGCATGTCTTAGTTTTCTCAGCCAGTACAGCATAGCGAGGTCGTCAGTTGCTTCCCATCGGCATTGTCAGCGGTACTGCTGACAGCGTTGCGGCCTCGCATTGTGTACACATGCACTGGCATAGCTTTGCGCAGCTTACCGTGCCGCCTGATCTGTACTACTTCCTAATGATTGCAGGTACCTTCCATCATCAGGACAGCACCTGTCAGGGTTGCTTGGCAGCCGCTCTCGACTCCAGCCCTTTTGACGCCTTCAGTGCGGTATCTTTGTTGCCAGTCAGAGCCGCAGCGTTGTAAATCAAATCATGCATCACTAAAGCGCCGAACACGTAGGCCATTCTCGGAGTCGATCAGCACCGCAACCCTGCAAGCTACCAGTTGATTCTGCAGACCACTTTAGCCAATATGGTCATTCTGAAAAGGACTGCTGCAGCCAGCTAGGCTCTTCTGTCAGTGCATTCAGCGACATGCAAATGTCCAGTCCAGCAGAGGTTCAGCTCGAGAGTGATCTACAGTGTGAGGAGCGCCACCAGTTTCTGTCCAGTCCGCAAGACTCCAACACATCTGCCCTTAGCTATCATGATCCTGGTAGATTTTGCAGTCCCCAGCCAGGCAACAGACACTCAGGCATGCGTTCTCCAAGGCTGGAAGACAGCAGGCCTTCCCCTTCAGAAGTCCCTACTGAGGCCCTTTGGGACACTGAGAGTGTTGCTTGTCATGGTCAGTCACATGCACTGGCCCCTCCTGCTTATTGCTGCGCAAGTGCAGTGACGTTTTGAGATGCAACGCACTGTAGCATTATATGCATTCAGGTGCACCTGCTGCAAAGCATGCCTTGCCTGCTGCATAGTTTGATCTGCTTATGTAGAGCTGCCTGCAAGTTTGCTAATGGGACGTGCTGCATGCAAGCAGTCTACATTTCTGGCAGTCACATCAAAGTCCTTCCTCACAAGTTGCATATTCACATAACCCTGCATGCATGACATGCAGCAGTGGGTGCCTGTCTGCAAATACTGCTCTGCTTGGCCTGCATTGTCACCAAGCACCAACTGTCTGTCTGTGTGTCTGCAGCTCGGCCGGGCTACACTGACCCTGGGCAATGCAATGCAATCTTCCAGATTGCAACCACATACGGTTGCACTCCTCTCATGGTCAGCCTAGGAACCTCCTACTTCCGCCGTCTGGCCGCCTCCAACTACGCCATGCTACAGTTGGGTCTGGAAAGTGCCCAATTCTGCGATTTCATGCTTCCCATGGAGGTGCTTCCTCTGGGACAGACTGCCAAGCCCCTTGTGGGTGCCATCCACGCCAAGTATCTGCCCACTAAAGAAGCCTGGCTGACCCTGATTCACCTCACTTGCATCTACTTGGCTGCAAAGGTCCTGGAGTACGTCCCATGCAAGAACATGCTGCAAACCATGATGGCTCATGTCTACGGCGCAGAACCATGCAATGTGTCAAAGGATGTCGTCACGCATCTGGAGCTGGAGTGCTTGCAAGCATTGGACTGGCGTTTGGGGCCCGTCTACAGGACTGAACCATAGGCGGGAGCAGAGCTATACAGTCATTTGCAATTCATTCTGTTCCGCATCACTGCTATGTCAAGGGTAGGAGCACACATTTTAGTGCTGCCTCCTCACCTCTTCCGTTCCGTTTCGTTTCCTCTGTGGAGTCTTGCAGTCACCTGCCGGACGAATGCAGCTCCTACTGTCAACCTTTCAGCTTTCTGTGCGTCAATGTCCCGGAGGCCCTGCGCACCTTTGTGCCTTTGTCAGTGTTCTGTCCCCCTGCGCAATGCAGTTTTGGTTCTGTTGGCTATGTTGGCACAACCTTGATGCTGGCCAGCAAACACACCCCTCCTTTTGTTGCATCAGCAATTTCGTGTCACATCCTCCGAGAGATAAGAAAGTTGTGTCAGTTGGTTTGCCTTGTCGCTGTCATGGTGAATTTGCGACCTTGGATATTTAAAACCCTCAGACCACTCAGTTTGGTATGTATCGCATGCACATCAGCCGATGGTCGTACTGCGTGTGTCAGGATAGGATGATCCTGTGCTTTGTGAGGCTGTTTCAAAGTCTATTTCTCAGCCTATCTGTACTCACCACCGTCCTGCTGCACTGTGTAGTTTACCTCTTTTTTATCGGTCCTCTCCCACTCAAGCAGTCATGTGCCCTTTCATATGAACTTGAGATGCTGCACTAGTACATTGCACTTGCGACTAATAAATGTCAAACGCTTTGCACAAACATGTGTACTGCTGATGTTACGGTTTTGTTCTTCTTTCCCCCATGGTGTATGTCCCTACAAGCTTTGGCTACTACACATACACCTGACAATTGAGCTTTTCCCTTGATATAATGGCAAATGTAACATTCTTCAGAAAGGTGGTTTTCGATTATGTGTGCTACATGCAGCAATGAAACAGGCTGAGTTACAGTCTTCATGAATAGTCTGGCTTCAATCCTTTTCCACAAAGTTTCTCCCCAGCTGTTCTTCTGCTACAGCAATCGTTCTTGGTAGTGTACGTTTTCTTGTATCACAAACTCCTGAAGCAGGAATACAATAATCTGGGAACAATGGTTATGACAGTATGGTTTCAAAACTGCCCTCCAGGGATTTCATCTATTTACATCCTTGTAGGCAGATTTGTGTAGATCAGTGTTATAACTTGTGTGACAGCAGGTGCAGTGACCACAAAGCTGTTCAGACAGAGGCTTGATCTGAAACAACACTTTAGTTGGCTTGAGTTTAGTATAGGTATGCAACAACAGCTCACAATCTGTATGTCAACGACTGCTAATGACTAGCTTGTTGAACTGCATGCATTGCTAGCTGTTTATTGTGCTGAGTTTCATATGTGTGTAGTTGAGGTTAGGTAAAGGTGTGTAAGACACAGACTGCATGCTATGGTGTGTAAGACACAGACTGCATGCTATGAATACCGAATTTTGATTGAAGGCCATGCATTCTGCTGCTGTCCTTTCAGAACGTATCTTCGTCAGAAGATGAATCTTCTGCAGTGCTCTGCACATCTGTGATGCTCTGCAACACATACAGACCATGTTACAGTGCGTATATACGAATGGTCTTTCAGCGCTTTGAAGCCGCAGGCAATACTGAAGTACATGTGATCTACATCTGAATCATTCAGAGACAGTTGACTGCGATGTGCCATAGAATTGGCTTGATTGAGGTCAGCAATGTTGCAGCCAGCACTGCACTGAGCCACAGTGTGGCCAAGTAGGTTTTCAGTGATGCATAATGTGCAGCAGACCAGTGTAGTATCATGAGCTTGGCAGTGAACAGAAGTGTGTTGCTGCTTTACTACAACTCTTCAGCTGCAAAGTACACGCACCTTCCACACTTCTGGTATCAGAACTTGTCTCACCACTGTGATGGTGGCGTCAGTAGTTATGCCATTGGCTTTTAATGAAACAGCTGGGTTGACGTTTCTGCCCTTACACACAGCGAATTCCCATGGACCTCTGAAGCCCTCTAGCTTTACCAGACTGTCCACTGGTTGCCACCCGAGACTTTCTGCCAGTTGCTGCAGTCACATGAGACTAATTCAGCAAAACAGCCGTCAGCTGTTTTGCAGAGCAGCAGCAGCAGCAGCAATGCCACTGTTTGACTTTTAGCGCATTTGGACTTGGCAGTACTGCAAGCTAAGCTGCTACCAGCGACTTGCCATACCTGCTGCAGCTTGGCAACTGTTGTGTTCACATCTGCCTCAACTGTGACGGCTGCAAAGCTGTCTGTTTTGGTAGCCATGCTCTCCTTCCAGTACATGGACCATTTGTCCTTCTGTATTCTTGGCTGCAGTGTTACCTTTACAGTGCTAGTCTGCTGACCACCACGCATCCTGTATATCGAGCTGACTGTGCCTTCAGACTGTACCTGTGAAGCAACAAGCCCTGTTTGAAGCTGTCTACCACAGCAGGTCAATAGCTGATGCTCTGCTGGCACGCCTGCAAAGTGATGGTGAATAAAACAGGCAACATGAAGTACTGTAACGCCTGTATGCTCGCTGGCGTTACAAGATGCGGTGGCAGTCGAGTGGCAGGGCCCACCTTGAGGTCAGCCTTGAGGTCGGCAACGTCAGTATTGTGATCAACAAATAACGAGATTGTGCTGCCTTCGCACCGCACAAAGACGAGGAACGGTGTGTGCGCAGCCTCCTTGCGATCGTGTCTCTCCTGATCGGCTGGGCCGTGGCGCAAGATGACGCAAGGAAGGTGCCCTGACCTCGCTCTCCGCAGTATTGGTCTGCTTGTTTGGTTTTGTGAAAATCATCTCCGCTCATGTCCCAGCGACGAGGTTCGACAGGTCGATGTTGCAGAGCGCAGAAATCTGCAGTAAGCTGGGAATTCTGAAAACAAGGAATCTGGGCAGCAAGTCTGGCAGGAAAATCATTTAGCGGTGCAAGATGAAGTGCAGGGGGCCAAAAAGCAAAGGTGGTAAACAAGGAGTGGTGGTGAGATTTGGCGGGAATTGGGTGGCGCTATGGAAGCTTCTAAACGTTGAACCAGCAACTGCAACAATCACACAGCATGCCCATGGGCCACACTGGGCCCCAGACGGTCTGCAGATGACGTGCGTTCCTGGCCCAGGAATCCTGGGAACCTTCCACACCAGCAGCATGTGATGCAGAATGGCATGTCCTTCCAGACGAAGCCATTTTCCTGATCATGATGAAGGACAAGCTATTAAATATTTGGCTGTGGGGTTGTTTTGCGCATGCATGCAGAAGTCGGCTGTTCTGCAACAGCAAATTGCTGTCAGCAATTGCGTGAAGTAAATGCCATTTTTGACAGCAGATTCTTTAGAGGCCCTTGTGCCACATTGAATGTGCCACATTGAAGCAGTCACCTTCTGCTGTGCACGCTTCTTCACATGCAAATTAAGAGCATCATCATGAAATGCTGCATGGCGTTTGATCTGGAGAGATGCCCTAGTGGTGCTGAGACCCGACAGCTCTTAAACGCCCCTCGACTCCAGAAACGGGCGCACAAAGCCTGCCCCCGATGATCAGTAAGCGTCGTGATGCTTGATGGAGAAAGCCAGAAAACGAGTTCTTAAAAAGCCGATGCAGCGATCAGAAGCTGAAGCGCAAGAAGCGACCGGCTCAAATCTCGATGAACATCCTCTTCTCAGCGACAGAACGATCTCAATGGAGGATGACTCGTTGCAGATCAGGTACAGAACGAGCAAGCCGATATAACTTTGACCTGCTTGTCACTAATCGTGAGTCAATAATTTTAGGTCAACGCTGAGCAACAACATCATTCTTCTGACCATATTCGGAGGCATTGGAGGTGACAAATATGTTTGTGTTGTCAAGCAAGCCTGGCATACCTGCAAGCTTGCCATGAAAGTTGCAGCAGCATAAGGTCTGACCTGCAGGGTTTCTGTTTGGATACGATACCGGAGTCATCTCAGGAGCTCTTCCATATCTCAGAGATGACTTACTTGTCCACCACATTGCTACCAAGAGCAGGTAACCTGCAAACAATCTCACTTGCTGGACAGATTATGTTCAAGTGTACATTGTTATACACCAGTACCTGACTTGCTGCACAACAACTCTGCATATGCAGCATGCACTGCTGCATGATCAGCGTTTGCTTTCAAGGTAGTTGTTGCGGTCTTTCTGGCAGCGATATGGTTGCTTTACCTGCAGGCTGGTCTGGATCCAGGAAGTCATTGTCAGTGCAGCAGTGCTTGGTGCTGGAGTGGGCTCTGCCATTGGCGGCTGGTTCAGCGACAAAGTAGGTCGCAAGAAGGCACTGCTTGTGGGTGATGTGCTTTTCACACTCGGCGCCTTACTCATGGCTGCAGCTGGATCACCAAATGCCCTCATTGCAGGTCAGATTGACTCAATCCCAACGCAAGAATACACACACAGGCGTCATTTTTTGGTCCACAAAGTCTGCAGACCCATGAATCTTGCCTGGAGCCGATGTAGCAATGGCGCAATATGTGGTACATCTTGCAGGCTGTACATGACATGTGATGTAGTATACCTCTGATAGCAGACCCACACATCATAATGTGGTCCGGTCTCTACCTGTTTGCCATTCACTCAGTCACTCACTCACTCACTCACTCACTCACTCACTCACTCACTCACTCACTCACTCACTCACTCACTCACTCACTCACTCACTCACTCACTCACTCACTCACTCACTCACTCACTCTGTTGTGTCCCCTAGGGTCAGGTATACACAGTCCTGAGCAGCCTCTGTGTTCCCCTATGCCTTGTCTCATGTCTCTGGTCACCTACCTCCGACACACCCATGCGACGTCACACATGCGTATTATTGTTTGCTATTCTGTTCTCGGAGGCAACGCTTCAGTTGTTTTCCACCCACCCATCACCCACAACCATCAAACAGTTGATTTCTCAGCACCTGCTTACAGTAAGAACTGCGCATAGGCCGGGCCTTTGTGGGGCTAGGCGTGGGGTTGGCCAGTGTGACTGTGCCAGTCTACATTGCTGAGTCAGCGCCTCCGAGTGTGCGTGCCACCCTGGTGACTGTGAATGTGTTGATGATCACCACTGGCCAGTTTGTGGCTTACCTCGTCGACTTCCTCTGCACCTTCCTGCCTGGCACTTGGAGGTGATCTGAGTGCGCTTGCCACACCCTACCAGTCTATCTGTGCCAGTACACATACCACTTTGTTTTCCATAGCTGCACACACATGACATGAGTCATTATTGCGTCAGGCCAATTTGATTTCTTGCATTGCAGCCTTGATATTGCCAAGGCTGCATCATGGCAACTTCAGACTCAATCTCATCTTCGTTTATGATAAATGGTAGATACGCAACAGACAGAGCATCAGAGGCATGCATGGAGCTGCCTTGTGTGGGACAATGCTATGCAGAGCTTCATTGCTGCTTCGCCTTAGCGTATTATTTTGATCCGCAAGGGTACTGATGACATCATTGGGCCTGTCAAGAGCGCCCACAGCTTTGAGTGGACTAGCATGCATGATCTTCTTCCATCTCGCAACACAGCATTGCAAAGCCACTTGACACAAGCTCTTACATGATGGAGGGTCAATGCCAAGCATATCAGTTATTATCGTTGTTATTACATTTGCTAATATCACTACTGCTGACATCATCATTTGTATCATCATCACTGTTTTTGATCTGTTGCTGCAGGTGGATGCTGGGTGTTGCAGCTGTGCCATCCATTCTTCAATTTGCTGGGCTGCTTTTTCTGCCAGAGTCACCCAAGTGAGACCACCTCCCAAATTTGCAGTATCAGTGTGATTACAGACTGATACACAACTGTGAATACACAGCCTGTTCGCTTGCAGCTATAGTCAGAAAGCTTATGGCCTGAACTGCAGTAGAAAACTCAGCGATCACAGTAATGACCTGTATTCCCGCCCTTGATGCCTGAAAGATCTGAATCTCACTGGACCTAAAGGGGCTAAGACCTCTGCTGCAAAGACCTTACATCATCATGTGCAGATGACTTGGCAAGCAACAGCTATGGACAAGCAAAAGCAGCAAGCATCGGGAAGCTGTGCAAGGATTCAGCGGAGAGATATGTCTCTCCTTGTCACAATTGATCTGACATCTACTTCAGGTAGTCTGTCTCGTCATCTCCTCAATGTGAACCTCTCATAATCTGGTTTGTGAGAGGTTTCTGCAGCTGGCAAGCAAGGGGGAACACGAAGCATCAGAGCAGGCACCGCAGAGCCCAACAGATTGTTGCATATGCATCACATTGCAACAAGGCAGCATGTGGTACTCTGCTGATTTGGACTGCATCTTCAAACAGCAATATTGTTCTTGCAGGTGGCTAGCCACCAAGAGAAGCCGCAAAGCGGCAGAGCAGATATGGCACAGCTCAACAGAGCGTCACATCCTATGACATAGCATGATGCAGCGTCAAGCAACATATTGCTGTGTGCAGGTGGTTGGCAAGCAAGGGGCAACACGAAGCTGCAGAGCAGAAGTTGCACAGCTCAACAGAGCGTCACATCCTATGACGTAGCATGTTGCAGCTTCAAGCAGCACACTTGGATGTGCAGGTGGTTGGCAAGCAAGGGGCAACATGAAGCAGCCACACAGCTAAACAGAGCGTCAGATCTTGCAATGTAGCATGTCGCAGCTTGAGGCAACAAACTTGTACGTGCAGATGGTTGGCAAGCAAGGGGCAACACAAAGCAGCAGAGCAGGGGTTGCACAGCTAAACAGAGCGTCAGATCCTATGACGTAGTGTGTTGCAGCCTCAAGCAACATACTGCTGTGTGTGCAGGTGGTTGGCAAGCAAGGGGCAACACGAAGCAGCAGAGCAGGTGTTGCACAGCTAAACAGAGCGTCAGATCCTATCGCATAGCATGTTGCAGCCTCAAGCAACACACTGCTGTTTGTGAAGGTGGTTGGCAGGCAAGTGTAACACAAGCAGCAAAGCAGGCATTGCACATCTAAATAGAGCGTCAGATCCTATTGCATAGCATGTTGCAGCTTGAGGCAACATACTTGTGTGTGCAGGTGGTTGGCAAGCAAGGGGCAATATGAAGCAGCAGAGCAGGCGTTGCACAGCTAAACAGAGCGTCACATCCTATGACGCATGTAGCCTGTCGCAGCTTCAAGCAGCATACTGCTGTGTGTCCAGGTGGTTGGCAAGCAAGGGGCAACAGGAAGCTGCAGAGCAGGCCCTGAGAAGATTGAGAGGGCCAGATCAGATAGAAGCTGACCTGGCTGAGATGCAGGCGGCGGCTGAAGAAGAGTCCAAGGCTCGCTCCTGGGCTCTGCTGCGGTCACCTGCAGTGAGGGGCGAACTGCAAGTAGGTCAGACCCTCAGGCCAGTTGTTGTCTTCATTTTGGTGTGCCATGCACTTGTGGTCAGGCCAGTTGCTGTCTCCATTGTGGTGTGCCATGCACTTGAGGTCAGGCCATTTGTTGTCTCCATTGTGGTGTGCCATGCACTTGTGGCCGTCGGTATTTTGAGTGGTCAGTGCAGCAGCAGCAACTCACCAACTTACCAGGGCACAAGGTAGTATTGTGCTCCATCTTTTTTGGATTGTGGTGTGCATGTCTCTCGACTGTCTCCTCAGGCTTCCATTGCGCATGCTGAAAGGCATATAGACTGTGTCTCTCACGCATTTAGTGTATGGCTGCCTCAGGAGGCTGCCATCATGCTTGCTGAAAGGCCCATAGCAGTGACTTTTGTGTTTCAATCCATGAGGCGACTGTGCAAAGGATTCAGGATTGTACTGCGTGATGAGGTTGTCAGGAGACATTTCCAAGTCTGTCAGTGATGTTTCTGACTTTGCAAAGGACGGTTCGATAATCTTCCTTTGCACCGTCTGAAACATCATTGACATACTTGAAAATGTCCCTCTGACAACCTCATCACGCAGTACAATCCTGAATCCTTTGCACCGTCACCTCATGGATTGAAACACAAAAGTCACTGCCATGGGCCTTTCAGCAAGCAGGATGGCAGCCTCCTGAATGTATCGCATTTTGTTGTTGTCACACAGGCAGTTTTGGTTGTATCAATGGATCAGCCAGAGCTGATGAATGACCTCAGTAATCTGCCTTCAAACATGCCCCTACATGCGCCTGCATGCGCCTGCATGTGTGTTGTGGGCCAATGCCCAACATTGAGTCGGTCACATCAGCTGCAGCTTTGCTTTTCAGCAGACTGGCAAGCAAGATAAACAACAGTGTGAGCCTGGATGCAGGCCTGGGATTGCAGATACTGCAGCAGCTGGGAGGCATCAACACTGTCATGGTATGTGCCTTGTATCAATCATGGTCCCAACAGCCGTCCATGCCCATGCTGTCAATGGACACTGTCACTTGCAGGATTGCTTCCTGACTTTGCTTGAGGGTTTCACAATCTAATCATCAGCACAAATGATATTGCCCGCTGTTGATTGACTGCTGTTGATTGACTGGCTGTTGCAAGGCATCTCTCTGCTGTCATGCATAAGCCAGTTGGCCTCTTCCTTCTAAAATAACAAGTACCGTTTTCTCACGCGAGTTTGCTGTTTTGGAAGTCACATTGTATTGCTGCACAAGTTATGACATGTCATGCATAAGCCGCATAGTCTGTTCCTTCTGAACAGCAAGTCTTATTTCCTCAGGCAAGTGCGTTGCTTGTCATATCACATGGTATCACTGCACAAGTTGTGACAAGTCATGCATGACTGCTTTATCTGACAGCAGTGGTGTTGCACATTGCATCCTGATCATGACAGTCTACTGCATGTGTCATGTGGGCCTCTTAACTCACTGTCAGTCTGGACATCTCTTTGTTGCTGCCTTTCAGATTCTCCAGAATGCCTTTTGTAGTACCCAAATTGCCTTACAGCGCCTCCAAGATGCCTGTCACATCCTCTAAACTGCCTTTCAGGCTGATGCTGATGGGCGCACTTTGTGCGCTGCAGTATTACACCCCAGCTATTCTGGAGCTGGCAGGGTTGAGGGACAACCGGACAGCCCTGCTGGTGGCTATGCTACCTGCTGCTATCAACTCAGCAGGCACCCTTGTTGGCATGTGGCAGATTGACAAATGTGGCCGCAGGCAAGCTGTAATTATAATCATTGCCATCATCATTGCCATCATTGCTGTTATCATCATCACTGTCTTTGTCATCATGGTCCTTATTGTCATTGTCATTGTCACCATCATGTGCTTTGTAAGCATATGAGGAATGCGTCATTTAAGGAGGGAGGGAGGGAGGGAGTGAGTGCATGCAAGCATGCATGAAGGAAGAACTACCTGACTGAATGCAGGATGACTGCATGAATGATGACCGAGTGAAGGATGACTGCATGAATGAGTTAAGGCAGGAAGGAATACAATCTGCGTCGAAGCCACCCATACCAGCTGAGTATAATGACCAGTGGCGCTGGAGAAGACAGCAGTGCATGGATGAATGAACACATGGATGCATTGACAAGCAGTCGTAAGGTGTACTGCAGGAAGCTGATGCTGAGCAGCATGGCTGGCGTGGTGATAACCTTGTTGCTGTTGGGTTATGCCTTTCACTTGGCAGAAAGTGACTCACCAGAGGTCACTCCAGGGGCTTCTATGACCTGCCCTGCCCCTGACTGTGCTGCTTGCCTGCATCAGGTATGCACATGCTCTGCCCATGCCTGTAGCTTTCAAACCTTTCTTGCCAGAACGGATTCTGCATCTGGCCGCAATCTGCCCTGGCTGCTTTCTTCCTGCTCCTGTTCCTCTCTTTCAACTCGCTCATCTGTGATTTGGCGGTGCTGGTCTGGCTTTGCCGTTTGCTTCCCTCTTTGCCTTTAGCATTTCCCAACGCACTTCCTTCTTTGCCTTTAGCAATTCCCAACGCACTTCCCTCTTTGCCTTTAGCAGTTCCCAACTCACCCAGTTGGTCTGCCTCCAGCCTTTGCTTGCCGCAAATGGCCTTTGCAGATAGTCTGTTGGTTCTGAACAAACATCTGGCATCCTGACTGTGCCCATGTTGCCAAATCACCTGTACCATGATCATGCATTACAGAGTGCTTGCACAGAACAGCATCAACCAAACACACATGACAGCAGCAACTATAGCAGCAACTACACACACATGACAGCAACAGCGGCAACCACACACACATGACAGCAACAGCGGCAACCACGCACACAGCTGCTGCAGCAGTATCAACTACCTGCAAAGACAACAGCAGCAGCAGCAGCAGTGTCAACTATCTGCAAAGACAACAGCAGCAACAGCAGCAGCAACAGCAGCAGCTGCAGCAGTATCAACTACATGCAAAGACAACAACGGCAGCAGCAGCAGCAGCAGCAGCAGCAATAGCAGCAATCACACACACATGAAAGCGGCAGTTGACAGCAGCAGCAACCACGCATACATGACAGCAACAGCCCAGCTCACCTGGCTCAGGTAGTTTGTGCTGATGCAGGCTTGTACATTCTGTGGCTCCAAGGATGACCCCATGATGCCTGGATTCTGCATTGCATCAGATCAGCAGTGCCCAGCTGCAGCACAGGGTCAGCAGGAAGTGCAACCATATAGTAGCGGCTGTCCAAGTCACTACAACTGGCTAATCATAGGGGCGCTGATGCTGTACCTAGCAGCATTCTCCCCGGGCATGGGCCCAGTACCTTGGGCGGTCAATGCTGAGATATATCCTGTACAGGTGACAGCAGCTGATAACTCATCAAAACAGCCACACATTTTCACAGGGTCATCAACTCAGAGTACATGTTGGCCTTGATGAGGGCTGTGTTGCAAAAAACAGGTTTTGGTTTGAGGGCATTACGAATGCAAGATGTATGTATAATGTGACATGCATAATTTGAGGGCATTACGAACGCAAGATATATGTATAATGTGACATGCACATGTTGTGGGGTGTGTGCATGGCAAGACAGCTGCATTGTTGAAGCATGTCCCCAGGTCTGATGGCTAGCTTGGCACTGGTTAGCACATTCATGCATTCCTTTGCTGAGCATGGATTGCATCCCCTAGGGTCAGCTACATACATTCACCAAACCCCGGAGGGTCAGGCATGGGTCCCTGTCTGAGCTCCTGTCCCTGCAATCACTGTACCAGCAACAGTGTGAGTGGGCACATCTGCTCTACTTCCACTGCTGCTGCTGCAATCATGCAGCATATTGTTGAGGGCCTCAAATGATATCACAGGCTGCAGAAACTGCCCTTTGCCGTTTTCCAACCCCCAGTGAAGCAACCACTTTGCTGCTGCAGCAGTCAGGACATGTGCATGCATGCGTATCCAGCTGCATTGCATGCTGCCAATATGTATGTTACGCACATGCAGTTGAGCGGTCTGGGTGGGGGTGCAGCCGCAACTTGTAACTGGATCACAAACGCTGTAGTCAGCCAAACCTTCCTGACCCTGATTCAGCATTTGGGAGGCTCTGGCACCTTCTGGCTATATGCAGTCATTGCCTTGGCCGGGGCAGTCTGGGTTTACTCTGCACTGCCTGAAACCAATGGTGAGCAGGCACCCACTATGATCAAAGACTCCCCAAATGATCAGCAAAGTTAGGCGCGTGTGAGTGCATGCACTCAGCACAGGCAAGTGTTGAGCATGTGCACTCAGTGCTGCCTGAGATTAGAGTGGACCCTTACCTTGCACAGTGACTCCCCACAATGCACTTCTGCCCCACACACTTTTTGCTCTAGTACAAGATTGCCAACACCTCTGCCTGGTTTTCTGCAGTCTCACTGCTTAACTTGAGGCTGTAGGCACGGAGTTGAACAGTGTTGGTGCATGCCATGCTTGACACCCTCACAGTTTTGCTGTTGCAACATTGTCAGGTTGCCATTGCATTGCCACATTTCTACTGGCTTGTGTTGCCGCAGGGCTGAGTCTGGAGGAGGTGCAAGAGCTGTTCAATGCAAAACATGGAAGCGCTCCTGGTTTGCAAGCAGCAGAGACTGACCTTGAAGTTGTTGCAGCATGACTCAACCTTGCTATATACATATGCACTACTCATTGAGAGTCTTGATTGACAAGTTGATGGCAGGCAGTGCTTGGCTGAGCTGCATTGAAGGTTCCCTGCACATTGGTACGCACTGAAAACCGCATGAAAGGAAGCACGATAGGCAAATGATTGGTTCTGCTGCTTACAGCTGCCATGATACGATCCAGTTTAATTGTCAACAGCAGCTTATGTCTGTCAGTACCACCATTTCATAAGACGCAACACTTACTCTCATCCACAGCTGACTTGAGAACTGCTCAACTGCATGCCACTTGGGTTCACACATAATCTACATGATCAGCAAAAGGGAAACAAACGCAGAATAGACTGTTTGATTGTGGCTGAGTAACAACAGCACACACAATCAGAGACTGAACAATTCCTATCACACGCAAGACTGCCAAGAAACAAGACAAAAGTCAAAAACTTCAGTGCTATGCACGAAAACTCAGTCGAGGGTGCGCAGCTATGTTTTAGTCTGAATGCTACGCCACCGACCCAATGCCGACCTTGGCGCATACTGTCTCAAAATACTGCAGCATTGCTGCTTGCATGGCATGATCCTGTATTGCAGACTGATGCAGCATCACCAAGCGGTCATATTCTGACTCCACTCTGTCTGCTGGAAGCTCTGTGACCCATCCAGAGAACACAGCCCACAACTCAGGCCTGTTTGCAGATGTAAGAAACTTCAAAGCAATCTCATTCATTTCTCTCCTTAACCCTCTGCCAGCTGTGGGAACTACGCGCCCTCCTGAAGATCAACACAGGCAACCTTGACTGCCAGGCTCAGCTCAACAGGGAAGCTGTCTATCAAGGAGCAACTACCACACTGGTTGTGAACAGACATGGGGAGGCAGCTGTACCTGACGCTCCCGGTTCTCGTTCGGACTTCGGTCTGCGAGGGGTTGGGTGAAGGCTGCCCCCCGCCAAAATGGACTGGACCTCGGGGTCTGTTGACATACGAGCGTCTTCGCTCTGAAGGAACTGGCATTCCTTTTTGTTCAGCAAGTGCTCCTTCTGCCGGGTTGGGTTCAAGGTCGACCTGACTTTGTGACAATATCGGCAGGTGGCTTGTTTCTCTGCGTTTTCTGGTC